>Ga0265338_10001723_pt1 | contig 34673 bp, 20 predicted proteins | sample 42126metaG_FD_193579 | JGI IMG/M metagenome (GOLD analysis project Ga0265338, IMG submission 193579) | Rhizosphere microbial communities from Carex aquatilis grown in University of Washington, Seatle, WA, United States - 4-21-26 metaG | ecosystem: Host-associated > Plants > Roots > Rhizosphere...
TGGCCTGTTCGGGCTGGACTATATTCGTGACAGAAGCGGCCAGATTCATCTCTTGGAAATGAACCGGCGCGCCACCCCGACCATGCACCTGGCGCTGGAACAGGACCTGACCGCGAGCCTGCTGAGAGCCGCTGGCTACCCCGCCGCATTCCGCGCCCCCGTCACCGACAAGAAACTGGTCGCGCTTTTTCCCCGCGAGTGGATGCGCGATCCCGCCAGCCCCTGGCTCAGCCGTGCGTACCATGACGTACCCTGGGATGACCCGGAGGTGTTCCGGGCCTGTGTGCAGGCCGGATCGGCGGAGGCGCGCGCCCAGCTGCGGCCCAGCGGCGAGCCCGCCTTAACGACAGAAAAGCCCATTTTTGGGGGTTAAAGCCACCGGAAATGCCCCCATGTTAACCATTCAGCAGGGAGGGCGGCCGTAAAAATTAAGGCTTGGGGAGCTTCGGATTCGCGGCCCCGGCGCTAAAGGGTTGGGAGGCTGCGCGTAACCGATATGTCTCCCTACCGGTCTCTCACAAGCTATGCGGCCAATGTCCCGCCCGCCTATGCGCCACGCGGCTTTCAGCTTGCCGATTTCATCCGCATCGTGGATGCCCGCCGCGGCCTGATCCTGAAGGTGATGTGCGGGGTCGTGCTGTGCGCGCTGATCGTGGCGCTGGCCTTGCCCACCCTCTATTCCAGCGCGGCCACCGTGCTGCTGGACCCGCGCAAGAACAACATTACCGATCTTTCTGCCGTGATCTCGCCGCTGACCGCCGACCCGGCCGCGGTGCAGAACCAGATCCAGATCATCACCTCGCGCGATCTCGCGGCCACGGTGGTGGACCGGCTGAAGCTGACGGCCGATCCCGAATTCAATCCCGCCATCGCCCCGCTGGGTCTTGGCGATATTCTCGCCGGCCTCAATCCCAGAAACTGGTTCGCCGGCGCCGCGCCCGCCACCGCCGCGCTTCAACGCGAGCGGGTGATCGACAATCTGCGCCGCCATGTCTGGGCCGATGCGCAAGGCCTTTCCACCACCATCACCATCGCCGCCAGCTCGCGCGATGCGGTCAAGGCCGCGACGATCGCCAACGCCGTGGCCGATGCCTATGTGAAGGGGCAAGTCGCCAACAAGGTCGACGCCACCAACGCCACCACCGGCTGGCTGAACCGGCGGCTGTCCGACCTGGCGCAGCAGCTTGAGATTCAACAGGCCGCCATTCAGCGCTACAAGGCCAGCCACAATCTGAACGATTCCGCGCCGGGCGCGTCGATCGTGGATCAGCAGATGGTGGGCATCAGCACCCAGGTGGTGCAGGCCCGTTCGGAGCTTGCCGAGAAACAGGCCGTCGCCGACCGCATCAGCCAGCTTGTCGCCGCGGGCAATCCCGCCGATGTGGCCCAGATCGTCTCCTCGCCCCTGATCATACAGCTCAGGACCCAGCAGGCCGCGCTCTTGGCCCAGCAGGCCGACCTCAACAGCAAATATGGCCCGCTGCATCCCAAGATGCAGGCCACCGAGGAGCAGAAACGCGATCTGGATGCCAAGATCGCCCAGGAAGTCGGGCGCCTTGCCGCCAGCGCCGCCAATGATGTGATGGTGGCGCGGGCGCATCTGAATTCCCTGCAAGGATCTCTGGGCGGCACCGAAAGCACGGCGCATGAACAGAACATGGCACGGGTGCAGCTGCAGGCCATGGAATCCAACGCCACCTCGACCAGGACCATGTACGAGGCCTTCGTCCAGCGCCTGCGCCAGAGCCAGAATCTGGATGATGTGCAGACGCCGGAAAGCCGCATCATCTCCAGCGCCGCCGTACCGCTCTATCCTACCGGCCCAAGCCGCATGCTGATCGTGGGGGCGAGCGTGCCCCTGGGTCTTCTGCTGGGCATCCTCGCCGCGCTGCTGGTGGAAAAGCTTGGCCCGCTGATGCCGGTCCGGGTCAATGGCGCGCCCCGCGCCACCCTGGTGCCGCCCGCGAAAGGTTCGGCGCCCCGGGCCATGCCCCAGGCCATGACAGTGTGGAACGGCCCGCCCATCCTGGGCGAGATCAACGACCCGGCCCAGCTGCGCGCCGCCGATTTCGTGCTCGACTATCCGGCCAGCAAATATTCCCACGCCATGGCCGCGCTGGTGCGCGAGCTGGAAGCCAGGCCCAATACCGGCGGCGGCGGCGCCGTCATCGCGCTGACCTCGGCCGACAATGGCGAGAGCCGCAGCGCCATCGCGGTATCGCTGGCCCGCGCTGCCTCCCGCATGGGCAAGAAGGCCATCATCGTGGATTGCGCGCCGCAGCGCCTCGCCTCCAAGGCGATCAGGGCGAAAGTGAAGCGTGGTCTCTACGATGTACTGACCGGCAAGGCGCCCTTGAATGCAGCCCTGGCCAGGGACCCGCGCAGCCAGACCTATCTGCTGGCCACGCCCGAGCGGCCGCGCAACAGCCTCACCATGTTTTCCTCACAGCCCATGGCCAGGCTGGTTTCGGTCTTGCGCGAGGGCGCTGACTTCATCGTCATGGATTGCGGCTCCCTGGTCGCCGGTCCCGATGCCGCGGTGATCGCGCGCATGGCCGACGTCACCGTGCTGGTTTCCCGCCGCCAGAATCTGCACAGCCCGCTGATCGCCAACGCCGCGCGCGCGCTGGAAGAGGCGCAAGCCGCGCCGATGGGAATTGTCGTCACGAAGTGAGGAGCGATTTGCCGTTAGGCGAATGGTCCGTAGCAACAGCGTACGGACGTCCAGTGGACGGTTTCAAGCAACGAACGCCGCGAGCTTGGGCGAGCGGCTAACTAGCGAGGCAACTCGCTGGAGCCCATCAGGAACTCGTCCACGCCCCGCGCGCACTGCCGGCCCTCGCGGATCGCCCAGACCACCAGCGACTGACCGCGGCGCATGTCGCCGCAGGAGAAGATCTTGGTCTTGCTGGTCTGGTAGTTGGTCAGCGGCGCCTTGACGTTGCCGCGCGCATCCAGCTCCACACCCGCCTGCTCCACCAGGCCCTGCTTGCGCGGACCGACAAAACCCATGGCCAGCAGGACCAGATCGGCCTTGAGGGTGAATTCGCTGCCCGGCACTTCCACCAGCTTCATCTGGCCGCCATCGCCCAGCTGCCAGTCCACCCGCACGCATTCCAGGGCGGTGATTTTTCCGTTCTCGCCGATGGCGCGCTTGGTCTGCACCGACCAGTCGCGCTCGCAGCCTTCCTGGTGCGAGGAAGAGGTCCGCATCTTGAGCGGCCAGTCCGGCCACACCAGCATCTTGTTTTCCTTCACCGGCGGCTGGGGCATGATTTCAAACTGGGTCACTGAGGCCGCGCCATGGCGGTTGGAGGTGCCGATGCAGTCCGAGCCCGTATCGCCGCCGCCAATCACCACCACGTGCTTGCCCTTGGCGCTGAGCGTGCCATTGGGCGCGGCCTTGGCCTCCGGATCGCCGGCCACCCGCTTGTTCTGCTGGGTGAGGAAATCCATGGCGAAATGAATGCCGTCGAGCTCGCGGCCGGCAATGGGCAGATCGCGCGGGGCTTCCGCGCCGCCCGACAGCACCACCGCGTCATAGTCGGCCAGCAGCATGTCCATGGAGACGGTGACGCCCACCTCGACACTGGTGCGGAACACCACGCCTTCGGCCTCCATCTGGCGCATGCGGCGGTCGATATGGTGCTTTTCCATCTTGAAATCGGGGATGCCGTAACGCAGCAGCCCGCCGATGCGGTCGGCCTTCTCGAACAGGGTCACGCTGTGGCCGGCACGCGCCAGCTGCTGGGCCGCCGCCATGCCGGCGGGGCCCGAGCCCACGACTGCGACCGTCTTGCCGGTCTTCTTGGCCGCCATGACAGGCTGGATCCAGCCCTCTTCCCAGGCGCGGTCCACGATCTGGCATTCGATGGTTTTGATGGTGACCGGATTGTCGATGATGTTGAGGGTGCAGCTGGCCTCGCAAGGCGCCGGGCAGATGCGGCCGGTGAATTCCGGGAAATTGTTGGTGGAGTGCAAGGTCTCGGACGCGGTGCGCCACTGGTCGCGATAGACCAGATTGTTCCAGTCCGGAATCAGATTGTTGACCGGGCAGCCCTGGTGACAGAAGGGAATGCCGCAATCCATGCAGCGCGCCGCCTGCTGGCCAACCTCGGGCGCCGGCAGGTTATGGACGAACTCCCGGTAGTTATAGATGCGCTCTTCCGGCTTTTCATACGGCCGGTCCTGGCGCTCGATTTCCAGAAAGCCTGTGATCTTTCCCATTGTTCTATTCCGCAGCGATGGCGGCGCGCGCCCTAATGTCGGTCAGCGCCTTGGCATAGTCGGTCGGCATCACCTTGACGAACTGCGCCAGGCTGGCGTCCCAGTTGTCGAGGATCCGGCGCGCGCGCGGGCTGCCGGTGCGCAGCAGATGCCGCTCCACCAGGATGCGGATGCGCTCGGCATCGAAGCGCAGCAGATCGCCCATGCCCGGATCGGAGACGCTGATTGAGCGCTGCTGCGGCAGCTCGGGATGGTCGGCGCCGTCGCTGGCCGCGACCTTCTCCAGCTTGACCATGGCCAGGTTGCAGCGCCGGTCGAAATCGCCGTCCGGATCGAAGACATAGGCGACGCCGCCCGACATGCCGGCGGCAAAGTTGCGCCCGGTCTTGCCCAGCACCAGCACCACGCCGCCGGTCATATATTCGCAGCCATGGTCGCCGGTGCCTTCCACCACGGCGACGGCGCCAGAGTTGCGCACGGCGAAACGCTCGCCAGCCACACCCTGGAAATAGGCCTCGCCGGCGATGGCACCGTACAGCACGGTGTTGCCGACGATGATGTTCTCGGTCGGATCGCGCGGCACCCCGGCCGGCGGCTTGACGGTGATGCGCCCGCCCGACAGGCCCTTGCCGACATAGTCGTTGGCATCGCCTGTCAGTTCGAGGCTGACGCCGCGCGCCAGGAAAGCGCCGAAGCTCTGGCCAGCCGTGCCGGTGAACTTCACGCTGATCGTGTCTTCGGGCAGGCCGGCATGGCCGTGGCGCTTGGCCACTTCGCCCGACAGCATGGCGCCGACCGTGCGGTCCACGTTACGGACGGTCCGTTCCAGCCGCACGGCCTGGCCGTTCTCGATCGAAGGCTTGGCGGCGGCGATCAGGTCATGGTCCAGAGCGGATTCAAGGCCATGATTCTGCTTTTCGCGATGATGAATGGCGACGCCGGGCTTGGGCGCCACGCTGTAGAGGATACGCGACAGGTCCACGCCGCGGGCCTTCCAGTGCGAGACGGCCTTGGTCATGTTGAGCTTGTCCACCCGCCCGATCATCTCGTTGACGGTGCGGAAGCCCAGGCTCGCCATGATCTCGCGCAGCTCTTCGGCCACGAAGAAGAAATAGTTGATCACATGCTCAGGCTGGCCGGTGAAGCGCTTGCGCAGCACCGGGTCCTGGGTGGCGACGCCCACCGGGCAAGTGTTGAGATGACACTTGCGCATCATGATGCAGCCCGATGCGATCAGCGGCGCGGTGGCAAAGCCGAACTCGTCGGCGCCCAAAATCGCACCGATGGCGACGTCGCGGCCGGTGCGGATGCCGCCATCCACCTGCACGGCGATGCGACCGCGGAGCCCGTTCAGCACCAGAGTCTGCTGGGTTTCGGCCAGACCGATTTCCCATGGGCTGCCCGCATGGGTCAGCGATGTCAGCGGCGAGGCGCCGGTGCCGCCCTCAAAGCCGGAAATGGTGACATGGTCGGCGCGGCACTTGGCGACGCCCGCGGCGACGGTGCCCACGCCCACTTCCGACACCAGCTTCACCGAGATGCGCGCCTTTTGGTTGACGCTCTTCAGGTCGCGGATCAGCTGCGCCAGGTCTTCGATGGAATAGATGTCGTGATGGGGCGGCGGCGAGATCAGGCCGACGCCGGGCGTGGAATGGCGCACCTTGGCGATATTGGCGTCCACCTTGTGACCGGGCAGCTGGCCGCCTTCACCGGGCTTGGCGCCCTGCGCCATCTTGATCTGGATGTCGTCGGCATTGACCAGATATTCGGCGGTGACGCCGAAACGGCCCGACGCCACCTGCTTGATGGCCGAGCGCATGGAATCGCCGTTGGGCAGCGGCTTGAAGCGGTCAGGCTCTTCGCCGCCCTCGCCCGTGTTGGAACGGCCGCCGATGCGGTTCATGGCGATGGCGAGATTGGTATGGGCCTCGCGGCTGATGGAGCCGAAGCTCATCGCGCCGGTGGAGAAGCGCTTGACGATCTCCGACGCGGCCTCGACCTCGTCCAGTGGCACGGATTCGCCGGTCTTGAACGCCATCAGCCCGCGCAAGGTGAGCAGGCGCTGGTTCTGGTCGTTGATCTGCTGGGCAAAGAGATTGTATTCGGCCGGATTGTTGCCGCGCACCGCATGTTGCAGGCGCGACACCGATTCCGGCGTCCAGGCATGATCCTCGCCGCGCAGGCGGAAGGCATAGTCGCCGCCCACATCCAGCATGTTGCGATAGATGGGATTGTCGCCATAGGCGTCGCGGTGACGGCGCACGCACTCTTCGGCGATCTCCTTCATGCCGACGCCCTCAATGGTAGAGGCAGTGCCGGTGAAATATTTGCTGATGAAATCGCTCGACAGGCCGACGGCGTCGAAGATCTGGGCGCCGCAATAGGACTGATAGGTCGAGATGCCCATCTTGGACATCACTTTCAGCACGCCTTTGCCGATCGCCTTGATGTAGTTCTTCTGGACTTCGTAAGGCTTGAGCGACAGGCCCTGACGGACACGAATCTGCTCCAGGGTCTCGAAGGCCAGATACGGATTGATGGCCTCGGCGCCATAGCCGGCCAGCACGCAGAAATGATGCACTTCGCGTGCTTCACCCGTCTCCACAACAAGCCCGGTCTGCATGCGCAGGCCCTGGCGCACCAGATGATGATGCACGGCGGCGGTGGCCAGCAGCGCCGGCACCGGAACGCGGTCAGCGCCAAGGGCGCGGTCCGATAAGATCAAGATGTTGTTGTCCGCCAGCACCGCATCGGTGGCATTGAGGCAGATGCGCTGGACGGCATTGGAAAGCCCCTCCGGGCCTTCGCTGGCGGGCCAGGTGCAATCGATGGTGGCGGTGCGGAAGGCCCCGTCCACCAATTCGGAAATGGAGCGGATTTTCTCCACATCGGCGTTGGTCAGCACCGGCTGGCCGACTTCCAGGCGCTTGTGCGCGCCGGCGTCGCGGCCCAGCAGGTTCGGGCGCGGACCGATCATCGAGACCAGGCTCATCACCAGTTCTTCGCGGATCGGATCGATCGGCGGATTGGTGACCTGGGCGAAGTTCTGCTTGAAATAATTGTAGAGAAGCTTGGGCTTCTTGGAGAGCACCGCGATCGGTGTGTCCGAACCCATGGAGCCGATCGGATCGTCACCGGCGACCGCCATCGGCTCCAGGAAGAATTGCAGATCTTCCTGGGTGTAGCCAAAGGCCTGCTGCTGATCGAGCAGCAGCGAGGGATCGTTCGCCGCGGGCCGGTGGTCTTCCGGCAGGTCGGGCAGGTCTTCCAGCTTGAACTGGGCGGACTTCAGCCATTCCTCATACGGTTCGGCAGCGGAGAACTTCTTCTTGATCTCCTCGTCCTCGACGATGCGGCCTTCCTCGAAGTCGATCAGCAGCATCTTGCCGGGCTGCAGGCGCCATTTGCGCTTGATCTTGTCTTCCGGCACCGGGATCACGCCCGATTCCGAAGCCAGGATCACCATGTCGTCTTCGGTGACGATATAGCGCGCGGGGCGCAGGCCGTTGCGGTCAAGCGTGGCGCCGATCTGGCGGCCGTCGGTGAAGGCGATGGCGGCGGGGCCGTCCCACGGCTCCATCAGCGCGGCGTGATATTCGTAGAAAGCCCGACGCTTGGCATCCATGCTCTTGTTGCCGGCCCAGGCTTCCGGGATCAGCATCATCACCGCATGGGCCAGCGGATAGCCGCCGGCGACCAAGAGTTCCAGCGCATTGTCCAGGCACGCCGTGTCGGACTGGCCGTGCGGAATCAGCGGCCACATCTTGTCCAGATCCGGACCCAGCAATTCGGATTCCATGCCCCGGCGGCGGGCGTTCATCCAGTTGACGTTGCCGCGCACCGTGTTGATCTCGCCGTTATGGGCGATGAAGCGATAGGGATGCGCCAGCTTCCAGGACGGGAAGGTGTTGGTGGAAAAGCGCTGATGCACCAGCGCCACCGCCGACACCGTCAGCGGGTTCTGCAGGTCGCGATAGAAGCGGCCGACGTCATGCGCGAGCAGCAAGCCCTTGTAGACCACCGTGCGCGTCGACAAGGACGGCATGTAAAGCTGCTGAATGGCCGGCTGCTTGTGCTTCCTGGCAAGATCAGCCAGCGGATTCTGCGTCTGCTTGCGGATGGCCAGCAGCTTGCGCTCGAAATGATCCTGATCCTTGATGCCATTACCGGCGATGATGATCGCCTGGCGGATCAGCGGCATGCCGTCGAGCACGGTTTTCCCTAAGCCCGCCGGATCGGTCGGCACATCACGCCAGCCCAGAAGCTTCTGGCCTTCGACCTTGATGAAATGCTCGAACTGCTTGACCACGATCTCGCGCGCCTTGGCTTCGCGCGGCAGGAAGCACATGGCCACGGCATACTGGCCGGGCGGCGGCAGCTTGACGCCGGTTTCCTTGGCCCATTCGCGGAATAAGGGATCGGGAATCTGAATCAGGATGCCGGCGCCATCGCCGACCAGTGGGTCAGCGCCCACCGCGCCACGATGATCGAGGTTGATAAGAAGCTGCAGGCCAAGCCCGATGATCTCATGGGACTTGGCGCCCTTGATGTTGGCGACAAAGCCAACACCGCAAGCGTCATGCTCGTTGCGCGGGTCATAAAGACCCTGTTTCGGCGGCAAACCCATCAAAACCAGACCCCAACCACGATACGAACGGGGCGCACCTCTACTGCCCTCCCCTGAAACAAGAGAGAAAAGCCCGGAAACGCCCGTTTCTTAGAAGTTACTCATCATGTGAGCACGACGCCAGTTGCGGCGCAACATGCCAGATACGCGCAGATTAAATGAGTGTCCCTGCGCTCTCAGAATGATTCGCAAATCCGGAACTTGGGTTGACTCTTTTCCTTCTCAGGGCATTATAGAACATAACATGAACAAAATGGCAAAGCTGGCGGAGTTGCGCCATTTTATGGCGCGCTATGGCCTGCCTTCCGGGCGGATGCCTATCCTATTGGGAGAGCCATCGGCCGATGCCGTGCTGGGCGGCGGGCTGAAACCTGGCGCGCTGCATGAGGTGCTGGCCAAAGGCTGGAGCGCCGGCGGTTTCGCCGTGATGTTGGCGCTCCTGGCGGCGGGTTCAAAACCGTTTTTCTGGGTACGGTCCGATTATGAGGCCTTGGAATATGGCGCCCTTTCTCCCAATGGCCTGGCCGAACTGGGGGGCGATCCCCGCCAACTGGTTCTGGTGCGGACGCGCAATCCCGCCGAGTCTCTGTCGGCCGCGGCAGACATTCTGGCCTGTCCTCATGTCGGAGCGCTGCTGCTGGAAATCCATGGCGCGCCCAAATGTCTGGATCTGGTGGCCAGCCGGCGGCTGGCTTTCGCGGCGTCAGAAAGTGGTGCCACGCCCATCCTGCTGCGCAACGGCGCAGAGAGTGAACCCAGCGCTGCCCTGACCCGCTGGCAAGTGACGAGCGCGCCGTCCGCTGCTTTCGACGATGACTGGGGCAATCCGGTCTTCGATGCCCAGCTTATCCGTCATCGCACCGGCGGGCTGGGTCGCTTTCTTCTGACATGGAATCCTGAACATGCCGCATTCGACACGGCGGATCATGGCGCTGTGGCTGCCGCGCCTTCCCACCGACCGGCTCATACGACGCGAGCCGTCGCGGGCTGAAACCCCGCTGGTCGTCAGCCACAAGGCCAGCAACGCGCTTTATATCCATGGCCTGAACCAGCCGGCGCAAAAGCTTGGGCTTTATAAAGGCCAGCCTTTGGCCAATGCCCGCGCCATGGTGCAGCCACTCGCCATCGTGGCCGCGGACGAGAAAGCCGACGCCGCTCTGCTGGAACATATCGCCGACTGGTGCGACCGCTTCACGCCCTTGGTGACCCTGGACTCGCCGGACGGGCTTTTGCTGGACATCACCGGCGTGGCGCATCTGTTCGGCGGAGAGGCCCGGATGCTGGCCACCGCCACCGGCCTGATCGCGCGCCAAGGCTTCACTGTGCGGGGCGCCATCGCCGGCACCTCGCTGGCCGCGCATGCCCTGGCGCGCCATGCCTCCGGCACCATCACCTTGCCCGGCAGAGACGCCGAGATGATCACGCCACTTTCCATCACGGCCTTGGATTGCGACGACAAGACATTGCGCGCCCTGCGCCATGCGGGCCTGAAAACCATCGACATGGTGGCGACACGCCAGCAAAGCGAGCTGGCGGAACGGCTGGGCAAGAACTTTGTCACGCGACTGAAGGTGCTGCTGGGGGCGGAAGAACAGCCCTTGCAGCCGCGCCGTCCCCTGCCCGACTTGATGGCGGAACAGCGCTTTGCCGAGCCCATTGTCAGCGAAGACAGTATCGCCGCTTCGCTACTGGGCTTGGCGCAGTCTTTAAGCGGCATCATGGAGCGCGAAGGCAAAGGCGCGCGGCTTCTGGAAGCCGCCTTCTTCCGTGCCGACGGAAAAGTGGAACGCATCGCTATCCGCAGCGGGGCACCACTGCGCGATCCCAAGATCATGCTGCGGCTGTTGCGGCAGAAGCTGGATGCGCTGGCCGATCCGCTGGACCCCGGCTTCGGCTTCGACCTGATCCGGCTGGAAGCTCTGCTGGCGGAAGAAACCAATCCCGTGACCGTCAGTTTCGACAGCAACGAAAATGCTCGCCGCCAAATCGCCTTCCTGGTGGACCGGCTGGCGGCTCGTTTCGGCGATGCCCAGGTCCAGCGTTTTGTGCCGCAAGCGACTCATATCCCCGAAGCCGCCGCCGTCGCCGTGCCGGCGCAGGACCGCGAGTTCATCAGCGATGACGCATGGGTTTTGACACGTCAGGCCGGCGATCCGCCGCGCCGGCCGCTGCGCTTGCTGGAAAAGCCGGAAGAAGTCTCGGCCGTGGTTGCCTCGGTGCCGGATGGTCCGCCCAGCCGGTTTCGCTGGCGGCAATGCCGTTTTGACGTCAGCCGCGCCGAAGGTCCCGAACGCATCGCCATGGAATGGTGGCACAACCCGGGAAACACACGCGACTATTTCCGGGTCGAGACCAAAGACGGCCAGCGCTTCTGGCTTTACCGCGATGGCCTGTTCCATCAGATCGGCGCGCCCCGCTGGTATCTGCAAGGCATTTTTGCATGAACTATGCAGAACTGGCCGTCACCACCAACTTCTCCTTCCTGCGCGGCGCCTCCCATCCCAAGGAGTTTGTCCAACAAGCCGCTGAACTTGGCTACGCCGCCATTGGCATCGCCGACCGCAATACCCTGGCCGGGGTGGTGCGCGCCTATGAAGCCTGGAAGAAACTGCCGAAACCGCCGCGCCTGCTGATCGGCGCCCGGCTGGTCTTCCGCGACGGCACCCCCGACATTCTGGCCTATCCGAAAGACCGCAAGGCCTATGCCCGGCTGTCGCGGCTGATTTCGGTCGGCAAACTGCGGGCGGAAAAAGGCGAATGCCTGCTGGATTTCGTTGACTTGGTTGAATACCGGCGCGGTCTGCTTCTGATCGTGATGCCCCAAACCGATCTGGCGGCGGCAAAACCGGTACTGGAAAAACTGAATCACGATACCTGGCTGGCAGCCTCCATGCTCTATACCGGCGAGGACCGCCGCCGGCTGCGCGACCTGAAGAAACTGGCACGGCAGACAGATGTGCCGCTGATCGCGGTCAATGACGCTCTTTATCACGCGCCAGAACAACGCGATCTGCAGGACGTGGTCACCTGCATCCGCGAGCATCTTGTGTTGGAACAGTCCGGCACCCGGCTTCAGGCCAATGCCGAACGTCACCTGAAAGACGCCGGCGAAATGACGCGTCTTTTCCGGGATGCGCCGGAAGCGATTGTCCAAACTTTGCGTTTTACAGATCGCATCAACTTCACGCTCGATCAATTGGGCCAGCGCTATCCGCGTGAACCGGTGCCACGCGGCAAAACGCCGGACCGCCATCTGCGCGACCTGACCGAAGCGGGATTGACCTGGCGCTATCCGGCTGGCGTGCCGCCGAACATCCTGGCGCTGGCGGAGAAGGAGCTGGCCTTCATCGCCGACAGCAGGATCGCGCATTATTTCCTGACGGTGCACGACATCGTGAAATTCGCCCGCAGCCAGGACATCCTCTGCCAGGGGCGCGGCTCGGCCGCCAATTCGGTGGTCTGCTATGCCCTGGGCGTCACTTCGGTCGATCCCACCGTGATCGATGTTCTGTTCGAACGCTTCCTCAACCCCGAACGGCGCGAGCCGCCCGACATCGACGTGGATTTCGAACATGAACGGCGCGAGGAAGTCATTCAGTATGTCTACCGCCGCTACGGCGCCCGCCGCGCCGCCCTGACCGCCACCGTCATTCATTACCGGCCGCGCAGCGCCATCCGCGAAGTGGGCAAGGTGTTTGGCCTGACCGAGGACGTCACCGGCAAGCTGGCCGACACGGTCTGGGGCCATCATGGCGACGAGCTGGAAGACTACCAGATGCGGCAGGGCGAACAGGATCCGCACAATCATGCCGTCAGCCGCGCCGTAAGCTTCGCCAACCGGCTGATGGGCTTTCCCCGTCATCTTTCCCAGCATGTCGGCGGCTTTGTGCTGACCCGCGACAAGCTGGACTGGACCGTGCCCATCGGGCCGGCCGCCATGGACGACCGCTATTTCATCGAATGGGACAAGGACGATCTCGACACCTTGGAGATCATGAAAGTCGATGTGCTGGCCCTGGGCATGCTGACCTGCATCCGCAAGGCCTTCGACCTGATCCACGCCCATGCGGAGAGCGGACCCAAGCTGTTGCTGGCGACCGTGCCGCAGAATGATCCGGCGGTTTACGACATGCTGTGCAAGGCCGACACCATCGGCGTCTTCCAGGTGGAAAGCCGGGCCCAGATGAGCATGCTGCCGCGGCTCAAGCCCCGCGAATTCTACGATCTGGTTGTGGAAGTGGCGATCGTGCGGCCCGGCCCCATCCAGGGCGGCATGGTGCATCCTTATCTCAAGCGCCGCGCCAACCCCAAGCTGATAAAATTCCCCTCGCCTCATCCCAGCAAAGGGCCACCAGACGAGTTGTACGAGTTGCTCAAGAAAACCAAAGGTGTGCCCCTATTTCAGGAACAGGCCATGCGGCTGGCCATCGTCGCCGCCCAGTTCAGCGCCGATGAAGCCAATGGCCTGCGCCGCGCCATGGCTACGTTCCGTCATGTCGGCACCATCGGCACCTTTCAGGAGAAATTCATCGGCCGCATGACCGCGCGCGGCTATGACCCGGCTTTTGCCGCGTCCTGTTTCGAGCAGATCAAGGGCTTCGGCAGTTACGGATTTCCGGAAAGCCATGCCGCCAGCTTCGCCCTGCTGGTCTATGTCTCGGCCTGGATCAAGAAACATCATCCGGCCGCCTTTGCCGCGGCGCTGCTCAATTCCCAGCCCATGGGCTTTTATGCGCCGGCCGAGATCGTGCGCTGCGCGCGCGATCATGGCGTGACGGTGCTGGCGCCGGATGCCGCCTTCAGCCATTGGGACTGCACCCTGGAACGCGATGCAAAGGACGTGCTGTGCCTGCGGCTGGGCCTGCGCCAGATCGACGGCTTCCGCGAGGACGATGCCCACACCATCACCAACGAACGCGGTCACGGCTATCACGACTTCGCCGATTTCGTGCGCCGCACGAACCTTGCCAAGCGCGCCCTGGTGACCCTGGCGGAAGCCGATGCCTTTCGCGGCTTCTGCCTGGACCGGCGCGAAGGGCTGTGGGCGGTGCGGCGCCTGCCGGATGATGATCCATTGCCTTTATTCGCGCCACGGGCGGCGCCGGAACAGGGCGCCGAACAGATCGCGCCCCTGCGGCTGATGCCGCTGAGCGAACATGTGCTGGCCGACTACCAGACCATGCGCCTGTCGCTGAAGGCCTATCCCACCCAGTTCCTGCGGCCTCATTTCGACATCGAGGGCATTACAACCTGCAAGAGTGTCGGGGCGCTGAAAGACGGCGCTGCGGTCTGCTGCGCCGGGGTGGTGCTGGTGCGCCAGCGGCCGGGCGAAGGCAACACCTGTTTCATCACCCTCAGCGATGAGACCGGCATCTGCAATGTGGTGGTGTGGCAACGCATTTTTGACCGCTTCCGCAAGGAAATCATGGGCGCGCGCCTGCTCTTGGCGGAAGGCAAGGTGCAGAAAAGCCTCGAAGGGGTTGTGCATCTGATGGCCGAGCGGCTGATCGATCGCAGCGCCGACTTGCGGCTTCTCTCCGGCCAGCATCTGTCTACAGTTCGGCCCATCCATCGCCACCCCCGCGATGTGCGCATTTTGCCGCCATCGAGGGATTTTCATTAGAAAATCCCTCGACGATTCTATTATGGGGCGCGTCCGCGCCCGGGCCGCGATTTCCATTAGCGGAAGATTCGGCGCTTCCCTTATGATTGCGGTGCACAAAGGAGATTCTGGCGCCGATGGCTGGGGAGCCGATTTGGACGCCGCGGCACTGGCCGGAGAGCCATCTGACCGGCATCACCTTGCTGGCGGCGACCCTGGTCATGGCCGTACCGCTCTGGTCGGTGTGGGCGCCGGCGATGCCGGACTATCCGGCCCATCTGGCCAGCTTTGCCCTGATCGACCAGGTCAGTTTTCACCACGGCGCCTCCGGCGCGGCCGATGGCAAGATCTATCATCTGCACTGGGCCTTTGTGCCCAATCTGGCGTCGGAAGTGCTGGTACCCCTGCTGGCGCAGCTCGTCGGCCTGGTGGCAGCCACCAAACTGTTCCTGACCGCCGCCATCTTTCTCTGGGTGATGGGGCCGGGCGCCATACACCGCGCTCTCTATGGCCGCACCGGCATCGCCCCCCTGTTCGGCGCCTTCTTTGCCTATAACGCCAACTTCGTCTGGGGCTTCTTCAACTATTACTTCGCCGCCGGACTGAGCTTCGTCATCCTGGCCGGCTGGATCGCGACTGAAAATCGCAATGGTCCCGGACGCATCGCCGGTTTCGCGCTGGCGGTCACCCTGGTTTATTTCAGCCATCTGTTCGCGGCCGCCAGCCTGCTGCTGATGCTGACGGGCTTTGAGCTGGCCCAGAATCTGCGCCTGGAAAATGGCAGCGCGCGGCTTCTGGCGGCGCGCGCCGGCCGCATCGCCCTCCTCTATCTGCCGGCCGCGCTCGCTTTCTTCCTGCTCAAGCCTCCAACCATCGAGGATGCTGGACTGCAGTTCAACCTATTGGAGACGATGCAGGATCGCTATGAAAGCCTGATCCAATATGCGTTCGACCAGAGCGCTTATCTGCTTCCGGCGCTTCTGTTCTGCGGCCTTGGTATCGCGCTGGTGCTGCGCAAGGCCCGCATTCATCCGGCCATGCGCATCACCCTGGCGTTGCTTCTGCTGGGAGCGTTGCTGGCGCCCGAATGGGCACTGGGCGGCTGGGCGGTGCATCTGAGGCTGCCGGCGGTGTTCGGCGCCATGCTATTTGCCTCTGCTGAATTGCCGATGGGCCACAGGGTGCGCCCCGTGCTGGCTTTCATCGCTCTGGGCTTGATCGGCTGGAACAGCTGGCTCCTGACGCAAAGCTGGCTTGGCTATGACAAACAGTACCGCGAATTCCAGGCGGCGCTGGAGGAGATACCGCACGACGGCCGCATCCTCACCGTGCTGGACGGCAACGCCATCGGCGACCGTTCAGACCAGCCCTATTGGCACATGGCCGAATTCGCCATCCCCGAACGCGGCGTCTTTACGCCTTTGCTCTTCACCACCCGCGGCCAGCACGTGGTGCAGCTCAATCCGTCCTATGCGCCCCATGCCGCCGCCACGGCCGAACAGGGTTCACCGCCCGATATAGACGAGCTCAGTTTCCTGGCGCGCGGCGAGATGAATGCCGACGAAGATATGAAGCAGGATGTACCGTATCTTAACCACTTCCAGTGTTTCTTCGACCTTGCGGTGCTGGTGCATTTGGATGGCAAGCGCACCCCCGTGCCGCCCATGCTGAAATTGCGCCATGCCGGCAGTTTCTTTTCCTTGTATGACATCCTGCCCGACAGGAGTTGCCGGTGAAGCCGTCGCTCTCCATCAGTGAGGCCGCGCTGGCCATACTGCTGCTGGCTGTGTTGCCGCTCTTCGTCCGCAATTTGCTGGCCATTCCCGTCCTGGCGCCGCTCGATCCCAACGAGGGCTGGAATGCGGCCCACGCCCTGGCGCTGATGGCGGGACAGGCGCTTTATCCGCCGCCCCAGAGCCTGATGGTCAACAATTACCCGCCGCTGTCTTTCTATCTGCTGGCGGCGCTGACCCATCATGGCCATGACGTGATCGTCATGGGGCGCTGGCTGTCCATGCTGGCCTTTGTCGCCACCGGCGCGTGCATCGGCCTGGCGCTTCGCTCCATGCGCTGCCACTGGATCGCGGCCGCCTTCGGCGCCCTGTTCTTCGCAGGCATGGTGCTGATCACCAGCGACTATGCCGGCATCAATGATCCTCAGCTTTTGGGGCATGCCCTCCAGTTGGCCGCGCTGCTGCTTCTGCTGCGCGAGAGACTGATCCTGTCGGCGCTGCTGTTTGCCGTCAGTCTTGGCATCAAGCACAATCTGCTCGCCCTGCCGCTGGCGAGCGCCCTATGGCTGATCTGGCAGGACTATCGCACCGGCTTCTCCTTCCTGCTGTGGATGGCCGCGGCAGTGCTGGCGCTGCTCATCGCCTTCCAGCTTCATTTCGGCCTCAGCCTGCTGGATGAACTCGCCTCGCCACGGCTATGGAGCCTCTCCAATATCCTGGCCGCCGGCACGCGCCTGTGGTGGATATTGTTGCCCTTAGGCGCCGCCACCGGCATCTGGCCCGATCGCGCCAGCCTGCTCTGCGGTCTTTACGGCGCCATCGCGCTGCTGCTGGGGCTGGGCTTTGCCGGCGGCGATGGGGTGGATGCCAATGTCTTTTTCGATCTGGGCATTGCGCTGGCTCTGACCCTGGGCCTGGCCATGGACCGCGGCCGTTGGCCCGAGCTGGCGGCGGCCTCCGTCCTGCCGCTGATCCTGTTTCTGGGGGTCACCTTCCATGACAACAATTTCTTCTTCACCCGCGCCTTCCGCGCGCAAGTCCCTGGCGACATCGCTTTTCTGAAAGCGCGGTCGGGGCCAGCGCTGTGCGACCAGCTTTCGCTGTGCCTATGGGCCGGCAAGCGCGCCGAGGTGGACGTCTTCAATGTCGGCGAAGCGATCAAGACCGGGGCGCGCGATCCCAAGCCGCTGACGCAACTCATCGCCACGCACCACTTCGCTACTCTGCAACTGAACGATCTGGATGGGTTGGGACCGCAGGTCCGCGCCGCCATCGCGGCGCATTACCGTATCCATCACCGCGACGATGACGGCGCCTTCCTGATACCGAATTAAGCGCGGGCACGTACCGTGCCGTGACGCTCCAGCTTGCCCCAGCCGACAAAGGGGCCGCGCAGCGCCGTCCACAATGAACGCACCACCACGTAATACATAATCTGGCGATAACCGAAGCGCTGCAGCGGCAACCACCAGAGCAGGCGCCAGTCCTCGCTCTTTTCCAGGACAAAGCCCGCCATGGCGGCCAGCAAATCCACCACGATGAATACCACATAATAAATGCCGACGATCTTGAGATTGTCGCCCGTATAGGTGCCGACATGCTGGGCATAATTGATGTATTCGGCGATCAGCTGCCAGACCAGAAGCAGGTCGGCCACGGGCGCAAGCGTGGTCAGCAAGATCTGAAACAGCCAGACCTGTGGCAGCGCCACCAGGCCCAGCTCGCCATAATCGGCATTGAAGGTGATGTGGCGATATTTCCACAGACACTGCAGCGTGCCATAGGCCCAGCGGAAGCGTTGCTTGGCCAGGCCCCTGACCGTGGCGGGCGCTTCGGTCCAGGCCACCGCGGTGGGATCAAACTGGACGCTATAGCCACGTGTCTGGATGGCGATGGTGAGATCCTGGTCCTCCGCCAGGGTGTCGGCCGGAAAGCCACCCAGCTCCCGCAGCACATCCCGCCGCCAGGCCCCGACCGCGCCCGGCACCACTGTCAACGTATCCAGCGCCGACAGCGCCCGGCGCTCCAGATTCTGCGCCACGATATATTCCAGCGCCTGCCAGCGGGTGATCATGTTGATGCGGTTGCCGACCTTGGCATTGCCCGCCACCGCGCCGATCTCCGGATCGCTGAACCAGCGCACCAGGCGCGAAATGGTGGTGCGTTCGAACTGGGTGTCGGCATCCAGCGCCACCACGACTTCGCCGCGCGCATTGGCCAAACCCACATTCAACGCGTTGGCCTTGCCGCCATTGGGAATGGAGATCACGCCTACCCGCTGGTCGCGCATGAAATGGGAGCGGGTGATATAGGCGGTATGATCCTTGGAGCCGTCGTCGATCACCAGCACATCCAGGTTCGGATAATCGCTGCCCAGAATGCGCTCGACGGTCGCGACAATGACTTTCTCTTCATTGAAGGCGGGGATCAGCACCGTCACCACGGGAGGCGGTCCGTCCGACGGCGGCGGCACACCCAGCCCCTTCGCCCGTTTCCACATCGCCAGCCCAGCCAGCACCAAAAGCCGCGCCACGCCCAACACGATCGCGCCCAGGAAGCAGTAATAAAGGAACTGCGCCACATAGCTGATGGTGAGGAACACCGCCCGGTCGGCATAGAGCGAAATGGTCAGCGGCAGCCGCGGCATCACGTCGTCGCGGGTCTTGCCCACCAGCTCTGAAAGCGGCACGAATTGATAACCCTTGGCGCGCAGGGAATCGATCAACTGCGGCAGCAACACCAGGGTCTTGCTGCGGTCGCCGCCGGAATCGTGCATCAGGATGACATTGCCGCGCAGGTCGCGATTGGGGTTGTCCAGCGCCCTGTACACATTTCCCATCATCTGCTGGACCGTCAGCGACTCCCAGTCCAGCGTGTCGAGATTGGAGGTGACTTCGATATAGCCCAGTGCCTGGGCCTGCTTGATCGGCTCGATCTCGTCGGCGTCGGAAGGATGGGAATCGCTGAGATAGGGCGAGCGGAACAGCCGCAGCGAGCGGCCCGTCAAGGCCTGGAACAGCCGCTGGGTCGCGTTCAGTTCAAGCCGCGTTGCCGCGGCCGCCGTCTCCGCCAGGTTGGGATGGGTGTAGGTGTGATTGCCCACCTCATGGCCGTCGGCCATCACCCGCTGCACCAGGCCGGGATGGGCTTCCATGTTCGAGCCGATCATGAAGAAGGCGGCGGGAACATGCTTGTCCTTGAGTATGTTCAGGATGGTGGGCGTCCATTCCGGATCCGGCCCATCGTCGAAGGTGAGCGCCAGCTTGCCCTTGACCGAACCGCCGGCGCGAATGATGTAGCTGGTGGGCAGGCTGTCATAGTTTTCATCGATGATGTCGCCGGTGCCCGATTCAATGGTCAGAGAACGTGCGCCCAGCGCGGGATCGCCTTCCACCCGCAGGAACTCACCGGCGCCGTCATAGTCCACATTCTCGACATTGTTGGCGATGCGCTTCAGGCTGTCCGGCGCCGGAGCATTGTAGGGCCGGCCCAGCAGGGGCATCAGAGAGGGATCTTCAAAACCCAGCTTCCACAGGGCATAGCCGGCCGGCCGGTAAGGATCGGCTGAATGAATCTGGTTGAAGACCGTCACGGCATCCAGGAACCAGACCTGATGGGTGCCGTCATTATCCTCGTAACTGAAATGCGGATTGTTGGTGGCGGGATCGAACTGAACCTGGGCATTGTTGTCGCGCGCCTGGGTCATGGCGTCTTCAAAGCTGTCAACCAGGGTGGTGCCACCCTTCACCCAGTTGTAGCCGTATGAGCCGATGGCGATGATGGTGGAATCCGCCGGTAGCTGCTTCATCCGCTTGTCGAGAATCCGCTCGTACCAGTCCTCACCCGCAACCGCGCCCGGGTCGCTTTGGTCCTCATGCTGGTCGTATGCCATCAGGATCGTGTAATCGACGATGTCGGCATAGGTCCGGTAGGGCCATTCGTCGTCATCAAAGGCCACGGATTGGGCGATGATCCAGTCATGCGGTGCGAAGGCCGCCGACAGGCGCGACAGAAAATCCTGCAGATCCTTGTGTCCGGACGCGGGCATTTCCTCGAAATCGATGGTCACGCCCTGGAACTTGCCCGCGGCGACAAAGCCGATGATCTGGTCCAAAAGCTGATCGCTGCGGCTACGGTCGGCTAGAAGCTTCGCCAGGCCCGGACCGTCGAACTTGCCGTCCGTGGCATTCTGGATCATCGGCAGGATCGCCACGCCAGGCTTGTTGGCGTGCATGAAATCCAACCCGCGCTTGTCGACCCAGGTGTGGAATTTGAGGTCCGGCCCGTCCAGGGTGATCCAGAGCGGCACCACCCAGTCTAGGTTCTTCAAGGAGCGTTTCAGCGATGGCCAGCTCGGATCGTCCTTGCTGTAGTTGGTATAGAAGCCGATCGCGAGCGGCCGCCCCGACTGGGGTTTGAGAATGGCGGGCAGCACCCGGCTGGGCAGCGCCCCCTGAGCCGGACGCAGCTTGGCGATATCGTCCAACCGCCGCTTGCGGGCCGCCGCGGCGAGCCGTTCGGCTCTGAGCAGAAGGCCCGGTTTTTGGGCACGCTTAACCAAATTCGGCGGGGTGATGGTGCGCGCACCGGGCAAGTTCAGGCCTGTCGCCTGTGGCGCCAAGGCCAGGCTGGTGGCAAAGCCGGTGAGAATCACCACGACCGCGATGCCCACGGCCCAGGCCACGACCTTGATCCGGGCGGCCCGCCGCCCGGACGCATCGAAGAAGATGGGATGGTTGGCCATTGGCTTTTGATAGCGCGCTGACAATGGCAATTCTAGGACGGCGCGACTTTCGGCGCGTCATCGCGTCGCCCTGGGCTGGACCCGCATGGCGGCGTCAGACGTTCATGCTAAGTGGTGAGGCCTGCCGCTTCAGAACGGTTATCACATGTCGTCCTATAACTGCGCCAAATGCCCGGGCTATTGCTGCTCCTATCCGCTGATCCAGCTGACCAAGCGGGATGTGGAACGGTTGGCCCGCCATTTCGATCTGGACTTCGAAACCGCACGCCAGAAATTCACCAAGACCGATCCCGACGCCAAGTATGCCATGCGGCGCAAGGCCGACCCGCACTTCGGCAAGATCTGCCAGTTCTTCGACACCAAGGAACGCCGCTGCACCATCTATACGGCCCGCCCGACCATCTGCCGGGAGTATCCGGGCGGCGGCTGCGGCTATTACAGCTTCCTGATGCACGAGCGCAGCACGCAGGACGATCCCAAACACGTCGCCTCGACCTGGAACGTCTAGCCGCGCGCAGCCGCTTGCTGCAGTGCAACAGCTAACTACCGGACTTTCTTCATAAAAATGACCATGGCCGCATGACAGCGGGCGTTTGTCTGCTCTAAGGTCCGGCCATAAATACGGGGATGAGGGGGTAATCGCGCATGGCTGTCTGGAACCAGGTCTACGACCCGCTGAACAACAAGTTGCTGTCCACGGCGATCGCGGCGCTGCCCATCGTCCTGCTGCTGGCGATGATCGCCTCCAACAAGGTCAAGACCTATTGGGCCGCGGCGATTGCCCTGGTTCTGACCATCCTGGTGGCGAGTTTCATCTTCACCATGCCGATGGACATGGCGCTCAAGTCGGCGGGCCTGGGCGCGGTGGACGGGTTCTGCAAGATTGGCTGGATCATCCTGAATGTGCTGTTCCTCTATCGCCTGACGGTCGAAAAGGGCCTGTTCGCGGTGTTCCAGCATTCGCTGGGCCGCATCACCGGCGACCGCCGCCTGCAGATCCTGCTGATCTGCTTCTGCTTCGGCGCCTTCTTCGAGGGCGCGGCTGGTTTCGGCACCCCGGTCGCCGTCTGTAGCGCCATGATGATGGGCCTGGGCTTTTCGCCGCTGACGTCGGCAGCCATGGCGCTGTTCGCCAATACCGCCACCGTGGCCTTTGGCGCCATCGGCGCGCCGATCATCGGCCTGTCCGCTTCCTCCGGCATCGATACCGTGACCCTGGGCAAGGCGATCGGCATCCAGTCGGTGCCTTTCTCCTTCCTGATGCCCTTCTTCATGTTGTGGGTGTTCTGCGGCTGGAAAAAGACCTTTGCGGTGACGCCCGCCATCCTGGTGGCGGCTCTGTCCTTCTCAATCCCGCAATTCATTTTCTTCTATTACGTCAGCCCCTTCATCGTGGACGTGGCGGCGGGCGGCATCTCGCTGGCCTCAATGGTCCTGTTCCTGCGCGTCTGGAAGCCGGCAGAGATCATGACCGATCCAACCGCCCGCTATGCCGACAACAGCCATAGCGACATGAAGCCCCCGGCGCCGCTGGAGGCGCTGCCCAGCGGCAAACAGGTGTTCGATGCCTGGCTGCCCTGGGTGATCCTCTGCGTCGTCCTGGCTTTCTGGGCCTCGGATTACTGGAAGCATCTGGCTGGCATCCTGTTCGCGCCCAAATTCCCCATTCCCGGCCTGGACAAGATGGTCATGGCGGTGCCTCCGGTGGTGCGCGCGCCCGCTGCCCAGGCGGGTGTCTTCGCCTTTACGTTCCTGTCCTACTCCGGAACTGGCGTGCTGGTTTCCGGCATCATTGCGGGCTCTCTGATGGGCTTTTCGCCCGTGACGCTGGTGACCCGCTGGTTCAAGACCTGGTACGCGGTGCGCTTCGCGCTGATCACCATCACCCTGATGCTTTCGCTGGCCACCCTGACGGGATCTTCGGGCATGCAGGCGACCTTGGGCCTGGCCTTCGCCGCGACCGGTTCGCTCTTTCCCTTCTTCAGCGCGGTGCTGGGTTGGCTGGGCGTGGCGGCAACGGGCTCGGACACCTCGGCCAACGTGCTGTTCGGCGGCCTTCAGGTGGTCGCGGCCCATCAGGCGGGCTTCAATCCGGTGCTGATGGCGGCGGCGAACTCCACGGGCGGCTGCATGGGCAAGATCATCGCAATCGCCTCCATCGTCATCGCGGTGGCGGCGACCGGCTGGCAGGGCAGCGAAGGCAAGATTTTGCGCTTCGTCTTTCCCTACGCTGTGTTTTGGGGCGTCATGGTCGGCATTTTTGTGATGCTGCAGGCCTATGTCTTTCCCTGGTCGGTGCCGCTCCTGCCGGGCATGTGACAGGGCCGCCCTTTTGCATGACAAAGGCCGGATCGAAAGGTCCGGCCTTTTATTTTGACCCTTTGGTTCCGGGGCTTTAGGCTGGCTTTCTCCCTCAAAAAAGAAGAGCGTCATGGTGGAAAGAGTTACGGTTCACGGCCTGCAAGTCGCGCGCAGCCTCTACGACTTTGTGAACAAGGAAGCCCTGCCCGGCACGGGTATCGAGGCCGAAAAATTCTGGCCCGGCTTTGCCGCCCTGGCCGTGAAACTGATGCCCCAGAACCGGGCCCTGCTGGCCGAGCGTGACCGGCTGCAGGCCGCGATCGATGCCTGGCACAAGGCCCATCCCGCGCGCCCCATCGACCAGGCCGCCTATACCGCCTTCCTGAAGGAGATCGGTTATCTGGTGCCCGAAGGCGCGGACTTCACGATCGGCACGGCCAATGTGGACCCCGAGATCGCCACCATCGCCGGCCCGCAGCTGGTGGTGCCGCTGACCAATGCCCGATTTGCGCTGAATGCCCTAAATGCACGCTGGGGCAGCCTTTACGATGCGCTCTATGGCACCGACGCCATTTCCCAGGAGGGCGAACTGGCGGCCGGCAAAGGCTATAACCAGAAGCGCGGCGAGAAGGTGATCGGCTTTGCCCGCGACGTGCTGGATCAGGCCGCCCCGCTGGCAAGCGGCTCATGGAAGGACATCTCCGGCCTTGCGGTGGAAGGCGGCGCGCTCAAGCCCGCATTGAAAGACCCTTCGCAGTTCAAAGGCTATGTCGGTGAGCCCGCAGCACCGTCCGCGATCCTTTTGGCCCATAACGGCCTTCACATCGAAGTGCATGTCGACCGCAATCATCCTATCGGCAAGACCGACCAGGCCGGGATCAGCGATGTGGTGCTGGAATCAGCCATCACCACCATCATGGACTGCGAGGATTCCATCGCCGCGGTGGATGCCGAGGACAAGGTTGGCGCCTATCGCAACTGGCTGGGGCTTCTGAACGGCAGCCTGACCGCCAAGTTCGAAAAAGGCGGCAAGGTGATGGAACGCGCCGCCAATCCCGACCGTGAATATACCGCCGCAAACGGCGGCAAGGTCACGCTGCCGGGCCGCAGCCTGCTGTTCATCCGCGACGTTGGCCATCTGATGGCCAGCGATGCGATCCTGCTGCCGGATGGAAGCGAGATCGGCGAAGGCCTGATGGATGGTGTTATTACCAGTCTCATTGCGCTGCATGACATAAAAGGCAAGCGCCGCAACAGCCGTGCCGGCAGCATCTATATCGTCAAGCCCAAGATGCATGGCCCCAAGGAAGTCGCCTTCACCAGCGCCATCTTTGATGGCGTGGAGGACATACTGGGCCTTGCCCGCCACACGATCAAAATGGGCATCATGGATGAGGAGCGCCGCACCTCGACCAACCTGAAGGAATGCATTCGCGCCGCCAAGGACCGCGTCGTCTTCATCAATACCGGCTTCCTGGACCGCACCGGCGATGAGATGCACACTTCCATGTATGCCGGCGCCATGGTGCGCAAGGGCGAGATGAAGACCAGCAAGTGGCTGGCGGCCTATGAAGACCAGAATGTCGATATCGGCCTTTCTTGCGGCTTCCAGGGCAAGGCCCAGATCGGCAAGGGCATGTGGGCCATGCCCGACAAGATGGCTGACATGCTGAAAGCCAAGATCGGCCATCCCATGGCGGGTGCGTCTTGCGCCTGGGTGCCGTCACCTACCGCCGCCACCCTGCATGCGCTGCACTATCACCAGGTCAGCGTGAAGGCGCGGCAGGACGAGTTGAAATCGCGGCCGCGCGCCAAGCTGTCCGACATTCTCACCATTCCCTTGGCCGACCGGCCCAACTGGAGCGGCGAAGAAGTGCAGCAGGAGCTGGACAACAATGCCCAGGGCATTCTGGGTTACGTCGTGCGCTGGGTAGATCAAGGCGTGGGCTGTTCCAAGGTGCCGGACATCCACAATGTCGGCCTGATGGAAGACCGCGCCACCTTGCGCATCTCAAGCCAGCACATCGCCAACTGGTTGGAGCATGGCATCTGCAAGCAGGACCAGGTGCTGGAGACCCTCAAGCGCATGGCCAAGGTGGTCGACCAGCAGAATGCCGGCGATCCGCTTTATACACCCATGGCGCCGGCTTATGACGGGATCGCCTTCAAGGCCGCCTGCGATTTGGTATTCAAGGGCAAGGAACAGCCCAGCGGCTACACCGAGCCGTTGCTGCATCAGGCGCGAAGAGAGCTGAAGGGCGACTAATCCCAAGTGTCATGGCCCACCGGAGTGTGGGCCATCCAGTTGACGTCGCACATTCGATGAAAGCAGTGGCTGCGTCACCTGGGTGGCCCGCATTCGCGGGCCATGACAGGAGAGCTAAGCGGATTTACCCAGCGCCTTGAGGATCGCATCGGTCATGCCCGCGGTGCCGACCTTGTTCATACCCGGCTGCATGATGTCGCCGGTGCGATAGCCTTCCGCCAGCACCTTATCAACCGCCTTTTCCAGCCGCGCCGCTTCATCCTTCAGGCCGAAGGAATAGCGCAGGCACATGGCAAAAGAGAGGATGCAGGCGATGGGATTGGCCAGCCCCTTGCCCGCGATGTCAGGCGCCGAGCCATGGATCGGCTCATAGAGCGCCGACGGCAGGCCATTGGCCTTTTTGTCCCCCAGCGAGGCCGACGGCAGCATGCCGATCGAGCCGGTGAGCTGGGCGGCTTCATCCGACAGCACGTCGCCGAACAGATTGTCGGTCACCAGCACATCGAACTGCTTGGGATTGCGCACCAGCTGCATGGCGGCGTTGTCCGCCAGGATGTGATGCAGCTCCACGTCGGCGTATTCGCGCTTGTGCAGCTCGGTGATCACTTCCTTCCACAAGACGCCCGTGACCATCACATTGGACTTCTCGGCGCTGTGCACCTTGTTGCCGCGCAAGCGGGCCATGTCGAAGGCGACGCGGCAGACGCGCTGGATTTCGATGGTGGTATAGACGCCGGTATCGACGGCGCGCTTCTGGCCGTCGGCCAGGGTCTTGGTCTCTTTGGGCTCGCCGAAATAGACCCCGCCCATCAGCTCGCGCACGATCAGGATATCGAGGCCCGAGACGATTTCGGGCTTCAGGGTGGATGCATCCTTCAGGGCATCGAAACACAGCGCCGGGCGCAGATTGGCATAGACGCTCATGTCCTTGCGGATGCGCAGCAGGCCGCGCTCGGCCCGTTTCTCGAACGGCAGGCCATCCCATTTGGGCCCGCCCACCGAGCCCATCAGAACGGCGTCAGCGGCATTGGCCTTGACGAACGTCTCATCCGGATCGGGCCGGCCGGTGGCATCGATGGCAACACCGCCCAGAAGCGCTTCATCGGTCTTGTAGGCCAGGCCCTTCTGGCCGAACCAGCCCACCACCCGCATGGTGGCGTCCATCACTTCGGGACCGATACCGTCACCTGGCACCAGGAGCAGCTTGTATTCGTTCATGGGACTCTCTTCTTGATTAGACCAGCAATCAGATCCAGGGCTGCTGGATGTGCTGCTGCTGTTCGAAGGTCGCGATCTTGTCTTCGGTGCGCATGGTCAGGCCGATATCGTCCCAGCCATTGAGCAGACACTGTTTGCGGAAGGCATCGACCTCGAACTGGATCATGCCGCCGTCGGGACCGCGGATCTCCTGCTTCTCCAGGTCGATCGAGACGATGGCGTTGGCGCCGCGCTCGGCATCGTCCATCAGCTTGTCGATCTCGGACTGGGGCAGCTTGATCGGCAGAATGCCATTCTTGAAGCAGTTGCCATAGAAGATGTCGGCGAAGCTGGGCGCGATGACGCAGCGGATGCCGAAATCCAGCAGAGCCCAGGGCGCATGCTCGCGCGAGGAGCCGCAACCGAAATTCTCGCCCGCCACCAGAATCTTGGCGTGGCGATAGGCTGGCTTGTTGAGCACGAAGTCCGGCTTCTCGCTGCCGTCGGTGTTGTAGCGCATCTCATCGAACAGAGCCTTGCCCAGGCCGGTTCGATGGATGGTCTTCAGATATTGTTTGGGGATGATCATGTCGGTATCGACATTGATCATGTTGAGGGGCGCAGCGACCCCTTCGAGCGTCTTGAAAGGTTCCATGGGGCCGGGACCATAGCCAATTTCCGGGAAAAGTGAACCCGCAAAAAAGCCGGCCCCAAATGCCGTAAAAGCCGGGCTTTCCGCGCGGATTGAGGGATTCTTCAGACCACCGGGCTGGTGGATTCCGGAACCAGCTTGCGGCCGGCATCGATCTGGGTAAAGAGCAGTGCACCCAGGACCGCCAGCGCCACCACGACATAGAAGGCCGCGTTCCAGCCATAGGCCTTGACGATGAAGCCGGTCACGGTGGCGATGATCGCGCCCCCAATATTGCCGAAGGTGTTCATCACGGCCGAGCAGGACCCGGCGAAGCTGCCACCGATATCCAGGGTCACGGCCCAGGCATTGCCCACCACCAACTCCATCCCGAACACGGCGCCGCCAAACAGCGCGGCGCTGAGGTAGCGGTCAGGCTCGTGGATGGCGAGCGGAATGCAGATCGCCGCCAGCAGGAAACCGAAAATGGCCACGCTTTGGCGGGCGAACTTGATGCGGCCGGTCTCGTGGATGATCAGGTCCGAGAACACCCCGCCGCAGATGTCGCCGATCACCCCTGCCGCCAGCGGCAGGCTGGCGAAGAACCCCATTTCCTTGAGCGTATAACCCCGCGCGCTTTCCAGATATTTCGGGTACCAAACCAGGAACATGTTCAGGCAATAGCCATAGCAGAAATACATGGCCGCCACGGTCCACATCTGGCGGCTGGAAAGAATGAGCTTCCACGGAATCGGCTGACCCTTTTTGGGTTGGCCCAAGGCTGAGACGATTTTGTGCCGCTCGGCCTCGTTTACGCCCGCATGCTCGCTGGGGACGTCGCGATAGTACCAGATCCAAACCGCAGCCCAGACAAGGCCGACCGCGGCGAAAAGGAAAAATGGCACATGCCAGCCATACAGCCCGATCAGGGTGGCAACCAGAATTGGGGCCGCGGTGCTGGCCAGACGCGAGCCAGCATGGGTGCTTCCTTGCGCCAGGCCGCGCTCGCTCGGCAGCATCCAGCGCGACAAGGCACGGTTGGAAATCGGAAAGGCGCCGGCCTCACCCATGCCGATCAGGAAGAGACAGACCATCATCATGGTGACCGAGACGGAAAGGCCGGTGATGAAGGTGAAGACCGACCACCAGACCACCACACTGGCCAATGCAATGCGCGGCCCGGCCCGATCGCCGAACCATCCGCCGGGAATCTGGAAGATAGCGTAGGCCCAGTTATAGCAGCCCATGATGACGCCGAACGTCTCAATCGAAAATTTGAACTGCTTCTGGATCACCGGCATGGCGTTCGACAGCAACACTCGGTCCAGATAGGTGATGAAATAGACCACTATCACCAGACTCAGGACGGTGTAGCGAATGCGCGTCGGGTTGCCGGTGGACGACATTGTCTTCCCTTCAACGGTGGAAGAGGAAAGCTGTGCGCTCTCCTCTTTCCAGGCTCATATTTTCGTCACGCCCTGGTGGCGCTCAGTAAGGCATGCTCGGCAGATCGGCCGGCCGCGCCTGGCACTGGTTTAGCGGCCGATCACGACAGGTCTGCCAGAGGGTCGGAACGGAATTGCCCGCGATATAGACCGAATTGATGGTCTCGGTATTGTGGATGTCCTCGGCGGGATTCTTGTCCAGCACCAGAAGATCGGCCCACTTGCCGGTCTCGATGCTGCCGATGGTCTTGTCACCTAGCCAGCGGGCATTGTCGCTGGTGGCGGACTTGATCGCGTCCATGGGCGAACGGCCGGCTAGCACTTCCAGCTGCATTTCCTCATGGGCATTAAAGCCCGGGTAGCGGCCATTGGGACCGGAATCGGTGCCCATGCCGGTGTTGATGCCCGCCTTCACCATGGCGGCGTAATTCTCCAGCGCTTGGAACAGAGTGCGGTCCATGTCGAAGAAGACCTTCTTCTCATAAGGCAGCCCCGGGAAACGGGTCGGTCCCAGCACCACCGCCTTTTCGCGATCGGTGCTCTTAAGCGCCTTCAAGGTGCCGGGCGTGACGCCGCGGGTGAAGAAGGGATCGTTCAGCCAGGGCATGATCGCCAGGCTGTAGGCCATTTCGCGGCTGAGGGTGGGGGAGACCTGCCAAGCGCCCTTGCTCTTCATCAGGTTCAGGAATTCCTGGTCCACCGGCTGGTCGCGCACCATATGGCCAAAGCCATCAACGCCTTCGCGCAGCAGCTCCTTGCCATCGGCCAGATAGAAGATATGCGCCACGGCGCGCAGATGCTTCTTGTGCGCTTCATCGATGATGGCGCGGGAAACCTCGTAGGTCATCTTGACCGGAATGGTTTTGCGCTCGTCATCCATCCAGAGCTTGATGAAATCCACGCCCTTGGCCGCCTGTTCATCGACAAGCTTGCGCGCCTCCTCCGGCGTGGAGATCGGGTTGGTCACGCCCACCAGGCCGCCATAGCCGCCTTTCATGACAGCGCCTTGGCCGGCGCTGAAGATCCGCGCCATGGTCGGGCGGCTCTTGCGCTGCTTGTTGCGCATGTCGAGGACGAAGTCCTTGTCGGTGCCCAGCACCTGCACCGAGGTGACACCGTAGGCGGCATACTGCTTCAGATCGGCCTGGACGTTCTCCGGCGTCTCGTATTTCTCGTCCTGGGTGACGTCATGCATCATTCCGAGATGAACATGGCTGTCGATGATGCCGGGCATCACGAACTTGCCCGACAGATCCACATCCTTGGCGCCGGCGGGCGCCTTCAGTCCCGACATGGGACCGACATAGACGATCTTGCCGTCGGTCATCACGATGGCGGAGTTGGGTTTGGCGGCAGCGCCAGTGCCGTCGATCACGGTGACGTTCCGCAGCACCGTGGATTCGGCCAGGGCCGGCGTGCTCGCGGCCACAAGCGCCGCAATAGCCGCACCAAATTTCACAACCCGCATTTCAAAACTCCCCAGACAAGCGTCTCATTATGCGCAAGTTCTTTACGGCACAGGGCACTTAAAAAAAACAGCAAAAGCATTTCGCTGCAGTGCGGCATGATCAGGGTATGAGACAATAACAAAGACGCCGCCCTTCCTCACGGAAGAGCGGCGTCCAGATGCAGGTTGATCCCGCCTTATCCCGTCCCAATCGCACACAATCAAAGTGCGCGCGTTTTGCGATCTTGCGCCGATAACGTGTTGATTCTTGTTGTTTCCTCGACCCCAGTCGGCGGTCTTTTGCCGCCTTCACTGACGCAGCTCCCTTTTTTAGCGGGGCCACTTGCAGAAGAGAATATGTCAGAACACGGAGAATGACAAATGCCGCGGCCACCATGGCCGCGAAAATCTTGCGCCAAAGGGTAAAGACGCTAACGTCGCGCCCAAGCAGATTCCGGAGGGGAAAATGGATCGCCGCCATGTGATGAAAGCGCTTTTGGGTACAACCGCGGCACTGTGGACGGCGCCGGATGCCTACGCTTTGGGCTTGCCCAAGGACAAGATCAAGCGCATCCGCTACTACAAGACCCCGACGGATGCGGCGGGCCGGCCGAATATTCATCAGCCGACCTTCAATCAATCCACCAACATTGTGGTCATAGAAACCCAAGGTGGGTTGATCGGCGTGGGTGAAGGCGGCGAGCCCTCCACCATGGAACAATGCGCCGGCCTGTTGATCGGCGAGGACCCGTTCCGCATCCAGGACCTCTGGCAGGTGATGGAACGCGCCTATTTCTATCCCTCGGGGCGCGAAAAGACCCATTCGCTGGGCGCGCTGGATGTGGCGCTATGGGACTTGAAAGGCAAGGCGCTGGGCGTGCCGGTCTGGCAGCTTCTGGGCGGCAAGAGCCGCGACTATGTCGAATGCTACGCTACTTCTTATCCCACCCCCGCCGGCGGCACCTTGGAAGATGCGGCGCGCGCCTGCGTCGCCGAAGGGTTCCGCGCCTATCGCACCGGCGTGCGTGAGAACAAGACCTTCGACCGCTTCGAGGCGGTGCGTCAGACGGTGGAGGATTGCCAGGCCATCCGCCGCGGCGTCGGCAAGGACGGCGCCTGGGCGATCGACTTCCACGGCACCATGGACCCGGAAGACGCCATCACCTTGGCCACCGAGCTGGAGCCGCTGCATCCATTCTTCTGCGAGGATTTGATCCGGGGCGAGAATCCGGAAATCTACAAGGTGATCCGGCCCAGACTGCGGGTGCCCGTCGCCGTGGGCGAAATCTATGGCGTGAAGTGGGAGATGAGCCCGCTGATCGAACAGAATTTGATCGATTTCGCCCGCTGCACCGTGCCCAATGTCGGCGGCATCACCGAATATATGAAGATCGCGGCGCTGTGCGAGACACATTACTGCGGCCTTATCCCGCATTTCACCGGCCCGATCGGCGAGACCGCGCTGGTGCACTGCCTGACCGCCACCTCCGTGGTCGCCCTGATGGAGATGACCAGCGCAGGCCGCCAGCCCTGGCCCTATCTGCCCCAAGCCTATGACTTCCATAACGGCAAGCTGTGGTCGAACGACCGGCCGGGCCTTGGCGTCACCTTGGACACCAGCAAGCTGCAGCAGGTTGGCGACTGGTCGGAACATTACGCGCCGATTCAAATCAATCGGCGTCCAGATGGGTCCTATACGAACTGGTAGGCGCGGTTCGCGCGTTTAGCCTGCTGCGTTAAAAGCCGCCACGCACTTGCGTGCGCGCGCAGCAATATCTGCATTGCTGAAGTCGGGCTTGAACAGATCCGAGCCCAGGCCGAAGCCTGCCGCGCCTGCCTTGCGCCATTCCGACATATTGCCCGCGCCCACGCCGCCCACGGCATAGACCGGAACAGTTTTCGGCAGCACCGCCAGCATGGCCTGCAGATGGCCGATGCCGCCACTGGAGGCAGGAAACAGCTTCAGGTAACGGGCGCCAGCCGTCACCGCGGCAAACCCTTCGCTCGGCGTATAGAAGCCGGGCATGACGGTGAGGCCCTTTTCCACGCCATGTGTGATCACGGCCGGATTGGTGTTGGGCGTCACCAGTAACTTGCCGCCGGCATCAGCCACACGGTCCACATCTTCGGGCGCCAGGACCGTGCCGGCGCCGGTCAGGCAGCGATCACCGAACTGTTTGGCCAGCAGCGCGATGCTCTTCAGCGGCTCGGGCGAATTGAGCGGCACCTCGATGGCGCGGAAGCCCGCCTCGAACAGCGCCTCCGCGATCCCTTCGATCCGCGCTGGCGTCACGCCGCGCAGAATGGCGACCAGGGGCATTTCGGCCAAAAGCGCATCAGCAGTCATGAGAAGATTTCCGCATGGGCAAGAATAAGGCCTGACAGCGACGCCTGATCACCGTCAATGGCAACGCTTTGCACATCATAGGCGGCGAGCGCCCGCGCATAAAGCGCCGTCAGTGCGGGGGCGCAGACCAGCGGCACCTTGGCGCCCAGATCAAGCAGCGCCGCCGCGGTCGCCACATCCTTGCCCACGATCAGGCCTGAGAGATAAGAGGCGGCATCGCTCTTGGCCATTTCGCCCGTCACCACCCGCGCCCGGGTGCTGAACACCAGATAGAGCAGATCGGCTTTTTCATTCGCCTTCGCAAAATCAAGCCCGCGCTGGAAGGCATCTTTGACCGCCACCTCACCGCCGTCGCGCGCCAGCACGCTGTGACGCCGCAGCAGCTCGAACAACTCGCCCGACAGAGCGGTCTGAAACCCGACGACCGCGCCATCCTCAAGCGCCACCCATTTGGCGTGCGTGCCCGGCAGGCAGATGACATGCCGGCCGCGGCCCAGTTCCGGATGCAGCCTGAGCGCGCCCAGAATCTGCGTCTCCTCGCCCCGCATCACATCCGGCGCGCCGGTCGTGGCCGTGCAGGAAAGCCCCGGAAGGATCGCGACAGCGCGGCCCTCCACGTCAAAGCGCAACGCCGCGGCGGCGATGGCGGCCGGCTTGGCCGGGCATTTCAGGTAAGGCACTTCGCGCCAGCCGATGGTCGAACCGACCATGCCGCTGAGCAGCGCGGGCAACTCTCCATGCGCCTTGTCCCAGGATTTTACAGCAGCAGCGAAACGGCCGGCGCAATCAGGCGCCGAGGCGCCCTCACCTTCGGTGCGCGCCAGCACATGGCCGTCCTCGTCGCACAGATAAAGCCGCAGCTTGCTGGTGCCCCAGTCGCCCGCGATGAATGCCGCCCTGCTCATGGGCGTTTCTTACAGAGAGGATCAGGCCTTGTCGAACAGCGCGTAAAGCTTTTGCCCGGCTTTACTTTTGGCCATGAGTCGGCAAGTGCGGCCTGTTGAGCGCGTTGGGATGCACCGCGATTCCGGCGGGATCCAGACCTCGCTCACGGCGTCTTTCGCGCTGGGTCAGCACGTCTTCGTAGAAGTCACGGTCCTGGCCCGCCACCCGGATGGTCACCAATGTTCCACCGCGCCGCACGCCTTCGGCGTAACCGGCGGCGTCGTTCTCACTGACCCCGGCCTCGATCAGGGCGCCGACCACCCCACCCGCCGCGCCGCCTGCCACCGCGCCCGCCAGGGTGCTGGCCAGCCATCCCGCGGCGATCACGGTGCCGATGCCCGGCAACACAAAGGCGCCAAGACCTGCCAGCAACCCGGCCGCACCGCCCAAGGCGGCGCCGATGCCGGCGCTTTTGTTTACCATCTGACCGCGGTCATCCCGGCCGTTCCGGTCCCGGTCGATGACATCGCCGGTATTTTCCAGATCGGCATTCTCCATGGAGAGCGCGCGCGACGGCGCGATGATGCCGATATCGTCCTCGGGAAGGCCTGCGGCTTTCAGTTCGTCGACCACCGCCCGGGCAGCGGCAGCGTCAGGGAAAAGCCGGGACAGGGTTACCATCATGGCCGGAGCTCCACTTCAATATGGAGGCAACACGCGAGGAAAGACCGCGTTCCAGCCCAGAGCTGGCTAAGCTCATTTGGTTCCGAAGTTCTGGACTTCCGCCGGCCGCAGCGCGGCCGATTTGCGGTTCATACGCCCTCCCGGTCGCGCGGCATCAGGATGGTGACGGTGGTGCCGCGCCCCACCGCGCTCTCGATCATAAGATGGCCGCCGGACTGGCGAACAAAACCGAGGGTCATCGACAATCCCAGGCCCGTGCCCTTTCCCTGCGACTTGGTGGTGAAGAAAGGGTCCACCGCCCGGCGGCGCACCTCTTCCGGCATGCCGGTACCGGTGTCGGTCACCGCCAGCGCCGCATAATCGCCGGGCACGAAATTTTCACTCTCCACTTCTGCGGGCGGCTCGGCCAGCGCGACATCGCGTGTCTCCAGAACCAGGTGCCCGCCTTCGGGCATGGCGTCCCGCGCGTTGATCGCCAGATTGAGGATCACATTCTCCATCTGGCTGGCATCGCACAAGGTGGACCAGGTTCCATTC
>Ga0265338_10001724_pt1 | contig 34657 bp, 32 predicted proteins | sample 42126metaG_FD_193579 | JGI IMG/M metagenome (GOLD analysis project Ga0265338, IMG submission 193579) | Rhizosphere microbial communities from Carex aquatilis grown in University of Washington, Seatle, WA, United States - 4-21-26 metaG | ecosystem: Host-associated > Plants > Roots > Rhizosphere...
TCGTGAAGGTGCTCATCCCGTTCGACATGTCCGGTGGACTCCCTCGAATACCCGAACGCGCGCTTTGAGGCAAGAATAGCCTCCTTGCGCTTTGGCCGATCCGCAAGGGCCCAAGGCATTTTGCCCCCACGGGGCGTCGGACTGCAGGGCGTGTGAAGGTGTGTAAGGCATGGGTTTTGTGGGTGTCCTTGCCGGGGCGCGTGGTCTTTAGTTCCTTTTCGCCGCGGCCTTGCGGGTGGCAAGGTTCCAGAGGCCGGCGATCATTCCGGGCCCGTTGCGCCACGCGCTGATCTTTCCGCCGGGCATCTCGTTCCACTCGATCGGGACGGGCACGACCGGCACCCCCTCGGCTCCGAGTTCGAGGAAGAGCGCCAGGTCGAAGCAGAGGCCGCGACCCTCGAGCCTGTCCTCTATCCGCGGCAACACCTTGCCGGGGATCACCTTGAAGCCGCACTGGAAATCGATCGGCCGCACCCGGAGCGCGAGGCCGGCGAGCCAGGAGAAGATCCTGCCCAGGAGCCTCCTCGCCGCAGTCCTGCCCGTTCCGGGGGACCCGCGGCCGTGGCGAACCGCGAAATACGCCGACCCTTCGGTCGTGTCGCCCGCGGCGATCTGGCCAAGGACCCGCACGACCTCGCCGGCGCTCGCGGCTCCGTCGGAGTCCGCGAACGCAAGCCAGCGCGCGGGGCGCGAGCGCCATCCTTCAAGGATCGCATCGCCCTTGAGGCTGTTGCGCTCGAGGGCAAGGAGCGGAAGGACCCTGCAGCGTCCGCTTGTTCCCACCTTAACCTGCCCGGAGAGCGCCTCCTGCTCCCGGGACGGCGATCCGTCGTCGACCACCAGGATCTCGGTTTTCCAGGGCGCTTTGGAAAGGGCCCCCGTGAGGGCGGAGAGGTATCGCGGCAGCCTTTCCAGCTCCCGGTACGCGGGCAGCACCAGCAGAAAGTCAGGGGTGGGAGCCGGGTCGTTGGGAGGAGAAAGGGACATCCGGGGCGAATCGGAGAGGCAGTCTGGCGGGGAGGGTGGTTGGCTCTGCGCTCGCATTGCGGGTCTCGGCGGCAGGACGGAGAGACGGGGAGCAAAGATTCACTAATACGCCCCAAACTTACACAAGGCGTTTTTTGGGACGGCAGACCCGGACTCCTCCGGCGGCCCCCGCCGCGCGAGATTCGCGTGGCGATTGGGGGCGATTAGCGGTGCTGCAAAGTCTCCGTGCGCCACCGGCTACTCGTCGCCGAGGCAGGTCTCCGTGAGGCGCGCGGTCTGGACCCAGGGATGGTCGGTGGGGACGGTCCGCTTCTTTCCGGCGACCTTTTCCAGGGTGACCGGCACGCACTCGTTGCCTTTCAGGGCGACCATGACGTTGAAGCGCCCCTTCGAGATGAGCTCGACGGCCTTCGTCCCGAGGCGGGTGCACAGAAGCCTGTCGAAGGATGTTGGGGAGCCCCCCCGCTGGACGTGGCCCAGGGAGGTGACCCGCGCCTCGGTCCCGGTCATCTGCTGGAGCTGCCGGGCAATGCGGCTGGAGACCGGCTCCTGGACCAGGCGGATTCCCTCCGTGCCCGGTGCCGCGAACGCCTCGAGGTGCGAGGGCGCACGGTGGAGCGGGCTCGCTTTGCCACCGGAAGCGCTGAGCCTCTCCGCCTCCTCGACCGAGACGATCCCCTCCGCGACCGCGACGATCGAGAACCGCTTCCCGGCCTTGTGCCGGCGCGCGAGGTGGTGGACGACGGCGGACAGGTCGTAGGGAATCTCGGGGATGAGGATCACGTCGGCGCCGCCCGCGATCCCGGCACCGAGGCAGAGCCAGCCCGCATCGTGCCCCATGATCTCGCACACGATGATCCGCTGGTGGCTGGTCGCGGTGGTGTGCAGGCGGTCGATGGCCTCGGTGGCGATCGACATGGCTGAGTCGAATCCAAAGGTGATGTCCGTCTCGGCGACATCGTTGTCAATCGTCTTGGGCAGGGTGAGCACGTCGATTCCGCCCTTCTCCCTGAGGGACAGCGCGGATTTCTGGGTTCCGTTCCCCCCGAGGCAGACGAGGCAGTCGAGCCTCAGCTTGCGGTAGTTGCGCACGGCCGCGGACGTCATGTCGACGTTCCTGCCGTTGACCTTCATCTTGTGCGGCCGGTCCCGGCTGCTCCCGAGGAAGGTGCCGCCCTGCGTGAGGATCCCGCTCACCAGCGGGTTGTCGATCGGCATGGTGCGGTTCTCGACGAGCCCCCGGAAGCCGTCCCGGATCCCGACCACGGTCATCCCGTAGTGCATGGCCGCCTTGGCGACCCCCCTGATCGCGGCGTTCAGGCCGGGGCAGTCGCCCCCGGCAGTGAGGATTCCGATCCTTGCATTGGATTTCAGTGGCATTGTCGTGGGGAGTTCCGTCCGCTCTGCATGCGGTGCCTGAATGATAGAGGGGCGCGCGGACGTTTTCGAGATGGATTTTTCGCCGTAATTCCCATGGCCCATTCGGCGATACCTTGACCCAGGTCAAGGCGGCCGTCGCGCGAGTGTGGCAGGGTAGCGGGACGACCACCAAAACCATGGACACCCTCACCGAAACCCGGATCACGCCAGACACAAGAATCGGCGACATCGTCGCCGCCCGCCCCGCGCTTGCTCGCGTGTTTGAGAGCCTTGGGCTCGACTACTGCTGCGGGGGAAAGCAGCCGCTTGGCACGGCCTGCGCCCGCGCTTCGCTCGATGTCTCGATGGTCGTCGCCCTGCTCGAGGCGGCGATCGAGAAACCGGCCGATGCGAAAGGCGGTCCCGACCCGGCGGGAATGACGCTCGCGGAGCTCGCTGACCACATAGAGGCGACCCACCACGCCTACGTGAAGGCCGAGCTGCCCAGGCTTGCCGAGATGGCCGGTCGCGTCGCCGCGAAGCATTCCTGGCGCGACCCGCGGCTTCCCGAGGTTTACGAAACGGTCGTTGGCCTGGCCCAGGAGATGTTCAGCCACATGCATAAGGAGGAACAGGTGCTTTTTCCCCTGGTTCGCCAGATCGAGATGGGAGCCTCCAAAGATTTCCATTGCGGCTCGATTGCCAACCCCATCCGGCAGATGGAGGCCGAGCACGAATCCGCCGGCGCAGCGACCGCCCGCCTTCGGGTTCTGACAAACGACTTCACGCCGGACAACGAGGCGTGCAATACCCACCGGGCGCTGCTCTCGGGCCTGGCGGGGTTCGAAGCCGACCTTCACCAGCACGTTCACAAGGAGAACAACATTTTGTTCCCCCGCGCACTAGAGCTCGCTGGGGGCGCCTAGGCCGAGCGCGGCGTTCAAGGGGCAGCGGCTTAGGTCTATTGGCCGGCCGCTGCGGTACTCGGCCAGCAGCTGGCTCGATCGCCGCGCAAGCATCCGCCGGACTTCGCGCCGGCGGCCCCGCTCCCGCGGGATGGCCATGTCGTCATAGGCCGTCGTCTGGTGGCGGAGCCAGGCGATCGTTGCGGCCGCCGCGCGCTCTTCGATCGGGATGCGCTGCGTGCGCGCCACGGTGCCGCTTCCAACGGGTGCCGCGTGCAGGACGACCAATCCGGCAAGGCGCTCGGCCTGGGTGTGATACGTGGGGTGAAATCCAAGGAATCCAAGCACGGCCGAGCGGAAATCCTCGGCATAGAGCTCCTGGGCCGCTGCGCGCCGCCTCCGCCCCGAATCAAGCCGCTTCTGGTGCGAGGGATCCTGCCTTTCCCGGCACAGCTCCTGACGGAGCGCCGCGATTTGGTCGGCCGGGGCCCAGATCCCCCTTGAGAAACGTTTCCGGCCCTTGAGCTCGACGACGGTGAGCGAGGGACCGTCGAGCTTAATGCGCCGGCTAAGCGCAGGATCCCCTGGGGCGAGAAGGTCCCAGCTTCCAGGCACAATCTCGACCATGCCGTGCTCGTTGAGCACGTGGCGCGGCTTGGGGCCGGGCCGGACCTCGCGGGATTTGAAAAGCATGTGTCAGGCTAGGGGACAACGGACCCGCCGCGGGTAGGCAAGCCCAGAGAGGCGGTTCACGTCCTGGAATCGAAGAATCGACGCGCCGGTCTAGCCTGCCATGATTCAGGCATGACCCAGTCAAGCCCGGACGCCCCGCGCCCCGTCGTGGTAAAGGAAATGCCGATCGAGCTCTGCCAGCTTCTGAAGTTCGGCGGGCTGACGCAGAGCGGCGGCGAGGCAAAGCTGGCCATAAGCGAGGGGCGCGTTCTCCTGAACGGCGTCGTGGAGACGCGCAAGCGCAAGAAGCTTTCGAAGGGCGATCGGGTGACCTTTTCGGGCCAGACGGTGGTCGTCGAGGCCTGACCGATAACAATCCTCGTCTTGGCTGGGGGTGTCATTTATCAAGAGGCCGATGCCCCAAGATCCCCACGCTCAGTTCGACCAGTCGGTCATGGAGATGATTGAGCACAGCCCGATCGGGGCCGTGCCGCACACGACGAGCTACGTGGAGTCGCTGAACCGGCTTTACGCCGCGCACCAGGTTTACCCGAGCGCGGACCACAAGGGCGGCCACGTGACCGCACGGTCGCTCTCGGGGAGCCCTTATTACGGTGCCTCCAACCTTGAAGCCCTGGCCGCGGGCCGGATCGAGCCGGAAGCCCTGGAGGCCAATTCCGCGGTCTACGACCGGTACGTCGCTCACCTGCCCGCGGGGGACCGGGCGAAGGCCGAGGTCCACCGCCTCAAGGCGACCGGCAAACCGGCCCATCACCGAAAACACCAGGGACCCGGCGTCGCGCCCGCGCACCATGATCCGGTCCATTCGCTCTTCCTTCTCCCAGGAACCGGGCTGCACCACGGGCTTCCGGGGAACTACCTCTACGGGTCCATCTTCGAGTCGGGTGCCGGCGGGTCGGGCCCGTGGGCCATCCACCTGCACGACTGCGACGACGGGGCATGCTTCTTCGAGGCGCCCGACCTTGCGACCGCGATGGCCAAGCTCGGGGAGCTGAGGGATTCCGCTCCCTTCCACATGCGCGAGCTTGAGGCCTTCGGCTTCACCCTGAAGTAACGCTGCCATGGGTGGAGGAAGACCTCGAAACTGTCCCCATCTGAGCCCATGGACCTACAGCTGAAGGGCAAGGTGGCCGTCATCGCGGGCGGCAGCAAGGGGATCGGACTCGCCTGCGCCCGCGCCTTTCTCGCGGAGGGCGCCCGGGTGGCGCTTCTTTCGCGCGATGCCGCCAACCTCGCCGCCGCGGGGTCGATCCTTGGCGCCGAGGTCTTCACCCATGCCGTGGATCTCACGGACCCGGCGGCGGCGGTCCGCGCCTTTGCGGCGGTGACCGCGGCCCTCGGCCCGGTTGACGTGCTCGTCAACAGCGCCGGGGCCGCCCGGCGCCACGCGCCGCATGAGCTGGATTCGGCGGCGTGGAGACAGGCGATGGACTCGAAGTTCTTCACTTGCATTCACGCCATGGACGCCGTGCTTCCCTCCATGGCCGCGCGGGGATCGGGAGCGGTGGTCAACATCATCGGGGTGGGGGGAAAGGTGGCCTCGCCGGTGCACATCGCGGGAGGTTCCGCCAACGCGGCACTCATGCTCGCCACGACCGGACTGGCTGCGGCGTACGCTCCCAAAGGGGTCCGGATAAACGGGATCAACCCGGGGCTGACGTTGACGGGACGCGTCGAGGAGCGGATCGCGGCTGAGTCCCGCATGTCGGGCGCCTCGGCCCGCGAGGTGCGGGCGCGCATGGAGGAGGGGATTCCCCTGGGCCGGTTCGCAAGGCCCGAGGAGATTGCGCAGGTCGCCCTGTTCCTGGCGTCGCCCTGCGCCAGCTACGTGATGGGGGCCATTGTGCCGATGGACGGGGCCTCCAACCCCGTCATCTAGCCTGAGACGCAAGCTACCCGGGCCGGATTGGGTCGCATCCTTGCAGTCAGAAGAACCGCCCGTCGCCGATCACGACCTTGCCGGTGGGCCGCGCCGATCCGGACGCGGCGTTGTCCTCGATCGTCACGAAGAAATCCAGCCGGTCGGGCCTCGCGTCGAGGTTGGGCGAGACCGAGAAGAAGTAGAGGCCGCTGCTTGATCCCGCCAGGGGAAGGATCCCCGCCTCCCGGGTCTGGCCGGAGGCCGTGTCGACGATCCAGAGGTGGTAGCGCTTGTCCTTCCCAATCGCGGGAAGCTGCTCGATGGCGACGAAGCCCTGGCTGCTCGCGGGGTCATAGAGCGCGTAGCCGTGGCCGTTGGGTCCCGTCGGGCGCAGCTTCTCCGGAAGGTCCCCGGGCTTTTCCCAGAACTGCTCGGCAAGGGATGCGAGCTGGATGAAGCGGCCGTCGGCGTCCTGGGCGCGACGCTGAAGAGGAAGCTCCGCGAGCGTGCTCTGGCTCGGGTCCATCCCGACAATGATCACGAACGGGCGCTGGAGGGGGGCGCTCCCGCGTCGGACGAGCTGGGCGGCGACCACGCCGACCCCCACGGCGATCAGGGCCGCGATGCCCCAGCGCGCCCACGGCGCAGGGTGAGCGGATGCGGGTTCACGGGCGACGCCGGACCCGGGCCCGTCGATGCCGCGCTCAATCCGATCGATCATCGAGGCGGGCGGGTCGATCCGCGGAACGGCGCCAACGCGCCTGGCGAGGGCGGACTCCATCTCTCCCACGAATGCCGCGAGCTGGGGATCGTGCAGCAGGCGCGCCTCGAACGAGGCGCGCTCCCTGGCGTCGAGGCGGTCGAGGACGTAAAGGCAGGCAAGTTCCTCAAGTTCTGGGTTCATAATGAAGGTTCGGTTAGGGTGTTCCTGACTTCCAAGAGCCCGCGGCGTATCCATGACTTGACCGTGCCGACCGGCTGCCCGAGGGCCTGGGCGATCTCGGGGTGCGACATGGCCGTGAATAGGGCCAGTTCGAGGGCGCGCCTCTGGTTGGCGGGAATCTGGGCGAGCGCCCCGCGCAGCCGCCCCGAATCCTCGTGGGCCTCGGTCTCCTGGCGGGCATTGTCGCCTCCGTAGCTTCCCGGGGCCGCGCTCGCGGTCGCGGGGAGCTCTGCGAGCGGGGGCAGGCGCCGTCTCTTGCGCAGGTGGTCAAAGCAGGTCCTTCGCACGATCGTGACCGCCCAGGTGAAGGGGCGCGATTTCCTGGGGTCGAACGAGCCGGCGTTGCGCCATATCTTTATGAACGAGTCCTGGAGCACGTCCTCGGCATCGCTCGTGTCGCCGACAATTCGGACGGCGAGGGAGTACAGCGGCGACCCATACCTCGAATAGAGCGCTCGAAAGGCCTCGCGGTCGCCCGTTGCCGTCTGCGCAAGCAGGCAGGTCTCCTCGACTACGGCGGCGCTCTGCGGTTCGGGCTGCACGGGCGTGACGGGCCGGCGCCGCGTCAGGGCTTGGGCTTGCCCCCCTTTGGGAAAAGGATTGGCTCAATCTTCTCGGCGGCGATCCGCGCCGCGCCGCGAACGCTGCGGTCCATCCGGTCGCTCATCTGCTCCATGGGCCGGGTGTCGTACCGGAACCGGACGACACCGAAATCCTGCTTTGCGCCGTGGTCGTAGAGGATCATCCAGGCGCTGAAGGTCAGGTCCCCGAGGGATTCCTCGCGCATTCCCTGGAAGAAGATCCGCAGCTCGGTCGGGTGGGGCGGGGTGTTCGCGGCGAAACGCTCGACCGAGATCGTGCACGGCCATTTCCGATCGGTGAACACCTCGGTGAACACGCGTGCGATCCTGTCGAAGTTGTTGATGTCGCTCGAATTTCCCCGCAGGGAATCGACGACCACGATGGAGAGCTCGGTCGGCGCTCCGGCGGCGGACGCGGGGGCCGGTTCCCCCCGGGCGGGCGGAGCGGCAAGGGCGGCCGCCACGAGGAGGCCGACAAGGGCGGAGCGGGTGGTCATCATTTTAGCACGGTGCCGTCGGGCTGTTGTGATTATACGTCAAAATGGCCTTGGCGGATGCGCCGATTCACGCAAATCGGTCCCCAGTGAGATCCGGACCTGAGTGCAGGCTCCCAGGGCCATGGGCGGGTCCTGTGTCGCTTCCCGATCCCTCTCGGTTGCCTCCACTGCCGCGGGTCTGCCATGTCATGCGCTACGCCCTTTGGCGCAGCTGCCCGCATGCCGCATCGATGTCGCGCCCCCGCGGCCGTCTGACGTGGGCCACCACACCCCGGTCCCTCAGGCGCGCCAGGAAGGCCTCGGTCAAGGTTTCGGGCGACGGGGCGTAGACCTCACCGCGCAGGCTTAGCCCGGTAGGATTGTACCGAAGGAGATTCACGTGCATGCGCCGCCCTTCAAGCAGGCGGGCAAGCTCGTCGGCCTGGGGAAGGGAGTCGTTCACGCCGTCAAGGAGGCAGTACTGGATGGACACGGGCCGCGCCGTCGCGGCCTGGTATCGGTCGGCCGCGGCCAGGATGTCGGCCACCCCGAAGCGGCGTCCGGCCGGCAGGAGCCGGGCGCGCGTCGCGTCGTCCGGCGCATGCAACGACACGGCCAGGTGGACGTTGAGCCCCGACGCCGCCAGGGCGTCGATCCCGGACACAATCCCCACGGTGGACACGGTGACCTGCCTGTAGCCAAGCGCGCCCATCTCGTTGCGGGCGATGCGATGGATGGCCGGCACGACGTTGTCGAGGTTGAGCATCGGCTCGCCCATCCCCATGAAGACAAGGGTCTGGAGCCTGCGGCCGGCGCCCCGGGCCTCGCGGCGAAGCGCCAGGAACTGCTCGACGATCTCCCCTGAGGTCAGGTTGCGCTCGAACCCGGTCTTGGTGGTCGCGCAGAAGTCGCAACCCATTGCGCAGCCCACCTGTGAGGAGATGCAGCCGGCGGCCCGGTCCGCCCGGTAGTCGGGCATCAGAACGGACTCGACGGTGCGGCCGTCGCCCATTCGAAGGAGGAGCTTCGTTGTGCCGTCCTCGGCCACCTGGCGAGCCGCGATTGCCGCCTGCCTCCGGCGGGCCTCGTCGCTTAGCCGCGCCGCCAGCGCCGGGGGGAATGTGCGGCCGTTCGGGCCGTCGGCCCCGTAGTGAGCGCGCAGGAGCGGCTCGGCGTGCGAGGGCTTGAAGCCCAGCTCCGCGAGCTGCCGCTGCAGGGTCTCTATGGTGTGATCCGAAAGGTCGGGCACGGGACAAGCCACGCAGCATTCCGGGGCAATGCCAAGCCGCGAGGGCCGTGCGCCGCGGGGATGCCCGCGGGCCTGGTGGCTTCGACCATCGCGGTTTGGCTAGTTTCCCAACGGGCTTTGAGATATGGTTGCACCGAACTTTCCATGCCCGAGCCCTATCCGTACCGGACCCGAAGGACGATCAAACCCCAGCAGATGGAGGGGGGGAAGGCGGTTGCCGACGCTCTCGTGCGCGAGATCCTTGAGGACGCCCACTGGGCCCCCACGCATGGGTTGACCCAGCCATGGCGCTTCCACGTGTTCACGGGGGCCGCGCGCCGGCGGCTTGCCGCGGGACTCGAGACGCTCTACGACCGGGTCACGCCCGAGCTCGAGCGCCGTCCGGACAAGCGGGCGAAGCTTGGAGCCAATGTCCTTGGAGCGCCGGTCGTGATCGCGGTCGCGATGAGATTGGATCCGGCGGGGAAGGTGACCGAGCTGGACGAGACGGCTGCAACGTGCTGCGCCGTGGAGAACCTCATGCTCTCAGCGCACCAGCGCGGCCTCGGTTCGTTCTGGTCGACGCCGCCGGTCGCACTCTCCTCCGACTTTGCGGACTGGCTGGGGCTGGATGCGGGCCACCGATGCCTCGGGTTGGTCTACCTGGGGCATGCGCGCGAGGGCGTCCGCCCCACGTCGACCCGGGTTCCCCTGGACGAGCGGGTGGTGTTCCACCGCGAGTAGCGGGCGGCGCGTCAACGCCCAATCCTGTCCAGCATCTGGCGGGCCGCGTCGAAGTCGGGCCGTATCCGCAGGGCCTCCCTCAAGTGGCCGATCGCCTCGGGCATCCGGCCCGGAATCCTCGCCAGGGTGACGCCGAGGTTGAAGTGCGCCTCCGCAAAGTCGGGCCGGTAACGCAGCGCCTCGTTGAATTGCGCCATGGCGTCGGGCAAGCGGCCGGGGACGCCCTCAAGCAGGCAGCCCAGATTGTAGTGCGCGTCGGCATAATCGGGTCTAGTCCGAATCGCCGCCTCGTAGTGCGATATGGCCTCGGGCTCCCTCCCGGGGAGCGCTCCCAGGGCGATTCCCAGGGCATTGTGCACTTCCGGGTCGTCCGGCGTCAGGCGCAGCGCCGCCTCGTACTCGGCGATGGCCTCGGAAGCCCGGCCCGGGCTGTCCGCCAGCGCGACGCCGAGGTTGAAATGGGCCTCGGGGTAATCGGGCTTGATTCGCAGGGCCGCCTCGTAGTGCGAGATCGCCTCGGGTGTCCGCCCTGGAATCCTCGCCAGCGCGATGCCGAGGTTGTTGTGCGCCTCCGGGTTGTCCGCATTGATGCGCAGGGTCGCCTCGTACTCGGCGATGGCCTCGGGAAGCCGGCCGGGGATGTCCGCAAGCGCAATCCCGAGGTTATAGTGCGCATCCGCGTAGCCGGGCCTTATCCGCAGCGCCTCCCTGTACTGCTCGATCGCCCCGGGCAGACTCCCAGGAATCTTGATGAGGATGTTCCCCAGGTCGTTGTGGGCCTCCGGATCATCGGGCTTGATCCGCAGAGACTCCTCCAACTCCGCGACGGCCTCGGGCAGGCGGCCACGGATCCTCGCCAGGGCCTTCCCACGGTTCATGTGGGTCCTCGAGTCACCGGGGGAGATCCGCAGCGCGCCCTCGAACTCGGAGATGGCCTCCGGAAGGCGCCCCGGGATGTCGACGAGGAGGACCCCCAGGTTGTTGTGGGCGAGCCAGCATCCCGGGTTTCGGGCCATGGTCTCTCGGTAGAGCGTCTCGTTGTCCCGGAACATCGCGCAGTGGCGCCAGGTCAGGGCTCCAAGCAGGATGACGAGGGCCGCGGTGGCCGCCGGAGCGGCCCAGACCCACCGAGGCGCGGCCCAGTCCCAGGCGCGCTTCAGGAGGGCGCCGGCGAACGCAAGGGGGGCCAAGTCCGCCAGGTACTGCCAGTGGTCCCACACCCACGAGTAGCATGCTCCGAACAGGTTCACGAATCCCAGGACAGGAAAGAGGGTGCCGACAAAGATCAGGTATACTGCAAGGGGGGCCCGGGACCTGCGGCGTACAGCCCAGAGGACGGCGGCGAGCCCCGCAGCGGCGATCGGGAAGAGCCACTGGGACCAGGACCCCGGGTCGATGGCCCAACGCGGGTACACGAAGTTGAGCCCGGCCGGCCAGATGATCTTCAGGGCGTAGAACCCAATGGCGCGGCCGGCGACCAGCACGCGCCCGACAAACGCGATGTCAAAGTCCGCGCCCTGGGCACCGATGTAGCGCTTCTCGACCCAGCTGCTGAGCATGCCCGATGCGGCTCCCAGCGCGAGCCAGGGGACTAGCGGCAGGATGTCCCTTCGCCAACCGAGCCGACCGCGCTTCCACCAGAACACGACCAGGAGCGCCGCGGGCAGGGTTGCGGTCACCGTCTTGCACCAGAGCGAGAGTACGAAGAGGCCTAGGGCCAGGAAATACGCCCGGCCACGGCGCTCCCCGTCAAAGTCCAGGTAGGCCAGCGCTGCCGCCAGATAGAAGACGATGGACAACGTGTTCTTCTGCTCCGTGATCCAGGCGACCGACTCGACGTGGACCGGGTGCAGGGCGAAGAGCAGGGCGGCCAGCCACGCGCCGGGAACCGCAAGCCTCCCAAGGACCCGCGCGAACATGACCGAGGCGCCGGCATGGAGCAGGATGGTGAGGAGGTGATAGCCGAGGGGGTTGTCCCCCCAGAGCCGGTGCTCGACCCAGAATGCGCTGTGGAGCAGGGGGTAGTATTGCTGGGTGGCGCCAATCTCGGTCCAGATCCGCCACAGCCCCGAAAGGGAACGCAGCGCCGGCGCGGTGACGTAGTCGCTGTCGTTCCAGATGAACTGGCCAAGGAGCGAAGGGAGGTAGGCGGCGAAGGTCGCACAAACCAGCAGGGCCCCCGCTCCCAAGCTCCGGTAACTGGCGGGCACAAGTTTCAACGCTCGGGGCATTTCTGCCGAGAATGGGAGCGGCCACGGCCGGGATCAAGCTGCGGCCGGCCCGCGCACGCGACTGCTTCCCGCTCGCTGCCCCGACTCCCCTTGATGGAGGGAGTGCGAAACGCAACCGGTTGAGCGTGGCGCGCGGTGAGTCTCATCCCGCCCGTTCGGTAGCGACAGCGGCGCCGAAAATGTTCTAGCTGGTCCATGCCGTCGCTCCATGCACGGAATAGAGAAGCAATCGAAGTGCCCACCATACCCCAACGCGCCTCCTCCCTCACCACGCTTCTCGTCGGGGTGGGCCTGCTCACGTGTATTTACCTGGCGGCGCTCAAGCTGCTCAATCTGCCGTGCCCGTTGTCGGGCTGCGCGGAGATCATCAACACGCACTATGGGTCCCTCTTCCACGTCCCGCTTCCGCTCTACGCCATACCCCTTTGGCTGGTGCTGACGCTTCCCTTGGCGGGCTTGTGGCAGATGCGGGTCCAGCTGGGTGCCGTCTTCGCCCTGGCGCTCGGCGCCCTGGCCCTGATGTTCATCCAGTTCGTCATCATCAGGGGGTTCTGCCCCTTTTGCACGCTTCACGCAGCCGCGGCCCTGGTCGCGGCCTTTGTCGTTCCAAAGCGGGGCCGCGCCCACGCCTGGCTGCCGGCGGCGATGCTGGCCCTGACCCTGCCGCTCCTTTTCGCCGTGAAGGCGTTTGAGCAGGCCCGAATTGATTCCTGGCAGGGGCCCGGGGATGTCTTACCGGTTGCACCCAAGCCAGGGGAACCCGAATCCGCCGCCGGGCCAAGGACCGCCGCGCCCGCGCTTCCACCTGGCCTGGACAAGGCGGCGTTTCGCTGGCTGGGCGACTTTGACGCCAAGCAGTCCCCGATCTTGATCGTCAGCTTTCAATGCTCCCATTGCCTTGACCTGCTTGAGGAGACCCTAACGCATCCGCGCCTGGGGGACCCCAAGGGGCCCAAGATCTTTGTCTACGCCGCGTTCGGCAACTCCAACGACACGGTCGCCGTACTGGCGGCTATCCTCTCCGTTCCGGGGACCCCCCGCGAGCAATTTGCCACCGTGTTTGCGCGCTTGGATTCGTTTCGCGACGCGCTCATCACCCACAACTCGAAGGAGCTGAAAAACGTGCTGGGCGAGCTGTTCCCCGGCTACACGGAGAAGATCGCCGAGGCCAGGCAGCTCTTCAACCTCCAGGTAGTCGCGCTCAAATACGTCCCGGGCCGGGGTTCGCCCTATCTCCTGCTGCCGGACGGCACCAGCAAGTTCGGCGGCGACGTGACTCCCAACCTTCTCTACCACTAGGAGGCCGGGCGCTCCGACCGATCGACTGCTGAAACGTCGTTGATCCCTCCCGCCGGGCTCCCCGGAAGGAAGCCCCCTTTTACCCCAAGAAAACCATGTCCTCCGCCGCAATACCCGTGTTCCTGGTGTGCAACTACCTGCTCAATCCGCTCGGTGTCCACGACGCCGCGCCGCGCCTCGGGTGGCAGATGTCGGCGGTTGACGGGAGGCGCGGCGTCTCGCAGAGCGCCTACGAGATTAGGGTTTCGTCGCAACCGGGCGGACCCGCGGATCTCTGGGACAGCGGCAGGGTCGAGAGCGCCGACACGACTCAGGTCCCCTACGGGGGCAAGGCTATCGCGTCGAGGGCCCGCGCCTATTGGCAGGTCACCTCGTGGGACGACAAGGGCGCCCCCAGCACGTCCCCCGCGGGCGCGGCTTACTGGGAGTCTGGGCTTTTGAGCCGAAGCGACTGGAGCGCCCAGTGGGTCGGGGCGCCATGGCACGGTGCGGGCCAGACCGGGGCGCCCGCTCCCTATCTTCGGCGCGGATTCACCCTCTCGAAGAGCGCCGTGAGCGCCCGGCTCTACATCAGCGCCCTGGGTCTTTACGAGGCCTACCTCAACGGAACCCGGGTCGGAACGGACATCTTCACGCCGGGCTGGACCGACTATAGGAAGCGCGTCCAATACCAGGTCTACGACGTCACCGCGCAGCTCGTTCCCGGCGAGAACGTCCTCGGAGCCATTCTGGGGGACGGCTGGTATTGCGGCAACGTCGCGCAGCTTGGGCGCCAGGTATACGGAGACCGGCCCAAGCTCCTTGCGCAGCTCGAGGTGACCTACTCGGACGGGACGCGCCAGACGATCGGCACCGACAGGACGTGGGAATCGGCGTCCGGTCCGATATTGGAGGACGACCTGCTCATGGGGGAGAGCTACGACGCCCGCCAGGAGCTCCCCGGCTGGTCCGCCGCCAAGGCGCAGGGGGGCGGATGGCAGCCGGCAGTCGTGTTTAAGGATCCGGGGATCGAGCTGTCCCCGGCGCTGACCGGTGCGGTCAAGGGGCACGAGGAAGTCGCCTCCCGCGGCGCGCCGCAGAGGATCTCCGGCTGGGCCGGGGACGCCTTCATCTTCGACTTCGGGCAGAACCTTGTCGGCACGGTGACCCTTCACGTGAAGGCCGCCGCCGGGACCACGATCAGGTTGCGGTACGGGGAGATGCTGGATGGCGCGGGCGCCCTGTACGTGGAGAACCTCCGCACGGCTCGCGCGACCGACTATTACACGTGCAGGGGAGACCCGGCGGGCGAGACATGGACACCGCGCTTCACCTACCACGGCTTCCGCTACGCCGAGGTCAGCGGCCTTCCCCATGGAAGCGAGCTGTCGCCCCAGGCGATCGTGGCCCGTGTTCTCCACAGCGCGCTCGCCAAGACCGGGGAATTCTCCTGCAGCGACCCGCTCATCAACCAGCTCCAGCACAACATCGAGTGGAGCCAGAGGGGGAATTACATGGAGGTCCCGACGGACTGCCCCCAGCGCGACGAGCGCCTCGGCTGGACCGGCGACGCCCAGGCGTTCATCCGCACGGGCGCATGGAACCGGCAGGTGGCCCCCTTCTTCACGAAGTGGCAGAGGGACATCGCCGACGCGCAGCTGCCCGACGGAGGTGTGCCCGCCGTCATCCCCGCGGTCGACCTGGTTCCCGGCGACGGCGGTCCGGCCTGGGCGGACGCCGCCGTCATCTGCCCGTGGACGATCTACGAGTGCTACGGCGACAGGTCGCTGCTCGCGGCGCACTTCGGAGAGCTCTGCAGGTACGTGGACTACATCGGCACCCAGTCGCTGGACGACATCCGGCTGCACCCGGCGCTCGGCAAGTGGGGCGGCTTCGGCGACTGGCTCGCCCTGGACGGGAGCGGCCAGACCGACGGGGGCACGCCCAAGGACCTGATCGCGACCGCGTTCTACGCGCACGACGCAAGGATTCTCTCCTCGATGGCGCTTGCGCTGGGCCGTCCGGGCGATGCCGCCCGCTACGAGGCGCTCGCGCAGAGGGTGACGGCCGCCTTCCAGAGGCGCTTCGTCACCTCCGACGGGCTCGTGGCCGGGAACACCCAGACGAGCTACGTGATCGCCCTGCAGTTCGACCTCGTGCCGGACTCGATGCGGCCGCGGCTGACGGCGGAGCTTGTCCGGGACATCCAGCGCCGGGGCAACCGGCTGACCACGGGCTTTGTCGGCACCCCGTACCTGCTTCATGTCCTCGCGCGCGAGGGCCATCTCGACGTGGCCTATGCGCTTCTTGAGCAGCGCAAATGGCCCTCGTGGCTGTATGCCGTGACCCAGGGTGCCACGACGACCTGGGAGCGCTGGGACGGCTGGACAAAGGAGAACGGCTTCCAGGACAAGGGCATGAACTCATTCAACCACTATGCATACGGCGCGGTCGGCGACTGGCTCTACCAGGTCGTTGCCGGGATTGAGATCGACCCGCTCAAGCCCGGCTACAGGCACATCCTCCTTCAGCCCCAGCCCGGCGGCTCGCTCACATCGGCCCGCGGCGCCCATCTCTCGCCTTACGGCGAGGTCGTGAGCGATTGGCGCCGCACCGGCAACTCCTTCGATTGGGGCGTCACGGTGCCACCAAACACCACGGCCACCGCGCGGTTTCCGGTTCCTGCGAACGCCGACATCAAAGAAGGAGGGGTGGCGCTCTCAGGAAGCGTGGGCGTCACGAACATCCGCGTGGAGCGCGGCCTGGTTACCTGCGAATTGGCATCGGGGAGCTATCAATTCAAGGCCGCATGGGTGGGGTCGGCTTCCGCCTCTGCGGGGCTGGGATACCCGGCGCTGCGCGTCCGCAGCGCCGACCCGCGCGCAGGCGGCGGGGACGCCGATCGAGAAGCGGTCGCGCTTGGGAGGGCGGGCGGCAGGCGCGCGGCGTTGCAGCGGCGCCGGCGGCAATGTGCCCGGTCCCTGGCCTAGCCTCTGCGAGGGCTTTGCCCCGGGGGCCGCACCTGTCGTCAGGGTGGGCTGAGGGCGCCGGACTCGATGATGGCCTGGCCCCAGATCGCGTAACCGGCCTCGCTCGGGTGAGTGCCGTCGGGCATGAGCCCCGCTGGGAGCGTGCCATCGGCCGTGATGAACCGGCTGCCGATGTCGAGGAAGGTCACCTGGCGGCAATCTCTTAGCGCCTGGGGTAGGAGGGCGTTGGTCGCCCCGATGGGGGCTCGGAGCGGCGAGGCGGGCTCGCGGCCGCGCGGGAACACACCCATCACGACGATGCGGCTTCCCGGTGACATTGCGTGCAGCTTCCTGCAGATCAGCGCAATCGCCTGGGCTATCTCGGCGGGAGTGTTGGTCCGCGCGTTGCTCGTGCCGGTCAGGTTGTTCGTTCCGATGTTCAGGATGATCGCCCTCGGGGTTAGGCCGTCCATCTGGCCGTGCTCAAGGCGCCAGAGGACGTTCTGGGTGCGATCCCACCCGAAACCCAGGTTGAGGACGCTCATTCCCCGGAACGTCCGGTCCCAGGAGATCGGGCCGTTGCGGATGTCTGAGACGGGCTCGCCCGACCAGAAATGGGTGATGGAGTCGCCAATGAGGACGACGTCCGGCTTCTGGGTCTTCTCGAGCTCAAGGACGGCGAGGTGGCGAGCATACCAGTCATAGACGTCGTGCTCCAGCTTGGGCCTTGGGATCTCGGCGGTATTGTCGCCGGCCGCGGGTGCCGATGGGATGACGAAGTCAGCATACACCCGCTGCCACTCATCCGCCATCAGCTGGTGGCCGGCCGTTGTGGGATGGATGCCGTCCCATATCCAATAGGATGCCGGGGCCCTGCCAAGCGCGTCATCGAAAGTCCGCTGGTAATGCACTAGGGCGGCGTGGTGACGCTCGGCAATCCGGGCGGTCATGGCCTGAAGCTGGCCAACCGCCTCGCGCCACGTGTCCCAGTGGCCCTGGTTGCGCGCTCCTGGAAGGGTGAAGGGCTCCCCTAGGATGATTCTCATCCCGGGGTTGGTTTGGCCGGCCTCGGTCAGGAACTTGTCGTAACGTCCCTCGACCTCGGCGACGGCGAGCGGCCGCCCGTCCTTGAGGCTAACGTAGATGTTATTGATCCCGATGAGGACGGAGAGCACGTCCGGCCTCATGTCGAGGGTGTCCGCCTTCCATCGGGCGGCGAGGTCGGCTACGGTGTCCCCCGAGACGCCCCGGTTGATGAAGACCACCGAGCGCTCGGGGTAGGCCGCCCCGAAACGGGCGGCGATCAGGTAGGCGTATCCGTGGCCGAGGATGTGGTTCGGGTCCTCGGTGCGCCCACGGCCCATCTCTGTGATCGAATCCCCCTGGAACAGGACCCTCTCCCCGGGTGCAAAGAGCGGGGCCGGGGGCTGGGCATGGAGCGCCGCCGCTCCAAGCAGAAGGAAAAGGGTTCGTTTCATTTGGGAAGCCTGCGGAAGTGAAGCTCGAATCGCACCCGGGACGATCTAGGGAGTCCGGTGGAAACGGCTGTCACGCCGGCCGCATCCGGGACTAGCGGACCTTGCCTGCGGAGTTCTCGAGAACGACGTTGGAGAGGATGGCGGTGTCCGAGGTCGTGGGAAGGTGCGAGCAGAACCCGATCCCGACGTAGAACGGCGCGTCCAAATGAAGCGTCGCAGTCGTTCCCACCGGGTGCATGGGCTCACCCTCCAGGCTGACAAGGAGGGTGAAGGTGTCGCCGCGCTTCTCGATGCCGATGCGCTTCGGGGGAGCTCCCGCGGCGCTGGCCCGGCCTTCCAGTCGGCAGGCCTCCTTGATGTTGGCGTCCTTGACGGGCCGCAGCGCCAGGTGGATCAGCCCCGCACCGTGAAGGGCGGTCATCACCTCCTTGGAGCCGTCATCGAGGTCCTGCCGGATGACCAGGACCGCCTTGCGGTCGCCGTATCCAGCCGCATTGGGATAGGTGATGTCCGCCGCAAGGGAGACGTCGCCCGACATCTTCGTCCATAGGTAGCGGAACTCATCGCGCGTGTACCAGATGTTGTAGCCCGCGGAGTTGATCGTGTACTGCTTCCTCCCGGTGTCGTAGCTTGCGGTACTCGCGACCACCGCGGAGCCGATGTCGGACTGGCCCCCGAAAAGGCCTATCGGCGCATCGAAATTCCTGGCGGGCCTGTGGAAGTCCGGCGGCGGCGGGACCTGGACATGCGTGGCCGAGCCCGGCTGTGCCCAGTCCGGCACGGTGGGCGCCTGCGCGCGCAGAAGATAGGGAGTCGCGCCGAGGATCAGCGCGAGAATTGGGATTCGGCAGTTCGGTTTCATTTCGGGGGTGAAAGCGTCGGGCGGCCATCTGGCGGGTCCGGGGGCCAAGGCCCACGGATCGAGGGCGCCTATGTGTTTCGGGGGAGTCGCCATGATCGAGGCGCCCGGGACCGACTTCAATCCCTTTGTCCGATGCTTCTGTCCAGCCTGCGCGCGGCTTCTTGAGAGAATGCTCCGCGATGGAGCCGGAGCTACTGCGCCATTGCATCGGCTTGGGCCGTTTATTCCAATCCGCCGCATGGCGTGTGAGTTCCCTGGAGTCCTCGAATTCGGGCTGGCTCGCGCGGCCGATGTCCTGACGCGCGGGTTCTGCGACTACTTTGTGAAGATCCAGTTCACGGAGGCGGCCCTCATGCAGTTGGTGAGGAGCGACAGCGTGGACCTTGGGGCGAGCCGCGTCATCGTGCTCGACGGGGACCCAATCGGGGCCGCGATCGTCGCCAGGCGCGGATGGACAAGCCGCCTTGCGGGGATGTCCATCGTGCCCGATGGCCGCCGCCGGGGTGCCGGCAAGGCGGTCATGGACCGCCTCATAGCAGAAGCCGGGGCTAGGGGGGACCACATGATGGTGCTTGAGGTGATCGAGCAGAACGAGCCGGCCGTTCGCCTCTATGAGGCCGCCGGATTCACGAGGGTGAGGCGCCTCCTCGGGTTTGCCGGCGCGGGCGCTGCCGCGGCGGCGCCCGATTCGAACCTGGTTGAGGTCGATCCGCGGGAGGTGGCCGCCCTGGTGACCCGGGTCGGGCCGGCGGATCTGCCTTGGCAGCTGTCGGGCGAGACCTTGGCGCAGCTCTCCCCGCCCTGTGTCTCCTACCGCCTCGAGGGGGCAGGGGTGACGCTCACAAACATGGCGGGCTCGCCCGTGACGATTCGCGGATTGGCGGCCGAAGCTGGGCCGCAGGGAAGGGATCGCGCGTTGAGACTCCTGCGCGCGGCGATGGCGCGGCATCCGGGAAAGGAATGGCGGATTCCAGCGCTGTGGCCCGAGGAGTTGGCCGAGATTTTCACACCGGCCGGCATGGAACGAACCCCGATCTCCCAGTGGCAGATGCAGCGGCGCATCGGCACAGGCCCCGCACCATGAGCGCGGGCCGTCACTTCCCGCGCTCGCAGCTTCCTACTTCGCCCTCGGCGTCTTGGCCCTTTGCGCTTCGGACGCCTTCTTGGCCTGGGCTGACGCTACCTGCTTCTTGTGGAAGCGCAGGTTGGCCTTCAGGTCTTTGATCGTCGGAACATATTTGGCTCCCATGGCACCTAAGGCGGCTGTTATTCCCGCGGCCAGCAACCAGAATCGTCCCGAGTTGCAGCGATGGGAGGGGGCTGTTCGCGCACGGGAGAATTCTCTACGAGGTTCGATAGCCTGCGCTTCCCCGAAGTTGCCGAAACCCGGGCCGCAAATAGGACCCTCGCTTCCTCGGCCGGGACTGATAGATGTTCGGCCTAACAATAGCCGCCACGTCCCGGTTCTCGACCGACCGCGCCGGGTTGGCAAATCACCCCCAACATGAGATTACTGTCCTGTCTCTTCCTTCTCATTGGCACCGCCCTTCATGGCGCCGAACCCGCATCACACCTGCCGACCGACAAGTTCAAGCTCGGCGACTGGGAGGACCAGATCGGATACCGCCAGGCCGTCCGCAGCGGCCACACGCTCTACATTTCGGGCAGCGTCGGCGCTGGCCCCATGCCGGCCGCGATCAATGGAGCCTATGGCACCCTAAAGAAGACGCTTTCCCATTACGGCCTGACTTTTGCAGACGTCGTGAAGGAGAACATCTACACGACCGACATCGAGGCCCTGAAGGCGAATCTGGCGGCGCGCCGTGCGTTCTACGGCGAGGACCTTCCGGCGGCCACATGGGTCCAGGTCAGCCGCCTCTATGAGACCACCCATGTGATCGAGGTGGAGGTCATCGCCGTCTTCCCCGACGCAGGGGTGACCGGCGCCGGCGCGGGCCAACCGCCGGAGCTGGGGGCCGCTGCCAGGTCCTATGCAGGTGTCCCCTTTCACGATACGGTCTACAGCGGCGGACCGCAGGTGATCCCAGGGACGCTTCAGAACGAATACTTCGACACCTTGGACATCCCCGACTCCCTAAAGGCCTCCGGCGCGGAGGAGGGGATCACCTACCACGACACCGACAATCAGAATAGCGGCAGCGGAATGTTGAACGGGACGGGAACGTACCTGAAAGAATTCCGCATGCATGAAAGCGCGGACACCTCGTATACGAAGTTCAACAACCCTGGAACCCTGATCGACGACAGCCCGTACAACCTCGTCCGGCCCGAGCCCAATTCATTGTACCTCGGCTGGATCGCCCCCGGCGAATGGGTCCGGTACACCGTCGATGTCCATGCCGACGGAATCTATGCGCTCAACATCATGTACACCTCGAAGTTTGGCGGGCACATCTCGCTCGACAGCGACGGGAGGGATGTCTCGGGCCCGCTGACCATCCCCTCGACGTCCAATTCGGCGGATCCGGTCGAATGGCGCCAGGCCCACCATTGGAACAAGATCTACGGGGTGGGGCATATCCCCCTCAAGAAGGGCAGGCAGGTCCTGACCCTTCACTTCCTCGACCAGCCGGTGATGAATTTCGACTACATGGAGTTCGTGCCCGCGAAGTAGACGCGGCGTCGGTCCGTCTGCTCTAGTGTTGGCCGAGCGGGAGGTTTGCCGAGCGCGGGCCCGCGGATGTAGGGTCCCTGCGTGAGGCCACTTTGGCGGATTTCAGTAGGTGATCTAAGCCGCACATTCGCCAGTGCCGGCCTCGCCATGCCCAGATCGTGTTTCGCAACCCAAGAAATGCCATGAATCCTTTCACCCTTAGGGCGCTTTGTGCGAAGGCATGCCGGTCGCCTGCGCTCCTATTGGCCACCCTGCTGACAGCCTACGCGCAACCGTCGGGAGGCCCCTACGGTCCGCGGAGCCTCACCTACGAGATTCCGGCCCGCGTTCCCCACGTCTATTTTGTTTCCCCCGACGGCCCGGCCGAGGCGGCCGGGTCCGCGATCGAGAAGCCGACGTCCCTGGAGTCGGCCGTCGCCCGCGCCACCACCGGCGACGCGGTCATCCTGCGCGGCGGCACCTACCGGGTCGGGGGCCTGCTCCTCAATCAGGGAATCATCCTTCAGCCCTACCGGGACGAGCAGCCCGTGCTCAAGGGAACCGAGGTCGCGGTCACGTGGGAGGCCCTGCGCGGCGGCGTCTGGCGGACGCACTGGAAGACCCTCTTCCCGTGCGGGCCCCGTCCCTGGTGGAGGCGCGAACGCGAGGGCATGCTGACGCCTCTGCACCGGTTCAACAACGACATGGTGTTCATAGACGGGCGCGCGCTTCAGTCGGAGGGCTGGGAGGGCGAGCTGGACCAGAACACCTACTCGGTCGACTACGAGGGCGGCTACGTCTACATCAAACAGGACCCTAAGGGCCATCTCGTGGAAATCACGGCCCGGGACAGTGCGCTCGTCTGCACGGGCAAGCCGGTCCGGGGAAGGGCCGCCGATCACAGGGGCCCCCTCATCCGCGGGATCACATTCACACAATACGCGTATCGTGCGCTTGAGGTGGAGGGGAAGCGCGGCTCGGTGTCCCCCATGGAGGAGCCGACCGACGACCCGATCGGCCTGGCCGATCCCGCCACCTTCGGCAAGGAGGTCGTGGGAACCGTGTTGGAGGACTGCACCCTCACCCACTGCTCGAGGGTCGCCGGCTACTTCCGCGGCGACAAGCTCGTCATCCGCCACTGCCTGGTAAGCGACACGAGCACGGAGGGAATCTACGTGATCGGCTCCTCCGACTGCCTCCTGGAGGGAAACATATTCAGGCGGAACAACGTGGAGCACCTGACCGGCTACTATCCGGCGGCCGTGAAGATATTCAACCAGACCCGCCGCGTCATATGCCGCGACAACCTCATCACCGACAACCCCGGGTCGAACGGGGTTTGGTACGATGTCGGAAACGTCGACGGCGTGTTCGTGAACAACTGGGTCGAGGGCTGTGACACGGGGCTCTTCTTCGAGATCTCCCAGGGCCTCGTCTGCGCGGGGAACGTCTTTGTGAACTGCCAGCAGGGCGTTCGCATCCTCAACAGCCGCGATGCCCGGATCCTCCACAATACGTTCGTCGATGCGACGGCCTACATCGGGCGGAACGAGCGCAGCTCCAAGGCGGGCGACCATTTCGGCTGGCACATAACGACCGGCCCCGACGTCGGCGAGCGGTCCGGCCACGTCGTCGCCGGGAACTTGCTGGCAGCGGACCCGACCTACCCAGGGGCGCTCCTCACCCTCGATCAATCGTCCTCGCTTCGTGGCGTCCTCACCAACCCGCAGTTGGCCTGCCTGGATGACAACGTCTATGTCCGCGCGTCGGCGCCCGGGCAGCCGGCGCTCATCTCCTGGGCTCCGGGGACGGCGGATAACTACGAGATGGATTTCCCGTCGCTCGTTGAATTGCGGGCGCATTTCCCGGCGTTCGAGGCGCACGGGGAATTCTTCGCAATGGGGCTGAGGTCGGCCCTGAAGAGCCCGGAGCTGAAGCGGTATGCGCTGGCAAAGCCGCTCGGTCAGAGCCGGCCCGCTACGGGCGACCTCCCACGGATACTTGGCTTGCCGAAGAGGGAAGTCTACCTGCCCGGAGCGTATCAGGATCTCCCGTAATGCCTTGGCTGAATAAGATAGGATCCGGGTGCCACGACCGAGACAGAGGGAATTGGAACCTTCACGACGAAAGCCAATACGTGATCTTCACCAAGAACTGGTTGTCGGGCCGCCTGTGCCGGAGGCCGCTAAGCGCGGACCAAGCGGCCTCGCTACTCGCCGCATCCGCGCCGTCGCGTTGCTGCGACCAGACCAGATAGAGCGTCGACCCGCGCCGGTATTCCCATTTGAGCACAAGATTCGAATGGAAACTGGCATTGTTGGCGTCGGGATCGCCGAACTGGTAGTCGGTCAACCCGTCGCCATTCTCGTCAATGTTGTATAGTCCGCCTGCGAGCTTTGCGGGCAGCACGGCGCCGAATCTTTGCGCAAAGTCTGCGGCTTCGGGTGCGAGCACACGGCGAAACTTCGAGTAACGCACGGTCGACCCGAAAGGATTGCCGTAATATTGCAGGCTGAGCTCCGGACGGAGGTACCATTCCGCACGTAGCGCGAGCGAGCGGGATTTTCCCTCAAGCTGCGAGACGAACCACCCCGCCGCACCGTTGACCGGCGTCACCGCCAGGTAACGCTGTTGGTCGGCCTCACTGGTGGAATCGTCCTCAAGGGAAAGGAGCACCGAAGGAACGGGCCGGACGCTGATTTTGCCGCCATAAACAGAGGAGCTGAATACCCCTCGCTGCGCCTGTGTGCCCTTGGCGTAAAGGTTTGCCCAGATTCGACGGGTCTCATCCGTGTTCAATGAAGCGGACCAACTCCAATTTGCCGGCAGGCGCATCATGGGGCCACCGCGGAGGGCCACGGGGTCGTTGCCCTCGCCTTGCGCGCCGAGCGAGGCTGTCGCGCTCCACTTGTTCTTGAGGTCTGCCGAGGCATCGAGCTCCAAACCGGAGCTGAGAAACTCGTTCCGGGTGGTCCAGGCATTCTTCTGCGCCAAATCCAGCTCATAGGCGCGGTACCAACCGGCCGGATCCTTTTCAACATAGGAGATCGAGGAGCCCTGCTCCATGCGGTCGGCCTGGGCCAAGTAGCCGAGATCATTAAATTCCAAACCGGGGCTCTTCTCGGTCAGCTCCTCGAACCAGCGCCAGTGGCCCTGGCTCGCCTTGCCAGTCTTCAGCCAGAATCCTCCGCCCTCCAGATTGTCCCGCGCGGGATCAAATTCGCTGCTGCCATCGATAGGGCGTTGATAATAGTGGGCGGAATCCAACTGCAGCAGGCTGATTGCGCGGGGATCTCCGCGGACCTCGCTCGCCACCACGACGGCTTGAAGGAGGTATTCCCGGTCCGCCCAGTAATGCGTCACATCCAGCCCCCCCACTGTGGCCATGTTCGGCATCTGTCCGGTGAGTTCGTCCGACGGCATGCTCCTCCTCACTTGCGTCACAATACCGCCAACGAGCGTGTCTCCCTGTCGAAAATCCTGCTGGGCGCGCAGTACGAGCTGCTCCGCCCGCGGCGCCACGGCGACCTGCCTCGTGCCCCGGCTGTCGGTGACCAGAACCTCTTCTTGGTCAGTGACAGTGCCGAGAAGTCCAAGCGAGAATCCCTGTGCGGTTTTACCCGAAACCTTCAACGCGCCGAGCAGCGTCGTGGTTTCCGGCAGGGGTCCCACTGCGCCTGCCGGAGAATAGGACGGAGGCTGCCCGATGCGCCGTGAATAGAATAGGGCATCGTCGTTGAATGGAAAATCAAAGATATCCTTACCCTCGAGAAAAAGCGGGCGTTTTTCGGTGAGGAAGGTTTCGAAGGCCGTAAGGTTCATCACCGACGGATCCGCCTCCACCTGGCCGAAGTCCGGCAGCAGCGAGACATCGAGGGTGATGTTGCTGGTGAGGCCGAGTTTGGCGTCGAGTCCGACCTGGATCTTGGTCCGTGTTTCACCGCCGGCCACTGTTTCGGCGCGGGCCGAGCTGTATGGGGCTAGCTCGAAACGGCGCGCCGGGCGCAGATCCGTCAATCCGTGCAGCTCACCGAATGACTTCACATTGCCCGAGCCGTCGTTGGCGAGGAGGTTCCAGTCGGATTCCTCCTTCAGGCGGTCGATCCAGCGCCAGGCATGAAGGCCCCAAACGCCGTTGCGCGGATCGTAGCGCAACTGGCTGAGCGGGATTAGAAACTCTGCGGTCCATCTATCGGCCTCGTGCACGACCTTGCCCTCCCAGACCGCATTCCAAGTCGTATCCCAAGAGTCGTTATACAGGCGCAGGTCGATTTTCTGGCCGCTTCCCGTCAGGTCGAACTCGAATCCTGAGCGCTGGTCATGGTAGCTGTCAAAATTGACTCCCATGACGTCGCCGACAAATGCATCGCGGTCGCCCGCTTGGCGCGAGCGCCTGGCGATGGGTTCGTCATGCGCTCGCATCGCGACGTAAAGGTTGCGGTCGTCATAGAGAATCTTGATCTCGGTCGCTTGGGAGGCGGGAGCACCGAATTTCGGCGTGAGTTGCGTGAATCCGCCGGCCCATTCGCCGGCGCCGGCCCAACAGGCATCGTCGAGCCGGCCGTCAATTACCGGCGCGGGGCCGGTCAGGCGCGTGATGTGATAGACCCGTTTTGGACGGGATGACTGCGGCAGATTCATCGGCTCGGCCGCCGGCGACCCGACTGCCAAGGTTGCAAGCAAACCCATGATCCCGAGCGCACGATAGATGGGTATACACCGGGTCTGCATTTGGGAGGGGGCCACGGAACGTTATTGCCGCGGCGCCGAATCTTCCCAGCTGCGATTGCCCTCAATCGGCCACTTATTAACTGGCCGCGGAAAGGCTCAAAATTTCTCTAATGCGAACGGAGCGCCTTTCGCTGCGAATGAACTTAGACCCTAAGCGAGCCGCGGAATGCTCTCCCGCTGTAGTAGGACTGGGCACCGTTGTGGTACACAAACACGCGGCCAAATCGGCAGTCGCAGAAGAGGGCGCCGCCGAGCTTTCTAAAATCGGCAGGCGTCTTCACCCAACTTGACGATTTTGTGTCAAATTCGCCGAGCTTCTGCAGCTCGCGATATTCCTCTTCGGTCAACAGCTCGACTCCCATGGCGGTGGCGACGTCTACAACTGTGTTCTTCGGCTTGAACTCCTTCCGCGAATCCAGCGCCTCGCGGTCATAACAATAGCCCGTGCGGCCCGAGGGACTCTCCGCCGAGCAATCGACAAAAACGAATTCACCGGTCTTTCTGACACAGCCAATGACATCCGGCTCACCCCCGGTTCGTTCCATTTCGCTGAGCGACCATAGCTTTGCGCCGTTAGCTTCCAGCCTGGCGCTTACCTTATCCCAATCTATGTTCTTGTGGCGGCGCATATTCTTCTCGAAGCGGGATTTCAACACCCCAAGGAGCGCGTCACGTTGCCCGGGCCGAAGCTCTTTTCGTGTCTCAACGGTTTTCATATGGGGTTCCCTTTCTTTGCCGTGCCGCCTCGCGATTCGGCGGGTCTTGGAGCATCGATTTGGACGCCTATATTTAGAAATGGGAGCATCGGCTAGGAGGTGACAATTAGTTCCTTCAATCGGTGGGCGCCCTTGCCAGCGGTTCTGGCTCTCGGGCGGCGAATCCGCCAAGGACCCCGACCTGCCCCAAATTCCTAGACCGAGGTCAGTTTCACTTCAAGTGGCATTGGGTATCATGTGCCCCGGCATCGGACGGGTTACAAAAGGGGCTTGGCTCACGTAGGGATATGAGATGATCTGGCGGCAGCCCCGACCCAACCCATGAATCGCACCCGTGCCCTTATTGCCGGTGTCCTGCTTGTCGCAACGCTCACCTCCTGTGTCGCCCCGGGCAAGGAATCCGAGGAAAGGGACGCCAATGGGAAGAAGATCGAATACGTGTATTACACGCCTACCGGGAGCAATGTTCCCGTCAAGGTGCGCAAAGACCAGCTGAATGTCTCCGATAGCGATGCCGACGCCCAGCAGAAGGCACTGATGGACATCCAGAGGAATTCTGCGGCCGACCAGCATCAAGGCCTCGGCGGCAAGTGAGCGAGGTCGGAGCTGGGCCTGGCTAGTGAGACGCCTGCGCACGGACCGCGCCTGACAGGTCCTGATAGCTGGCCTTGGTACGCGCCGTCCCGGTGGCGCGAGGGTCATTGTAATGGATTTGGCGAAAAGGTCCGGAAAAAGACTTGCATAACATTACACCTTGTGGTGTAATGTATGCATGGATCAATTGACCGACGTGTTTAACGCCCTTTCACACCCGACACGGCGGGCGATCATCGGGCGATTGGCGAACGGTCCCGCCCGATTCCTGGACGTCGCCAAGCCTTTCGACACGGCTCTGAACGCAGTGACCAAACACCTCAAGCTGCTGGAACGGGCCGGCCTCATCGAACGAAGGAAGCAGGGGCGTGAGGTTTTTATCTCATTCCGGGCCGAGCCCCTTCGCGAGGCGGCGGTCTGGGTGCATGAGTACGAGCGCTTCTGGAACGAACGCCTGGATCAGTTCGAGCAGTTTTTCAAGGACAAGAAAACACCAACAAAAAACAAGGAGACGAAAAAATGAATAGGTCAAAGAAGACGATCGAAGTTAAGGTTGAGCGGACGATTCCTGCCCCCCTCGAGACGGTGTTCGACGCATGGCTGGATCCCAAGATCCCTGGCAATCCGTGGAACGAGGCCGACAAGCTGCTCCTGAATCCCCATGTGGACGGGTTCTTCTACTGGTTGATCCACGGGACTCCTCACTACGGTAGGTTCACGGAAGTCAAGCGGCCGGCTCGAATCAAGCACACATGGATGTCACCGTATACCTCGGGCCTGGAGTCGACGGTAGTGGTGAGCTTTAAGAAGAAGGGGAAAGACACCCGAATGACCCTTGTGCATTCCGGCCTTCCTAATTCGGACGGGGGAAGGTCGCACAGTAGGGGCTGGAACTACTTTTTGGATATCTTTCCTGAGCAATTCTCCGAGAGATCCGCGAAGAAGAAGTAAGCCCGCTAATCCAAGAAAGCTTCGAATTTCAACTAAACGCTGGCGAAGTCGTCAAAATGGGAGCGACCATGACAAAGGTAATTTTTGGAAATCATTCGTCGGTCATAGTTCCGCGGAAGGACCGGGAGAATATTCGCAAATTCTATTGCGATGTTCTCGGCGGCAAGATCACAAAGGGGGAAAGCGATCGGGACTTCCTTCGTCTGGGAGAGGATTTCTATGTCGTGTTTCTCTACGGGGATGTCCCCGATGAGAGCGAGTTCTTACGAACTGCGAGATCGGTCTGGCTGGAGATTAAGTCCGACAACGTGGAGGAAATGAGTCGAAAGATCCTTAAATCCGGCCTCGCCAGGAAACTTGAGTTGCCGGACCCGCATCTCTACTTCCAAGCCCCGGGAGGGCAATGCCTCAGGTTGGTCGGAATCGACGAGGACCTCTCCTTCTACGAGGGAGCTGGAATGGGTTCGGACGTGGCGAAGGTAAGAGAAGCACTCAAGAAGGAGGCGATGGCCAAATGAACGCGTGACCACCACTCAGGCTTAAGAGTTCAAATCAGTCACCTAGGGTATTACCCCATGGTCCGCGTCGGACCCCTGCTGTACCATGGTGCCGCTGCGGACCTATGTCCGCGGGAATTCAAACCGCTCCCTAGACCCTCGATTCACTCGTCCACCCTGGATGGGAGATCAATAAAGATGAAAACCACAACCAACCTCTCGCTCGCCCTGATTTTCGCGCTAACCGGCGCATCCGCCACATTCGGCGATCCCACAGTCCAGACCACCGTCACTGTCGTGACCACCGACAGCCCGGCTCCCGTTCTCGTTGTGAGGGATGGGTTCACAGGAAGCCACTATCAGGTGCTGGTAACGCGGAACGGCACAACCAGGGTGATGCAGAACGCCATGAGGCTCCATAACGGCATCGTGATCAAGTCCGACGGAATCATCATCGTTCCCGGAAAAATGAACAGATCGTTGCACTCGGGTGACTGGCTTTCCTTCGACGGTACGCTCACGAGGGCAGACACCGGCAAAGTGGAGAGTCTTCGGCCCGCGGATTGATAGGCGGGTGGGGGATAGCTGGTATCGGCCTCTGGCCCGCCAGGAGAAATCCGGAGGGTTATTGTTTAAGCAAAAATCAGCCTGGGAGGCCTCCGTAGACATTCATGGAAGTAATAAAATAGCCGGGGACCAGAAGAGAATAGGACGCCGGAATGATCGGATCCATTTAGTTCTGAAGTATCGATCATGAGGCTTGAGGCCTTTCCCTGCGGAGACTTCGATCCATTTGGACCGCTTCGCATGCCGCTCCATCGTAAAAAGATCTTTCGCCTTCCGTCTCCGGCGCCCACAACCATCTACGTGCGGCGGGGCTATAACCGCGTGTTAGCAGAGGAGTTCGAGGCGCTTAAGCTCAAGCGAGTTGACCTTGTTAAGGACAAGGTCGAGGCGCACAGCCAAGGCGATCTGCGAGAGAACTTCGGATTCAAAGCGGCCAAGGACGCCATCCGCGCCGTCGACCGGAAGATGACCGCGCTTGATCGCTTTGTCGCCCGTAACGCCTTCATCGAGGTCGATCCGGTCACGTGGCTCACTAAGCCGACAGACACGCTTCAGCTCGGACACGTGACAACGATCGAAAAGCAGGACGTTCCGACGAATCGGAAACACCGTTTCACGTTTCTTGTGACCACGCACGGCGAGACGGCGAGCGATCCCGCCTCCGGGATTGAATGCCTTCCGCACAATTCCCCTCTAGCCACGGCGGTGCTTGGCCTCAAGGTCGGCACACGGACCAAGGTGGCACTCCCCGCCGGCGAAGCGATCATGACTGTTTGCTCCATCCGCAATCCGACCCAAGCCGAGCTCGATTGCTTGTTAACCGCCATCAAGCCGCCTGAAATTGAAGACGATTAGAAAAAGAAACGGTCTCCTACCGTTGGGCCCGATCGCCACGAAGAGCTAAGGCGTAGTCGATTCAATGGCTGCCCGGGCCGGGATCGAACCAACGACCAAGCGATTTAAAGTTATTCTCAAGGGGACAGAAGCCACATGGGTCAAGGCATTGCCCGAACCTATTCTTCAACCGTTGGGAGAAAGTTTCCGCCAGCGCGTCCGCAATCTTTGCACAAGCGCATAGCACTGGCGAGTCTTCCAACTCATTAGCCCAAGAGCAACACGACCACTGCCGCTCAGTCTCGGCATGATCCTATCCCCTACATCCGAAGCTAGTAAAACTCGCATCTGCCGTCCCAATTCACACAGCATGGCTTCTTCGCAAAAATGGGCCTCCCAGGCGCGCCGAGCGTTGACAGCCATTTGTGCCCATCCGTCCGAATATTCCCGCAAGATCTGGGGAATCCGTGCTATGTCGCGTTCCCGCACTCGCACGGCACAGGAATCCCAATCCAATCCCTCAGGCAGCGTAATCCAGTCGCTAATAATCACGGGAACACGTGCTGCCTGCATGGTTTCATACAGCCTAGAACCAGCCCCAGCCAAGACATTCCCGCGCGGACACAGATTAAACCGGCATCGCCGCATGGTTTCAGCGTAATCATCTTTGGCCTTTAGGCCGCCGCGGTCGTACATCTGATTCCAAATAGAATCGCGAATATCAATCAGGCCTTCTTGTTGATCATTTTGCGCGCGCAGCACCGTTGCCATTCGTGATCGAAGTCCGGAAGAGATCGCGCCCAAAAAACCGTATAGTAACGTCGCCTCACTTAGATCGTAAGGGCGAATTACCTCATTGCATCGAAACGGCAGGCAAAATGCCCGGTGTCGTCTCTTGTCATACATGTAGGACGGTAATGACACGTAAAATCCGGGCAGGCTACCGGAAGGCAAATCGCTGCTATCCCAGATGAATTCACGTGGCGACTTGCATTCGTTCCATTTGAAGCAAGCAGACATTTTCCCCTTAATTTGGGGACAGCCTTCCATGCGAAGTACACAGTCCGCTGTGCGGGCGCTATCGGTCAGGATGGCATCGGGGGTACGCGCCCTAGACATTGCCTCGATCAGTCTTTCAAACTCGCGGCGGTACCAGTCAGGATGAGTAGAGAGGTCAATGAATACTCGAAGCGGAGGCAGGAGGGTCGGAGCGCCTCGCGAGTCAATGGTCATGATTTCCCGCTCATTTGGAGTTGTCGTAGCAGGCTACCTACAAACAACTCGGGGCTGGTTGGAAGTTAAATGGATGCACAGGCTGGAATCGAGCCGGGGCAAGCGGTTTGGATGCCATTGGCTACTTGCTTTCCAGTAGACGGTTATGAAGGTCAAGAATTGACCTCGATACACTATCGCGAAGCTCCGAGTGGCGAACTATTCATCGACTATGCACCGCTAGGCGGTACCCGCGGCGCTTTGGTTTCTAGCGCTGCTGTTTTGATGCGGGATTCATTGAACGGATTTGAAGTTCGTCCCGGCTTTGCGAATCGAGGTCTAACGCATACAACTTATGCCCATGAAGAAGATCGGCTTCCTCTCCTTCGGCCATTGGACACCTTCCTCCCGATCGCAGACGCGGACCGCCGCGGACGTACTATTGCAGTCGATTGACCTTGCCGTTGAGGCTGAGCGCCTCGGGATGGACGGAGCCTATTTCCGGGTTCATCATTTCGCCCGACAATTGTCATCTCCGTTTCCGCTGCTCGCGGCGGTTGGCGCAAGAACCAAAAGGATCGAGATCGGAACCGCAGTCATCGACATGCGGTACGAGAATCCGCACTACATGGCCGAAGACGCAGGCGCTGCGGACCTCATCGCCGGCTCGCGCTTGCAACTGGGGATAAGCCGCGGTTCTCCCGAGCAGGTAATCGATGGGTGGCGTTACTTTGGCCACCTGCTCAATGAAGGGGAGAACGATGAGGGTATGGGACGGCGTCATGCCGAGAAGTTTCTGGAGCTTCTCGACGGAGAGGGTTTTGCGAAGCCAAACCCCCGCCCGATGTTCGCCAACCCTCCAGGGCTTCTGCGGCTCGAGCCTTTTTCCGCGGGTTTGCGGGAACGGATTTGGTGGGGTTCGGCGAGCAATGCGACGGCAGTGTGGGCCGCGAAGCATGGCATGAACCTTCAGAGTTCGACCCTCAAGTTCGATGAATCCGGCGAGCCTTTGCACGTGCAGCAAGCTGCCCAAATCCGTGCCTTTCGGATTGCATGGGCCAAAGAGGGGCACGCTCGCGCTGCACGCGTTTCCGTGAGCCGAAGCATCTTCCCTTTGATGAACGACCTTGATCGGGCCTATTTCGGGCGCGATGAGGAGCAGACGGATCAGATTGGGTTGATCGATTCAACCACGCGGGCTGTCTTCGGCCGAAGTTACGCTGCCGAACCGGAAATTCTCATAGAGCAACTTAGGAAAGACGACGCCATCACCGAGGCTGACACAATCCTTCTTACAATCCCCAATCAATTGGGCGTTGGCTATAACGTGCACGTCATGGAAGCGATTCTTGCCCACGTCGCCCCGGCGCTGGGTTGGCGCTGAGCTGGATCGACTTCAGTACATCGTTGCCTGCTATTTCATGGCAAAGGAGAAAACGGCTGCCCGGGCTGGGATCGGACTGGGGCCAGCGATTTGGCCTTCGTCGAGTACCAACGTTCCGGCGAACGGTTATGACAGTCAAGAGTTGGTCAGGAAGCCCAATTGTGGTGCTCCGAGCAGCAAACTCCAACTTTGCACCGCTAGGTCGGCGCCTGTTGCTCACGCTACCAAATTGCCTCACGACTAACAGTCGGCCAAATCGCTCACCTTAACTTAGGTTGGACAGTCGCAGCCCTACTCAAGTTCTGCCCGGTCACATCGCTGACGAAAGAGGCGGCGGGTATTCCTGCGGTTGACCGAGGAGAGGTGCCAAGAGGTGGGCAAGGCGCTGGAGTGTCTAGGCAGATGTAGGCGATCTTCTCTCCGCCTTTGGAGGGTGCTATCCGAGAAGCCGGTTCATACCGCATTCGTTTGATCGGCGTGGTCTCCAAAACAATGGCTTGGATGGCTCGTTTGGCTCTGCCTTCGCTCTGGTGGTCATGTGAAGGTGCAGTCCCAATAGCACAGTAACGCCGTACTAGCTCATCTGCACAACCGTTGGAGCCGATCTATTGCGAACCCTGGGAGACATCGTAGACCTCGACGAGCGCCACGCCAATGTTGTTGCTTAGGCTGTTGACTAGCACGGTATAGGTGCCCGGTGGCAGCGTGATGAGCAGTGCCGCATCCTTGCTTCCGGTCGGCAGCTGGAACGCACCGACCAGCGCTGAAGCTGCGGAGATCTGCGTGGGAGTGCTGGCGCCGCTCTCCCAATTGGAGTTGCTGGCCAAAGGCGTGGTACCCGAGAAGACAACGATCTGCGGATCGGGCAGCACGCCAGTAACGCCGAATTCCGACAGCGTCGGGCCGACCCCGCGGACGAGCACGGTCTTTGGAGCGTTTCCCCCGATCACGAAGCCGGCAATGAGTATGCCGTCCCCGTTGGTGACATTCACGCGCGCGGACACATTGGTGAGACACGCATGCGGGTTGCCCCCGGTGTCGTAGATTTCGATCAGTCCAACACCTGAGGCGCCATTGGTGGTGAGCAGGCCGCTCGTGTGTACGCCGTTGTCGACGGTGACGAGCAATGCCGAGTCCAGGCTGTTCGCCGGGAGCGGAAATGCTCCCACCGAAGCGGCGGTCGCCGCGATGAGGACCCCGTCGTTCTGGCCGCTGCTGCTGACCTCCCATCCGCTGTCCGTTGCCTCGATCGAGCCATTGTTGTTATACAGGGTCAAGATGGGCGCATGCAGGAAGTTGGAGATATTGAAGAGCGCCAGGCTCGGTCCGATCCCGCGTACCATGAGGTTCTTGCCGTCACCCGAGACTGCGAACCCGACAATTAACGTGTCACTCCCCGCGCCCGAATGGGCGCGCGCGGAGAAGTTGACGATGTGACTAAAGCTAAACGGGGCGATCGTTATGGTTACTATGGCTGTGCCTGCGCCTGTGCTGTTCGTTGCGGTGATCGTCACGGCATATGAGCCGGCTGCCGTAGGTGTGCCGCAGATCGCTGCGGCCGTGCTATTGAAGATGAGGCCGGGCGGGAGTTGGGAGGCCGTGTAACTCGTGGGCGAACCCGTTGCCATGATAAGATAGGTGGGGAATGCAGTGTCTACTGTGCCCGAAACGGTGGTCGGGCTCGTGATGACGGGTACATTTCCAGGCCCATCAATTGTCGGTGTAGGAGTGAGAGATGGCGTGCGCGTCGGAGTCAAAGTAGGTGTAGGCGTAATTGTTGGAATAGGCGAAGTCGTCGGTGTCGGTGAACGAGTTGGCGACGGCGTTTGTGAAGGAGTCGGCGACGGCGTGGGCGACGGCGTGGGGGAAGGAGTCGGTGACGGTGTTGGAGAGTGGGTAGGCGACGGCGTCGGTGAGGGTGTCAGTGACGGGGACGGCGTCGGTGAGGGTGTTGGTGACGGT
>Ga0265338_10001725_pt1 | contig 34604 bp, 18 predicted proteins | sample 42126metaG_FD_193579 | JGI IMG/M metagenome (GOLD analysis project Ga0265338, IMG submission 193579) | Rhizosphere microbial communities from Carex aquatilis grown in University of Washington, Seatle, WA, United States - 4-21-26 metaG | ecosystem: Host-associated > Plants > Roots > Rhizosphere...
ATCGAAGCTATTTAAATATGATGTTACCATAAAAAGAAGTTTTGGCACTTCAAACGAAAAAGGTACCGGAATTGGGCTTCAGTTATGTAAATCGTTTATTGATAAAAACGATGGAGATATTCGAGTGAAAAGTGAAGTAGGTAAAGGTTCAATATTTTCGGTAACACTTCCCAAAGGCATAACTCAGGCTCTTATACAAAATAAAAATAGCATGGTAGAAATGCCACGATCGGTTGTTCAATCGGACAATACTGAAATGGCAACGATTTTAATTATTGATGATACACTTGAAATACGTGAAGTAATTCATAGTGTCTTTGAAGGTAACTATACGGTATTGAAAGCAGAAGATGGTACAGAAGGTCTCTATTTAGCACAAAATATGTTGCCCGATATTATCATAAGCGATATCAATATGCCGGGGATAAGTGGTATTGAAATTTGCAAGGCATTAAAAAATAATGAATTAACGAGTCATATTCCCATATTGCTGATTACATCACAACAAGGAGATGCTATTGAAAAGGAAAGCTTTGACAGTGGTGCAAATGATTTTATCGAAAAACCGTTTAATCCTTTTAGCTTAAAGCAAAAAGTACAGGCTTTGCTCGATTATAGGAATCATATTCGCGAGGAAATACAAAAAAGCTTTGCAGATACCGGTAACGCTCATCTACCACTCGATTATGATAATAAAATAATTAAAAAGGTTATTGACTATATAACTGAAAATATTGCCGATAACAATTTAAATACTGAAACCGTTGTTGATAATATTGGAATTAGTAGAGCCCAGATGTGGCGACTTTTTAAAAAAACCACGGGGAAATCGTTAGGCGATTATATTCGTGAAATGAGAATGCAAAAAGCTGCCGAAATGCTTAAAACAGGAAAATATAGAGTATCTGATGTTGCAGCTGAAGTCGGTTTTTTTGATGCAAAGACTTTTGCGAAAAATTTTGCTAAAGAATTTGGAATGACTCCATCGCAATACATTGAATCTGCAAGAAAAATTAATTAAAGAAGTCTGAAGGTCTTACGTTCTGAAAGTCGGTTAACGTACATGTTTAAACTATAGACTTCGTTGACTTTGTAATCTCGTTTCATATCTGTTTGACTTTAATAAGCTCGTAATCTTTGTTGTATTTATGCCTTACTAGTTGTTTCTTTTGATTGTAAGTTCTTGATTTTAAAATATAATTCGATTTTGAAACAATTGACACATTCAATTGAAACATATTGCCTTTTAAAAATGAAATGGTAAAGCTATATTTGTTTAAAGAAATAAAAATGAAATCGAAAGTTACGTTAAACATATAATTATGAGAAAAATATTTCCAACATTGTTAATTGTAAGCTTTTTTTGTTTGCAATTACAAGCACAAATAGGAAAATGCAAAGGAAAATATCTTGGCAATATCATTGCATATAGCATTCCAAGTAATTACACTACACTTTGGAATCAAGTAACCTCAGAGAATGGCTCTAAATGGGGTTCCGTTGAAGGGACTAAAGGAACGTACGACTTTAGTAACTCAGATTTAGCTTATAATTGGGCTAAAAATAATGGAGGTTTATTCAAATACCATAATTTAATGTGGGGAGGTCAAACTCCGGGCTGGGTTGCAAGTGCAACATCAGCCGACCTTCAAGTTTCTGTACAAAATTATGTTAAAGCAGTGGCAAATCATTACGGAACAGGATTAAATTTAATAGATGTTTTAAATGAGCCGGTCAATACCGCTATAGCTGCCAATTTAAAAGCAGCTCTTACGGCAGGTTATCAAGCCGATCCTGCAAATGCAAATGATTTGAATAATACCTATGGTTGGGCTATATGGCCTTTTCAACTTGCTCGGAAATATATTCCCAATGCAACATTATTAGTTAATGAATATAATATTGAAATGAACTGGAATAATTGTCGTGCGGGATACATAACCTTGATTAATGCAATAAAGAATGCACCGAATTTAACCGATGGGAAAAAGAACTTAATAGATGGTGTAGGCTTACAATGTCATGGAATTAATTCATTAACCGCAGCAAATTTTCAGGCTTGTATTGATGAGATATGGACCAAAACGGGACTTCCCGTTCATATCACGGAGTTTGATATAACTGCCGATCCGAATGAAGCTACACAAACAACACAATATACCAATTTAATTACTGTTGCCTGGAATCATCCTCATGTAGCAGGTATTACCTTGTGGGGATATATTCAAGGTTCAACCTGGGTAAGTGGTAACGGAACATTAGGCCCTGGTGGAACAGATACCGGTTTAGAATATAGTGCCAGTTACACGGCAAATCCTTTGGGCGATCGTCCGGCAATGACATGGTTAAAGACTTATTTTGCTTCGCTGGCAAGTCTTTCCTGTTGTCCTGCTCCTTCACCATTTGCCAATTGTAATAATGGCGTTTCACCAACCGTTTCAATGACTGCTCCGGCAAATCATAGCAGTTATGTTGCTCCGGCAACAATTGCTCTCACAGCTACCGCAGCCGATGCTGATGGTACTGTTACAAAAGTTGAATTTCATAATGGAACAACGGTATTAGGTACTGTTACAGCATCACCTTATACTTTTTCATGGAAAAATGTAGCTGCCGGCACTTATATTATAACTGCTGTTGCCACCGATAACTCGGGCAATATAACAACATCTGCTGCCGATACCATTAAAGTAAATGTTGCTCAGGCTGCTTATGGTGGTACTCCATGGCCAATTCCCGGAACAATACAATTTGAAAATTATGATGTTGGAGGCAATGGTTATGCATATAACGATTATACTTCTGGAAATACTGGAGGAGCAACGTTCAGAACCGATGAAGATGTCGATATAGAAAACTGTACCGATACGAGTGGCGTTTACGATGTTGGCTATGCTACTGCCGGCGAATGGCTCGATTATACCGTAAAGGTTGCAACGGCAGGGAAATACAATCTTGTATTACGTGTGGCTTGCAATGGCGATGGTAGAACCGTTTCACTGCAAGCAAAAGGAGTAAGCATTGCAAATGCTTTAGCAATTCCTAATACTGCCGGATGGCAAACATGGACGAATGTAACGGTCAATAATGTAAGTTTAGATTCTGGTGTACAAGTTATTCGTATTACTATTGGAGCCAGTGATTATGTGAACCTCAATTATATGACGTTTAGCATGATTCCTCAAAGTGTAAGCCTTAAAACAGGTTGGAATGTTATCGGTTGTCCATTAGATGGGAATATATCTCTCCAATCGGCACTTTCAAGTATATGGACTAATGTTACAACCGTTAAAAACCTTGATTCCTTTTATTCTACAGCAAATGCAGCAGCATTGAATTCTTTAAAAACAGTAGAATGGGGTGTAGGTTATTATGTTAAAGTTACAGCCCCCTGTGTTTTAGATTGGATTGCCAGATAAAAAACAACTATGAAGTACTCTATTAGACGGTTATTAGGATTATCATTTTGTCTTTTGCTATTTTGGTATAAAATTGATGCTCAAACAGCAACAATAACACTTACAAGCGAAAAACAACTTATAAGAGGATATGGAGGAATAAACCACCCTGTTTGGGTTGGCGATTTAACCGCAGCACAACGAGAAACTGCTTTTGGTAATGGTGATGGACAGATAGGAATGTCGGTGCTTCGTATATGGGTATCCGACGATTCCACGCAATGGTCACTTGAGTTACCAACTGCACAAAGAGCAATTGCCCTTGGAGCAATTGTATTTGCTTCGCCATGGAATCCACCAAGTAGTATGAGAGAATCGTTTGGAACAACTGCTGCAGGACTTACCAAATATCGCTTAAAATATAGCTCTTATGCGGCATATGCTTCACATCTCAACAACTTCGTAACCTATATGAAAAATAATGGAGTCAATTTATATGCAATATCGATTCAGAATGAACCTGATTATGCCGATACCTGGACTTGGTGGACTGCCACTGAATTAGTTAATTTCTTAAAAAATAATGCATCATCTATAAATTGCAAAATAATTGCTCCCGAATCGTTTCAATATGTAAAAGCAATGTCAGACCCAATATTAAATGATTCGGCTGCATTGGCAAACATGGATATACTTGGAGCTCATCTTTATGGTACATCGTATGCTAATTTCCCTTATCCTCTTTTTAAACAGAAAGGAGCAGGCAAAGAACTATGGATGACAGAGGTTTACTATCCCAATAGCACTGCAAACTCATCGGACAACTGGCCCGAAGCTTTAGAGACCGGTCAACATATTCACAGTGCAATGGTTGATGCTGAATTTCAGACTTACGTTTGGTGGACAATTCGCCGATCTTATGGTCCAATGAAAGAAGATGGAACGATTGGTAAACGTGGTTACATAATGAGTCATTTCTGCAAATTTGTACGACCCGGATATGTTAGAGTTGATGCTACAAGTACTCCAACGACAAATGTTTATCTATCGGCATATAAAAAAGGCGATAATGTTGTTATTGTAGCTGTCAACAAAAACACTACGGCACAAACGCTAACGCTAGCAATACCTGGAACTAAAGTAACCAACTGGGATAGATACACGACAACAGGAAGTAAGAGCTTATTTAAAGAAACAAGTATTACTAATACTACAGGATCATTTCAAGTTACTCTTGAAGCTGAAAGCATGAATAGCTTTAACGGAATTGCTCCTATTACAACCGTTGTTACTCCAACGGTAAACATTACCGCGCCGGCAAATAATGCAAACTCTTGTTCTGGAACGGCAGTAGTTATTCAGGCATCAGCTACAATTTCTTCCGGATCAATTAGTAACGTTGAATTTTATGATGGAACAACGTTATTAGGAACGTCAACCACATCGCCTTATTCTTACAATTGGACTAATCCATCGATAGGAACTCATAGCATTGCTGTAATTGCAACCAGTGCTGCCGGTGTTGCATCGACAAAGCTTACTGAAACGATTACCGTAAATGCCTTACCAACAATAAGTGCCGGAACTGCAGTAACTATTTGCAATGGTTCATCAACAGTGTTAACCGCAATGGGAGGTACTTCATATAAATGGAGTAATGCAATCTCTACCAATACAAACACAGTCTCACCATCTACAACAACAACATATATGGTAACCGGAACCAATACTTCATTCTGTATTGCAACCAGTTCTGTGATAGTTACGGTTAATACCGTACCAACTCCTTCGGTTACTACTCCGGTTTCTTATTTCGTTGGAGCAACGTCAAGTGTACTATCAGCAACCGGTACAGCTTTAAAATGGTATACTATTGCAACGGGAGGAACAGCTTTAACAACGGCACCATCACCGTCAACTGCAACCATAGGAACGGTTAATTATTACGTGTCTCAAACAGTGAATACTTGCGAAAGCCAACGTGCTACAATTAGTGTGGTTGTTAGCAGTAGAACAATAGCATTAAAAACGGGATGGAATTATATTGGTTGTCCTATAACCGGAAGTACTCCATTACAATCGGCACTTTCTAGTATTTGGACGAATGTTGAAACCGTTAAAAATCTAGATTCTTTTTATTCAACCGTTAACCCTGCTGCATTAAACTCATTAAAGACTGTTGAATGGGGAAAAGGATATTTAGTTAAAATCACAACGCCTTGTGTATTAGACTGGATAATCAGATAATTAATTATATATAAAGAAAATGTAACTACTTAAAATAGAAAACCATGAAAAACATATTTATAGTACTTTGTAGTTTATTCGTTATCAATAGTTTCGCTCAAACATCGAGTCAAAATGCTAATGGAGTAACGACTTATATCAATCCAGTGCAACCGGGCGACCATCCCGATCAAACAATAATGCGCATTGGATCTGATTTTTATTCAACGGGTTCAAATTTTCATTTCAATCCTTATGTATGTATTGTACATTCAACCGATTTAGTGCATTGGGAAGTGTTTACAAGAGTTGTGCCTTCTAATTGGTCGGGTTTGCAAAGTGATGCTACATCAGCAGGAACATGGCAAGGAGCTTTGGCTCAATTTGGTGGCTATTTTTGGGTTTATTTCAGCAATAATAATGGGGGTGGTCAATATTTTTGTAAAGCTACGGCAATGGCTGGTCCTTGGTCAACCCCAACACGAATGACCGGATCAGATGTAACCGGTTATGATAATTCCATTTTTGTTGATGATGATGGTACTCCATACATGCTTTTAAAAAATGGACAGGCTCTTAATAGAATCATTAAGGTTGATAAAACCACGGGTCAAGAAGTTGCAGGATCGCTCATGAATATGGACTGGGTAAATGCAAACAATAGATATAGTTGGGCCGAGGGGCCGGTTATGTGCAAAAGGAATGGACGATATTATTATTTTATGGCAGGCGATGTGAGCGGCGGTCAATATTGTATGAGTTCGGCAACACTTACGGCAACAGAGTCGGCATGGACGTTACATGGCAGCTTTTTCTCTACAGCAAGCAGTCCGGGAGGATATACCGGACCAAATCATATTTCTCAACCTATTGTTTTGGACGATAGTACTTGGTGGTGTGTATCGCATGCTTATGACAATAGCGGATGGCGAGGTCAAGGTCGTCAATGTCTTTTACATCAGGTGATTTTTGATGCAAGTGGTGTTCCAAAAGGCGTTCCTGCAAATACAAACCCGGTTGTGGCACCAAATTTACCGAATACAAAAAACATAAAGTTGAATTTGCCGAAAGAAGATTATTTTACGGCAAGTACCTTAAGTGTCAATTGGCACTTCTTCAATAAAACCTACGCCACCTTATATTCATTAACGGCAAGTGCCGGTAATTTGAGGTTGACTCCCGGCACGGGAACAACACATATATTGCAAAAAGAAGGAGGTCACTATTATACAATGATAACGAAGGTCAATGTCAATGCAACTGCCACAGGAAATCAAGCAGGTTTACGTATTCTGGATGGTAAAGACGATTTGTTTGCTACCTTATATTCAGGATATAATGGTTCTAAGACTATTGGATTTGCGTTTAATGGAAGTACTACCGAAATTGCAAATACTCTTGGCACTATCGTATGGCTCAAAATAGAAAGAGCGTTACATTCTATAACAGGATTTTATAGTGCCGATGGTTTAACATGGACACAAATTGGTGGAGCAATAGATGTTTCTACATTAGATAATTATAATACAAATTATAACGAATGGGTTGGAACATCGGTTGGCTTATATGCAACAGGAGTAACTGCCGATTTCGATTTATTTAAATACAAAGATGGTTTCTCTGCAAATAAAGTAGCAGGCTTCAATAACTTTTATGGAGTTACTACTGCAACAAAAACACCGGGTACCGTTGTTACCAATACTGCAACGGGCGACTGGCTTATGTTGGGTGGAATAAGTATGAGTCAGGATGCAACAGCATCAAATACCATAGAAGTGAATGCTGCTTCTGCTGCAGGTACGGGAAGTTTGGAAGTATGGATCGATAATATTGGCGGTTTAGGAACAAAAATAGCTACCATTCCCATTACCGCTTCGGGAGGTGCGGATGTTTGGAAAAAATATACAGCAAGTGTAAATGTTACGGGACAACACGATTTATATCTTAAATTCATTGGTGCCGCAGGTATTTTTAGTTTAAACACGGTCGATTTTACCATTAATGCAGGAGCTCCCGTTGTTAGTATCACAGCACCGGCTAATAAAACAAGCTATGTAACGCCGGCATCAGTAACTATAACAGCAACAGCATCGGATCCTAACGGTACCATTTCAAAAGTGGAATTTTATAATGGAACAACGCTTCTTGGCACTGCAACAACATCGCCTTATTCTTATAATTGGACAAATGTGGCTGCCGGTACTTATAGTATTACAGCAGTAGCCACCGATAATTCGGGAAATAAAACGACTTCGGTTGCCGATACCATAAAAGTAAATGTTGTACAAGCTCATTATGGTGGCACAGCATGGCCAATTCCCGGAACCGTGCAATGTGAAAACTATGATGTAGGTGGCAATGGTTATGCCTATTATGATACTTCGGTTGGAAATACCGGAGGAGCAACGTTTAGAACCGATGAAGATGTAGACATTGAAAACTGTACCGATACAACTGGCGTTTATGATGTTGGTTATGCAACTGCCGGCGAATGGCTCGAATATACCGTAAATGTGGCAAGTGCCGGAAAATATAATCTCAGCCTTCGTGTTGCATGTAATGGAACCGGTAGAACAGTTTCTCTTCAAGCAAAGGGAATAACCGTTGCCGATACTATAGCAATACCAAATACCGCAGGTTGGCAAACCTATACAAATGTAACGGTACCAAATATCAGTCTTGATGCAGGCGTTCAAGTACTTCGTCTGACAATTGGAGCAACCGATTATGTGAACCTCAATTATATGAGCTTATCGAAAATGCCACCTTCTGTTTCACTGAAAGCGGGATGGAATATTATTGGTTGTCCAATAAATGGAAGCACTTCAATTTCTAAAGCATTGTCGAGTATTTGGTCGCAAGTAGAAACAGTAAAAAGTCAAGATTCATTTTATTCAATAAACAACCAATCATTCTTAAACTCATTATCGTCTCTTACATGGGGCATAGGTTATCTGGTAAATGTTACGTCTGATTGTGTTTTAGACTGGACGGTAAAATAATTAACCGGAGTTAGGAATACAGTTTTTATTGTTTCGCAATAATTAAAGGAATAAAAGTATGAAATTTTTAGTTGTCTTTCTATTATCAACGATTACCATTATATTACATGCACAGACGGTGAGCAAGTATATATGTGTCGATCAGTTTGGATATCGGCCATCGAGCGATAAAGTTGCGGTGATTCGTGATCCACAAACGGGTTGGGATGCAGCTGAATCGTTTACTCCGGGATCAACCTATAAAGTTATAAATGTTTCAACCGGAACATCCGTATTCCAGGGAAGTCCTGTTGCATGGAATGCTGGAGCAACACACGATCAATCGGGCGACAAATGCTGGTGGTTCGATTTCTCTAGTGTTACAACTCCCGGATCATACTATATTTTAGATGTAACTAATAATGTAAAATCTTATACATTCGATATAAATGTTGATGTATATAAAATTGTTTTAAAACAAGCGGTAAGGATGTTGTTTTATCAGCGAAGTGGTTTTGCAAAAACAGCAACCTACGCTGGTACGGGTTGGGTTGATGGTGCTTCAAATGTAGGTCCTTTACAAGATAAGAACTGTAGATTATACAGCGATAAGAATAATGCTGCCACAGAAAAAGATCTTCACGGTGGTTGGTTCGATGCAGGCGATTTAAATAAGTATACTCCTTGGACAGCTGGTTATTGTTATCAATTAGCTACGGCTTATCGTGAAAATCCTTCAGCATTTGGCGATGATTATACAATTTCCGAATCGGGCAATGGCATTCCTGATGTTTTAGACGAATTGAAGTGGGGTCTTGATTTCCTTTTACGCATGCAACAAGCCGATGGATCGTGTTTATGTATTGTAGGGGTAAGTAATGCCTGTCCTCCATCTTCGGCAACAGGACAAAGTTTATATGGACCGGCTACCACCAATGCTTCTTATTGTTGTGCCGCTGCTTTTGCAATGGCAGCTATAACTTATGCAACGATTCCAAGTATGCAATCGTATTCCGATCAATTAAAAGCTGCTGCAATTAAAGCATGGGCTTGGGCAAAAGCAAATCCGGGAATTATCTTTCACAATAATAGTAGCGATCCTTTGTATAATTCACAAGGCTTAGGTGCTGGCGATCAAGAAACCGATGATATGGGGCATTTGGGTTTTCAGATGAGATCGACTGTAGCATTATATGCATTAACCAATGATGTTCAATACAAAACTTATTTCGAGAATAACTATACGCAATTACCCTTGTTTGCTTGGTCGGGCTTTGTAGATCAATATCGCTATGAAACACAAGATTTTTTAATGTATTATACAACTATATCGGGAGCTACACCTTCTGTTGTTTCGAATATAAAAACAACCCTAGCATCGGCATTTAATAAAACAGGCAATTATATTGATGCATTTAAAACGAAAGCAGATCCATATAGAGGATTTATTCATGATTATGCCTGGGGTTCAAATGCATACAAAGGAAGTTATGGAACTCAGTTTTATGATATGTATCTTATAGATCTTGAACCTGCAAATAGTGCTGCATATAAAAAAAATGCTGAAGAATATATACATTATATTCATGGATTAAATCCTTTGAGGTATTGCTATTTAACTAATATGAACAGCTATGGTGCAGAAAACAGTATCACTCAGATTTTTCATACATGGTTTGCCGATGGTAATGCAAAATGGGATCAAGTTGGTGTTTCAACCTACGGTCCACCTCCAGGTTATTTATCGGGAGGTGCAAACCCCAGTTACAGCAAAGATGGATGTTGTACAGGAAGTTGCTCAACGCAGGCAGGTTGTTCAATGGATGTTTCTAAAGCAATAGGACAGCCGGCAATGAAATCGTATATGGATATAAACACTAACTGGCCGGTAGATAGTTGGTCAATCACAGAACCAAGTGATGGATATCAGACAGATTATATTCGATTACTTTCTAAGTTTGTTACGTTACCATCTAAACAAACCATTACTTTGAATAAAGGTTGGAATCTTATATCAACAAATGTCTATGCAACCGATAGTACTGTCAATACTCTTTTTAGCGGTTTAGATGTTCAAGAAATCAAAACCTTTGATGCTTTTTGGAGAAAAGGACAAGCTTCTTATTTAAATAGTCTCAATTCACTTAAAACAGGTAATGGCTATTTTGTCAATATGAATACTTCTGGAGTTTTAAACCTTACGGGTTTTCAAAACCTTACAGGTTTATTATCAATATCTCTTCAAACAGGGTGGAATTTAATTGGATGTAACTATCAAAGTTTGCAGCCTTTCAGCAATCTATTTACGTCATCTAATTCTGTTATTATTAAAAATTTCGATGGATTTTGGATTCCCAATGGCAGCACCAATAGTTTGATAAACTATGAACCTGGTAAAGGGTATTTTTTTAAGAAATAGATATTACAAAGGTCTCGTTTTTATATATTAAATTAAAAATGAGCAATGTTAAATTAAATTCATTTACATTACTATATTTGAACCGACTTTAACCAAGATTGAACAATAACATCGGCATTTGATACTGTTCCACCACGAATGGCTATACCGGAAAGAAGTTTAGCATTGGGACAGAGTATTTTTATATCACGTTCGCTATTTCCTATGCCACTACCTTCGTGCGTACAAAAGGGAATAATAGTTTTACCCGAAAAATCGTACGATTCGAGAAAGGTGAATACTGCCATTGGGAAGGTATTCCACCAATTGGGATAACCAAGATATAGTACCTCATAATCGTCAATGTTTTTAATGTTATCGTTTAATTGTGGACGTAGATTTTTACGTAATTCATTCTTTGCAACAATTGTTGTTTCGGTATAATCGATCGGATAGGGTTTTATGGTGTTTATTTCGAATAAATCGCCTCCAATAAAACCCTGTATTTTCTTTGCTATAACTTCGGTGTTTCCAACGGGCAGATTAACGATAGAACCACCAACATAATTATTGCCTTTTCGTGAATAATAAGCAATTAGACTTTTATTGTTTCTATTTGTCATCGTTAAAATTTATTTAGGTATAACGTCGTTTAAACATTTCAAAGCATTTAAGCTGCGAGGATATCCAATATAGGGTAATAATTGTGTTGTAACAGCAATAAGCGTTTCTTTAGTATTCCCAACATTTACATTTCCTAGTATATGTCCTTTTACTTGCGATTCGGTTCCACCCATGCTTATCAACATTGCATAGGTTAATAGCTCACGGGTTTTAATGTCTAACCCTGAACGAGTAAGGTAATCGCCAAAACAATTTGCCGATAAATACTTTTGAATATGCAATTGATTTTTTGGCGACGCTTCGTACATTGTATCAATCAGATCGCCAAAAATCGCTTTTTGTAATGCAAGACCTTTCTCGTAACGATTTTCGGGATTTGTGGTCGATTGACTTTCTAAAGGTAGCACAATATCATGTTCTTTACATAGCTCGTTTGTTGCATATAAAAAATCAATTACTTTAGCTATTCCAACATAAGGAACCGATTGATAGACAATTTCCTTTACTTCAACCGGAGTTACCCCATTCGTAAGGGCAGCATTAACAAACATTTTAAATTCGGTTAAAGCTTGTGATGCAATGGTTGAAGCTACGATAACCATAATTCTTGTTTTGGTATCAATATTATCATGAGCAATTACTTCATCGAAAGCGAAGTTATCGAATATCTCTAATAATTCAGCATCGGTTTCTTTTGCTTTCGAACTATAATCGGGACATAAAAGGTCATGATTCATTTGTGCTGTTTCGCTTATCATGGTTATATTTTATCTATCTATTAATTTTGAACTACCAGCGGAATATCGGTCTCCTTCGGGTTTCATCATTGCAGAAGCCGTTTCAATCTCGGTAAGCTCATCGGCATGTAACTGAATTGAAGCTCCTCCTAAATTTTCGGTTAAACGATCTATCTTAGTGGTTCCCGGTATTGGAACAATCCAAGGTTTTTGTGCAAGCAACCATGCAATTGCTATCTGAGCAGGTGTTGCGTTTTTACGTTGTGCAATAGCTTGCAATAATTCTACAAATACCATGTTCGCTTTCAGATTTTCGGGACTCAATCGTGGTACGGTACTTCGAAAATCTTTACTGTCGAAGGTTGTGTTTGGGTTCATCTTGCCGGTAAGGAATCCTTTGCCAAGAGGACTGTAAGGTACAAATCCAATTCCAAGCTCTTCAAGGGTCGGCATTATTTCTAATTCAGGTTCACGCCACCACAGAGAATATTCGCTTTGTAGAGCAGTTACGGGACATACCGCATGTGCACGACGAATATTTTTAACTCCAGCTTCTGACAGTCCAAAATAGCGTACTTTACCTTCTGTAATAAGGTCTTTTACGGTACCTGCAACATCTTCGATTGGAACATTAGGGTCAACGCGGTGTTGATACAACAAATCGATACAGTCGATGTCTAATCGTTTTAATGATGCTTCGGCTACCTTTCTGATTCGTTCGGGGCGACTATCAAGTCCTTCTCCTCCGATATTAAAACCAAATTTTGTGGCTATGCTAACCTTTCCTTTATATGGTTTGAGAGCTTCACCAACAAGCTCTTCATTTATATAAGGTCCATATACTTCGGCAGTATCGAAAAAGCTAACCCCAAGCTCAACCGCTTTACGAATCAGTTCTATCGATTGCTTATGGTCGGCTATCACTCCGTAGCCGAAACTCATTCCCATGCATCCGAAACCTATTTCAGATACTTCGAGTGTGCTATTTCCAAATTTTCGTGTTTTCATATCTTCTAAATTTCATTCACCATTCACCATTCATAATTCACCATTCACCATTAATTTAAATCTCCAATTTTCGATTCCCCATCCATTGAATAATTTTAGGATCACGATGGTCGAAGAAGCTGCTTGTTTTAGTGTCGAGCGTTAGTATTGCTGCCATATCTTCTATTGATAATTCAAAATCAAAAATATCGAAATTTTCTTTTATTCTTTCCTTTTTAACCGATTTGGGAATAGCAACAACTTTTCTTTGTATGAGCCAACGAAGAACAACTTGTGCAATACTTTTATGATGCTTCGTTGCAATTGATTGCAATAATTCGTTCTGAAAGAGATTGTTTCTACCTTCGGCAAAGGGACCCCACGATTCAATTTGAACCTTATTGTCGACTAAGAATGTTTGTGTTTCGATTTGCTGATTAAAAGGATGTGTTTCAATTTGATTCACCGCAGGGGTGATTTCGTTAAAGGTGATAATATCCATTACTCGGTCGGGATGAAAGTTGCTTATCCCAATTGCTTTAATCATTCCCGCTTTGTATAAATCTTCCATTGCCCGCCATGAACCATGCACATCGCCATAGGGTTGATGTATAAGATATAAATCGAGATAATCGAGTTGTAGTTTGCGTAATGATTTTTCGAATGCTGTTTTGGTTTTTTCAAAACCGGTATCTTGTACCCAAAGTTTGCTTGTAATGAATAAATCGTTTCTATTAATTCCACTTGATTTGATTGCATTACCAACAGCTACTTCATTCATGTACGATGCTGCGGTATCAATAGAACGATATCCGATTTCAAGTGCGTTACTTACGCTGCTTTCGCATTCCTTAGGGTCAGAAACCTGAAATACGCCAAATCCTAAGATAGGCATTTCAACACCATTATTTAAAATAACTTTTTGCATAGGTATATTTTTATAATTTCAATATTCTGTTTTAATTTTACTAAAGCAAAGATGATCTGAATTTTCCAAAGTCGAAGTATACCTATTACCTATTCTTGTACCAAGATTACTGAAAATGAATGTAACTATTGATAATTGCATAAAAATGAACATATCTTTACGGAACATATAACAAAACAATTGGTATGAACGAAATTATAAAGTTAGATTCTATATCTCAATACAACACGCTTAGAGGAGTTGAAACGTTTCATCCATTGGTAAGTGTTGTTGATATGTCGAAAGCAACACCTACGCAAAGTACTCGAATTAACTTTGGTTTTTATTGTGTGTTTCTGAAGGATATAAAATGTGGCGATTTGAAATATGGGTGTAATTATTACGATTATCAAGAAGGAACGCTGGTATTTGTAGCACCGGGTCAAATATTGGGAGTAAATAGTTCCGAAATTATTCAACCCAAAGGTTGGGCTTTGCTTTTTCATCCCGATTTAATTCGCGGCACCACACTTGGACAAACGATTAATAAGTATTCATTCTTTTCGTACGAAGCAAACGAAGCCTTGCACTTATCGGAAAAAGAAAGACAAATTGTTGTGGATTGCTTGAGCAAAATTGATTATGAGTTGAAACAATCGATCGATAAGCATAGCAAAACACTTATTGCCAATACTATTGAATTGCTGCTTAATTATAGTATGCGTTTCTATGACCGACAGTTTATTACCCGAAGTAATGTCAATAAAGATATTTTAGTTAAGTTTGAGACGCTGCTTGATACTTATTTTCAGACTGAAATAACTCAAACACTTGGGTTACCCACGGTAAAGTACTGTGCCGACCAATTACACCTTTCGGCAAACTACTTTGGCGACTTGATAAAGAAAGACACCGGAAAATCGGCACAAGAATATATTCAGTTAAAAGTAATTGCCATTGCCAAAGAGCGAATTTTTGATACAAGTAAATCGGTTAGCGAAATAGCATACGAACTTGGGTTTAAGCATCCGCAACATTTTAGCCGTATGTTTAAACATGAAACAGGTTTTAGCCCTAATCAATTTAGATTATTGAATTAGCCCACAATGTTTAGTCAAAGCAAGAATGATGTACATGGGAATAGTTTATTTTATATTTGCAATTACATAAATAAGAATTAAGGGCTTAAAGATTTGATATTCAATAATATTATGTGTTATTGATGCACAGCACGAATAACCTAGGCTTGAGCACACTCAATGTCATTACGTTAAGAAATATCATTTATTGATAGTACGAAAAGCACCCCAAACCCCTAAAAGGGGCTTTAACAAGCTCTCTAAAAGATTTAAGATATCTCATAATTAATTCCTTTATCATTGAATAATAAGAAATATAATTACCGGCAAAAAAAAAGAAACAACCTAGCCTAACAGTTAGGCTGTTAAAGCCCCTTTTAGGGGTTTGGGGTGTTCACGTCACAAAATTAATTGTCATTTCTATTTTATATTCCTTAACGTAATGATATTGCGTGTTGACTTGCAGTCCATTCATTTATATGTTATAACGAACGAACTGCAAGTCCGCTCGAGCCTAGTAAAAATTCCGTTTCATTCTTTAATTGTGAAACAACGTTTAGCCTGTCCCCACAGGCTAAACGTTGTGTTCAAAAAAAAATATTGCAAAGGGTACTATTTTAATCGAAAAAATGTGATTATTCGTAAATATTTTGTTAATTTTGAATAGTTTATATTTAAACAAAGAACAAATATGATTATGGGACAGTTATCATATCTAGAAAATGTTTCCGACGAACCCAGAGAAACATATTTCGAAAGGAAATTAGCTAGTCTACGCCAAGCATTGGTCGAACATCCTGAAGACAAGCTTCAACTAATGCAGCAGATTCTTATATATATGCATATAAAAGGAAAAGATGATGAAATAATTCAGTATGCCTTTGATTTGCTCGAAATTGACAATGAAAAGAAATATGCAAATGATGCTTATCTCATTTTGGCAAGAAGCTATGTAAATAAAAAGGAAACCGATCAAGCTATATATTATTATCGCGAAACGATAAAAGTCGATCCTTCACATGAAGAAGCAATAATGGAACTGGCTGAACTTTATGAAAAGCAACAGGATTTTAATAATGCACTTGTCGTTTACGATTTTTTAGATAACGAAGAGATATATGATGGGAAGGAAAACATGTTTCGCTACAAAGGATCGTTATTTTATAATAAACAGGATTATACCAATGCACTCGAATGTTACCAAAAAGCTTATGAAATAGCTCCCACTGATGAAGACGGTTGGATTACCGAAAGCATAGGTGAAACATATTGGCAACTGAAAAACTTTGAAGAATCGTCGAAGTGGTTTAAACAGGCCTTAGAAAAGAATCCACAATCGTGGAATGCACATTACGGAATGGGGCTTTGCTATCACCATACAGACGATAGCTATCGTGCCTTGCATCATTACTTCGAAGCACTTAAAATAAAGCCTGATTTCACGAATGCTTATAATAATATAGCTGCTGTTACGATTAATAACGAAGGTAATATTCAAGAAGGTATTGAAATGATTAAAAAAGCCATTGAAAATACCCCTGATGAGAAATTTCTGGGACAAATATATCTGAATCTTTCAAAGGTGTATTCCAAAATATTCAACTACGAACTTGCCAATTACTACAAAGCAAAATTCTTTGCAAGTGTTGGCTTTGATTCATTATTTATGGAATCGGATGACGATGATGACGATGATGGTGATGTTCTTAAATAGGCTTATGGTTTGCTAAAACGAATTTCGTCTTGATCCTTGATTCCTTGATCCTGTAATTCAGTATAAAAACAAAAAAGGCCTACATTTCTGTAAGCCTTTTTGATGTTTGTCGGGGTGGCCCGATTCGAACGGGCGACCCTCTGCTCCCAAAGCAGATGCGCTAACCGGGCTGCGCTACACCCCGAGTAATTTGCCGGTTGCTTTCCTTAGAAAAGCGTGGCAAAAGTAAGGATATTTTTGTATGTAGCAAACTTTTTACGATCTAATTTTAAAAATCTCAAGTAAATCGTTAAAACTCCTTATTTCTTGAACGAAGATAAACATTCTAATGCTTGTTTTACAACATTTTGAGCTGTAAAGCCAAATTCTTCGTCTAATTTCTCGAAAGGAGCCGAATAACCGAAATGGTCGAGTCCCCATACTTTTCCGAATGGACCTACCAGATTACGCAAGGTTATCGAAAGTCCTGCTGTAAAGCCCAGCGTAGGTTTGTTCGATGGTAAAACCTTTTCTTGGTAATCGGCAGCTTGTTGACGGAATAAGCCTTCAGAAGGGGCTGAAACGATTTGGGTTTTCAATCCATGTTCTTTTTCTAGAATCTCGGCACCCGAAATGATGGTACTTACTTCCGAACCGCTTGCTACAAGAATAATATCGGGCGATCCTTGTACATCGTTAACGATATAAGCTCCCTTTCGTGCTTGTTGAGCATCAAGATATCTTGTTGAACCGTTTCGTGAAGGAAGATCTTTGATATTTTGACGCGATAGAATAAGTCCTGTCGGGGTTTCGATATTTTCCATCGCCATTTGCCAACAAACGGTGGTTTCCTGAGCATCGGCAGGTCGAAGTACAAGCATAGAATTTTTGCCTGAATGATTCTTTACACTTTCCATCAAGCGAATCTGTGCTTCTTGTTCTATGGGTTGGTGGGTCGGACCATCTTCGCCAACGCGGAACGCATCGTGCGACCATATAAATTTGGCAGGCACTTCCATCAGACATGACATGCGGATTGCAGGTTTCATATAATCAGAGAATACGAAAAATGTTGCACATCCGGCAAAAACACCACCATGTAACATCATACCATTTATAATTGCTGCCATCGTAAGTTCTGAAACTCCGGCTTCGAGGAATGCTCCGCTGAAATCGCCTTTTTTAAATGCTCCGCGTTTCTTTAAATAACCATCGGTATTATCGCTGTTCGATAAATCGGCTGAAGAGATTATAAGATTTTCTACCTTATCAGCTAAAAATTCCATTACGGTTTTTGAAGCTACACGAGTTGCAATATTTTCTTTTTGAACGATTTTTGAATAATCAATATCTATCGTTTTACCAGAATAGAATTGAGCCAGTTTCTTTGCTAATTCAGGATTTTCTTTTTCCCATTGTGCTTGCAGTTCTTTCTTCTCACGGGCTTGTTTTACCTTCTTAGCCCAGATGGTACTCCAATATGCTTTTACATCTTCGAATACGGTGAATGGTTCTTTGGGATTTCCACCGAGATGTAAAATGGTTTTTTCGACCGATGCACCTGCTTTACTTACGGGTTGTCCGTGGGTAGATGTCTTACGTTCGAAGCTATTTCCGTTTTCGTCTAACAAACCTTTGCCCATAATTGTTCTTCCGATAATTATGACCGGTTTATTCGTTTCCTCGTTTGCAAGATTTAAAGCGTGGCGAATTTGATTTTGGTCATTCCCATCTATTGTAATGGTTTTCCATCCCCATGCTTCATATTTCTTAGCGGTATCTTCGCTCGTTACTTCTTTTACTTCTGTTGAAAGTTGAATTTCGTTGGCATCGTAAAACATAATAAGATTTCCTAAACCAAGATGCCCAGCAATACGTCCTGCCCCTTGTGATATTTCTTCTTGAATTCCACCATCGGAGATAAAAGTATAGATTTTATGGCTCATCCAATTACCAAAACGTTGGCATAAGAATTTCTCGGTGATAGCAGCACCCACAGCCATTGTGTGACCCTGTCCAAGTGGGCCAGATGTGTTTTCAACACCACGATTTATATCAACTTCAGGATGTCCCGGAGTTGGGCTTCCCCATTGGCGGAAGTCCTTTAATTCATCAATTGAATATAAGCCTGCAAATGCAAGTATTGAATATAACATTGGCGACATGTGTCCCGGATCAAGAAAGAATCTATCTCTGTTTATCCATTTAGTATCAGACGGATCGTATTGAAGATACTCAGAATAGAGGATGTTAATAAAATCCATTCCACCCATTGCACCACCGGGATGTCCCGATTTCGATTTTTCAACCATCGACATAGCTAGAATTCGTAAATTATCGGCCGATCGTTGTTCTACGTTTGTATTCATAAGTATAATATATATTTATCCCTTTATATTCCAGGGAATTAGATTCAAATTTATGTTAAGAAATTAAGAGTGCAAATAACTTGATTTTTAGTAATATTTACAAATAATACCACCAAGTTTTACAGAATAAAATAAAGACACAGGGTGTTACCATGTTTTATATGTTTCGAAGTGGAGGTTCGAAACGCGACTAAAGGCTTGATATGTTCGCTCTGATAAAAATTGAAAAGTCTAACTGAATTCAATGCCAAGAATTGAAACATCATCGGAAACGGGCTGTTCTTTGATAAATGTTTTCATCTTGTTTTTTAGGGTTTCTATAATAACCGAAATAGATTGTTTGGTAACAATACATTCTTCTATCGGAAGTGTTCCCAATTCGTCTTGTTCAGGATTTTCAGCTTCAGAAAGTCCATCAGTATAGCAAATGACTTTGTCGCCGGCATTAATCTCAACAACGCCTTCGATTATATTGGGAATATCGTCGAACATGCCTAATCCAAAACATCCGAGGCTCAGGAATTCGGTCTTCTTGGTCTTTGAATTATAATAAACCGGTGGATTGTGACCTGCATTGACATAATTGAGTTTTCGTGTTTTTCCATTGTATTTGCCAATGAAAAAGGTAATGAATTTCTCGCCTTTTGCATTATTCATTATGCTTTCATTCAAACGATTAATGATTGCAGGAAGTTCGATTTTGCTTGTGAATAGTGCCCGCAAACTTGCCTGGAAATTTGACATAAGGATTGCCGCTGCCATACCTTTGCCCGATACGTCGGCAATACAGAAACCATATTCTTCTTTATTTAACCTGATAAAATCGTAATAATCGCCTCCTACTTCAGAATGGGGACTGTAATATGAAGCTACCCGTAAATGATTGTTTTTTGGAAATGCATCGTTTGTAGGAATAAGCATCGCTTGCATTTTTGAAGCAAGTTCTAGCTCTTTTTTAAATGCTGCCTGTACTATACTTTCTTTATAGAGCCGTTTGTTTTCGATTGCTACAACAATTACGTTTGTAATTGTTTGAATGAACTTAAGATGTTTTATCGTTGGGCTCACGCCTTCGCGTTCTTCATCAATATCGCCAATCAAAACATATGCAATGACAATATCGTTTTGATAAACCGGAATAACAATGTCGAAACCCTTAAATTGAAAAGCTGACGATGATGTAACATAACTGATATCTTCGAATTTCGACAAGCTGTTTTTAACCAATTCGTCGGCATCGTAATATTCGTTTTCAATACCCGATTCAAGAATACATTCCCATTCTTTCTGGTTAAAGCTGAATATCATTACCCGTCCGATATTGAGATCGACACGTAGGATTTTTTCATATCGACGCAATAACGATATTGTTGAGAGGTTTTGGTTAATCGATTGTGTAATCTCAAGTAATGAATTCAACTTGAAATTTGATAATTGCAACCTTTGTATCGACGATTTATTCAACATCATTTTCTTTCATTATATCATAAAAGATAAAGATATATATTTTTTTTAATCAAACAATACATAGTGTTCAAATCCACAATATTTTACTTGTAAATTTTCTTCAATTCTTTCTTTAAAGCATCACCATTACAATTTATGGCAATAATTTTCCCCGTTTTGTCGATCAAGAAGTTTTGTGGAATTTCGTTTACCATATATAATTGTGCAACGGGCGAATCCCATGATTTAAAGTCACAGGTTTGAACATTCCACGGTAATTTATCTTTTGCTATTGCAGGTTTAAGTGTTTCGATTTTTTTATCAAGAGCCACTTGAAATACCTCAAAGCCTTTTTTATGATATTCGTTGTATGCGGCTACCAAGAACGGATTTTCTTCTCTGCAGGGAGGACACCAAGATGCCCAGAAATCGAGTATTACGGTGGTTCCTTTAAATGACGAAAGCTTTACCTTTTTATTATCTATTGTTTGAATTTCAAAATCGGGAGCAGTATCGCCAATTTTAAGTAAAGGTTTTTCGGGTGAAGTACGGGCTGAATATTCTTTTGTTTTAGCTTCCGACATTTTCAGTGCCAAAATAGCCTGATGAAAATCTTGAACGGTATTCGATTTCGGATATCTTGCCATAAGCTTTGAATCGACACCGTCGAAATAATTCATTCCATTGGGAAGGTCTAATAATAAGGGGCGTCCATTTTGAGTGTCGAACGATTGATATAACGCTGTGATTGCAGATAAGGAATAGGGATTTGATTGTAAGAAATGCTTTAAAAAAACTATTTCACCATCAATAGCTGCTTTCAATGAATCGATAGCTGCTTTCCTTATAATTTCGAATGTCGATTTATCGGCATATTGTTTGGCATCTTCGAAACGTTTATTGATTGCGTACATTTTCTGTAATGTTTCAGAGTATTGTTTTTGAATCGATTGAAGCAAAATTGTTCCTTTAGACCCTTCTATTACCGCTGATGAATCGGGATTTCGAGCATCAAAAGTAACGGTTATCTTTTCGGACGAGTCGACGAGCAATAATAATTTTCGTTCATTTTGAGGAACAACAATTCTTATAAATTCGGGATTATTACTTCGGGCTTGGTAGGAAAATTGTCCATCTTTATTGAGTTTTACGGTGTCAACTTTATCGTTTGTGATGAAAAAAAGAGCATTCCCTGAAGAATTTAAGACTTTTCCATCAATAGAAATGCCTGTTTTAGCCTGTTTACAGGCAGTAAAAGACATTAAAAGTAAAAAAAATGCAATTATTTTATATCTCATATTCAATATTTTAAACGATAGATTATTATTTTTTTTTGCAAAGTAAAGGTAAAAATTTGTACGATTCAAAAAAATTGTATCTTTGCCCCGGAGAGATGGCAGAGTGGTCGATCGCGGCGGTCTTGAAAACCGTTGAGGGTTAAACCTCCGGGGGTTCGAATCCCTCTCTCTCCGCCATCAGGGCGATATCCCGGTAAGACAAACGTTTTACCGGGATTTTTGTTATATATAATTGTATTTCGGATTTTAACGAAAAATATTGAAACGATGTAATGTCTTATTTTTAAGACGTAAATAAATTATCCGAAATAATCGGATAATTGAAAATCGAATTATTATAAGGAAGACTTCGATTAATCGATGTAGCTTATACAAAATTACTATTTTGATTCATTTCAGTAATCGGCAACTAGTCCACTATTCATTAACCTTCTGAGAGTATTACTCTATTTCCGTTCTCTATTTTTTCACTAAAATCATCATCCTTTATCTATTTAGATGAAATAAATGTATCTTTGAATAATAGATTTTAAAATTAGAATTAATCATTTAACAATATATTTATGAAACAGTTAAGACGTTTAATAAGCTTTTCTTTAATTCCCATTCTTATTTTGATATTACATAATTACACCTATGCCCAATCTGTTGTATATGTGAGTCAAAATGGTGCAGGAACCAAAGATGGAACAAGCTGGGCTAATGCATATGATGGATCAAACCTTCAAACAGCAATTAATGCAGTATCGGCCAATGCCGGAGGACAAGTATGGGTTACCGTAGGAACCTATTATCCAACACAAGATGAAACGGGAAATGTAAATCCAAGCGATGCCAGATTGAAAACCTTCACATTGCAACGTAATGTTGCACTCTATGGAGGGTTTGAAGGAGTCGAAACGACACTTGCGGAACGACAAATGAATGATTATTCGTATTTGTCGGGCGATATTGGAATAGTTGGCAATAGTGCCGATAATTCCTATAATGTTGTTTATTCAAATAATGTTGACTCAACAGCAATTCTCGATTATTTTTTTATCTCGAATGGTAATGCAACGGGCAACAGCGTTGTTCGTACTATTTCAGGAGGAGGAGCTTTTTTACAAGGAGGATATATAAACAATTGTGCATTTGAATATAATAATGCTCTTTTACATGGAGGCGGTGTTAATATGTCAGCTGATACAAAAATCAGTAATTCGTCTTTCTACCAAAATACCGCAGAATTCGGAGCAGCTGCTTATTTAATGGATGGAGGTACATTATTTAATTCAACAATACAATATAATACTGCCAGCTGTACAGGAGGAGGAATCAGTATTGAAACGAAAGGAACCGTTGATGGTTGTTATGTCTATGGTAATACTTCCAATGGAACATCTACTACGTTTACTTTTAGCGAAGGTGGAGGTATTGATGCTTCGGGTTCTGATGTGAAAATAGTCAACAGTTCAATTCTTAATAATACTTGTACCAGTTCACAAGGAAGTGCCTATGGAGGTGGATTGATTTGTAGTGGCGGTGTATTGGTCTCAAATTGTATTATAAAAGGAAATAATTGTAGTAATGGCGTAGGAGGGGGATTATATTTTACCAATTCTAAAATTGAAAATTCTACAATAGCTAATAATACGGCAGGAGCCGGAGGAGGAATTTATTCCCAATCCTCATCAATAATAACGAACTGTTTAATCAACAACAATACGGCAAAATACGATGGTGGGGGAATAAGCGTTAACGGAAATGGAACAACAATAACCAATGCCACAATTGCAAATAACCTTTCTTATACTATTACTACACCTGCCTCTATTCAATTATATGTGTCGAGTACAGCACCGGGTTCTTGCAACCTGATAAATACCGTTTTAACGAGTCCAACGGCTCCGGCAATAAAAACTTCGATCCCGGTAAGCTTTACCGTTAATCAAACGAATTGTGCCACCGATGGAAATGAAATTTGTAATATTACCTGTGCCGGATTTAAAAAAGCAACGTCATTTACCGGAGCAAGTACAACATTAGCCCAAACGAATGAACTAAATGCAGCCGACTGGGGATTACTTTCTACATCTACATTAATAAATAACGGAACAGCCGACACAACCGGACTTTCTATTCCTACGATAGATGTTGTCGGTTCTCCTCGAATATCTATCAATAGAATAGATATTGGTGCATATGAATATATGAGCATCCGTTATGTAACGGTGAGCGGTGCCGGACTTAAAACCGGTTCCGGTTGGGCGAATGCACTTCCGGGTGATTCCTTACAATATGCCCTTAATCTCGGATTAGGCGAAGTAAGGGTTGCGGCTGGAACATATAAACCCAAATATGATGCAAATGGTACATTGTCGAGTGCATCACCACAAAAGAGAGTCTTTACCATTGCAAAGAAGGTGATTCTTTACGGTGGATTTGCAGGAACAGAAACCGATCCATTGCAACGTCAAGTAACAGACTTGGATGGAAATGGCAAGATTGAAAGCTGGGAATATGCAAATCAAACTATATTAAGTGGCGATATTGGTGTTGTGGGTGATAGCACCGATAATTGTAATCATATAATTGCATTTACCACCAATTCAAGCTTGGCAAGCGATTCTGCAACGGTTAATGGAGTAACCATCACATCGTCAATGTCGGGAACGGCAGTATCTATTACCAATACCGCATCAAACGATAGAATTATCAATTGTACGATTACAAATGCTTCAGGCGGTGGAGTAACTATTACTGGAAAAGCAAAACTATCGGGATGTTCTATTTCTAAAAATATGAGTGGAATAGGAGCCGGTGTTTTCTTTAATGGAGGTGGTTTTGTTGATAATTGTAAAATCGACGGAAATTTCGGAGCGACCAATGGTACCGGTTTGTATTTCTCAAATGGAGGTAAAATAACAAATTCAATCGTTTCCAATAACTCAGGCTACGTGGGAGGTGGAGCTTATATCAGTAGTTCGGGAACAATTGATAATTGTATTATTGCCGGCAATTCGGCCAGTTCAAGTACAGGATCTCCTTCGGGTGGAGGAATTGAGATATATGGTGATGGAACTGTTACCAATTCGTTTATATATAATAACTATTCTTCGAGTTATGGAGGAGGAATTGAAATTACCAATGCAGGAACAATAGCTAATTGTGTCATCGTTAATAATACGTCATCATCGAGTGCCGGAGGGGTTACCATGGGCGGACAAGCAAGTAGATTATTAAACTGTACACTTGCTAATAACAGTTATTCCGATCTCACTTTAAATGGAGCATCAAATTCATCAACGGTCATCAATACGGTTATTACCGGTTCATCAACAATAACGGGCTCTAATCTTACCTTTATGAATAATGCGATAGCCGGAGGTTATAATGCCGGAAAGTCTACCATCGCATTACTAGGTATCGCAGATGCACGATTTATTAAACCTACATCATTTACAGGACGTGCAACCAATGCCGCCCAATTATTGGAAATACAGAATGCCGATTGGTCGCTTTCGGCAGAATCGCCATTAATTAATAGCGGGTCGTTAACCGATTCAACGGTGAAATCGTTTGCAGTTGATATTGCCGGCAATAAACGGGTAAATCTTGGAGCATTTATTGATATTGGGGCTCTTGAACTGCAATCTATTGTTGCTCCGGCATCGGTTTCAAATATTACAGCGGTTAATAATGGGGTTGGTATTGTTGCTCTTTCGTGGAATCAGATACAAGGTGTAGCAAATCTGGCATTAGTAAAAGAAGGATCAACCGGAATACCAACGATTACAGCCGGAACAAGTTTTAAAGCAGATACCGTGTTTACCGATGGCGAAACTCCTGATGGTTCATGGTTTAGTATGTATGACGGGAAATTGAATTCTGTTACTATTTCTAATCTAACACCTGGTACCTGGTATAGGGCAGCTATCGATGCATACAATGGAATTAATTTCAAAGTATATTCTGCCAACATCGATGGACAAAACGTTGTTAAATTCTTTGCTAAAATGCCTCAGGATATTACCTTTAACGCTCCACTTGAAATAGATGGTCAAACATCGTTTATTCCTGATGCCCTTGCTTCTTCAAATCTTAAGATAACGTTTACTTCGAGCGATAGTAGTGTTGCTTTACCCTATGGTAATTCCATCCAGATTTTGAAACCCGGTACGGTTACTATTACTGCCTATCAAGAGGGTAACAATCAATATTTTGCGGCAACTCCCGTTTCGAAGACAATCGTTTTAGGAAAAGCAATGCAAACAATAAATTTCACGATGAACAACAGTGCAACATACGGTGATGCTGATATTGCTTTGAATGCAACATCAACGAGCGGATTGCCAGTACAATTTACTTCCGGCGACAATAATATTGCAAGCGTAGCAAATGGTTGGATATCGTTTAAGAGTGCCGGAACCGTTGTAATTACTGCAATACAACCCGGCAATAATTACTTTACCCAAGCTTCGGCGGTTGCATATACCCTTACCATTAACAAAGCTACTCAAAAAATGAACTTTGGTTCATTAGCATCGAAAACATTTGGTGATGCCGGTTTTGCCTTAACGGCAAACGCTTCTTCCGGATTACCAGTTAGTTTTGTTTCGAGCGATAATTCAGTAGTTTCTTTGGCCGGGAATATTGCAACAATACATGGAGGAGGAACAATTACCATTAAAGCATATCAGATTGGAAATAATAACTATCAAGCATCCGATACCATATCGCAGACATTGGTTATAGCAAAGAAAATACAAAGCATAGTGATGGATTCGATCGTGCCCATTACTTTTGGTTCCGACGATTTTGCACCGGTAATTAAAACTGAATCCGATTCAGTTGTTGTTCTATCCAGTGATAATGAATCGGTAGCTTCAATAGTCAATGGAAAAATTCACCTTATAGGAGTTGGAACGGCAACAATTGTTGCATCTCAAAATGGAACGACTGATTTTCTTCCGGCAACAACGTCAAGAATCGTTACGGTGATCAAAAGCCAACAAACAATTAGTTTTGCAACAATAGGAGTAAAAACATTTACCGATTCGTTGTTTGTACTTGAAGCTACAAGCAATTCGGGTTTGCCAATTTCATTTACCAGTAATAATTCAAATATTCTAACCATACAAGGCGATACGGTACTAATCAAATCGTCGGGCAAGGCTGATATTACAGCATCGCAACAGGGAAACAATAATTATGAGGCAGCCGGTCAGGTTATCAGAACAGTAACCGTGTTGCCTGCTGAACAATCAATCACATTCAATCAGTTAGATACTATCAGCTATGGTTCAACCGCTGAAATTATTCCGGTAGTAGCTTCTTCATCGGGATTGCCGGTTAGTTTAACGAGTTTTGATCTTTCGGTAGCAAAAATTGTAAATGGAAAAATTGTTATCGTAGGAGCAGGATCAACGGTTATTGCAGCATCACAAAATGGGAATATTAATTACAATCAAGCAGCACAAATAAAACAAGTTTTGGTGGTGAATCAATTAACACAAACATTACAAATAAGTGCAATCCCTTCACTTGTTTATGGTTCTAAAGATATTTCGGTCACAGCTTCGGCTTCGAGTTCTTTGCCAATAAGTATAACGTCTGAAGATCCCACAATTGTTCAAGTGGTAAATAATAAGCTCCGGACTATTCAAGCCGGAATGGTAAAGATTACCATCTCTCAATTGGGAAATGGTAATTATGTACCGATTGATTCGACAATAACGGTAACGGTTGCCAAAGCAGCTCAAACCATAACATTTCCGGCTATTCCAATTAAGAAAGTAGGAACAATACCTTTCAAACTATTTGCAACATCATCATCAGGGTATCCGGTAACATATAAGAGTACTAATCCAACTATTGCAGACCTGGTTGAAAACGAAGTTACCATTTATGGTCCGGGAGCATGTAAAATTATTGCAACAGTCGATTCATCTGTCAATTATCTTGCAGCCAGCGATACTAATACCATAATTGTTACAGCATTGAACGATTTGAAAATGCCGCTTTACACATTAACACGCGATACGATAATAAACTTGAACTCACTTGTTTTAACCAACGATAAGTTTGATTTCGTATTTGTATCCGGAAATCATGCTTCGGCAGTTGTTTCAGGCGATTCTGCAACCATCAAAGTAAAAAAAGACAACAGTTGTTGGACGGGAATTGATACCTTATTGTTTATCGCTACCAACCGTACCGTTGCAGGTGATGTTCAAATGTTTGGAATAAAAATCAGCAGAATTCCATTGGTTGAAGAGATTGGATTAGTTACCGTTGATTCAACAACAAGTACCAATTGTATTATATCGTGGGAACGTTCGCAAAATGCACAGATTGCCGGTTATATATTGTATCGTGGAGGCAACAGTGCCGGACAATGGGACAGTATAGGATTTGTGAAATCGAACCAACGGAGTCTATTTGTCGATACAAAGGTGAATGTTCAAAAGCAAGCATATCAATATGCCATGGTAACGGTCGATTCGTGTGGAAACCTCTCAGCTAAAAGTGCCGTTCATACAACCATGCACTTAATGACGGGTGTTAATCTACAAAACATTCCCCAACTTTGGTGGACACCTTATGTCGGTGCCGATATTGAAGCGTATATCATTTATCGAAAAAACCAAACAACCGGTAAACTCGATTCGATAGGAAGCAGTATTCTAACTTCGTATACCGATGTTGATGCACCAAGCGGAACCGTTGATTACCGTGTAGCTATACGATTTGCAAAAACGATAGATCCCAGTCATTTGAAATCTGATAGCGGTCCGTTTTCACAATCGTTGTCGAACATGGCTGAATCGCAATTAACAAAAGCAACAGTGGTTGATAATAATGGAATAACGATAAGTCCAAATCCTGCAAAAGACATTATTACGATTAGTTCCAATGATGTGATATCTGGTGATATTACGATTAGGGCTATCGATGGAACGGTTGTCAAAACCTATACTAATGAACATTCTTATACTTCGATACAACTCGAAATAACCGGTTTGACATCGGGGGTTTATACGTTACAGTTCAAGACGGAAAAAGGAATTACCAATCGTAAAATTATAATATTGAACTAACATTTATTAATGAGAGGATTTTACAAAAACTGCAAGCAGAGAATTGGATTTTTAGAACTCCCATAATGATAAATAGGGGGCTGGGTTATCATAATTCCAGCCCTTTTTTATGTTCTCAATATTGTTTTGCAACCAGGAATAAATCTTACGCGTTTATATTGTGTTAATTATTGTGCATTCATGAATATTCTTCTAATTAAAGAATTTTTGATTCTAATGCTTTTAACTGGTTTAACCCTGATTAAACAATGGAAACGATAATTTGTGAGGAATTTTAGTATATTATCCAACTTCTAAAATGCGGAAGGAATAAAATCGAATATGGATGATAAATCGACATCAACGGGTAAACAACGTAGCTGCGACATAAATAGCCTATTTATCTTGAATGGTTACTACTTTAGCCAAGGTAAGCACCCAACGGTCGCCATAGGTTGCCATAGCAAAAGTATTGTATTCGTAGTTCATGAGTTTTTCGCAATCGCCGTCTTTACTTGCACGCCATTTATCGATTACCGATTTAGCCAGTTCTTTTAAATCGAGAGCTGTTTGTACATTAATCATCGAGAATCCGGCACTTTCGCATTCATCAACCTTAATGGCACCCGAAAAAAGCACTCCGGCAAAGGTGTTAAGTTTATACGCTTTCAAATCGGTAAGGTCAACCCTGTCTTTGGGTTCTTTACCTGCTTTATCTTTGGTATCGGTATAGTTGAATGCAAACATATCTTTAGCATGTTCGCGGGCAACAACTTCGAGGGTCTCGCTCCAGGCAAGGGTATCGGTTTCGGAAAAGTTCTGGTCGCGACATTTACACGCTGTTCTTCGGGCATTGTTCACCACTTCACGGCAGATATCGCGAAACATTTTAATCCGGCTATAAGGTATCGTTATCAAATATTTATCTTCAATTTTACTTTCATATCGCACAAACTGCGAATCGGGAATAACGCGGTTGGCAAGAGCGGTATATTTGAAAACGTTTCGCAACAGCAACGTGTCGCGCCATGTTTTTGTTACGGTAACTTTATCGTATTCTATCACCGATTTCTTCATCAGCGACATAAATTTCTTAATTAAGTAGTTTCTTAGGTCTTCGCTTGCCGGATAGAGTTTCACCGCTTTTTGGCAATATTCGTAAAACATATCTTTATCTTTATAATCGTACATTGTATCGATCGATTCTTTTATGCCTTTGTAGAAAGCTTTACCTATGGCCGAATCTTGAGGGTATTTATGAGCGTATTTTTCGGCAATGGCAAAAAGATCCTTAAACATCCAATGTTTCATCATAAACATTGGAGCTTCGGTTAATGCTTTGTCTACACCATTACTTTTGTCGTAGGCATATACATTTTCTATTTCCATAAATGCAGCATTAACATCGTCAGCTTTCAAATAGATTTCTGCTGTAATGAGTGAATTGATATCATCGGTCGATATTTTATATATGTTTTTATAAATGCGAATAGCTTTTGTCTTGTTTGTTTTAACGGTTTCTTTTGCCACATCTTCAGCATATTTTCGGAGCAGTTTGATGGTATCTTTATGTTCTTTCATAAACGTACCTTCTTCGTCATTTTTACGAAGTTTAGCGAGAGCTTGAAGGTACTGTTCCAAAGGATTGTCGGAAACCTGGGCAAATTGTTCGGGCAACAAGGCTACTTCGTATAGTGCCAGAGCCTTGTAATAATAGGCATAGAGGTTCGACGGATCTTTGGTTATCTGAACATCGGTTTTCTTTATCAGTTTTTCGTATTCACGTTTTTCATACAGATCGACAAAGGTCTTGTTTTGCGAAAAAGCAAAACAAACGAATAATGTAAAAAGAAACAGTAACACTAATCTCATACGAGTAACAGTTTTGAGTTACAAATTACGTATTAAATAATTCATAATTCACCATTCATAATTCACCATTATTAAAGGTGTTCATTTTCTTCCACCTTATCAAGTTCCACCACGAGGTTATCGACAATAAAGCCTTGGCGTTCGGGAGTATTGTCGCCCATATAATAATCGAGTAATTGATGGATAGAACTGTCGCGACCTAGAATCACGGGTTCGAGTCTAATATCGGGACCTATAAAATGTTTGAACTCGTCAGGTGAAATTTCACCCAGACCTTTAAACCGTGTGATTTCGGGATTTGGATGAAGCTCTATAATTGCACTTTGACGTTCTTCTTCAGAATAGCAATAAATGGTTTTTTTCTTATTCCTGATGCGAAATAGCGGTGTTTGAAGAATAAAGACATGTCCTCTTCGAATAAGATCGGGAAAAAAATTCAAGAAAAATGTCAATAATAAGAGGCGGATATGTTTACCATCACTATCGGCATCGGTAGCTACAATAACATTGCGATAACGGATATTTTCAACTCCTTCTTCAATATTAAGGGCAGCTTGTAAGAGGTTGAACTCTTCGTTTTCGTACACAATCTTTTTTGTTTTGCCATGGGTGTTTAGCGGCTTTCCTTTCAAGCTGAATACTGCTTGGGTATTGGCATTGCGCGATTTTGTGATCGATCCGCTTGCCGAATCACCTTCGGTAATAAAGATGCTTGTTTCTTCGCGTTTTTCGTGGTTGGAGTTGTAATGGATACGGCAGTCGCGAAGTTTCTTATTATGTAGGCTTACCTTTTTCGAGCGTTCTTTGGCGAGCTTTTGAACACCTGCTATTTCTTTGCGTTCTTTTTCTGAGTCTTGAATCTTTTTCAAGATGGCATTGGCCGTTTCGGTATTTTTGTGAAGGAAATTGTCGAGTGTATTTTTAATAAAATCGTTGATGAAATTCTTAACCGAAGGTCCATCGGGACCAACATCCTTTGATCCGAGTTTTGTTTTTGTTTGCGATTCGAAAACAGGATCCTGCACCCGTATACTTATTGCAGCAACTATTGATTGCCGTATATCGGCCGGTTCAAAATCTTTCTTGTAAAATCCACGGATGGTTTGTACCAGTGCTTCTTTAAAAGCAACAAGATGTGTTCCTCCCTGCGTTGTATTTTGACCGTTTACAAACGAATAATAATCTTCGCCATATTCGTCGCCATGAGTAAATGCTAATTCTATATCATTCCCTTTAAGGTGAATTATTGAATATTGCGGATCGTCTTTGCCCATCGTTTCTTTCAACAGATCAAGCAATCCGTTTTTAGAATAAAAGTTTTTGCCGTTGAAGTTTATGGTTAGACCAGTGTTGAGGTAAACGTAATTCCTCAGCATCTTTTCAACATATTCAGGAATATAGTGGTAGTGGGTAAAGAGTTCGGCATCGGGAATGAAATGAATATATGTTCCATTGCTTTCGTCCGATTTCTCTATTTTATTTTCGCTAACGATATTCCCTTTTGAATATTCAACCGTTTTCACCTCGCCATCGCGGAAGCTTTTTATGAGAAATTTTATTGATAAGGCATTCACCGCCTTAATACCCACGCCATTCAATCCGATTGATTTTTGAAAGGCACCCGAATCGTATTTACCTCCGGTATTGATTTTAGACGAAACGTCAACCACTTTGCCTAGCGGAATACCGCGTCCATGGTCGCGAACGGTGATGCTTTGTTCAGTGATAGTAATTTCAATGCTTTTGCCATGTCCCATCAAAAATTCGTCGATCGAGTTGTCGAGCACTTCCTTCAAAAGCACATATATTCCATCGTCGGCCGATGCACCATCGCCCAATTTGCCAATATACATTCCAGGGCGGCGGCGGATATGTTCATTCCATTCGAGACTTTTGATACTGTCGTCGTTGTAGTCGCTGGTATTTATTGGATTGGTATTCAAATCGCTCATGGTCTATTCAGATTTATTGCATTGACCAGTAAAATTACCAAAAAAGCACGCTGCCACATGACTGTGTTTTTAGAATTTATTAACAATTTGGGAATATAATTTTTGTTTATATTCTTTCAAAGCTGTTTTATGTAAAAAGGGGAGCAATGTCGTTATTATTTCAATAATATGTACTATCTTAGTTTTCGAAAAGGGAACATTAAGTCAATTACGAATTACGAAATAAGAATTACGATAAAAACGGTAAACTTTAAAATTAATTAACCACAAAGGTCACTTATTTGCCTTTGTGGTAAAAACCGAAGTAGAATTATTCATACAGAATTACTAACCTATAAAAATAATTAAGACTATGATGACAGACAATAAGCTTTTACTTCAAATGAGTCGCGAATCGTTAAAAGGCAAATGGGCATTGGCTATCGGTGCAACACTGGTGTATTTGGTAATTATTGCAGGCATTAATTCCATTCCGATAATCGGTAGCATTATCTCTCTTTTTTTATCCGGTCCGCTGGCATTGGGCATGACCATGTTTTCATTATCGATTTCGCGTAACGAAGATGCACAGATTGAACAGATTTTTAAAGGATTTGATCAATACACCCGTACGTTGGTTGCACATTTGGTTATGATTTTATTTATAATCTTGTGGATGCTTTTATTGATTGTTCCCGGTATAATAAAAGCCCTCTCGTTTTCGATGACGTTTTTTGTTTTGGTCGACGATAAAGAAATCCCTGCAATGGAAGCCATTAAAAAAAGTGAACAATTAATGGATGGCAACAAGGAACAATTGTTTTATCTCTGTCTCAGGTTTTTTGGATTGGAATTGCTTTGTATATTGACCTTTGGTATTGGCTTTTTATGGTTGATTCCATATATCCAGATCACAATGGCAAAGTTTTATGAAGCGATAAAATAATTATTAATGGTGAATTATGAATTATGAATGGTGAATGGTAAATGGCTGTTCCATTCATAATTCACCATTCACCATTACACCGGTGGTTATTAAAGTCACAATAAAAATATCGGAATTTTTACTATCATAGATAATGCATATTTCAATAACACCGACATTCACAGACTGTGTGAAAACTAATACTATTATAATTTTTCCTTATTATCTTGTTCCTTATCCACTCGTATGTTTGTTTAATCAAATAACGGTTTTATAAACATACAAATAAAGTGGTAAATTTGAATATATAACAGAAAAGAAAAGTATGGGAATAGCATAAACCGTCAGGGATTTGGTGTCGTTTTTACTTTGATTTTTCGTGAACGATGCATCCATCTTAACCCTGACAGTGGTTTTAGACCCTGTCAGGTTTAAGATGTTCGTAAACACTAACATAACGTTTATTTAAATGTCATTTTCACACAGTCTGTTCATGTTGGGGGGTACATCAATGTGATAGTTGTGGCGAAGCAGATCAATTAATAACTATTCAACCTTTCATCGCCACGATAGTAAAACAATGCAGGTTATCGTTCGTGGCGATGATAAGAAGAATAAGGAAATAATGATCTGCTTCGCCACAAGAAACACGTTATATTCTACCCCGACATG
>Ga0265338_10001726_pt1 | contig 34591 bp, 30 predicted proteins | sample 42126metaG_FD_193579 | JGI IMG/M metagenome (GOLD analysis project Ga0265338, IMG submission 193579) | Rhizosphere microbial communities from Carex aquatilis grown in University of Washington, Seatle, WA, United States - 4-21-26 metaG | ecosystem: Host-associated > Plants > Roots > Rhizosphere...
CTGTTCTGAAGCATTTTCAATTCGAGTATCAGCTAAATTCCGGGCGCCCCATCCATCTCGTAGTTTCATCACGAGATGGGTGGGATATCACAAACGCCGGGTGCCCCAGGTCCGGATTTTCGGACCTGGGATACCACAGACCCAAATACAACGAGCTCCAGCTAACTTGCGATATCGCCGCGCAGCGGCGTGCTGACTCGCTAATTTGCTGGCGATTCGAACAACACCCCCGCCATGATTTATCCTTGCATCTCCACAACTTGCCCTGAACCGGCAAACCCTCGTATCATCCGTCGAGAGAAAAGCCAAGAGAGTGCAACTATGAGCGAATCCCAAGACAACCCCAATCTGCGTCTGAAGGGCAGGCTGATGTCCGCCTCGGAGATCGAGCGTACTCTGGTGCGCCTGGCCCACGAAATCGTCGAAAAAAGTAACGGCAGTGAAGACCTTGCCCTGGTCGGCATCAAGCGCCGCGGCATTCCGCTGGCCGAACGGCTCGGAAAGCTCATCTCCGGCATTGAGAAGCGGCCAGTCGATACCGGATTTCTAGACATTCAGTTTTATCGCGACGATCTGACCACCGCAGGCATTCGTCCCGTAGTCACGCCCGGAGCTATCGGATTCGATATCGAGGGCCGCGACATCGTGCTCTGCGACGACGTGCTCTACACGGGCCGCACCGTGCGCGCCGCACTCGACGCCCTTTTTGACCACGGCCGTCCTCGCCGCGTTCAGCTCGCCGTGCTCATCGATCGCGGCCATCGCGAATTGCCAATCGAGGCCACCTACGTCGGCAAAGCTGTGCCTACCAGCAGCCGCGAAATTATCGAAGTCAAGTTCCACGAGATCGACCAGAACGACCAGGTGCTGCTGGTCGAGTTAGTTCCACAAGGCTAAGTGAAAAGTACAGGCTGATAAGAAGCGAAGGGTTCAGAATTAAGTGAAGAATTCAGTCTGAAGTGAAGGGTACGGGCTTTAGTGAAGAGCACGGGCTGAAATGAAGGGTACGGGCTTTAGCCCGTACATCAGCCTTGTCAAAATCAACTGGGCTTTAGCCCCCGAGGGAATGCGAATCAGAATTCGATTCCTGCATTCGAGTTCTCGCCGGGAGTCAACGCATGGCAAAGCAAGCCACCAAATTCACCACCAACAAGCTGAAGGCTGAGAGTTGAAATCCGAAAGCTGAAAAAATGAATCCCGCCACCGCTGTTCGACGCCCGCTTCACCCACCTCCAGTTCCTGCATCGCCGTTCCCTTATCATCCGGGTTCATTGCTCTCTGTCATGGACCTGAACGTTGAAGGCGTCGGCCGCATCCTTGAACGCGCCACCGCCCTTGAAAAGGAAGACCCGCTCAAGCGCGATCACATTCTCGCCAAGCGCCGCATCGCTCTTCTCTTCTACGAGTCATCCACGCGCACGCGCACCAGCTTCGAACTGGCGGCAAAATCTCTCGGCGCAGACACCACGCTGGTTTCCAATCTCAGCTCCAGCATTGAAAAAGGCGAAACACTCAAAGACACTGGCCTCACGCTGCGCGCGCTCGGCGCTGAAGCCATCATCCTTCGCCACAACTCATCAGGCGCGGCGTGGCTGCTTGAGGAATCCACTCGCCTGCCGGTCGTCAATGCGGGCGATGGCATGCACGAGCATCCCACCCAGGCGCTGCTTGATCTGCGCACCATCCTCGCGCATCTGCGCCACGGCGCCACCAACGTCACTCCCGAAACTCTCTCCGGCGTCACCATTACCATCGCGGGTGACATCCTTCACAGCCGCGTAGCGCGCTCCAACATGCTGCTGCTGCCGCGTCTGGGTGCAAAGGTTGTCCTCTGCGGTCCAAAAGAACTGTTGCCCGAAATCGCAACCGGCGCAGGACCCGGCATTGAGATTGAACGCGACTTTGAAGCCGCCATGCGCCGCTCGCAGGTCATCATGATGCTGCGCATACAGGCCGAACGGCTCGCCGGTCTGCAACTCGACCTGCAGGAATACAAGGCCAGTTATCAGCTCACCGGCCAACGGCTGGCCGCACTCGCGCCCACTGCACTTGTCTTGCATCCCGGCCCCATCATTCGCGGCATGGAGATTACCGCCGGCGTTGCCGACGGCTCGCAGTCGTGCATCCTCGAGCAAGTCACCAACGGCGTTGCCATCCGCATGGCCGTCATGGAGCGGGCGCTTCTGTCTACTCCGCAAGGAGCACGCGTATGAACGCGATTGCCATTCGCAACGGACATCTTATCGATCCAGCCGCCGGCGTCGATGCCGCAAAAGACATCCTGCTCAAAGACGGTCGCGTTGCAGAAATCGCCGGCCCCGGAAAGTTGAAGACCGCCAACGGCGCCGACGTTCTCGATGCAACAGGACTCACCATCGCTCCCGGCCTCATCGACATCCACGTTCATCTGCGCGAGCCCGGCCAGGAATACAAAGAGACCATCGCCACCGGCACCGCCGCGGCAGCCGCGGGCGGATTCACCTCCGTCGCCGCCATGCCCAACACCGTACCGGTCAACGATTCGCCGGAAATCACTCGCTGGATGCAGGCGCCGGAGCGCTTCGCATTAGCACGCGTCTTTCCCATCGCCGCCGCCACGCGCGGATCAAAAGGCGAATCCATCAATGATTTTGCCGCTCTCAAATCTGCCGGCGCGGTCGCCGTCACTGACGATGGCCGCCCCATCCTCAAAGACAGCGTCATGCGCGAAGTTCTCTCCGCCGCCGCGCGCATGGGCCTCTGCGTCATTCAGCACGCTGAAGACACGCGCATGACGCAGGGCGCCAGCATGAACCTCGGCCCCGTGTCGTTCAAACTCGGCCTGCGCGGAATGCCCACTGAAGCAGAATCGCAAATCGTTGAGCGCGACATTCGCCTCGTCACCGAACTGCGCGACACGCGCGCCCACCTGCACGTCGCACACACCTCAACAGCAGCCGCCGTGGCCGCAGTCCGCCAGGCTCGCCGCAATGGCCTGCGCGTCACCTGCGAAGTGGCTCCGCATCACTTCCTGCTTACTGAAGAGCACGTCGGCTTCTACAACACGCACGCCAAAATGAATCCGCCGCTGCGTTCAGCCGCAGATCGCGACGCCATGATTGAAGGCATCCTCGACGGTGTCGTCGACGCTATCGCCACCGACCACGCACCCCATGCCACGCACGAAAAAGAAATGGAATTCGAGCTCGCGCCCAACGGCATCACCGGCCTCGAAACCGCGCTCGGCCTCTCGCTGCAATGGCTGCATAAGGAGTGGAAGATGCCAATCGGCCGCGTCCTCAGCCTGCTCAGCGCCCAGCCCGCCGCTCTGCTCGGACTCAAAAACCGCGGCACACTCGCCATTGGCAGCTATGCTGACGTGGTCGTCTTCGATCCCAAGGCCGAGTGGACCTATCGCGCCACTGATTCAAAATCGAAGGCTAAAAACACGCCATTCGACGGCTGGACCATGCGTGGCAAAATCCGCTGGACCATCAGCGAAGGCCGCCTCGTCTACACCAACCCCGCCTGAAACAAAACGAGTCGACGCGCACCTTAGCCGGGTGCCCCAGGTCTCGCTTCTGAGACCTGGGATAGCACGAACCCCAATCAGCCGGCTTTGTAACACGCACGCCAAACCCAAAGAAGTGTACCGGCTTCAGCCCATACATAAACACCTGCAGAATAGCCGGGGCTTTACAGGCTGACGAATAACTCAATCGTTGTTGTTGAAGGGTACCGGCTTCAGCCCGTACGTAACGCCTGCAAAATGCAGCAGGGCTTTAGCCCCTGAGGGAATGCAATTTCGCAATTCCAACTCGCGGTTGACTTTTTCCGCAGCCGCTTCAGCGCGGGGTCCAGTGCACCAATAATTCCTCTGAAGTCCCGTGGGACGGCGCCCGCTCGACACACCAACTTTGACCCACCTTGTTTCGTCTAATTGGACTGAGCCACTCCAACTTGCTAACTTAGCGAGAGAGCCAGATGGACTTGGCGCCGGCCCAACCAAAACGGAGATTTAAAGCCAAATGAAAATTCCAGCGATTGCGGGGCTCTTTTTAGCCCTCGCGGCAACCCATGCCAATGCGCAGATCAACGCAGGCGAACTCAAGCCCGAGACCAGCCTGCCTTTCGACATGACCCAGGTGGCGGAGTTTAAACAACCCTGGCGAATTGCTTTCCTGCCCGACGGGCGCATGCTGATCACCGAGAAGCCCGGCGCGCTGTGGCTGGTCACCCAGCAGGGCGCCAAGACCCCCGTCTCAAATGTTCCCGCCGCTCTTGCAGGTGGACAGGGCGGCATGCTCGGCGTATTTATTTCGCCGCATTACGCCAAGGATCACAACGTCTATCTCACCTATGCGGAACCGGGTGATGGCGGCTCCAGCCTGGCGCTGGCACGAGCCCAGCTCAAAATCGCCGAGGACTCTGCGAGTCTTGAAGGTCTGAACGTCATCTGGCACGATGGCGAAAGAGGCCAGGGCGGACAGTTCGGCGCGCAGGTAGCCTTCTCTCCTGATGGCCGCTTCCTTTACCTCACCTCGGGCGATCGGCAACGTATGACGCCGGCCCAGGATCCCAACCAGCCGCTCGGTAAAATTCTGCGCCTCACGCTCGACGGCAAGCCAGCACCCGGCAATCCCATGGCTGGCAAAACAGGCGCAGCCTCCGTGCCCGTAATCGATCCGCCAAAGGATACCGAGGCCGCAAAGACTGCTCCCGTCCTGCGCACCTACACCTTCCCTGGCCCTAACCTCACGCCGGCGGAGACATGGACCATGGGACATCGCACGCCCTACGGCCTGGCCTTTGCACCCGACGGACGGTTGTGGGAAGTTGAGCACGGCCCGCGCGGCGGCGATGAGCTCAACCTGATCGAGCCTGGCAAGAACTACGGCTGGCCACTCGTCTCCTACGCAGTCAACTACGACGGCGTCCCCATCGACAGCCCGGACACGCGCTCCGACCTGACCAAGCCGGTCATCTACTGGACGCCGGTGATCGCCCCAGGCAATCTCTTCTTCTACAACGGCACAATGTTCCCGCAGTGGAAGGGTTCTGCCTTCGTGAGCGGCTTGTCGACCATGTCGCTTAGCCGAATCACCTTCGACGGCAAGGGCGGAGCCAAGCCCGCCGAACGCTGGTCCCTCGGCAAGCGCATCCGCGACGTTGAAGTAGATCCCGACGGCGCACTGTGGGCAATCGAAGATTCCCGCACCGGTGGCCTGTTCCGCCTCACCCCAAAGAAGCCCTGACTCCTCTCCTGAAACAGAGCGGGCGCCCCATTCACGATCATTCGCTGGCGGCCTCACGCTGTGCTGGAAGTGGGGTGTCCAACCATGGGTGGATCACCCGCCCGCTAATAGGTTGTCCCACCCTGACCGTCCAAGGGGATCTGGGGACGAAGGAGGTAACGGGCGATGTCCGCGGACCCGACCCCGCCGCCGGAGGGCGTGGAGGAGCGCAGATCAGGGAGAGAGTTGGAGAAGGCTACGACCGCCACGCGCCTGTCCGGATCAAACACCATCGACGCAGCCTGACCGACGGTCACACCATCCTTGCTCATGAACGCGCCCCCCGGTGCCTCGTGTACCTCCCAACCCAAGGCCTGCATGCCGCCAATCGGCGATGCGGGCCTGCGAGTGGTGAGCAAAAGCTGCACGGCGGGCGCAATGCGGGAGCCTGAGCCGGGCAGGATCGCGGCTGCAAAGCGCGCCATGTCCCGAGGCGTCGAGCGAAGTCCGCCAGCGGGGTTGAAGATGCCGAGCTCGAACGGAGGCACTGACTTCAGTGCCGCATCGTGGCCTTCCGTCAAGCGCGACTCCATCGCCGCCGTCGGATGGAATGTGGTCTCCTCAAGTCCCACAGGCTCGATCACGCGCAGCTGCAGCAGCGCCTGGTAGGGCCGACCACCGCGATAGGCCAGCGCCAATCCCAGCAGAGTGTAGCCCACGGCATTCGAGTATTCCCACCCGGCGCCAGGCATGCGCTCGAGATGCAAATCCGCAAGCCAGGCTTTGAAGTCCTCTACGCTAAACCGCGTCAAGGCCTCGAGCCAGGAGGGCGAGAGCGGTATCCCAGGGAGCGGAGGGAACCGAGGCAATCCGGAGGTATGTGTGGCCAGGTCGGCCAGCGTGATCTTACGCCCATTGAATTCTGGTACATGAAAGTCGCCCGGCAAATGGCGCGCAACCGGATCGTCGAGTCCCACTTCACCCCGGTGCGCCATCTCGCCCAGCAACTGCGCGGTGAACACTTTCGTGACCGAACCGATCTCGAACACTGTTCTGGATGTGACTGGCCGATCATCGCTCAGCCGCTCGCGGCCCCATGTCACGATGCGCTTGCGATCCGGCGTCGCTACGCATACCGCCATGCCGACGGACCGCTTCTCCACTTCGACGCGCCTTCTGAGTATGGCGCGGATGGCGTCGTCCTCGACCTCGAGCGCTCGTACCGCCTGAGCAAATCCCACTGCGCCGATCGCCATCAGGAAGGTCCTGCGATTCACCATCATTTCACCCCCTCAAACACACAGCCCCAGTGGACGGCATTGCCGGCCAAACGCATCCTTGCCGGCACATGCACGCCAAGCGAAATGCGCTGCATCGCCAGCAACCGGGCAAATTGCAGAGAGCCTCTCAGGCGTGACCGTAGAAGCCCCGCAATAGGATTGGTCTACGCGCCACCGCCATCGAAAGTTCCCTTCTTTTGGACGCCCAGGCGCTCTGACTCCGGAACAACCTTTTACCTGATACAGGCACCCGTCCTTTCGTAGCCCATTGCGCGCATCCGACATCCGCACTCATTGAACAATTCAACGAATAGGAATAACGTGGATGCGACATTCAGTCCATTCCAGGAGAACGCACTTATGAAACGAGCATCTTTCTGCGTATTGTTAGCAGCTCTCTTCGCCTGCGCAACAATCTCCGCTCAAGCAAGGCTGGAGATGGTGCCTGCGCCAGTGGGCTCCGCTTCGGCAGCAGCCATTCCCGCACACGCTTCGCCACTCAACATTCCCGGGGCGCAATTCCCCCGCATTGAAGCTGACTCCCGCGTCACCTTCCACTTCAAAGCTCCCAGCGCCGTAAAGGTGCAAGTCTCCATCAACAACGTGCCCTATGACATGGCCAAGGGCGACGACGGAGTGTGGACCTACACCAGCGATCCGCAACCTCCCGGCTATCACAATTACTGGATGGTCGTTGACGGCGCCGTCGTTCTTGACCCCGGCACCAACGCATTCATCGGCTACGGCCACATGTGCAATGGCTTTGAGATTACCGATCCCGGCGTGGATTTCTACGACTTGAAAGACGTGCCGCACGGCAACGTGCTCATCAAAAATTATTATTCGAAAACCGCCAGCGCATGGCGTCACATCTACATCTACACGCCGCCTGGATACGACAAAGACGCCAAGGTCCGCTATCCGGTGTTCTACCTGCAGCATGGCGGCGGAGAAGATGAGCGCGTCTGGATTGAAATGGGCCACACAAATCTGATCCTCGACAACCTGCTTGCCGAGGGCAAAGTAAAGCCCATGATCGTTGTCATGGAAACCAGCGCAGTCGGTCCGCCCATGCAGATGCCCGCACAAACCGGACCCGTTGGCTCAGCGCCCCGCCCGGCAGCACCCGCGGCAGGCGGCTTCCGCGGCTTCCCTCCGGGCGGCGGACCCTACGGTCAGCTGATGCTCAACGACCTGATTCCCTGGGTCGACAGTAATTTCAGAACGCTCTCAGACAAGGATCACCGCGCCATGGCAGGGCTTTCCATGGGCGGCATGGTTACTGAAGCTGTCGCCATGTCCAACCCCGATAAGTTCGCATACGTCGGCCTGTTCAGCGGCAACCGCGCTGCCATGTTCGGCCAGCAAACGCCGAACAGCCAGGCTCCTGATGGTGCCGACAAGCTGCCCCCGCTCGACCTCAAGACCGTTTACAACGGCGCCATGGCCAACCCAGCGGAATTCAACAAAAAGGTCAAGGTCTTCTTCTTCAGTTGCGGCTCGGTGGAGCGCCCCAAGAACCTCGAAATTCACCAGCAACAGCTCATCGCCGCCGGAATCAAAAACAGCTACATCTATGTTTCTCCCGGCACCGCGCACGAATGGCAAACATGGCGCAGAAGCCTCTACGTCTTTGCGCCCATGCTATTCAGATAAATCTCGAGTCTGATGCTCTCCATCTGTGGCGTCTCGTAAATACGGGGCGCCACAACAAATAGGATCAGAGAATTTACCCAAACCACCACCAGCGTATTGGGCATCAAACAAGCCGGGTGCCCCATGTCCCGATTTTGGGACATAGGAAAGCAAGCCCCCAAACCCACATCGAACAAGCTGACGGCTCACGGCTGATAGTTAAAATGGTGCTGCCATGTTCACCATCCCCATCGCGATGCAATACACCGACTGGAGCCTGTTCTTGCTGCGCATCGTTGTCGCGCTGGTCTTCGGCACCAGCGGCTACAGCCATCTCAAGTCGCCGAGTGAGCGCGCCAAGAGCATCGGCATGCCCGTACCCATCACCATCTTTCTCGGCGCAGCCGAACTAGCCGGCGCCATCGCGCTCGCCGTCGGTGTCCTCACGCAATGGGCCGCCCTCGGCCTCATCCTCATCATGCTCGGAGCCATTTATAAAAAAATCGCCGAGTGGCACACCGGCTTCTGGGGAGAGAAGTCCATGGGCTGGCATTATGATCTGCTTTTCATCGCCATGAACCTGGTCATCTTCACAACCGGCGGCGGACACATCGCATTCATGCCCGCCTAACGCCGGTTCTGCTCATTGTGCCGCCGCCCTCACCGCCTGCGGGGCCTGAATCTTTGCCGCCCAGAAGACGAAATTCTTGCCCGGCTCCAGCACCGTCCAGTGCGGAGTGTTGGGCAGGATGTGGATCACGTCGCCCTTATGCATCATGTGGTGGATGCCACCCTCGCTGCGTGAGCCGCGCGCCTCGCCGTCGGCCTGATCCTTGCGGTCGACCAGCGTGCCACCCGTAATCACATCCGCTTCGCCATCGATGCACACCAGGATATCGGACCAGTTGGCGTGCAATTCGCCGATCCCCGTCCTCACGCGAACCATCAGGTTCAGGTAGTTGCCTGGATAGCGTTTCATCACCATTGTGGCGGTGCCGTCGGACGTGGTCTTCGCCCGCTCCAGCAACTCCGGTACATGCTGCGCCATAAATTCGGCGGTGAACTCATCCCCAACGCCCTCTGTCGGCGAGGCCTGCGATGCCGCATCGTGTGGCGCCGTTTGCGGCGCTCCGTTCTGCGCCTGCAATCCCGCTCCAATCAAACCAGCCGCCACCAATACCGCACTCGCAAACCAAATCTTCATGCACACGCTCCTCGTAGAATTACAACGTCCCACGATAAGACGTTAATCATTCTGCTGGCAAGCCATGCGAACGGCATACTTCGTATGAAAAAAGAGCAATTTCGGAGGGAGCAGCCCGGTGCCCCATTCATGCGCGTAGTTTGCGCGTGAGTGGGATACCGCAACCTAAAACAAGCATTGTCATCCAGAGCGCAGCGAAGGATCTGCAGTTGCTCGTTCTTGTATTTGTTTTTCAGGCGACCAACCGCCGGGTGCCGGGTGCCCCATCCTTGAATCGGCTTCTTGATTCAAGGGTGGGATACCACCGCCCTAAGCCCGCCACCTACAACCAAGAGTCCATCATCCCGAAACCGCCGGGGGCCGGCTTCTGGGGGGAAAAATCTATGGGCTGGCACTACGATCTGCTCTTCATCACCATGAACCTGGTCATCTTCACAACCGGTGGCGGACGCATCGCCGTCATTCCTGCCTGAGATTTCGCTCCAGTATGTGACGGTCGTCACAGTAGGACTTGCTGTCCTGTAACAGAAGTGGGATGTTCTGTTTTCGCTAATTGCCGATAAATAGTCAATATACCAATCGCAATTACATCAGCAGGTGAGCGATGATGCACCCTCTTTCTCGTTTAGGCCGGATTTTTGCGGGGTTTTCCGGCTATTTTTCGACCATGTCGTCCAAGCCGAACACGCGATGGGCCCTCATGTTGGCTGGGCTGGCAATGATCGCCACGCTTGCCGCGTCCTTCTTGGGTGCTCACGCCGACATGATTCACCTGTGGCAAAAGCGAAATACAATCGTTGAGCTTCGTGAGCTCCCATTAGGTCAAGTAAAAGTCCGTGGAGTAGTAACTTACGCGGACATTCCCAACAAACGGTTTTGGCTGCAGGATGAATCGGGAGCCATAGCCGTCAATCTTGACCCCGCGCTTTCCGGAGTGCATTTCGGCGATGCCGTGCAAGTTGCGATGAGGAAGACCCTTGCATACGACCCCACCATTGGCAATTCCAGCCTTGGCCTCACTGATTTCACGGTGGACAGAAGTCGAAGAAACGCACCTCTACCCTTGCCGGCAAACGCAGCTATTCCAACCCTCTCTGAACAGGCAAAAACCGGCATTCGAGTCACGGTAGAGGGAGTGGTTCACAGCGTCAACACCACCCGAAACGGCTTGATGCAAGTTGACATCGGAGATGAAGGACAGGAACTGGAAGCGATTGTGCCTGGAAATCCACGTCAATTTGCGCAATGGCTCAATGCGCGAGTGCGGATTACGGGCGTGCTCGAGGTTCTGCCGGATGAGGGATGGGGAGCACAAACGGAGTTAATTTGGGCGCAAAACACGACCGATCTGGAAAAGATTTCCAACGCGCCACCTTCATCTGGGGTTTCCACGGTCCGAACTTTATATGCCCATAGAAGCAATATTGGCGCTCACCAGGTGCGGCTCCGTGGGAGTGTCCTTTACCAGGAGAGCCCCGAGCGGTTGATTGTGGAGGATGAATGGGGTGCAATCGCCTGCAGTCTGGATCAGCCGGGCAATTTTGCGCCCGGGACTCCCATCGAGGTTCAGGGATTCCTCAAGAAACAAGGCTTGGCAATCAACCTCGTGCACACAACCGCAACTGCCCTTCGCACAGATCAACAACGGAGAACTTCAGCGAGCATTCCCGTTTCGACCATTGCCAACGTCAGAGCACTCCCTGAAAACATCATTCAAACAGCCTCACCCGTCAAAGTGATTGGGGTCATTACCTATCTGGATACGGATTATCAGCAATTCTTCCTGCAGGATTCGACGGCGGGCATTTTCGTTAAGTATGCGGGTACCCCGTTGAAACTCTATCGAGGCCAGAAGATCATCGTAGAAGGCGTGGCCAACGATGGAGACTTCGCGCCCGTAATCGTGGCCCCGAAATTCATCTCCATGGGGCCGGCACCTTTACCCAAGGCTGCGCCAATGAACATGCGAGCAAAATACGGTGTGCTCGATTCCTTGTATGGTGAAGTCGAAGGCGTTGTGCACCCCATTACTGAAAAACAGGTTCCGAACCGCACCACTTTCTATTTGTACACTGCCCTCGGTCCTGTTCACGTCAACCTGCAAGGTCGGACTCAGAACGACGTCATGGCCGGCCTGCAGGACGCTACGGTGCGGGCGCGCGGAGTGGTAGGTGAGATATTCAATGCGCGTAAGCAGCTTATCGGGCTGCAATTGTCTATCTCGAATTTAAAGGACATCGGAGTCATCGAGCCCGGCAGTTCGAATCCCTTTGAGCAACCTGCGACTCCCATCAGCAATCTCCTCATGTATTCGCCGCACACAAGACCCGATCACTGGGCTGTGGTCAGCGGAACCGTGACGATGTTGGGCAACGAATTCTTTTACATCCAGGACCAGACCGGAGGAGTACGAATCGAGGGCGATACAAGCAGCCTCAAATTGCACGATGCAGTCAATGCTGCAGGATATGCGACTCCTACCGGATATTCGCCCGTACTAAAGGACGCAGTAGTAAAAGTCCGATCCCACGGGTCAACCGTCGATCCTCAGCCTCTCACGGCCGACATGATAAGTGACGGCCACTTCGACTCCCAACTGGTCACCGTCGATGCAACGCTGCTCAACGTCGAAAACTCCGCCGGCGCGAGAACTCTGTCCGTCACATCCGGTGGGCATACCTTCCAGGCCACCCTTTATCTATCGGACACAGGTCAGCCCTTTTCTCCACCACAGGAGGGTAGCGTTCTGCGCCTCACCGGCATCTGCTCTGTGGAGTTGTCCAGCGGGAACACCGACAGTTTGTTCAGAAAAGATCCGGTTTCATTCAAGCTGATCATTCGCTCGCCCGCGGATATACAGGTTTTGAAAGGTGGAAGTTGGTGGACCTTCCGCCGCAGCTTAATGGTGGTCGGCTTCCTCGTTCTGGTGGTTCTGCTCAGTGCCGGCCGAATCGTCCTTCTGCTCCGTCGTATCGAGAGCAAGAATGAGGAACTGCGCAACGCCAACAAAAAGGAAAACGCCATCCGACAATTGATCGGCGCCATGAGCGAGGTACGAGCAAAAAAGCAGTTCACCTCGCGTGTTTCCCTCCCAGAGGCGGATGAACTTGCCCTGTTGGGCACTGAGTTCAATCACATGATCGAGGAACTCCACGTTCGCGACATCGCAATGGCCGAAGCGGAAGCTAAGCTGCAGGAACAGGCTCTCACTGACGCGCTCACAGGGCTTCCAAATCGCCGCCTGCTCTCCGACCGTCTTTCCCAAAGCATCGCCACTGCAAACCGCAATGGCACCATGGCCGCGATGCTTTATATCGATCTTGACGGATTCAAGCTGGTTAACGACGGCTTCGGACATAATTTCGGCGATTTGCTTCTGATTCGCGTGGCCGGACGCATCGCAACACGCATTCGCAAATCAGACACGTTCTCCCGTTTGGGAGGTGATGAGTTTGCGGTAGTCATGAACAACCTGAAGGCGATCGAGCACGCCGAATCATTTGCAAAGTTGCTGCTCCAGGCAATTGCCAAGCCATTCGAGATTGATGGTCAATCAATCAACATCGGCGCCAGTATCGGCATCTGCGCATATCCCCACCAGGCGAACAACGAGTCTGAACTATTACAGTTTGCCGACAGCGCCATGTATTCGGCTAAACGTTCCGGCAAGAACCGTGTCGTTCTATTCACAAAAGACCTCGGAGAGTCCGTGCGCGAGCGCCTTACCATCGAGAACCAACTGCGCCGCGCCATCGAAGATGGGGACATCTTCGTCGATTACCAGCCGGAATTCGAGATCGGCTCAAGGAATCTGGTACGTCTCGAAGCGTTAGCCAGATGGACTCACCCCACCCTCGGCAGCATCCCGCCTTTGAAGTTCATTCCCATTGCGGAGGAGAGTGGGCTGATTATCCCCCTGGGCGCTCAGGTTCTGGAGCGCGCCTGCGCGGATTGCGCGTCCTGGCAAGCGAAATCTGGAACTCCGATTGAGGTTGCAGTAAACGTCTCAAGCGTCCAATTCGGCCGCGACACATTCGTCGATGAAATAAAGATGGTTCTTAAGAAAACTGGGCTGAATCCACAGCTCCTGCAGCTTGAACTCACGGAATCAGTCATTGTGAACGGATTGGACGACGCAGTAGCAACAATCAAGCGACTGCAAGACATCGGCGTATCTGTCGCTATCGATGACTTCGGCACAGGTTACTCCGCTCTCAGTTATCTCTCGAAACTACCGTTCAACGCTCTGAAAATCGACCGCACCTTTATGAAAGAGATCATGCAGAGCTCTGAAACCAAGGCAATGGTGCACTCGCTCATCGTGCTTGCGCAGGAACTCGGCATGAACGTAATTGTGGAAGGTATCGAAAGCGAAGCGCAACTCAAGGTCATTCAGGAAATCGGTGCAAATCAAGTCCAGGGATATTTCCTCGGACGTCCAACACCCGATCCCATGGCCCTCTTCTCAGACCCGGCCCCAACGGTCGCGGATTTAGTTGCGCCTGGTTGCAGAGATGCTTGCCTGGCAGCTAGCAGCTAGCTACAAAGAGCTTTCCTCACCCCTTGCGCCGGTAATGTATCTGGAATTCGAAGCCTTGATTCACCGGGAACAATCCGGCCACGTGCCGCAACCGTTCCGCCAGCGCCGGAGCGGCCAGCAGCGGATACTCGCGCTCGCGCAGATCGTGGTAGTCGAAATCCACCGCCAGTGACAGCATGTAAACCGCCAGCGCATCTGCAAACGCCGCTTCAAAATAGCTGTTGCGCGCTCGCTCGTCGATCGTCTTGGCGCTGTTGTCGTGCCCTTGCGCGCGGCGTCGCGTCTCCCATGCATCCTGGCTGGTTTCACCGCGCACCTGCGCCTCGGCCTGCGACCATACCAGCGATGAAAAACTCTCCGGCACGCCCGCGGACTCAACAAAGTTGTGCGCAATGTTGATAAAGAATTCAAACGCCAGCCCGAACCGGTCTTCAACCAGCCGCGTTGAAATAAACACCGCTTCCGTGGAGCCGAACACCGTATTGCGATGGCAGATGGCGCGGTCGCCGAGTTCCACGCTGTACGATGGCGCCACCATGATGTCGCCCGTATCGGCAATCGCCAGTGGAACAAAATAATAGGCGCGATTCTCGAGCGCACCCGACAAGGTTGCCGGTACTGCGCTCACCAGCCGCTCCAGATCCGTTTCTGAAATGCGGTTCTCGCCCCAGACCGCATAGTGAATCCCGTTGGCAGCCTGCGTCACGCTCACTTGCGTGGCGACCTTCTCCGCGTGCCACAGTTCGATTTGTGCAGGGCTGGCCATGAATGACATTCTATTCGAGAGAGGTCCTATCGGGCGATGGAGCATACGATGCAGAACCAGCACAGCCGCGGCAGCATTCTCGGCTTCCCACTTGAAGGCTTCAGCCTGTTTCAGGGCGTGCTGCTTTCAGTGGCGTCGGCGTTTTTCACCTTCTTCCTCGTCACCACCGTCGCCATCTTCTCGCTGCTCATCTGGAACCTCGGCGGCGGGCACAAGGTCAACTTTGCCGACAGCTATTTGTACGTTGGATTTCCCGCTGGCGTCGTAGTTCTGCTGATCGCGCTGCCGTATTTTCTCTCCGTCTGGTTCCGCAGCAAGATGCACAAGGAATAGTGCATTCTGCGCGATTCTTCACAAAAGCTTGTACCAGAAAAATGCGGCTTAAGGTGTGGTAATACGCACACCTTAAGCCGCACTTTTTTCGATGGAGAGCGTGTTAGCTTCCGGCTGGTTTGGGATTTTCAGGGTCGAACTTGGCTACTTGAATTTTGCGCGCCAGGCCGATCTTGGACAGGATCCAGATGCCCCAGAAATTGGGATCAACCTCGTACCAGGCCAGCCCGTGCCGTGCTGAAACAGGATGCGCGTGATGATTGTTGTGCCAGCCTTCGCCGCCCGTTAAAAGCGCTACCCACCACAAGTTACGCGAGTCGTCGCGCGTCTCAAAACGCCGCTTGCCCCACATGTGCGTAGCCGAATTTACAAGCCAGGTAGCGTGCAGCCCCAGGGTCACGCGCAGCAACACGCCCCAAAGCACCATCGCAACGCCTTCCACCCATCCGCCCCACATCCAGCCGCCCGCCAGCAGCAGCAGCGCGCTCACCGCAATCGGAACCCAGTGGTATTTGCTAAGCCACACATAGAATCGGTCACGACTAAGATCCGGCACATATCGACTCAACATCGCCGTCTGTGCATGCAGAGCTTCGCCGAAAAGAACCCAGCCGGCATGCGCCCACAATCCACCTTCGCGCGGCGTATGCGGATCACCTTCCTGGTCGCTGAGCTGATGATGCACGCGATGCGTGGAAACCCAGAAAATCGGCCCACCCTCAAGCGACATCGTGGCAAACACTGACATTACGTATTCAACCCACTTCGGGGTGTGGTATCCGCGATGGGTCAGCAAACGGTGATAGCACATGCCGATGCCGACATTGATAGCCAACACATACAGAATCGACATCACCAGGAAGCGCTGCCAACTAAACAGGAACAAGGCAGCCAGGGCGCCGACATGAAAGATCGCGATGGTCACCAGCGAGCTCCAGTTCATGCCAATCCCTGTAGTTGCTGCTCTGCCAAGGCGAATCTCAAGCTTTGCAGGAACCTTATGCGCAGTCGTGGCGCTTTGGTTTACTGGGACGGATTCAACTGCTGTGACAGAATTGGATTCAAGAGACGGTACGGTTGGCGCTATTGACATCGTTGGGGAAGAACCTCGTTAAAGACGCTGGGGCCTGCATCTATTGTATAGGACGTTAGATGCGGCCGCTCCGCGCATCTGCTGCAACTTCCGTGAATTTGAATCTCATGAATGTGGGACAGCGGTATCGTCATCAGCGCCCTGCACAATGCTGCCGGGGCCGGTGGCAAACAATCGAGTTGCCTGCCCACGCAATACACGATAAAGCGCGAACTGCCGTTGCGTAGCACCGCGCAACTCAAACAACAATTCGCCACGATTGTCCGCCATCACATCGACCGCATCAACAAGCCGCATCCGTGGTGTGTCATCAAGATGAGCGGCATCGGTCACGCTCTTGAACACCACCGTCACCTTTCCATAAATATTCGGTTGGCAGATGAGCGTGACAAACTTCTGTTTTGCCCCCTCGCCATTTGTCCGCGCTGAAAGCACCATGGTTGCACCCGAACCATAGGCCAATTCGAACACGCGGAATTGCTCATCCAGCAGCGGCACAGGAACCGGTGGCGCCGCCGGTGCGGCAACCTTCCTCCGTGCGGTAGAAGTCGTTCTCATGTTTGGAGTCTTGGCCTTCGGAGCTTCCAGCGGTGCTGGCTGGATGATTCCCAAAGCTCCCCGAGCCAGATCTTCCATAGCAGCCTTCATGTTCCCTTCGTCTGCGGGATTGGCCCAACTATAGCTCCACACATGCTCTGGCCTGTTCTTCGCATCGGATACCGCAACCACCTGGTGCATATCGGCTGGGAGGCCCATCAGCGTCGGAAGCACCTTGCCGCCCTGCTCGGCCGGTTTACCGCGGGACAACTTTGGCCGATCAGGATCGCTCAACGTATTTACTGACTCAACATGGCCTTCGTCATCCATCGGTCGTCCCGCTTGTGACGGCTTGTCGGCCTTCTTCTTCAGCTTGGGACGATCAGGATCTACCTGCCCCGAACCGTTGCTTGCCCCGTTACTTGCGGAATCATCATCCGAGCTCTTATCTGAAGTCTTCTTGTGCAATGTCGGACGGTCAGGGTCGGTCGGTGTGCTCGAGCTTGCGCTGTCAGAGTCATTTGAAGACGTCTTTTTGTGCAGCGTTGGTCGATCTGGATCGACAGGCGCATTTGAATTTGTATCGTCGCTCGAGCTCTTGTCGGAAGAAGCGTCTTTGTCATCGTGATGCTTGCGATGCAGAACCGGCTTGTTGTCGGCGTCGTTGCCCCATTCATCTTTGCCGTTGTCGATTTTGGGCGCGGCAGCCGCCTTGGGCTTGGGCAGCGGCTTCCATGCGCCAAATCCAACCCACGAGCCTTGTTCCTGGCCTGCAGTGCTCACCACAAACAAGCCGGTTGTCTTGCCGTTGTCCTTCAGCTCGTATTCAACCTCGGTAGAAAGAGCCAGCGGCGCAGGCCGCGCCAGATAAATGCCAGCATCTTCAAGATGGTCGCCGTCGTAGAGCGCCACAGGCACCAGCCGGCTCGCTTTGGGGTGTTCCTCATCTCCGCTCCACTCCAGCACTGCAATGGCGCGCATGGTCTGCTGGTTCGGCTTCACCTGACCGGGATATTGCGCGGCTATTGGCAGAGTCATTAAGAGCGCCGAACCTGCCGCCGCTGTTGACCGCATCAACATCCGTCTCGCACAATGGAGCCGAACAGTAAAAAGACTTCTCACCTTCAATGACACTCCATGCCCGCCTTGTAAATAATCGAACCTGATGGCCACCACCGGCCCTCCAATGAACGTCAGCATTTCAAGAGGATATTCCCCATGGAACTGAACAAGAAAGTCGCAAATTTCACGCTACAAACCGACGAAGATAAGACCGTAAGTCTATCCGACTACGCAGGAAAACCCGTCATACTCTTCTTTTACCCCAGGGCAGACACTCCTGGCTGCACCATTGAAGCCTGCGGTTTTCGCGACACTTTCAAGAAGATTCAGGCGGCCGGAGCCGTAGTTCTTGGAATCTCCCGCGATACGCCTCGCGACCAGGCGAAATTCCGCGCAAAGTACGAGCTGCCCTACACACTCCTTGCTGATGTAGACGAGAAAGTCTGCAATCAGTTTGGGGTTTTGAAGGAAAAGAACATGTACGGCAAAAAAGTCATGGGAATTGAGCGGACTACGTTCGTCATCGGCCCCGACCAGAAGCTGCTGCACATCTTCCCTAAAGTCACGCCGGAAGGCCACGCTGAAGAAGTGCTGGCGCTCATTAAAGAATGGAACAAGCAGCAAAAATAAAATTGAAACGCGCCGGGAAACAGCTGCGGGACTCCCAGCCAAACGGCAGCAGTCCCGCGCGTAGGCCTGCGTCAGCTCGGCTGCCGGGGCGGCTCATGACGCGCTCGTTTTTTGAAGCGCCTCCCGAGCTTGTTGCCCCAAGGCTGCTTGGAAAGCTGCTGGTCAGCGTGACCAGTGCGGGGCCCATTGTTGGCCGCATTGTCGAGGTCGAGGCCTACCTGGGTCCTCACAACACACCGCCCGACCCCGCCGCGCACACCTATCGCGGGCCAACCCCGCGGAACCTCGTCATTTTCGGCCCGGCTGGTCACGCTTATGTCTACTCCATCTACGGCAAGTATTTCTGCATGAATGTCTCCTGCGAAAAAGCAGGGCAAGCGGGCTGCTTGCTGATTCGCGCGCTGGAGCCGGTTGGCGATTTCAGCTTCGCGCAGATGGCGAAAAACCGCGGACTCGCGCCCAACGCCCATGTGCGGCAAATTGCCTCAGGACCCAGCCGACTGTGCCTCGCCCTCGGACTCACGCGCCCGGCCCACAACGGCCTGGATCTTCTTGACCCTGCATCCCCTCTGCAGCTTCGCGACGACGGTTTCATGGTTACGGAAGCAGCAGTAACGGCCCGCATTGGAATAAAACATGCTGTAGATTGGCCCTTGAGGTTCGTGCTCCCGGGACATGCCTGCGCCTCTGGGCCACGGAACCTGGTTGGCAGGTGCGTCTTTGTCCGTTAGAATTCCGTCAGTCTGGATACAACTCATTTCACGATGCGAGGAAAACGCTTGAAAATCACTTCCCTGTCCCCGCCCGCAATCGCGATTACCGTCATTACCGGAGCAATCTTCGCGATCTCCACCATCGCCCAGGCACCGCAGGGGCCGCCGCCGGGTGGCCCAGGTCAGCCTCCGCGCAACTACCCTGCTCCAACCAACCTGAAGGTGCTGCCAAAAGACACTACCGGAAAACAGATCCACGAAATCATGGAAGGATGGGCCGGCTCACTAGGCACGCACTGCGATCATTGCCACGACACCGATCCAAATAACCTCGGCCCCAACGGTCGTCCACGCCTTAAGTTCGATGACGACTCAAAGCCGGAAAAAAACATGGCCCGAATCATGTACACCATGACCGAGGACATGAAGACGAACTACGTCAAGAAGGTGGCAGACATGGACAAGATGGAGGAGCCTGCCGCTCCTTTGACCTGTGGCACCTGCCACCGCGGCCACGTCCATCCTGAAGAGTATGTTCCACCGAAGGAGAACGGCCCCGGTGGACCACCGCCAGGTGGCGCACCGCCGGCGGGCGCAATGGCGCCTATGCCGCACTAGGCAGACCCGCAACAGCTTTAAACATCAATGGCCACCGATTGTGAAATCGGTGGCCATTTTGTCTGAATAGGAAACCAAATTCCGACTTGGATTGAGCTGGGATCATCGAAAAATAGCTGAAGCTCTCGCCGCAGCACGCCCATGACCCCGCCTCGAAAGAAGCTTAGAGCTAAAAGCTGATAGCTAACGGCTGCCTCTCGAATAATCCCCGCCCTTTCCGCCCGTCTTTGACTCAAGCTGCACGTTGCGAATCACGATGCCCTTATCCAGCGCCTTGGTCATGTCGTACACCGTGAGAGCCGCGACGGTAGCGGCCGTCAGAGCTTCCATCTCTACGCCGGTTGGGCCAGTAGTGGTGGCTGAGGCCGTGATGCGCACTCCGCCTTCCGCAACTTCGGCCTGCACATCCATATGCGTGAGAGGAAGCGGGTGACACATCGGGATCAACTCTGAAGTTCGTTTCGCGGCCTGAATGCCAGCGATGCGCGCAACCTCCAGTGGGTTCCCCTTGGGGTTCTGAGGCAGAGCTGCCAATACTGCGGCAGACAGCTCAATGAACGCTGAAGCCGTCGCGGTACGGCGCGTATCTTGCTTCGCACTTACGTCCACCATTGACGCCTTTCCAGCGTCGTCGTAGTGCGAGAGTTTCTTTGCTTCTGACATGACTCTCCTCAACTGAGCAGAATACGAACCGTTGCTCCAGGCTCGGGATGTGTTGAATCGTCATCGAGCACCAGAAAGCAGTTCGCTCGCGCCATCGCCGCAATGTCACCCGAACCTTGCCACGACACCAACGCGACGCTCGGCAAATCTCCGTTCTCGCCAAACGTACACCGTGCCGGAAGAAATCTGGTAAGCCCGCCCTTTCCCTGCTTGCCTGCGGGGCGGCGCAATTGCGCAAGCGCAAAACGCGGACCGGGTTCGTTAGTGCCTGCGAGCGCAGCCAGCACCGGCGAAGCAAACAGCAGAAACGTTACGGCCGAGGATACTGGATTTCCCGGCAAGCCGAAAAACGGAATTGCACCTCCACCAGCTGCTTTTGCAAGCTCTCCAAAAACGAGCGGCTTTCCCGGTTGAATGCGCACGTCGGTGAAATGAAAACTGGCGCCCGCGCGAGCCAGCGCCGGTTCGACCAGGTCAAACTTGCCCGCTGAAACTCCACCGGTAATGAGCAACATATCGGCATTGCGTGCCTGCACTAGCACCGCATCGAGAGGCGCAGAATCGTCCGGCGTAATAGGCAAAAGCAGCGGCTCTCCGCCAGCCTCTTCCACCATTGCCGCCAGCATGGGCCCGTTCGAATTACGAATCTGCGCGGGTCCCGGTGTCGCACTCACTGGAACGATTTCGTCCCCTGTCGAGAGGATGGCGACACGCGGCCTGACAAAAACTTCGAGCGCATCGTTTCCGCAGGTTGCCGCCAGTGCGATCTGCGCAAACCCGATGCGCGTCCCGGCCGCCAGCAGCTCATCGCCCTTGCGTGCCTGTGCTCCCTGCGGGACGATGTTATCTCCCGCAGAAATGCTGCGTCCCGGCGTCAAGCTCAGTTTGCCATTCTCGGTGACCACATGCTCAAGCATCACCACGCAGTCGGCACCCTGTGGGACCGGTGCTCCCGTCATGATCTCCCATGCAGAGCCTTGAGGAAGCGCGCCGGCGGGCGGCTCACCTGCTCGAGTTGTTCCGGCGATCGGCAGGCTGCTCTCGCCTGCAATCTCAGCTGCACGGCATGCAAAGCCGTCCCGTGTAGAGCGAGGAAATGGCGGCTGGTCGGCATCTGCCAGCAGAGGATTGGCAAGCACACGTCCATTGGCCGATTCGAGTGCAACGCGTTCAACCGCCGGGCGAGTCTGCTTGAAGCGCTGTGCATGTGAAGCCACCAACGCCGCTGCTTCCTCGTAGCTGAGCAGTACTGAACTCATGCAATGGATTCTATTCGAGATGGCCAAGGCAAAAAATAAGAAGGGCGCCTCCTGCAGCAGGATGCGCCCTTCAGTTTAAGTATTGCCGGTTGCTATTTCTTGGGAGCCTTGTAATTGGCGTTGACTTTCTCGCCGGCCTGGTCAAGGATGCCCTTCACTTCAGCAGCGTAGGGTCCCGTAGGAGCGAGAGCAAGATACTTCTGGTAGGCTTCTTCGCAATCGCCAGGGAGAACGATACGGTTCGTCTTCGGATCCACGGTGGCGTTCATAATCAGGCCCTGGCCCTTGATGTAGTAAAGGATGGCCTGGTTAGGATCGGCTGCCAGGGCGGCATCGGCCGCAGCAACTTGTGCGGCGGAGTTGCGTTCCTGGAAGAAAATGACAGCTTCATTGCGCAGGTGGAAGGAAGAGCGAGTTGGATCGGCCTTGGCGGCAGCGTCAAACGCGGCCTGAGCCTCAGGCACTTTGCCCTGGCGCGCATACGTCTCGCCCAATCCGGCATCGGCCACGCCGATCACTTCCGGCTTCGGCTTCTTTGAAGCGGACTCAAGTTCGACCGCCTTCTTATAGTTGGTCTCGGCTTCGTCGTACTTCTTCAGGCCAAGATTGGCGCGAGCAAGGTTCGTCCACAGGATGGACTGGTCAGGCATCATCGAGGTGTCCTTGGTCATCATGTTCAGGATCTCGGTGTACTTTGCCGTGCGAATTTCATTTGCCTTGGCATCGACGGCGTCACGCGCAGCGGATGCTCCCAGCTCCTGGGCAGCCTGAGTCCGCGCGTTTTCAGCGTCGCGGATGTCCTGGTTCACAACCTTTAGATCGTTGTTCAGGTTGTTAATAACCTGGTTGGCCTTGATGGCCTCAGAGTTCTGCTTCTTCAGATCCTCAAGGGCCTTCTTCTGGTCGGCAGGCAGCTTGTCTATGAACTCAGGCCGCGACATGTCGATGTCGGCGACCACATCCTGGTCTGCGACAACATGGATGCCGCGAACCATATCGACCATCTTGCCGACCGGTGTGTCAGCAGCGCGATATACCGCAGCGTATGTGCCGGGAGCAGCTTCACCTGCGAAATTGCCATCCGCGCCCACGGGGTAGGTGTACTTCAGCGTCGTTCCCCCGTCCGTGGACAGGCTTACCGAACCGCTGCCCTGCGGCTCGCCGGTTGGGTTAGTCACGTGGCCGTGGACTTTACCGGTGGGACCAGCAGGACCGGCGGGCGTTTGCGAAATTGCGGGCAGCAGGGCAAAAGCCAGCACGCCCAGCCAAAGTGAGAGATTGCGCTTCATGTTTCGTCTCCTTCGGAGCGTTGCGAACATTGTCGCCCGCTCTTGAATCGTAATTTGGGTCGCATGACACGAGCCAGATTTGAAGGGTCCTCTGTATCTGGCAGACGTGTTTGCAGACCGAATAGTTGCGGTCTAGCTGATTCCGCGATGTTTCGAATGGTTTACCCTGCCGCCGGGTTGCCTTAGGGGCCTGAACACCCACTACGCTGACCACAATCGATGGCAGAACCAAAGTTAAATCCAACCACATATCCGACACAAGTGGGTCCGTCACCTGGCACGCACCGAACAACGCCCTTTCCCCAATGAATCAGGAGCATGCGCCGGACCTGCAGGGTCGTTTCACCATCATAGTAGAATCCTCCTGCCATGGATGCTTGTGGCCTGTATCACACTCTAAAATAGGATTATGGCAGTAACCATTCGGGCAGCAAACACGGCCGACGTACCTCAGATATTGGCATTTATAACGGCTTTGGCCGTATTTGAACGGGAACCCGATGCCGTTGTCGCAACAGAAGAAGGCCTGCTCAGAGATGGTTTCGGGCCCAATCCCTATTTTTATTGCCTGATCGCCGAAAACGACGGCGTCCCGGCTGGCTTTGCCCTTTATTTTTTTAATTATTCCACCTGGATGGGCCGCCCCGGACTCTACCTGGAGGACCTGTTCGTCTTGCCGGAGTTTCGCGGCCTCGGTATCGGCAAAGCTCTACTCAAGCATGTGGCAAAAATCGCAGTAGCAAAGAACTGCCGCCGCCTGCAATGGGAAGTACTCGACTGGAACACTCCGGCCATCGACTTTTACCGCGCCATGGGCGCAGAGTTTCTAGACGAATGGCGTAACGTGCGGATTTCCGGCGATGCGCTGTTGCAGCTTGCCCAGGGCGTAAGCACTACTGCTGACCACGCGGGAAGCACCCAGTGAAAATTCGCGTCATTGGCGGCGGACTCGCCGGACCTGAAGCTGCACTGACAGCGGCTCGCTTCGGTTGCTCGGTGGATCTGTACGAAATGCGCGCCATCGTCGATGGCCAGCGCCGATTGACCCCTGCGCATCAGACCACAGACTTCGGCGAACTGGTCTGCTCCAATTCGCTCAAGAGCGAATCGCCAAACACAGCACCCTGGCTGCTTAAGCAGGAGATGCGTCGCGCGGGCTCGGCCCTGTTGCGCATCGCAGATCAGACTGCCGTTCCTGCCGGTCATGCGCTTGCGGTCGATCGCGTCGAGTTCTCGCGGCAGATCTCCGAAGCCATCGAAGTTGAGCCAAACATCCGAGTCATACGCGAGGAAGTGACTAAGCTCGACAACTCGGACTACGACTTCACCATCCTGGCCACAGGCCCGCTCACTTCCGATGCGTTAGGCCGCGACCTTCAGCGGCTCACCGGCGCCGACCAGCTTGCATTTTACGATTCCATCTCGCCTATCGTCGACGCTGACTCAATCGATATGGATCGCGTCTACATGGCAGCTCGCTGGGAAAAAGGCACAGCCGATTACATTAATTGCCCGATGGATCGCGAAGAGTTCGACCGCTTTCTGGACGCGCTGCTGGCAGCCGAACCAGCCGAAGGAAAAGAGTGGGAGAAGCTCGACTACTTCGAAAGCTGCCTGCCGATAGAAATCCTGGCTCGCCGCGGCCGCGATACGCTTCGCTTCGGTCCCATGAAACCCGTAGGCTTACGCGATCCGCGCACCGGCAAAACTCCCTGGGCTGTTGTACAACTGCGCAAGGAAAATCTTCGCGCCGATAGCTACAACCTGGTGGGATTTCAAAATCACCTGAAGTTTGGTGAACAGGCGCGCGTTTTGCGGCTGATCCCCGGGCTTGAAAACGCACGTTTCCTCCGCTACGGTCAGATTCATCGCAACACCTACATCTGCGCTCCGCTGCTGCTCGATGAGTGTCTGCGATTCAAGCAACATCCGTGGATGTTCGTCGCTGGCCAGTTGTCCGGCGTAGAAGGTTACACCGAATCAATAGCTGCCGGGTTGCTGGCGGGCATTTACGTATCGACGATTGCGCGCGGCGAAGTGCCCGTGGCTGCTCCCCGTGCCAGTGCGCTCGGCTCGCTCGTCCACTACATTACGCATGCTGAAGCGAAGGACTTCCAACCGGCAAACATCACCTTCGATTTGCTTGAGCCGCTTGAGGAGGAAGTTCGCAAAAAGATTCGCGACAAGAAAGAACGGCATCGCATGCAATGCGAGCGTTCTCTGGCGGCCTTCGATGCGTGGTGGGCTGCAACCAATCGAGCACTGCCAGTTGGCTGATCGTCAAAATCGGTTCCGGCTCAGGCGACACTTGCCGCTTTGATTCTTCTCATTCTGTGCATTATTTTGTGATACGCTTGCTCGCTGTAGGAGCGGTACACATGCAAGCCTTCTCTGCCGCAGACGTTATTTCCCCCGCCATCAGGCGAACTAGGTGGTTCCTCTTTGAGCCGTTCCGCTGGAGCACATTTCTCAAGCTCTGCCTGGTTTCAGTGCTCACCGAAGGCGGCTCCTCCGGAGGCAACTTCAATGCTCCGCGCAGCCATCATTCGAGTTCTTCCAGTTCCGTCACGACCTCAACAATTCCGAACATCACAGCTCCTCATTTTGGCCTTTCTCCCTTGGCGATCGCCGCGAGCGCCGCAATCATCGTGCTCCTCATTGGTCTTGCATTCGTCATCGCCTACCTTGTGACGCGGCTTCGTTTTTCTCTGTTCCACTGCCTTGTTTCCGGAACCAGAGAGATACGTCCGGGCTGGCGGCTTTACGAGGCGCAGTCGTGGCGATTCTTCCTGCTCACCGTCGCGGTCGGCTTCGTATTCTTTTTTGTCATGCTGCTCATCGCTATTCCATTCATTCTCGGTTTTTATCGATTGGCTCAAGGCGCACAGCCTGGCGACCCGACAAACTTCGCGGCCATCTTCGCACTCATCCTCCCGCTTATCCCGATCATTATCCTCATCGTCCTGCTTGCATTCGCAGTCCAGATTGTTCTGCACGACTTGATGCTGCCGCACATGGCGCTTGAAAACGCATCTGCAGGCGATGCATGGCGGCAAGTGCGCGTGCGCATCGCAGCAGAGAAGGGCGGCTTCCTGCTCTTTGCTTTTCTGCGAATCGTATTGCCTATTGCCGCCACAATTGCCGCTGTTATTGTGTTGGCGATTCCTGCCATCCTGGTGTTCCTCGTCGTCGGCGCACCAGCTGTATGGTTATCTACCCTCACGGCGGGCGCAGTAGGACTAAGCAAGCTCTTATTGGTTTTGCTCATCTCGCTGATTGTCCTCGTCGGTGTGGCGATTGTTGTCTTTCTCGTGCTCTGCATCGGAGGGCCCATCGGCATCGCTGTTCGGAATTACGCACTGCTGTTTTACGGTGGCCGCTACCAGGTACTCGGCGATCTACTGTCTCCGCCGCCGCCCATAATCGACACCGCGCCCGGCAATCCATGAGGACTAGACAGGCCGCATCACGACGATGATTCGCGGCCGTTCTCTGCATCAGAGTGTCTGGTTGTAACCTCCGCATCATCTCTCGCGTATTCAAGATGAGGGAGGGCACATATTGGCAAGTTTCCGCCGCAACGTCATCTTCTCGATTCTGTTTATCCTCTTCGGCGGGCCCGGCATCATCTTGTTCTTTCTTCCCCTGTGGATCACCCGTTTCCGCGTTTCGGCGTGGGAGCAATGGTGGCAGATTCTGCTATCCGGAGCTCTGATTGCACTTGGTCTCACGCCAGGACTCGAGTCTGTCCGCCGCTTTATTCTCGTTGGCCGAGGAACATTGATACCTGTGACGCCACCTGAACATTTAGTGGTGAGCGGCTTCTACCGCTACGTTCGCAATCCCATGTACGCTGGCGTTATGGTGGCGCTGGCGGGTGAGGCGATGCTCTTCTTTAACCGGGATATTTTGATCGAAGCGCTACTCGCGTTCCTCTTCTTCAATCTCTTCATCCGTCTGCACGAAGAGCCTTCGCTCGTCCGTCGGTATGCTGATGAATACCTGCTCTACAAAGGCAATGTTCCCCGCTGGTTGCCTCGCCTGTCCCCGTGGGGCGGCCACCAATCCTGATTTCAGGGAACCTTTCGCGCCCCCGCAGTGTCCAAACTCTACAGGGATGCGGCAGAGTGTACCCTTGAAGTTAGGGCCTTTTCTCAAACAGACCCGCATTCAGACAGAGCAATTGGACGGAGCAGGTTGATGCGTTGGATTTCATGGATGGTTTGCTCCGCCTTAGTGGTGGGGAGCACAGTTATTACGGCCGCTCAGGCTGTGCCGCCGAAATCGGCCGCCGGAAATGCCGCCGGCAAACCGGCTCCAAATGAAGTTGTCACAAAAGTGATATTGCCTCCATCGCCAACAGCTCTGCTCCCCGACGCACTGGATGGATGGATCGCGGATGCGCCACCGAAGGCGTTGAGCGATGCTGCAGCAGCCGACCCGGCAAATGCAGCCGCGCTCAAAGAGTACGATTTTACCGGCGGAGCCGCCAGTTCATATAAGCGCGATGGCGAAACCCTCTCAGTGCACGTATTGCGCTTTCAGGATGCGAGCGGCGCGTACGGCGCGTATTCCTTCTATCGGCAGAACGGCTGGCCAAAAGCTGACATCGGCACCGGCGGAGCTTCAAACCACAATCGCGTGCTGTTCTGGAAAGGCGACACCGTCGTCGATGCAAATTTTTCGCATATCGGCCCTTTGGCCGCGTCGGAAATGCGAGAACTGGCAACACGCATCGCCATTCCACCGGGAAACAAATCCATGATGCCGCCGATCCTCGCCAACCTTCCGCAACACTGGCTCGATCCGCAATCCACGCATTATGCGGAGGGGCCCACAGGCTACGCGGGCGGGGGAGGTGTTCTGCCGTCGGAACTGGTCGGCTTCGATCGTGGCGCTGAAGCTGCGACCGCCAGCTATTCCCTATCCTCTGGCCCCGCGACACTCACCGTCATCGACTACCCAACGCCGCAGATGGCTGAAGCGATGGAGACGAAGATCCGCGACTACATCAAGGCTGGAAATAATGCGCAGCCGCCGTGGTCGAAAGCCCTGAAAGATTCCGATGTGGCATCGCTCGAGGTTCGCCGCAGTGGTCCGCTCGTGATCCTCGTCAGCGGGGATGCGATCCCCGACGAAAGCCATCGGCTTATTGAGACAGTCCACTTCCAGGCGGATCTTGTCGCGATTCCGCAGCCCACTACCTCAGAGATAGGCAAAACCGCGCAGCTGCTCGTAGGCATCGCAGGGATTGTGATTGTGGGTGGAAGCGCTGCACTACTGCTTGGGTTCTTCCTGGGCGGCGGCAGGGCGCTTTACCGCATCGCGAGAGGTATGCCGGCCTCGTCCATGTACGACGAGGAGTTCATCAGCATGAACCTTCGCGAGAAATGGGACGACAGACTCAACGCGCCGAAGAGCCCGAACCCGAAGGGTTAACGTCGGACCAAGCCTGTGGAAAATAGGTCATAATCCCTAAGAAACACCCCTAAATACCGGCAAATGACGGGCATCCAAAGGCGAATATATATCGAAGACTTATAAGCCTTCGCCGGAGCATCGCCCGCTGCAACCAATTGAAAACAAATAATTTATTTCTGGAAAGTTTTCTGCTTGACACTCCCTCCCCCCGCTCCTACTATGCAGCCAGAAAGTTCTGATGGTTTTGCCTCCGTTGGAACTATTCTCCCTGAGGAAAGAGCTGCCCTGTTGCCGGGCGGCTCTTTCCGTTTAAGCGGCTTATTCGACCTCATTTGCCGGACCGGCCGCTTCTCCCTCCCCGGATTCCGTCCATTGCTTCCCGCAGGCTTCACATCGCCACGAATTGAACGGATTGACCCCTTCGAGCGCGGGATCGCCGGCGCCACAGCGGGGGCATTTTGGCATTTCGAACTCGGGTACTGGGAGTTTCGATTCCTCGACGACCTCTTTTGGAATCGGATTGGCGGCGATTGCGCGAGCTTGTTCGAGCTGGTCAGCCGCAACCATCACTCGTGGATTCCGAAGCTCTGTGCCCGTGTAGACGAAATCTTCATGGCGGAAACCGGTGTCGGGCTCATCGATCCAGCTTTCGACCCCGGCAAGCCGCAAGGTCTCGGAGAGTCGCCGCGCTTGTTCCATTGATTCGCATTCGCACAGCGGCGTCTTCCATGTGTATTCGAGCGGCGCTTCGTTGTCCTGTGTCTTCCGATAATCAAGAACTATCTGCGGCGCACCGCCCTGGTTGCCCAGCAGCGCCGCTCTGCGCTCGTGCTTCGGCTCCGGCATTGCACGCGCAGGAGCTGCATGCGACAAATCGCCAAGTCCGCGTCTCTTGAGCTCAAGATCGAGTACCTCGCGCGCGATATCGGTCAAATCTTCCTCGTCGGCGACAAGGTTGATGAGCTCATCGTCGTACATGCCGCGGTACACGTTGGTGATCCTTTGCCATTCCGCCATCGGATCTATCTGCATGGGGAGAAGTATAACCGCGCCTTAACCCCGAGCATGGCAATTAAAAAGCCGCTATTGGAACGAGCGCCAGCCCAAATCTGCTGCCATGGCGCGGAGAATTACCAGTGCGGTCACAGTGACAGCAGCCAGCAGGCAGGTCCAAAATCCGATGCGATTGAAGGGGACCAGCAGCGCGTTTGTCCTGCCGTAAAGCGAGAGGTCAACTTTGTCAGGCAAGAGGGCATTGACGGCTACGGCAAGCAGGAAACCTCCTGTCCATACAAGCGCGATTCTGAATGCCAGCTGAAGGGTCTGTGCCAGGGTATTCATATTCACCTCGCTGCAGTTTGGATGACGGAAATCCAGCCGCGGTCGGGACACCGTCGCTTTCCGGCCAACTTTACCTTCCACTGCCGCAACGATACAATCGAAGAGCAAGCCGAAGTAGCTCAGTTGGTAGAGCAGCTGATTCGTAATCAGCAGGTCGTCGGTTCGAGTCCGACTTTCGGCTCCAGTTTTATCCCCCTAAAAAGGTGCGCCTGACCTGAAATGGCTTCCGTGCGTCGGAAGCCATTTGGATTTCGGCTTTCAAAGTGGAGAAGCGGGATCCCTCAGACGTTCTGACCGATCATTCCAAGCTCCATCAGGAATTGATCGCTAAGGACGTGCAAATCAGCGAGCTTCGTATACGTGTGGACACTGCTGCCCTTCAAATGATTTCGCAGCATTTCAGCCGCCAACACGTGTAATTCTTCGTGAACGGTATACACCGCACGGCAGCCAGTCTTGGTGTCACGGCCAGCTCGTCTTTCTATTTCAAGCCATTTGCCAAAGCGGCACTGGGCTTGGTCCATGGCCGGAGGCGCGTGGCGCTTACCTATCAGGTATGCTTCAAATGCAGCCAGCCAGGCGCGGTGCTCCACGCTCGCATATAAAAGGGCTCTGTTGCCGGAGTGGATCGTAGGAGCTTTGCACCATCGTGCATCCGGTTTCCAGCTTGAGACCCAGGATTGGATTTCGGAGGCAGGCATCGGCCAAGCAATCCCGTATCCCTGCGCGACTTCACAGCCAAGCTGCAGCAGCATCAAGCCGTGTTCTACCGATTCCACGCCCTCGGCAACTACCTGCCGATGGAATGCCGAAGCCAGGCTGAGAATTCCTTCAAGGATATTCAGATTCTCCGGGTCTTCCAGCATGTCACACACAAAGCTCTGGTCAATCTTCAGGATGCTGGCCGGCAATCGTTTCAAATAGGTGAGCGAGGAGTATCCAGTTCCAAAATCATCCAGTGCAAAAAGCACTCCCATGCCATGGCAGGCATTGAGCACTTGCGAGGTCTGAATGACATCCTGTAAGGCGCTCGTTTCCAGAACCTCGATTTCAAGGCTGAAGGGATTTAACGCAGGGTGTGCGGCGAGCAACCCGCCGAGACGAGCGACAAATTCAGGTTGTTGCAACTGAATCGCGCTCACGTTTACGCTGACGGGAATCTCCAATCCCGCCTCACGCCATTTGTCCATTTGCGTCAAGGCGCTTTCAATAACCCACTCGCCCAACTCAATCGAAAGCGGGTGTTCTTCAATGACCGGCAGAAACATACCGGGCGGAAGTAAACCACGCTCTGGATGCTGCCAACGGATTAATGCCTCAAGCCCCACCACCTTGCCGGTTCGCATATTGACCTTGGGCTGATAGTAGAGAACGAATTCCTGCGCAGCCATGGCGCGACGGATGTGCTCGAGATTCTCGTGCCTGCCTCGTACGCTGTGGTCGTGCTGGGAATCGAAGATGTGGAAGCGGTTGCCGCCAGCCAACTTGGCTTGATACATCGCCTGATCGGCCTGGCGCAGCAACAGGTCCGGATCGACCACTTCAGTCTGCGGAAAGAACGTAACCCCGATGCTCGCTGAAACGGCGAGATTCAACTCACCTACCTGCACCGCTTCAGACGCAGCCTCCAGGAGCTGATCGAGTACTGGCACACTCGATGCGGCATCATCCAGATCGAGGATAACGGCGACAAACTCATCGCCACCAAGTCTGGCCAGCGTATCGCCTTCGCGCAACGCGCATTTCATATCGAAGGCGAGCGAGGTCAACAGCCGATCGCCTGCATCGCGGCCGTGTTTGTCGTTGATTTTCTTAAAGCCGTCCAGGTCAAGATACGCAACCGCAAAAACCTGCTTGCGCCGGTTTGCCTGCGCCATTGCCTGGTGCAATCGGTCAGCCAGCAAGGCGCGATTCGGAAGACTGGTAAGCACATCGTAATAAGTCAGGTGCTCCAACTGCTGCGCATGCTTCTTGAGCTGAGTGATATCTGAGAACAAAGCGACATACTGGATCACTTTGCCTTCCGCGTCGCGTACTGCATTGATGTTCAGCGTTTCGGCGTATATTGCACCACTCTTGTTCCGATTCCAGATCTCTCCCGACCACTGGCCCTCGCTCACGAGGGAACGCCACAAGTTAGTGTAAAACTCGCCGCTCTGCAGGTTCGACTTGAGGATGCGGGGGTTTTTGCCGATCACCTCCTCTCGCTCGTATCCTGTGATCCGGGTGAACATTTCGTTCACTTCAAGAATGACTCCATCGGGATCGGTGATAGTTATGCCTTCGCGAGCATTGGTAAACATGCTGGCCGCCAGCCTGAGCCGCTGATCGGTCTCTCGATGTTTTGTAATGTCTTCAGCAAACAGGATGATGCCTCCGATCGAGCCATCGCCTTCGCGCCACGGCACTACTTCCCAACGAATCCATTGCACCTTTCCATCGGCATGCTCAAACGGATCCTCATCGCACTTCTGCATTTCACCGGCAAGGCCGCGGAGATGTGCCTGTTTCCAGCGTTCTGGAACCTCGGGCGCAAACTCATAGTGCGAGCGGCCAATGATTTCGTGGCCCGCGAGATCGTAATCGTCAAGCCAGCGTCGGCTGGCGGCCAGATAGCACATGTTTCGGTCGAACATGGCGATTGAAGCCGGAACGTGCGCAATGAATAGTTCCAGCAGTTCCTTGCTGCCGCGCAATGCAGCCTCGGCCAGTTTGCGATGTGTGACATCCTCGTAAAACATGATGATGCCACCGACCGCGCCATCCGACGCTCGCCAGGGAATGATCTCCCACTTGATCCATTGCACGCTTCCATCAGCGCGCTCATATTGATCCTCTTCTGAACTTTGCCGCTCGCCTGCAAGCCCGCGCCGATGCGTCTCTTTCCAGCGCTCAGGCACTTCCGGGTTGATCTCGTAATGTAAGTGTCCGATAATCTCGGCCGTGTCCACCCCATGATCTTTCATCCAGCGTTGGCTGGCGGCCACGTATCGCATTTCGCGGTCGAACATCGAGATCGCAACCGGAGCGTTCTCTACAAGCAGTTGCAGCATCTCTTTGCTTTCGCGCAGGGCCGCATCCGTCTTTTTCCGTTCAGTAACATCCTCAGAGAAGATGATGATTCCGCCAATGGCGCCGCTGCCTGTGAGCCACGGCCGCAGCAGTCGGCGAATCCATCGCACCGAGCCATCTGAAAGTTCGAGAATCTCCTCGCCCGGATTCACCGTCTCTCCAGCCAGCACGCGACCGTGAATCTCTCGCCATTCTTTCGGGAGTTTGGGGAAAACCTCATAATGCGAGCGGCCCACAAGGTGCTGCCCGGCAATGCCGTGGATCTCAGCCCAGCGCGGGCTCACCGCCAGGTAGCGCATGTCGCGGTCGACCATGGCAATGGCGGCGGGCGCGTGCTCAATAAACAAACGCAGAAGCTCCTTGCTCTCGCGGAGCGCAAGTTCGGCCTCCTTGCCGGCGGTAGTATCCCGGATTATGCCCAGCATCCTTTTGGGACGCCCCTGCCCGTCGAACTCCAGCCGCCCCATACCGTGCACCCAGCGCACTTGGCCGTCCGAAGCACGTACGATGCGGTACTCCTTGTCAAACGGCTTCGCCTTGCCAACAACCTCGTTTTGGAAATAGTCGACCATCATCGCCCGGTCTTCCGGGTGGACGATCACTGCCCAATTTTCCAGGCTGCGTTCGTAGTCGCTTGCAACTCCGAAGATCTGGTCCAGCACTTCAGAACTGGTCCATTGTCCGGAAACGATGTCCATGCGGTACGTGCCCATTCCGGCAATTTTCTGCGCCTCGCGCAACATTTCTTCGCTCTCGCGCAGTCGATCCTGGGTTTGCCGGTATCCGGAAATATCGTGTGCGACACCAAACAGGCCGATGGCATCGCCGCCAGGTCCGCGGACTGCGTACTTGAGGCTGTTCAGCCACTTCCTTGGTTCAGTTTCAAAGGGGGAGGCATGAATTTCGGTGGCTATCGCGGCACCCGCGAGCACTTCCTTTTCCAGCCGATAGGAAACATCCGCATAAGTTTCGGAGAACAGGTCGTAGTCCGTCAGCCCAACTGGGTCGCGGGCTTCCAGACCATTCCCACCAAAGATCTGGCTTGCGGCTCGATTCAACGCTGTAAAAACATGGTGACAGTTCTTGAAGTACAGCACTTCGCCCACGAAATCCATCATTGGTTCGATCGTGGTTAACCTTGCCGGCTGGGTTTTTGAGCTGTAAAGACTAGTGACTTCTTCCAGCAGCAGATCGAGAACGCGGCACTCTCCGTGCTGTCCGCCTGTCTTCGCGAATGATCCGAGCACGCATCGTATGTGCCCGTTAGCGTGGCGCAGGCGAAGATTGACCGTCCCCGATTTGTCCCCGGCAGCCTTCGAAAATAAAATCGCCGCCACATCTGAATCGTCCGGGTGAATGCGGTCCTTAAAGTTTATTTCTCCTGTTTGGAAAGCGGACGCGCTAAACCCCAGCAGTGCCTCTATGCCGGCATCCACCGACAACAGTCGTAGTCGATCATCGAGAGCGAGGCTTAGCTTCGCCTGGACCGGGAGCCCATTCATATCTTTTCTTGATTCGGTCAATCCATTCAAAAAATGCCGAAATAATGCTGCCGTTCGGTTAAAAACCCTGAATTTGTAATTCTATGATCAGGAAGCCGATTCTACAGAAGTAATCCCACTAAAGGTAAGACCCGGACGGTAACCATGCCCCTAAAGCCGTTATGAACCAAGACAAGCACTCGTTATCCACGAGTTTTTTGATGTTGGCGCAGTTCCTGTCTGCTTATCCACCCTCGCTCTTGGCATAATCGCACCAAGAGCGGTTTCTTGGTATCTGTTCCAGGAGCTACGTTTGAATCCTGCGCTGGAGAATTCCAGTTCAGGGATCATGTTCAGAATGGGAATTCAAACACCCAGGCAGCACGTACCACCTGCGGGAGTACTGAAGAGTGACCAGTTACAGCCGTCAGGACGTCCAGC
>Ga0265338_10001727_pt1 | contig 34574 bp, 45 predicted proteins | sample 42126metaG_FD_193579 | JGI IMG/M metagenome (GOLD analysis project Ga0265338, IMG submission 193579) | Rhizosphere microbial communities from Carex aquatilis grown in University of Washington, Seatle, WA, United States - 4-21-26 metaG | ecosystem: Host-associated > Plants > Roots > Rhizosphere...
CGCATCGTGTGTTAATGAATGCCCCCATAGTATGTAACTATGGGGGCTTTATTTTGGCTGGGGGCCAACCATGGGACGTCGTAAAACCGCACCGCAGCGGTTTGTGGTGTTGCGGGAAGAAAGTAACGGCCGGGTTTCCACACTAGGTCCGACGGGGGACAGCTTTGAAGCATTCGACGAAGCCGATATTGAAGCAAGGAAGCTAATGCTTCAGTTCCCGCACCAGAATTTCTTTGTGGCCCAGACCATTCGGCGTTATGGTCACGTCCTTCAGGCTTGCGCGGTCGCGCTGGCCCCGGAACCCAAAACCACAATTCAGCCCATCCTTTCCGTCGTCGAAAGAAAGAAGGCAACCAAATGAAATTTGCTAATGACACACCAGCCGTGCTGGCGAACGCCCCACTGCTGTTCCTGCTGGTCTTCCTGTTCCTGTGCTGGCTGGTCATTGGCCCTTTAAGTAAACGCATTTCGAAATGCAGGCGGAAGCCCGGACGCCCGTACAGCCTTGTCATTCATTTCGGGACCAAAGGAGAAACCATGCTTACAATCAATAAGGACAGCCCCGGCTGCGCTTGCACACTTCTGGCCACGGACAAAGAAGGCGTAACCGTCACGCTTCCTTCACCCCCGGTGTGGTCCATTGACGACGCGTCGTATGGCACCATTACGGCTGCCGCAGACGGCATGTCGGCCATGTTCGTTCCCGCTGGCAAAGTCGGCCAGTGCAATATCAAGGTGCATGCCGAAGGCGACGCCACTGTCGGTGTCGACCCCCTGGACGCAGTCGGTCAGGTCAATGTGGTCGAACCGGAAGCTTCCCAAATTGCCGTTGGCTTCGGAACGCCGCAGTAATCGGAAATTCCCCACAGTATGGTTAAAGGCGGCCCACAGCGGGCCGCCTTTTTCTTTGGGGTTTCGCATGCAAATAAACTTCTTTGTTAATCATCAAAGGGAAAAAACTGTCGACCTTCCGCACGTCCCGCGCATTGGCGACGCGGTCTTTTGGGGGTTCGGTTCGCACTACCGGTGTTATTCCATTATTGATGTGACCTGGGACGTCGACCCGCCCGAAGGTAAGCCCTGCGTGAACGTCGCGCTTGGTCCTTACCTGCGGAAGTTATGACCATGGGCTTTTTCTATGACATGGACGCCAAGCTGTCCGCCGACGGCACCTACCGTCATGTGCTGACCAGGACGTGGCGTCGGGCGCCGGGCATGAAGAAGGTCTGCTTCATTATGCTGAACCCTTCGACCGCTGACGGACTTTCCGACGACGCTACCATTCGAAAATGCGTGGCGCTTTCCAAGCGGTGGAAATATGACGCCCTGGCAGTGGTCAACCTTTTCGACATTCGCACGTCCAGCCCAACCATTATGAAGCGGTCGACCGCGCCATGCAGCAAAGACAATAACCATTATATCCGTGACACCGCGAACCGCATTGACAGGTCAGGTGGAATTGTCGTCGCAGCCTGGGGCACACATGGCACCCACCAAGGCCGGAACGCCGAAGTCATGCACGAATTGGAACTGGACGGCACCAACCTTTACGCCCTGAAGCTGTCGAAAGACGGCCACCCCTACCACCCGCTTTATTTGCCCATGGACACCAAACCGGTATTATGGCGGTCATGACGGAAGAACCCGAAGTCCTCTTTTTCAAGTGTTCCTGTGGCAAGGACGTCGAAACCAAGTGGGTCAAAGGCGGAATGCTTTCAGACCCCAACGTGGTCTTGGCTGGCGACGTCGTCTTTCATGCCGCATGCTGGGACAAATTGGTGGAAGAAAACCCTCCATAAAAAAAAACCCACCCCCGAAGGGGTGGGCTGAAGTACCGGTGGGCGCCGAAGGCGGAAACAACCCACTGGTTGGGACTATTTGCAGGCGTCACGCAGCTTTGCGTAATCTTCAACCACCTGCTGGGTGACTGGACCGTCTTTGTCCAGTTCGTCCCGAAGCTGGGCCTGCTGAAGCATGCTGTATGCCACCAAGGCCGTGCATGGAATGGTCTTGACCGGCTGGGCAGGCGGGTCCGGTATAAGCTTGGCAGCTTCGTGCCCAATAAGGGTGGCGCAGCCGGTCAGCAGGAAGACAAGGGCAATGGCTAGGGCTGGTTTCATAGCTGGGCCGCCGTAAGCTTGTCCTTCAGTTCCTGCAGGGCTGCAGGCGTGCCGGACGGGGCGTCTATGGTCTTTGAAATGGTCTTAACCTGCTGCACGAAGGCGACATTGTTTGCGGCCGACGCGTCGCCCGTGACAGCCACAGCTTTGATCTTCGCGTCGACATTGTTGGCGTCGACTAGGTCGAAGAAAATAGAACCGACCGTCAAAATAAGCCCACCAGCCGAAGCCGAAACAATGCCCGCAATTTCTGTCGCGCGGCCGTCGGCAATAATGCTGCCGAAATGCGTATGGATAAACGTGTAGGTGACCGTCAGGAAATAGGCGCCGACGAAGTTGGACGCCCACGACAGCCACTTTTTCATTTTGGCGCGCACGACAGGGTCGCACAGCCATTTGACAATGAATGCGGGAAGCGGAAGGCGTGCTAACATGGTACCAACCCCTTTCAGCCGTTTTCGTCGGCTATGATAAACGAATGGTCTTCGTTCATGTATGCTTCCATGCACTTGACGTAGCGAACGATGGAAGCTTTCCCGTTCGCACCGAACCCAGTCAACGCAGACGAAATACCTTCGCTTGCCGCGCCAGCAGCCACAGGCGCTGGTCCATAAACGGTGCCATACCCGGCATTATTGGCGGCGCCGGAAACAGTGGCAACGCCCACGGTAGGCAAGTCGAACCCGCGTTTGAAATGCGACGCGGCCAGACACTTTGTCCGGTCCTTCCCATATTGGGTGGCGTCCCGAATTTCAACAATGTTCGCGGAATAGTTTTCGGCGGACGGCAGCAACGCGTCCATGACCGCGCAACCCCCAAGGAACAGGGGAAGCAACAACACCAATTTCTTCATTGCTTCCCCCATAGCCTTAGCCACCAGCCGCTTTGACCTGCACGGCATTGCCGACGGCCGTCAGAATGGCCGTGGACCCCGCCGCAATGCCCGCCTGGGCAGCCTTGGCGGCCGTGTCGTTGACCACCTGGGCCAGGACGTGGCCGGTATTGGCACCGCCCGCCGCGACCGCCTGGGCTTCTTCGACAGCCAGGGTCGACACAGCCGCCGTAGCAATGGGGGCCAGCGCCTTGGTTTCCGATGCGACGAACGACTTCAAGAAGGGCACAACGTCACCGTTGAACCATGCTTCTAGGTTTGCAAAAAATGACATGCGTATTCTCCGTGGTTCCTACTTTGCAGAATTGCGCCGCAGGGGAAGGCCACCGGCCAAAGTCTTTCCGCCCATGCCCACGAAAACACGGCTTGAACTTCTTTGACCGGTGACCCGCCACTACGGCGGTTGCGGCTATGCTACTGGAATTGTATCCAGCCACTTACGCAGGTAAGCGGCTTCGGCTTCGCGCCGGGTCTTATAATCGTCACCGAAATTGTCCAGCACCGACGCCATGCCGTACCAGGACGAATGCACGACCGTGGCCCAGAACTTCGGGGTGTGAACCCACAGCGGGCCATATTGATAGGCCACCGACGCCACCACGGTCTGCACCGCGTCCGGCAGGCTGCTGAATTGCTTGGCCGTGGACATGTAATAGCGGGCTTCCACAGGCCCCATGACGACGTTATGGAATATGTCGTCCAAGGCGTCAGCTTCGGCCTGGGTGACCGTCAGGGGCGCCTTGGCCAGGGCTGTGACCGCGTCCTGCTGCTTCAGCCCAATATAGGGGTCCAGCTTGGCCCTAAGCGCGCCCAGAAGCGGGTCCAGGTGGCTTTCCTGGAACTGCCCCAGGTCCACGCCCGTGGCTATGGTCACGCCGCTGTGGCTGGTCGTGGGGTCGGGCACGTAACCGGTCAGAAGCTGCTTTTCTTCGCCGGTAATGAATTTCCAGTCGATCATTTTGGTCACCATGTTATGGCTTGGACGGCCGCAACCGTCGTCGCCGCGTTGACTTCCGCCGTAAGCGTATCCAACTTTGTGCGGTTGGTGTCGCGCATGGTGCTGAAGTCGGTCAACACCTGCGTTGCCTGCGTCGGGGTATGCGCAGTCTTGGACCAAGAACCACCGGGCGGGCAGCACGCCAGCAAACCGCCCACCGCCGCGCACGACAATATGTTCGACTGCTGAATGGGGTCAGACGCATAGGTGTAAGCACCTAGGCCCAGTGCTGACGACGTGAACCCACCGACAATGGCAGCACCACAGGACGTGTTCAGCATTTTTATCTGTGAAGTCTTGAATGCTGCCAAATTGTCGACGAAGGTCTGCGAAGTCGGGTCATATTTCTGGTTGAAGTTCGGCGGCGCGACACCGTCGGCCAACACAATGACCGAACCCCCAGACGGTGTTGGTTGGTTTTCGGCTGAAGTTAAAGATGTAGCCTGCCCAGTTTGGTAAATTTGACAAAGACCGTCGCCACCTACTGGAAACAGCGAAACGAAATTATAATTGGTCATCGTTTTAGTTCCACTGCAACAATGGTCGAAGCATACCAAGCTTGGCTAAACAACCCAGAAGACCATTGGCTGGCTGCCGTATACGTGAACGACCCAGCACCAGGACTATCCATATAAGCTGCTGAAGTTTGACCGGCTGAAGCCGCAATATACCCACCGAAGGGGCTAATGCTGCTGCCGTTCCGCCAAATGTCAAATGTTCCGGCGTTGCTGGCTTCACCGAACACCATAACCAAAACATTGCCAGGGTAGGACGGGTCTGTAGTAATTCCAACCGATGCGTCAGAACTTACAGCATTCGCGGCCACCATATTGCTGACGGCATTCGCCACCAAATGACCGGTAACGATAATGTTGCCAACAATAATGCTGCCAATATTAACAGCACCCGCCGCAATTGTTCCAGCCGTTATGGCGTTGGCCGAAATCATGCCGGACGCGGTAATAGAATTCGCGGCCATGCTGTTGGCTGTGACCTGTCCCGCCGTCAGGTTCGAAGAAGCAACCTGCCCCGTCAAATTGACCGTCGGAACCGCGACCGTCCAGGCTGAACCCGTCCACCTGTAAATTTGATTGTCGGTGGTCAAGAAGACCAGCGGTCCAGTGACGCTGTCGTTCACCGGCAGGGTTGTGACGACGACCGGCGCCGCCAGACCTTCAGCAACCAGAATGCCCGGAATAATGCCCGTCTGAAGCTGCGCCGAACCAACGGCACCAGCTTGGATCATTGCCTGCGAAACCTGCGCAGGCGTGGCAGTGGCGCCTGCACCGCCCGTCGAAGGCGTATAAGAACTGGTGTTTCCAGCAATGTCGACGTGACGCACCCAGTACCAATATTGGGTGCCGGGCGAAGTAGTGCCGTCAACGTAAGTCGTGCCGTAATCGGCAACGACGCTTATTTTAGACGCGCCGCTGAAGGACGACGTCGACGACCGCCAAATTTCCGTTCCGGCTATGCCGACGTCCGGTGCATCAGTCCACACCAGACCAATTGAATTCAGCAGCGGACTGGCGGTCAGACCGCTGGGGCCATAGAACGCAGGCGGTCCACCAATGGTGTGGGTGTAGGCCGTAACCGTCGAAAGGTTCTGGTAGCCGCCACCATAGATGTTGAACGACACCAGCTTAATGTGAATGGTGCGCCCTTTGTCGGCATTCGTGTAAGGAATGTCGAACACGTTTCCATCAAGGCGCACGAACAGCGAACCGGACAAGTGGGACGCAATTTGGCTGCCCCACTGACCACGCCGCAGGTAACCCGGCGTGCTGCCACTCTTGCCAAGGTTATACTTATAGGTGGCCGTCAGCGTCGCTTGTTCATAGCTGACATATTCACCGTCGACGAAGCAAATGGTGGTCGCGGTGTCTGCGTCGTTTTGCGTGCCGCCTTCCAGCACGCCCTGGCTGTTCGTCAGGTCCACGGCAAGCGTATTGACGGTGTCCGGGTCGCTTCCCGATGCAAAGTTGGAAGTCAGCGTGCCCATGCGGGACGCGCCGGTCAGCGTGCCCCGCTTAAAATAGCTGGTGCCGTCGGTCGACAGGTAAATGTCGCAACCACCCCAGTTCACATTGCCGGTGGCGGAATGGGTCGCCAGCCATGTTTCCAGGCCAATGACCTGGACCATTTGCACGGGCACGTCGAATATTGCAGGCGTTGCTGCGTCGCCGGGGTCAACGTCGAAGTCCTGGATATAACCGTCGGACGTGTCGACATTATAGGTAGGCGGCGCACCAATGGTGCCTGGGAATTCTTCGGCCGAAACGACAACACTGCCGTCGTCATTTTCGACAAGGTCATAAAGGCGAACGCCCTGCGTGCTTATGCCCGAAAAGTCCGGGTCATTGATCGTGACCAAGTCCATGGGGTCCAGCAGGCCGTACCGCTGGTCCAACTGGAAGCAATACAAATTCATGATGTATTGGTCTTGAAGCTGGAAATTCGCGGCCGTGGTGCAGGCGTTAATGTCGGCAAAAATGTGCAAGGTCTTCGACGCCGCCGCCCTGCGGCCGTACCGGCTAATAAGACCCATGTCGGTGGCTTCCGCCACAAACGGGGCATATTGGTTAGCGCGGTCAAGGCATTCAATTTTAACGTCGTTGATTTGGTCGCTTTTGCGTCCACGCACCAACTGAACGGGGTCGTCTGTTCCGTTGCCGCCGCCAATGCTTCCGGTGACGCCCATGCGCGGCGAAGACGCGGGCGAACCCGTGTTCGGCATAAAGTCGTCGTCGGTCAGGTTGAATAGCGGCGTCGTGTTCGGGGTGTAAGACTTCCCGTTTGCATTGATTTGCTGCGTGCCGCGCGGCTTCATTTGCAGCACGCCAGAAGACCAAACCACTTCGGAATAGGTTGCTGTCGCTATGTCGTCCAACAGCGCCGAAGTCTGCGACTGCGAAACGTAAGCCGGGGAAATCCAAAGCCCGGCCGCAATGCAGAAATTCTGGTAGGTCAGCAACGCCTGCGTCGACACATACCGAATATTGATTGTGTTGCCAGTCTGCGCCGAATTGAAGGTGTAAACGCCCGTGGACGAAACGCTGTATTGCCCAGACCCAGGCGACGAAGCGACGCAAACCAACAGCGTGCCGGTGGTGACGTCCAGCACCGACAGGTTATATTGGAAAGCCGAACCATTATGCGCGACGGTTATCGACGTGCTGCAGGTGTAAGCTTCGTTATTGCTGACCACTTCGCCAATGCGGGTCGACGGGAAGCCAATGCCATATTGGCCATTGGACAGCATGTCGGGAATGACAAGCGACGGGTCCGCGTCGCCACCGACCGCGCAGCCATTGCCGCCGTAGGTGCCGGGCGCCGTGCCTTCCAGGAAGGCCTGGGCTTCCCAGTTCATGGCGGGCAGGTTTGCGCTGCTACCAAGGTCGACGTTTTCGCCCGCCATATAGGCAAGCCCGCTGTACCCTATGGAATGCTGCGCGCCGGACCAGGGCGACTGGGCAAGGGCGCCGCTTAGGAAGTCGAAGCTGCCTGCACCGGCCGTCTGGGTTTGCGACAACCACGAACTATAGATGCCAGTAATAGGGCCTTCGCACAGCAGGCCAAGGACGGTCGCGTAATAGCTAATGGTGCTGCTGTTGCCGCCTTTACCGCCGCCGCCGACAATACCGCCCTTGCCGCCAGACGACTGCGGCGTGCTGACCTGTTGGAAATTGTAATAGTCCAGCAGGTTCCAGCCAATGCGGGTGGTCCCATAAACAACCGGGATGCAAAGACCGTATGCACTGGATTGCAATTGCATTCCAGTGTACGTCGGCGTCGTGGCCGCGTTGTTTTTTGGCGAACTAAATAGGAATGCCACGGTACCAGTCCTTTACCGTGAAAAAGCGGCGGGGCCTTATTTGCCCGCGCAATGCTTTCACTTCGACGTATCTTTTAAGAACAGACTTCACTTCGGCATTGTCGGGCGACACCGGCCGCATTGCGAAAGCGTGAATTATGACCGGCCATTCAATTACGATAGCCGCATGCGAAAACGACTTACCGAATTTCCAAAGCACGACGTCCGCAGGCTTCGGTGTTTCGAAAATTTCCTCGCAGAAATGCAGCACGCCGGGCGTGTCGCCTTTCCCAAGCAAGTAGAATTCGAAGTCGTCATGCAAAAAGAAATCGCGGGCATAATGCGGAATAGGCAACGCATCTATAATGCCAGCGCGTTCATAGACCTGGGCCAGGAACGTCAAGCAGTCGCAGCCGCCATTCGGTCCCTTGACCATGCCGCGCGGAATGTACGGCGTGTCTTTCCACGATAGGGCTTCCTGCACCACCTTGGCGCGCATTTCGTCTTCTGTGGGGCGCATTAGACCGCCAGCGTCGGTTGGGGCACGTAAGGCATGCCACGGAAGCGCGCGGTGTTCGAAAACTTCGGGCACCCATTCGCGTTGGTAAAGGACTTGTTGCAGCCGTAGGTAATCGTGAACGTGTCACCGGCCGCTGGCGCCGACGGCAGCGGTCCCTGCATTCTGGTGGTCGCGGTCGTGCCCGAAAGCACCGCGCGCTGGACACCAGCGGTGTAGCCATTCAGGACACCAGACGTGAATTGCACTTGGCCTTGATCCAAATAGCCGTCGGTAATGGTGGCGCCCAGGGTCGCTGTGAAGCCGCCCTGGGTGGGCGCCGGGCTGGCCGACACGGTGCCCGTGGTCCTGTAGCTGGCCAAACTGACGCCGCAGGCGGTGTCGCCCAGGTTATTGACGCAGGTCACCTGGACCAAGTTCCTGGGGAATTGCAGGTTCAGTAGTTCCAAATGGCTGTTTATATCGAAAGTAACCAGCGACCGGCTGGCGGACACGTCGGCAATGCGGCCGACAAAGAAGCGAACCGGGCCGCGCGACGTGTCGCCATAGGTGGGCATGTAGACGCGGTCTAAAATGACTTCTGCGCCGTCCCAAATGCCCTGCTTTATGGTTTGCAGGAACGGGGCGCCAAGCACCGTGGCACTGCCAGGAATGACGTCGACCTGCAGCGTGTCAACGCTGGTGCCTGTCGACCAATGACATTTCGACTTGTTCGACGTGCGGTCCCAATAGGGGCCAACCAACCCACCGGCCGAAAAGGTCTGACCATTCAAAACGACGTCGGCATCGCCGCCGCAATAAAGCAGCGTCGTTCCGCCAACCAAATTTATGGTCCAGCAGTCGACAAGGTAGAATTCGCGCAGCGCCAGCAACTGCAGCAGTTCAGGGGAACAGGGTTTCATGCCACTTCCACCTTGCCGTCAAGGCCGACATATTGAATGATCTGCGGTTCTGTTATGTTGTCGTTCCGACCTATGCACGACAGAATGCAGCCCGGCAGCGGGTGCTGGTACGGGCTGGGGTCCATAACGCGGGCAAGCTTCGACGCCAATAAAGAAACGGCGCCGGTTCGGTCCCAGGCAGCAACGCGCACGCTGGCGCATGGGCGCGGGTCTTCTGTGAATTGAAAAAGCCACACCTGCATGCGGCGCGCAACTTCGGTCATTTAATACTCGTGAAGCTTAGTTTTTTCAGTTCGTAATAATAGGCCATGACTTTGTCGAAGCTAATTTGGTCGTCGTCGAACCGGCACGGCCAGTAATAGCTAAAGTCCGCAGTGATTAAATGCCCAGCGGTCGGTATGTAGGTGAACTGAATTTGGCCAGGGTTGGACCCGCCCCACGTGCCAATGGTGTAGTCGGTGCCCACCGTTTTCGTCACGCCATTATCGCGCACCGCGTAAGACAACGAGGTGTTGGGCGCATAAATGGTCGTGTTGGAACCGCCGAAGGTGCGGACCAACTGGTAATTCTGCGTCGAACCGCCAACCGCCGTCGCAATGGTTTGCCCCGTGACGTTGTTATCGTCCGGGTCCGTGTAAAGGAAGCTGTCCCAGCCGCCCTTCAGGCTTTCAAAGAAGCCTTCCAGTTGGCTGAATTCCGTCCACGTCGCGCCAACCGGGCCGCCGACGCCCTGCCGAATGAAATTGAAGTCCAGCAGCCATTGGTAACGCGGCGTCGACCAATTCGCGATGCGAACTTCCTTACCAGAACGGTTCACCTGCTTGGTCGTGTTGAATATTGGCGACCGCCGCATAGGCCATGTCAGGCCAGGAAGGCTTGGAAGGACGGTCGTGCTCATGACGGGCTTAACCCCCTACTTAGCGAAGAATTCATGTTTCGACGCTGGCGGTTCAGCGCCTGAACAAGTGCGCTGCCTTGCGTCGTGAACAGGCGCTGGACGCTTTGGGCGTCGACAGCCTGAATATTGAATGTGTAATGATCGCCGCCGCTGCTGCCGTCGCTGCTTCCGCCCCCAGCTATCATTCCACGAATGCCGTCCGACAAGGACGGCGGTAAAATCATTTCGTCTTCGTGGACCATGGCAAGCTGGTCGGAATTAACTTCCATACCGCCTTCGGCCGACGCCAAGCTTTCCATTGCCAGGACGGCCGTGAAGGCGGCTGCCGCAGGAATGGCAGCGAACGGTCCCATAATAGGCGACGCCCAGGCATAGACGCCGCTGAAGGCCTTAGCTGCGTCCGCCGTAATGGTCTTCAAAGAACTGGCCAGCCCGGCTGCATTGGCTTCTGCGGCGCCTTCTGTCTTTGCGGCCGTCTTCAGGCTTTCAGCGGTCTGCGTCGCCGCCACCTGCGCCATTTCGCCAGCAATCCACTGCTTCAGCATGGGTTCGACAATGGACGTCATAAACACGTTGACCAGCTTGTTCAGAATATTGATTACTTGCTGCTGCCACGTTTCGGTGGACGTCAGCATGTTGGTCAAGGCGCCGGTCATGGCCGAAGCAATTTTGTCGGCGGTCTGCGTGTAGCTTTCCGTGACGGCATTGTTGGCCTTGGCGGTCGCGGTGGTAATGCGGGCCTGAATATCCTCAATTTGCTTTTCATATTTCAGGTACGCGTCGGACCCGGCGTCCAGACCTTCCTGCAGCATTTCCAGGCGAACAATTTCCTGCTTCAGAATATCGTTCGTCAGTTGAATTTCGGCCGCCGCTTCCTGTTCGACCGTCATTTTGTGGGCTTTGTATTTGTTTTCCAAAGCCGTAATGCCAGCCGCAAGACGCTTGTCGTCTTCGGAATTTTCCAGGTCGACTAGGGCCGCTTCGTCCTTTTCGCTTTGCAGAATGTAGGTTTCGTGCAGCTTGCCAATAGCGATGTAATAGTCGTTGTACGCCTTCTGGCGCCCGGCAAGGTCTTCCATGACCTTGGCTTTGTCCTTGGCGTCAGCCAGCGCCTTGGCGTTATAAAACTCAACTTCTGCTTCTAGCTTCTGCCCGGCTTCCTTTTCGGCCTGCTGAATATAGGTCTGCAGGTTTTCTTCACCCAGCGCGAACAGCGTCTGGTTCTTCTGGGCTTCAAGCTGAATTTCTTCTTGGGCTTCCTGTTCCTTGATCTTCAGCTTTGTGTCGGCAATTTTCTGCGCTTCCGCGCCACCGTCGCCAAGCCCAGGCGCCTGCTTCCCGCCCGCCATGGGCAGGTTGTCCAGCATGGTCGTGAAATTCTTGATCTGGTTGGTTTCCCAGTCCAGGAAGCCGGACGTGCGCCCCTTTATTTGTTCTTCCAGTTCGTCCGTCATTATGGTGTTGAACTGGTCGTTATACTTTTTGATGGCAGCGGCTTGTTCGTCGGTGCCCTGCTTCCAGGCAATGCGGGCTTGGTCGAACATGCCCGCGCCCGCGAACCCAATGGCGCGCAGTTCGTCAATAAGGCCGGACGCGTTGTCGATAAAATACTGAATGTCTGCCGTGGCCAACCGCATGGACGCGGCGAATTGGGTTACGTCGTCGGCCGTGTCCTGCAGGACGGTCTTGAAGCTGGACGTGGTCGTGCTGGCATGGTCCGACGCGTCGCCCAAATTCCAAATTTGCATGAACAAGTCGGCAAGCTGGGACAGCACCCCCCAGATGGCTTCACCAACTTCCTTCAAGCTGGTCGAAAGCGGATCCCAGACTTCTTCGAAGGTACTGAACGACGTCGCCCAGTCGCCAAACTTTTCAATTAGACTGTTGACGGTTTCCAGCAGACTTAGCAACAACGGTTGCATCGCCGCGAAGGTCTTGTTCTTCAGACCTTCGAAGGCTTCGGACATTTCGTTGGTTTGGTTTCCGACCGCGACCATACCGCTGACGGCCACCTGCCCCATGGTGACGCCAAGGCGGTCCGCTTCTTCGGCCATGGCCTGAATGCCAGCCGTCCCCTTGTCCAGAATAGGGATCATGTCGGCGCCAGCGCGGCCGAACAAAGCTATGGCCAAGGCGGTCTTGTTCGGACCGTCGGCCATGGTCGAAAACTTCTGCGCAATTTCCGGCAGCAAGTCCTGCAGCGGCTGTATGTTGCCCTGGGCGTCCTTAAAGGAAATGCCCAAGGCTTCCATGGCCCGCTGCGCAGGCGACCCGTTCTGGGCCGTCTGGGACAGCCCACGGGCCAGCCTTTCCAGGGCATTGGTGGCTTGGTCGCCGGAAACGCCAACGCTTTCAGCCAGCGCCTGGAAGCGCGTGACTTCTTCGACGCTTTCGCCAAGCTGCTGCGCCACGTTCTGGACCGACAGGCCCAGCTTGGTCATTTCTTCGGTGAAGGTAATCAGTTTGTCGACAGCAAACGCCGCAATGAACGCATCACCAACGTCCCCCAACGTGCTACGGATAGCACGCAGGGGGTTGGTCAGGCCTTCAAGGGCAAAGCGCAGTTGGTTCAGCGACGGTTCAAAGTCGCTTATGTCTGCGCCAAATTTGACTTCGACGTCGTCCGCCATTTAGCGAAGAACCCCTGTTGGGAACATTTTCAAGATATTATGAATTTCCGCCGCCCGTGCTGACGGGTCGGGCGGTCCTGCTACCTTGGTGGGTTTGCTTGGCATTTTGCGGGGCGCCTTGGCCTTGGGCGTGTGCTTGAAGCCATTCGCCTTGGCTATGGCGTATAACGTCACCATAGGGGGCGGAACGGCGTCCCAGCGTTCCTGGTAGGCTAGAAGCCGGTCCCAGGTCAGTTGGTTTTCCAAAACGTCCGGCGCCAGCCCAGTGTAAAGGCTGACCGTCGCTATTATTGCGTCCCAGTCTGGGGCTGGGCGGTCGCCTGTTTGTCTTCCCCCTGGGGGGTGTCTTCACCGACCTCCGCCTTTTCCTTCATGGCGCCGGTAGCGTTCGCAACCACCGTCATTGCCGCCATAAGGTCGTCCATCTTTATATGGACTTCGTCGAACTGTTCACGCGTCAGCTTCGGGTGCGCCGCCTTCAGGCCCCAAAAGACAATGCTGTAAAGGTCATCCATTTGGGCTTCAGAAACAGTGCCCGCGCGAATTTCGCCAAGAATGGCGCGCGACCGCATGACCAGCGGAATGACGTGACGGTTCTGCTTGGGCGCCAACGGCGGAATAGGCCAAGCGGTGCCGTTCCACTTAATGGTTGGCGTTTCACCGTCCAGGTATTCGACGTCAGGGACAATGCCCTTAAGGTCGACAATCTTAGGCAACTTAGACATTCGTGGGTGTCCTTCGGTTTCGTGGTGGGTGGCAGACTTACCCGGTCTGCCAGCGGGCCTCGCAGGAAACGAACCAACTCCTCAGTTCGCAGCCTTCCAAAAATTATTCCGTCGTCGAAATGGTACCAATCGTTCCCGACTGGTCCGCGAACGCCTGAAAGTCGAAGCCTTCAATGGTGTAGTCGGTGTTCTTGAAGGGCAGGGCCAGCTTCGAAGAACGGCAAGCGTTCAGCTTGATATTGAAGGTGTTCAGCACACCGGCATTGTTGGTGTAGGTTTCCGAAATGAATATTTCGAACGCCGGACCGGTGCCCATATTGGTGTTCGCAATGACGGACTGGACCAGGGTTGTCACGCCATAGCTGTAGTAGACCAACAACGCAGTGTTTTCGTCCGACGCGTTTATGGTGTAAACGCCGGTCGTTTCGTTGACCGAATATTGGCCGACGGTGGGCGCCGACGCGACGCGGGTAAACTGCTTACCGGTGGCCGAATAGAAGACGCCATAGTCTTCCTTAAAGGTCGCGGCATTCGTCACCGTCAAAGTCGTGGTGGCGGTCGTCTGGGCTTCACCAGTCACAAACGCAAGCCCCGAAGCCGAAGTCACGGTGGCGGCAGCGCCAAACAGCAAGTCGCGCAAGGTCGAAGAAGAAATACGGGCGAACTTCGCCTTACCCGTAATTTTCAACTGGGCCATGGCCACGTCGACCGCGACCTTTTGCTGCCCAATGAGTTCTTTCAAGGACTGGTCGAAGTCCAGTTCAATGTCTTGAAGAATTCCCAGGAACGACGGCGTGGGGTTCGAAATGTCGGTACGGCGGCCGACGACGGTACCAGCACCAAAATTGATGGCAGTCATGAACTTTTCTCCTGATAGGGGTTTAGCTGTACGTCAGCGCCTGAAGCATGCGAATGCTAATGGGAATAATTGCCAGTCCATCACCGTCAAGCGAACCTGGGTCGCGGAACACGTCCCCGCTGACCCAGCAGTGCTGGACAAAGGCAAGTCCCAAATTCTGTTTCCCGTCCATTGGGCTTGGACGCAGCGCATAAAAAACCGCATCCACAAGCGGGTTCAAAAGCGCCGAAGGGTTCGCGGCGTCCTTCGCCCAGGTGTAAATGAACAGGTTCGCCTTCAGCACGCGCTGTGGCGGGGTGCGCGGGTCGTCGCCGCCAACAATGACTTCGTTCAGTTCGTGCTGGAACAGGCACGGCCGTTCTTCCTTGACTGTGTCGCCCCACAGACGCAGCTTGCGGGACTTCAAAACATAGCCATAGGAATTGCTGACCTTCGTGAACAGCGCCGCATAAGCCGTTTCCGACGGGCTATAATTGGCAACCGAAACACCCAGGGCACTCATTGCAGGCCCTTCGTCACGGCGTCCTTCATGCCGCTAATAATTTCCTGCTTCAGGTCCGCCAGCGACGAACGAATGTAGGACCGTTCGGGCATTTTCGAACCAGGGTGGTGGACGACCTTCGCAAACACTTCCTTGCCGCCAATATAGAAATGCAAGGCCTTGGCGTTCTTAGGTAAGATGTCGTGCGGCTTGGTCACGCCACCGAATTCGTGAATGGCGGCATAGGGAACGTCTTTGCCAGCGCCGACGGTCGCAATAACGCCATGGCTGGTGACATTGACTTCTTGGAACACGCTGGACTGCAGGGCGCCGGTCTTCTTGTTCAGCACCTGCCCGGAAAGCTTTTCCGTGCGAATGTATTTCTGCAGGCGCAGAGCAAGCGTGGTGACTTCCGCCACCAAATTGCTTCGCACCTTACCGCCCATGCTGTTGATGCGGGCAATAAGGGCTTCGTCGCCCGACACTTGAACAGAAAATGCCATCAGTTTAACGGTCCATGAAGGTGACGGAATTTGGCCACGGTCGAATTGACGGCCAGCGGAATAAGGTGTTCGGCGTTCCAATTACAGATGCAGCACTTCGCATTGTCGTCTTCGTCGTCTTCGTCCAGGTCTTGGTTGAAGCCAAGCTGCCCTTCCATAAGACGGTATAGACGCGACATAATCTGCGTCATGGGGTTCAAGGTTTCGAACGTCGAATACTGGCGCTGCGCTTCCAGCTTGTACGCGAACCCGCGCACTTCCATGCTGACAACCGGGTGCGCAGCTATGCCCCAGTCGTGCATAGCAGCCTGAATTTGGTGGACATGCTTGGTGCAGAAATTCAAAGCGGCACCACGTTTTGGTACGGCTGCAAGGCCTGCATAGCCCAGTCCGACACCTTGTTAATATCGTAGGACATGGTTTCTTGACCACCCAACGACTTGGACCGCAACCCAATGCGCGACCGGTAGACAATGCGTTCCGCCACCAAGTCCCGAACCACCATGCCGACGGCCTGGGGAATAAAGGAATAGGTGATGGTCACGTTGCGCCCGCCAATGTCATTGGCGAACTGGTAATAGTTGGTTTCGTTGACCCCGCCCAAAAGGTTGGCAGGCACGTATTGCCCGGACGTGGGGTTAGACTTCACAGCCGTCAGCACAGTGCCGTCGTCAAGCACAGCGCCTTCGTCCATGGCCAGCAAGCCCTGCGGCTGCTCTGGGTATGCTTTGAAGCTGTCGCTGTCGACGGTCAGCGTTTCCGTGGTGACGTACCCGGACACATATTGAACATTGATATTCTGACTTCCATACGGGAAGTTCCAGCCACTAACGGAAATGGCTTGCAGCGGCGCCGGGGCGTCCCCGTCCCAGGGTTCAAGCAACCAGCCCGAACCGGTCGGGGGCGTCGGGTTGGCCGGGACGTTCCGGCCGTTAATCGTAAGCGAAGAAACCGACAACACCGGGTAGTTGCGCAGCGTCAAACGGTACTGACCTTTCCCGTTATAAAATTCGTTGCGCGTCTTCTTGATAAAACCTGGACCGTCAAGCCAACCATACACCATGGACGAAACCCTGGTGATCTGGTCGCACAGAATTTTGTCCTGTGACGTGTCGTCAACGCCCAGCCACAGCTTCACTGCATCTAGGTTCACTAGGTCCAGTTGGGCCATGGCTGGGGTAACTCCGAAGTGTTGAAACCTACGTCTTAGGCGCCCTGGCCATAGGTGTATGTGAATTCATAGTCCACCAAGCCATTGGCCGCAGGTGCGGTCGTCGGCGCAATGGTGCGGGCCACGCTGTCAATGGTCGTGGTGGCCGCGACGTCGTCGGCAGCGGTGTTCGACGTGCCAAGAACCTTGGTGATCTTGGTCGCCTTGGTGCAGACAATGTTCAGGCCGTTGACATAGCCCGGCGCAGTCGGCACGCCGAAGTCATTGGACACGCCAATGCCCAGGGTGTTGCCGGTGCCCGAACCATTCGCCGCATAAGCCGCCACGGTGCCGCTGGTCAGCGACGCATAGGCATGCTGCGTGGTGTAGGTGCCGGACACAGCGCCAAACTGGTTCAACGGAACCACTTCATTGATGGCCTGCCCGTCCTGGTCAAGACCGACCAGGGTCAGCGTGCCCGCCGTAATGTTGGTCGTGCCGGGCGTACCAAGGACAATGCGAACCTGCAGCTTGCGGGCATGCACCGGCTGCGCGGCAATGGTAATGGCGCCGTTCGCCGGGGTCGCAGCGGCCTTGACCGAAATAAGGTCTGCGGGCAGCGGCGAATTCAAGCTGACTTTCAGGGTCTGAACGTCAAGCTGGGTGAAGCCAGCGTTCAGCAGTTCCGACATGTCGGGCGACTGAATGGTGAACACGTTGTTGGAGTCCGCATTATAAACAACGCCGGAACGCCCAACGACGCTGTTCACGCCAGCAGGACCAACCATTTTCACGTATAGTGTCATAACTTACTCCGTTAAAGTGGAAGTCGTTGGTGCGTCTTCCGGTTGAAGGGGTATGCGGTTACTTCTTCTTTGCAGCGGCCATGACTTTGGCCACCTGCGCAGCATGTTCCCAAACGAATGCGCGCAATTCGGGCAGCGCCGCACGTTGCGGTGCTTCCAACCCGTGTTCGTCGCAATAGATCAGCAATTCGCCGCGACCCATGGCAGCAACTTGGTCTTGCGTCGGTACTTTAATTTTCGACGCAACAATGCGGTCCATATTGATTTCGTCGGCCTTCTTCCCGTAGCCGTGGCTTTCGGCAACGTGCTTGTAAAGGTCAGGAATTTCCAAAAAGCCGTCTTTGACTTCGTATTCAGTTCCGGCAATGGAAAGGCCGGTTGCATCTTCCGGCGCGCGAAGCTTAATCATGGGCATGCGAATAACCTTTCGTGGGGTTTCGTGGTTTATGCGGAAACAAGGGGGTGCGAATTTCGCACCCCCTTTTAAGCGAACCCGACGGCTGAATTAGCCGTTGGCAATGTTGGTGATAATGCCGAACGCAGGCGGGAAGTAATTCTGCAGCACGCCGTCCGCGAACACGCTGAAGTCGTAGGACGGTTTCACAATGGGCCATTCGATCTGGTAGTAATCGCGGCGCATTTTGAACTGCAACAGGTTGCGGACGTTCGACAGCGGGTAGGGAAGCTTGCTGCTGTAGAAAATGATCGTGCCGGGCGGCACGTTCGGGTGCAGCAGCACCGCCATAAGCTGTCCACCGGACATGGTGAACCGGTTCAGGTAGGAACCGACCACGGCGCCAGCCACCAACTGGTGGTTGGAAAGCGCGCCGCCGTCGTCCTTGCTGTCCGCCACGAAGCGGAACAGCGGAGCACCGCCGCCAGCAATGACCTTGTTGGTGATGTTCTGCAGTTCCTGGCTGTTGCAAAGCATCATGTCGGGGGCAAGGCGGAAATTGTCCCAGAAGGACTTCAACGCGGTGTTGATTTCCACGACGCCACCGGCGCTGTCCGAAGTCAGCGGCGTGCCCACACCGGCCGTTCCCGTGGCCTGGGCGGCATAGTAGCTGTTGCTACCGGACGCGCTGACCATGGAAATAAGACCGTCGCACAGGTACGCATTGGTGCTGTTGTCGGAAGCAGGCAGGCTTGCCGCCGTCTGGTTGCCAGCGGTCGCAAGCGCGGTAATGGCCACGCTGTTGATGCTGGTAATGGCGCCAAGCAGTTCCGAACCGGCCGGACCCCAGAACCATGCGTAACCCACCGCACCCTTGACGACCGCAACCGAAGCGGTCGCGGACGCGGTGTAGGGCGGGTTGCCGCCAGACGAAGTCAGGGATACGGTGGCATTGGCAGACTTCTGCGCAGAACCGCCGCCGTAGGTCAGGTTGGAACCGTCGGTGTTGATGCGGTTGACAATTGCGGGCACCTGAATGCCGTTGCCCGGCGCCACATTGTTGCCGCCGACGCTGTTGTAAGCGTCGAAAGCCAAGGCCACGCAAATGACCGACAAGGTCTGGGTCTGAAGCGTGCCGCCCGTGCCCGAACCGGCCACCGACGGGGTGGGGGTCGTGCCAAGCTGCACGTCGGTGTTGCCACCGATAATCATTCCTTCTTCACCGATCATGACCGCGCGAAGCAGGTTGTCCACCGCCAATTGCTTGGCGTCGTCCAAGTTCTTCGCCGCGAAGTCGGCCTGCCACGTCACGCTGTCGTCCAGGCCCCAAGACTTGTACTGGGCCGTGTTGTTGACAACCTGCGTGGTGACCGAACCGCCACGCTGACCTTCGCCCAGCGCAATGCTGACCTTGTTGATATTGATCCCGGTCACGCTGATCCAGTGCGTGGCGGTACCGCCTTCGGCGCCGACGCGCGGAATGCGGTTGCGCAGCGGGGTAATAACCGGGAACAGAAGCTTGGCGTAGGGTTCCAGGTCATACCAGACCAAGCCGGTGGCTTGGTTGATGGCCTTCAACAGTTCAGGCGGGTAACCGTTGCCGGGGGCCTTACGAAGGTCGCCCCAGACGCTATTCATTTCCGGCGTGAAAGTGTCACGCGTCGGGTTGAAAATGTTCATGACTTTCTCCGTTTCAGACGTAGCTTCACCGACCGCGTTTTCCGACGCAGCTTTTCGAAGCTGTGGTTGCTGAAGAACGGCCCGTTACGTGGGCCAGCGGTTAAGGGGTTGCGGTGAAGTTATTCGACAGAAGTATTCCGCGCGATATTCGGACGGGACAGAATGCCCTTCAGAACTTCGTCGGGGGTCTGCGCTTTCTTGGCTTGGTCGTCCGACGGCTTATCTTTGTCGCCACCCGCACCTTTGGTGACGTCGTCGGTCTTGGGAACGGCCTTGCCCGGCTTCGCAGGGTTCTTGGTAATGGACTCGAAGCGTTCCTGCATTTCTTTGACGGACTTCGCCAGCGGCGAAGCTTCCATGGCGGCAGAAATTGCGGTCGCCAGAAGGTCAACGGTGATGCCCTTGTCGACCTTTGCGGACTTCTTCTTGGTCTTATTGGGCTTCTTCGGGTTGTCGTTCCCGCCGTCGTCATCTTCATCGTTGTCGTCGTCGCCGTCGGTGCTTTCGTCTTCGTCGTCACCGTCGTCACTATCGTCTTCGGCGGCAGCGGGCTTCTTCTTGCCCTTGTTAACGTCGTCCGTCTTCGCAGGCTTGTCCGCCTTGGCCGACTTCGACATGGCCTTGTCGCACTTTTCGCATTTTTCAGCGTCCTGGTCGTTCATGTGGCCGCACGCGGCGCATTTCACGTCGCCCTTGGCCTTCTGAACAGCGCAGGTGGCGCCCGCCTTCACGCAGGCGTCGTGCATGGTCTGGGCAGCTTCTTTCCAGTCCTGCTTTATGTCCATTTGCATGGTGGGCATTCCGCTGCCCGCCCAGTCGCCGCTTTCGCCCGACGGGGTGGACTTCGCAATGACTTCTTCCGCGAACTTGATCAGGTTGTCGAAGTTGCGGGCGCCGGTACGGTCGCCAGCAATTTCTTCGAAGCTTTTGGCAATGCGGTCGCCATGGAAACCCATGCGCTTGACCAAATTGTTGGCCTTGGCGCCATAGGCAATATAGTCGGCATAGCCAGACGGGTAACCGTCGCCTTCGCCTTCCAGCATTTCACCAACTTCTTCTTCGACGTAGGACTTCACAACGTCCGACATCATTTTCAGAAGTTCCATAAAGCGCGAACCGGCAGTGCTGCCGTCGCCTTCGCGGGCTTCTTCGGCCGCGACGCTTTTCTGCAGACCGTCAAGGCGGTCCAACAGGCCAAGGGCGGCCATTGCCGTCATAAGCCCTTTGCGCAGGTCGCCTTTGGCGTCCAGCACCTGGGAAATTGCTTTGGTCACTTTCTTCTCCGTGTTTGGTTGAAGGGCTTTTTCGGCGGAAGGCGGCCCGGCACTGTCAATTTGTGCCTTCCATGCGGAAATAATTTTCGACTTGATCTTTTCAGCGTCTTCCGAAGAATATTTCGCGGCGTTCTTCGGCTTGTTGATGTAATTCCACGCGGCCCGAATACGTTCTTCGGACCATTTGCCGCCGTCCTTCAACGGGTAGCGCGGCTTGCCGTCCTTCTGGTAGCCCGCGTCGGCATAGCCCGCGTCTTCATGGCTGCCATAATCGCCTTCAGGCTTGTCGTCTTGCCCTTCGGCTTTCTTCTTGGCCAGCACTTCCGGCGTGTCGTCACCGTCGCTGGGAAGGTCGAACGCCAGCGGCTTGGGCGCAGGCTTGTGCGCTTGTTCCGCTGGCGCGTCGAACAAAGACGTGGGAACGCCCTTTTCGATGCTTTCCAATAGGCCCGTGTTGTTGCCCAGCCAGTTGGACAGGGCAATTTGGTCAAGGCCCATAATGTTGGTGAACTGCTTGTCGTTGAAGCCCACGGCCTTGGCGACAGCGCCAGCCAGCTTCGAAGTAGGCCCCGCCGCCTTCAGGCAGCGTGCAATGCGCTTTGCAGGAGTTTCCTGAACGGTGCTGTCCGCAGCCGCTGGCGCTGGTTTGACGACGGGTTCGGGTTCAGCAGCCTTGACCACTTCGGCGGGCGGCGCCGCTTTCCTGAAGGCTGCAATGGCCGACTTCAGGGCGTCACCAGACAGGGCGTTTACGGCAGCGACCAATTCGCTGCGCAGACCGTCTTCTGTCACTTCCGACATTGCAGACCTCACTGCTTTGAATACATCAATAATGGCTTCGGGGTTCGCCGGGCGGTCGACCAGGGAAATTTCCACAAGCTGCAGCCCGGTAATGGTGTGGGCGTCGGCGGGGTCGCGCGCAGTGGCGTTTCCGCCAATGCTGAAGGCCTTGTAGACGCCTTCCTTGACCTTCAGCCACGCCATGGGGTCGACAATTTTGGCGCCAATATAAAGGCCCTTGTCGTCCACTTCGGCTTCTTTGGTCACGCCAACCGCGACCATGTCGTGCATTTCCCGAATGTTCGCAAATTCCATGTAGTCGGGAAGGGCGCCCTTCAGCGCGTCCAGGGTAATAACGTCCCCGTCGAAATCGCGCGCAGGTGTCGAAGCGTAGCCCCAGACCATTTGCTGGTCTTTGTTAATTTTCGTGATGGGGACCGAAAAGTGTTTCATTTCCTGACCTTAGCGATGCGGCACCCTGCCGCACGAATACTCTTGAAAACCTGGACGAAGCGGCCCATATTACGAGTGTCTGTGGAAAGGACACCCAATGAACCACCTTGAATTTCACGTCTTGGCCAGCCGGAAAGGCGAAGCCCAGCTTGTGTTGAACAAGCTGCAAAATAAGGCTGCCAAGCTTGGTCTGCCGTTCCATTTCGAATGGGCGGAAGCCCCGTTCACGAAACCGAAAAGCAGCGACAGCATTAACCCGGCAACCGGCAAGCCTTACATCATTCACGTGACGTACCGCTTGCTGGTCATTCAGCAAGAACCGCTGAAGCTGGCAAGCTGGAAGCTTCTAGCCAGGGTCGAATTCCTGGAACAAGAAGCCATTGTGCAATGCGTGCCGGGCGAAACCGTCCCGCCCGAATACCTGAAGACCGACGACCGCTGCGAACACTGCTTCGCCAAGCGCCACCGCAAAGACGTGTTCATTTTGGAACACGAAGACGGACGCAAGATACAAGTCGGCCGGACCTGCATACGCGACTTCCTTGGCCACGAACCGAACCGCTTCATGGCGGTGTTCGAAATTAAAGCGGTCCTGGAAGAAGAAAGCGAAGGCTGGGGTAGCGGCGGTACCGGTGGCTGGTGCTGGTCGCCTGAAGAATTACTGACCGACACCGCAACCGTTATTCGCCTGTACGGCTGGAAGTCCAAAGGCGCCGCGCAGGTTGAAAGTGACAAATACGGAACCGACGTGACCCCAACCATTGGGCACGTGAACTGCAAAGACAGCGAAGACCCAATTAAAAAACGCTGGTGGCGCGACATGGTGGAACCCCACCAGAACGAAGGCGACGCCAAGCTTGCGGCCGAAACCATTGAATGGGCCAAAAGCCTAGAACACGTGACCAACGAATACCTGCACAACCTCTACGTTATTCTTTCCAAGCCCTACATTGAAGGCTGGAAACACCGTGGCTTGGCTGCGTCCGCCATTGCCGCCTACCTGAAGCAGAAGCAACGCGACGCTGAACTTGGCCTGCGCAAAAACCTGAACGAACTAAGCCAGCACCAGGGCAAGCTTGGCGAACGCCTGCGGGACATTCCCGTGAAACTCGAAATGGTTGTCGAAATGGAAGCCAACCAGTTCGGCCCCAGGGCCATGTACAAATTCCGTCATGCTGACGGGCACCTGTTCGTGACCTTCACCGGTAGCGCCATTCGTATGAACATTGGCCAAGACTGCTTGCTGACCGGCACCGTGAAGAAGCACGACGAATTCAAAAACACCAAGCAGACCATTCTAAGCCGGGTGGCCTGTCTACCAATGGAGGACAAGCAAGATGCACTTAAGCTTTAGCCACGAAGAACGCCCCATTATTCGGGACGCTTTGGAAGCGGCCGTAAGGGACTACCGGGCCATTCAAATTAACTCGCCCGAAGTCAAAAACCAATTCGCCCACCAAGAAAAAATGGCCCAGGTCTTGCTGGACCGGCTGGAAGCGTTGCCCGAAACATGACAAGCCTGCGCGAACTAATTCAAGACGCAAACCGTTTCCGTAATGCAGCGTTGCTGGCAGAAGCCCAGGCAAAACAAAAGCTTGCGGACGCCATACAACTGGTAAAATCCATTCCAAAAATAGGCTACCTACCCAATGACCACGCACGGCTTCAAAGACTGCAACGGCTTTACGACGAACTTGAACACTTTCCTGGTCGACAGCCGGTCGCTGCGCCGGTTCGCACTGACACTTCCGACCAGCGGTGAAATTCCACTTCATAGGCGCCTAGCCCGACTTCGGGCAACGTACCTGCGGCTGGCGGACCAGCTTGAACAGCTAGAAAAGGATGCGTGGCCGAAGGTGGCCAAAGGTCGCTACCGGTACCATATCGAACAGTATGGCGAAAATGGCGACGTGGTCTTGGTCCGCTGACCACCAGACGCACTTCGTGCGCCGGACGAGGCTATAACGAAAAAATTAATGCCCTGTCAATGCAGGGGGAAAGCCCGGTCAGCCAGGAAGCCAATGACCCCGGCCATGGCTGCTATGATGGTTGCAGGTATTTTGCCCACCCGTTCGTCAATGCCCCGCTGCAGGCTGGCAAGCTGTGTGTTTACCGTCGTGGTCAACGCGGTCAGGCTTGTTTCCAGGCGCAATGACGTTTCGCCCTGGCGCTTCCAGCGTTCTTCGCAGACGGCTTCGTGCTGCAGGACCATTGCCTTGGCACGGTGGCTTTCGTCGCGGGCTTCTATGGCCAAATTTCGCGCTTCTTCGTCCATGTCTATTCCCAGCACCCTTTTAGAGGATTTGTCGACCTGTTCTAACTGGCGGGCATGGCCCAATTCGTCCGAAACTTTTCCCATAAAGGGTAAACGCCGGACCTATTCCGACGTTTCCTTGTGGCCAGGGCAAACCGCGCCCAGCCCCACAAGGCTGTCATGGACGGCCTTAATTGTGTCCAGGTCTGCCTTGGAATGGCGCGCATTGGCCTTGGAAAGGTCTGCAGTAATGGCCTTTGCCATGGTGCAGTTAGCCCCGTCGACCATGTCCGCGACCGCGTCATGGGCCTTTGACAGGTTTTCCCGGTCCTTGGGACCGTGGCGCATGCCCCGCTTGGCCAGTTCTGCGGCCAGTTCGGTAAAGGTGGGCTTGGGCGCCGGGGGCTTGTTGGCCTTGGAAATTTCGGGGTGGGTGTCCAAAATGGAATTCAGGGAAGTCGCCATAGCTGACCTTTCTTTCGATTAAACACTTGAAAGCCTTCCTAGCCAACACTAGGTTTTACTCGTAACCCGTGGAAAGGGAATTCATGAACGACGCAAGACGCAAGGAAATTCGCCGGGTGCAGGCCCTTCTGGAACAGGCACACGAAATTATCGACCAGTGTGCGAACGAAGAACGCGACTACTACGACAACATGCCCGAAAATATGCAGGGAAGTGACAAGGGCACCAAGGCCGACGAAGACGCTTCCGCCCTGGAAGACGTCGCTTCCGAAATCGAAACCCAGAAGGACGCCCTGGGCGAACTTGTCGACTAGGCGCAGTACGCCCGCCGCTGAGGCCTATATTGCAAAATTTGCATGGCTGTCTAGTCCTTTTGCATAACCTATCGCCCTGGAACCATTGATTAAAAACCGGCGCCTTTCCGGGCGCCTTTTCCGGCTGGCTTGAAACCGATTAAAGGAACACCTATATTTTAATCGTGGAAAGGAAGGTACTTATGGAAAAAGAACTTGTTGCCCAGGAACGGCGGGCTTACGAACACCGCCCCGACTGGGAATTGCGCATGGTCAAAAAAGCCCTGGGCTACCACCAGTGGCTGAACAGCCCGGAAGAAAAAGCCCGGCTGGTCGCCATTGACCAGATTTTCGCGGAACGCCGCAAGGCCGACAGAAAGGCGAAGAAAGCAAAATGACCAACAACTGGCCCGTTAACCACCTAATTGAACGGGGGTTCGAACGCGACTGGCACTAGGACTTCTGGTTCAAACGCGGCAGCGACCAAGTCGCCCAGGTGCGACAAGTTGACGGTCGGACGATTGTTTTTTTTATGGGCGCTTGCAACACACCAACGGGGCGCCTATATTTCACTCGTAAACCTGTGGAAAGGGAAACTAATGGAACGTGAATATATTTCGGTGGTCGACACCGCCAAGATGATCCGGACTGCCTTGAAGAAGGCCTTCCCCGGCGTGAAGTTCAGCGTCGTGTCGGACAAGTATGCCGGGGGCGCCAGCATTGACGTGCGCTACCTGGACGGCCCCTTGGCCAAGGACGTGGAAGCTGTGGTCGGGCCTTTTGCCGGGTCTGGCTTCGACGGCATGATCGACCTGAAATATTCCAAGTCGTCTTTCCTGCTGCCCAATGGCGACGTCGTTTATGGCGGGACCGAAGGCACCGCTGGCAGCGCGGGCGTGGTTTCCAAGGAAGCCCCCGAATTGCCGGAAGGCGCCAAAGTGGTCATGTTCATGTCCGATTATGTGTTCGTGCGGCGCCGGAATTCGGCGCCCGCCGTCAAGGCGGCGCTGGAACATGTGGCCAAGGCCATGGGTTACCCGGAATGGGCCAACCTGGAAATTGAAGCCGGGTATGACAGCGCGTATGTCAAAGACGGGCAGAAACACTTCTTGAACGGCGCGGCTGGCAGTGACCATTGGTCGGTCGACCAGCTTGTTCGCCGCCACCTTGCAGGAAACCCGCTATGACGGCTTACGGACTTCTGGTCGCTTACAGGCAGTACCGCTGCACCTGCTGCGACAACGAGGAAGCCATTCAGACGAACCATACCGATATGGTGTTCAATTACTGCAACAACTGTTCGTGGCGTTGCGGTCAATTTCCAGGCCAAGTTTTCGGAACGCATTATTACCGGTCGTTCCTTTATGTCGGGCCTGAACCGGCGCCTGAAGAATTCAACCCGCTTTATCACCCTTCGCCTTGAATTCGAGTAGTTAACGCCCCAAGTATGTCTTGTTGAAACCTGTGGAAAGGAAACTGAATGAAAAAGCTCTGCACGACCAAGTCCAATGTGGCCAAGCTGCCCGAACTGGTCGCCCTTTACCTGGACAAAATTGGCTGCCCGGCGCTGCCCTGGGAAAAGCCTGAAGGCGCCCGGCCGATCGTGGTGCGCGCTGGCGAAAAGGGGTACCACCCCGTGAACCCCAGGCTGAACGTCGACCACTTCAACAGCACGGCTGACAATGGCAAACCCGCGACCCGCCAGCAAATTCATGCCATGCTGAATGGGTCCATGTTCGGCTTCCATTGCCCGGCCGCTGACACCGACGAATACGATGCAGGCGGCAACCTGCGCGCAACCCCAATTGACAGCGTCGAACTGGCCAAGGCGGACTTGGCCCACTTCGTCGGCGCCGGGAAGGCCCACTAATGACCAACCGTCTGGCAATGCTGGCTGCTTCGTCGCTTTTGCTGACAGGCATTGGTCACAGCGACACCCAGGTCCAGGTGGTCAAGGACGACGCACCAGACCTGGACAAGGCAGCCAGGAAGGTCCGGCACCGTTCCCACCCAGACCTTGTTCTAGACCCGCCAGCACAAGCCCAAGGCCCGCTGCCGGTGGCTGGCGGCGGCGCCAAGCAGCGCGACCGGGCCTTAGCCCGGAACCGCTGCTGCCACGGCAAGCCTTTGACCGGCGCCTGCAAACCATGTGGGCGGTCCGATGGCTAACGTAACGAACGCCCAGGACTGCCGTGACGTGCTGGGCAAACCGGTCATTGTGGAAGCCCATGTGGGGCCTGGACGCAAAGGTCAGTCCGTGACCAAGCAGCTTACCTTCAGGCCCATGGACGCCCGGTTTGTCGTCAAGGTGGGCAACGAAGAACTGTACCACCTGCACGGCATTGACAAGCTGACGAAGGTTGTCCAGTTCTACAACACCGTCAACTTAAAGGATTATTAGTTTGCGCGCGGCCTTCTTTCCTTTCCACAGGTAAGGCTGCGCGCGGGGCGGCTGGGACGCTTGCCAAGGTTTCCCAGCCGCTTCCCCACTTTCGAGGCCGTATGTCAATTCCGAATAACATCAATTTCGTCCCACGTGAACGCGTCAGCGGGCACATTGAAGGCGTCGACTACGGCTACAACATGTTCTGCATTGCCCGGTCGCCCGAAGCCCTGCTTTTATGGTCAGCCGGAACAGCCTACACGTCCGGGCGGCAGACCCGCTACGGCGCCAGCAGCCTAGAACTTTTAGACCGCGCCAGTTCCCCGGACCGGCAGAAAAGCCTGGGCAGAATTGGCGACGACGGCGGCAGGCTTACGGCTGCCAGAATTTGGGCCGTTAAGGATGTTCTGGAAAATTTATTCGGGGCTGGCAAGGCCGAACACATTGCCTATGCGGTCAAAACCCGCCAGACTGTACTCTTCGACGGCGGCGGCGGTGCGTTGCAGCCCTGTCGAACCCTGGGCGCCGAAGCCTACCGGCTTTGGCGGGACGTGCCGACGAACGGTTATTACAACAACATGAAAGGAAGACAACGATGAAAAGGTTTTTGCTTTTCCTGGCTTTCCTGTGCCTGCTGGTGGGCGCCGCGCACGCCGAAGACAAGCCAAAGTTCGTGGTCCATGACGACAAATTTTCCACCGTCATGACCGTGGTCGGACCCTACCAGAAAACCGGCTTCGGCTTCTTCGACAATGGCGGCATGGTCTGGTACCTGCGCAGCTTCGTGGGCAAAAAGGACCATGTGGTTGCCCACCAAATTTACGCCACGATAATGTACAGCGGCGACGACTGGGCTTTCTTCGAACGGGCGGCCGACGACCACGCCGAACCGCTGAAGCTGGACAGCATAGACCGCAAGGTCGTTAGCTGCGTGGGGGGCATAGTGGGCTGCATTTACCAGGAAATTGTGGGCGTGACCGTGACCGAAGACGAACTGCGCGCCCGGCCGGAAGGCTTCCAGGTCCAGGTGGTCGGTAAAAGCGGCCTAGCCCGCGTCCTGGACATTTCCCCAGACCAAATTCAAACCCAGCTTGACGCGGTCAACCAGCAGGCCCAGGCGGTCGCGGCAGCCAATTAATGGAAGCCTGGTGCGTCCGGCACCGCGACGGCTGATGCGCCTGTGTGGTCAACCGGTGCCCGGCTGAAGGGGGCATGGTCGGTGCCCACGCTTTGCGAACACCACGTGACATTGCCTTGGGGGTATGCGAAGACAGCCCCGGATTGCCAGGACTGTCTTGCGCGTTTAGCCGTGCGGGACGACGCCACCAATAACGGTGGTCAGCAGAACATAGATAAGCCAGAAAAGAAAAGCTGCCGGAAGCCAAGCCCACTTAGGGTTGGCAGGAACGCCGGTCGTGGCCAGCGCCGCAAACAACACGGCGGCAAGCAGACAAAGCAAAGCTAGAATTCCAACAATGCCCATGGCCCTGTCCTTTCAGTTTTTTTTTCGCTAAACACAAAATGACAATGAAACTCAAAATAAGCGAAACATAACCGAATGCGTGCATGTCCCCCATGCCCAGAACTACTTCTGCCAGTCCTGGCCTTTCAGTTTGGTGGTTTCCGCGTCGACGTCGACCGGTTCAGTTCCCGACCGCAATTCTTTCTTCTTGGGCGGGTTATGCGCATGCTGGCTGGCGTCGTCTTCCTGCAACGCGGTATTGGTGTTGCCGTTGCTGGTGTCTTTGTTTGAGTTTTCTGTGCCCATGGTTTCCGCCTTTCTGGTGTGTGGTGCGGAAACGCGCAAGGTCTGTTACCGTTCCAACCGTACAATAACGCACCGTCTTAATTAGGAGTAGTCAAATGACCGAAGTCACACGCCGGTATGGCCAGTTCGAATACAAGCCCGTCATTAGCGAAGGTCAGCTTTACCTGTGCTTTGCGCACGGCAAGTGGCGTCCGTTACATATGGCGGACTTCTTCATGGGTGGCCAGGAATTGACCAAGGCCGACTTCGACAAGAGGTTCCCGAACCTTCAGGACTTGCCGACGACCGCTTTCCAGGACGGGTCGACCTTGTCCCAGGCTTCCGAATAGACCTGCTTCATTTGCGCGACAATGCCGGGCACGCGCGGGTCGCTGGCGGGCAGGCTGCGCGCCGCTTCGTAAAGCTTGTGACCGTCGCCCATTTTCGCGTCGAACATGGGCTTAGGCAAAACCTGCACTTCGCCAATTAGCCCGCTGTCGAACTGCACCAGCAACTTTTTATCCATATAGTCGCCGGGGTACATGCGGAAACCTTCGTCCAGCACGTTGTAGTGTTCGCGCAGCGCAGCCAGGACCGGCGCCGAGTCGCTGGGCTTGTCGACCAGAAACGACGCGCGGGCAATGTCGGTAATTTCCGGCAGCGTGCGCAAACCGCCCTGCAGCTTTTCTTCAATGCGCGCGGAATTTTCCTTGATGCCTGGGTTTATGAATTTGGCGCCGGTCGCCTGTTCAATGGCGGCGCCCACCTTGGCCAAGCCAGCTTGGTCAATGCGCGCCTGCGCCTGCACTTCCTGCACTGTTGCGTCACCGAACGGGGACTTCGCCACCCAGGCGTTCTTCAGTTCGCCGGTATTCGACTGCCCGCCTGACCGGTCGGGCGTAGTGTGCCACGCTTCGCCTTCTTCGCTGTTTCCTTCTTCCCAGCTTTCACCGTCGCTGGTCCACTTGCCGTGGTCGTCACGCGGTTGATCTTCATTGTATTTGCGCAGACCCTTGGTGGTTTCTTCCTTGTCCGGGTCATAACTCTGTAGCAGCGCCACGTACACGGTGACATAGCCCGCGTCGGACGTTTTCTGCAAAGACTTCAGCGGGCCAAGTTCCTGCTTAATTTTGCCGTTGGCGCCTTTGACGTCGCTGACTTCGTGGTAGCCCTTGATCCAGCTTGGCGGAATAGCATGGTCCAGCGCGCCAGTTTCAACGGTGCGCGTTTGCTTCAGCGTTTTAAAATTGTCCATTTCCGATTTCGGAATATGGACTTCGAAGACGACGGCGCTGCCACCTTTGAATGCGCCGAACATGGCGGCCGTGCCTTCGTTGTTGGCCAGCCACACATGCTTGTCGCTTCCAGGCTTCAGCCCATTGCGGCGAACGCTGGCAAGTATTTTCGACGAAGCCCCATGGTAACCGACCACACCGCCGCCGTCCGAAGTCCACCGGCCATGTTCGTCACGTTCTTGGTTAGGGTTATATTTACGAAGCGATGGAATAAGCCTTGCAGCATTTTCCCGGAAAAGCTTCGCCACGCTTTGACTACTAATAGCTGAAAGATTGAAGCTGAAAATTCCAGCTTCCACGCTGTCGTCTTCTTCACCGTCGTCCGTCACACCATTCAGGCTGCATTCGCAGCATGGGTGTGCGGTCGGTTCCATGTCGCCGGACGGAAATTCTTCGTCCAGTTCAATGGGGCCTGCGTCCATATTTTCCAGGCAAATATCGCAAGCTTCCGCGTCCGCATACCATTCCTTCATGACGTGGACGCCATTGGCCTTGGCCGCTTTCAGGCCTTCCATGTCGCCTTTGCCGTGCGCGTTCAGCGTTTCCGTGCGCGCAATCATGCGGGCGCGGAATGGTGTGAAGGCGCCCATGTCGTTTTCAGACGTGGGCATGGCGGCAATAGCGTCGGCCAGCCCGTCGACGCCCAGCCCATTGTCCAGGCCGTCATAAATGGTCTGCTGAAGCATCATGCGTGTGGTGTCGTCAATTGCCCATTGGGCGTCCGGGTTATCGACCAATTCCCCGTCAACCCATTTCTTGCCCACCAGTTCGGCGGCGCGGCTTTGCGCGAATGACAGCGCCCGCGTGTTTATCAAATTAACAATGCCCTTTTCGGCACTGGCGCCAACAAGCCCGACCGTGGTCAAGCCCGCCGTCGAATAAACCTTGCTTAGGTGCGTCGGCAGGTCGTCTGTCGCCAAGGCGTCCAATTGCGAAATGTCGACCGTAATAAATTCAGCCAACGCTTCCCCGTCTATGTCGGGGTCTTCATCATCCGGGTCTTCTGACCCAGAAGCCTTTTGTAACGCAGGCTTATAATTTCGAACCTTTTCCGAAATGTCGGCCGCCATGGTCTTGAAGACTTCCATGACTGCTTCTTGAATTCCGTCGATGCTTTCACGGGTTTCCTTCGTTTGCTTGTCGGGGTGACGTGAAGGTGCAATGCGGGTCTTGCCCGCGCCAAGCGTTGCGCGCTTGTGTGCCTTAATAACGGAATTGGCGTTCCCGTCCGGCGCGGACGTCGTATCGACGAAAGGGACAGCAGCGGCTTTGCTTACCCCCGCGTCGTCGTCACTTTGTTGCGGCGGCGCTTCGGCAATGTTCTTTTCCCAGTCCGTCACCACTTCCGCCCAGACTTCCGGCCCGAACAGCAATTTGCCGTCATAGGGTTCAATGCTGTCCAGGTCGATGCCTTCGCCATTGTAGGTAATGGTCACGTGCGGCTTATAGCCGGGGTAGTCCCAACTGCAGCCGCCGTCGCATAATTGCTGCCAGCGGTTTTGCAGGTTCAACGACGTAAAGCGCAGCACCACGGCGCCTTTGTCGCCAAGCTGTTCGACCGACCGGCCGGGCGACTGTCCGACCTGGACCTTGCCGCTGGCGGCGCCCTGCATGTCCCAGTCCACCGGGCTTTTGCTGAAGGCGACCGTCACGTGCATGTCTTCCGGCGCCAAGGTCTGCGGGAAGCCCTGGCTGGCTGCCCAGTCAATGACGTCCTGGGCATTCAGCAAAGGCCTTGAAACATATAGCGTTTTTCCCGCGTCCTTCAGCAAGGCCTGAGAACGTCCGTAGCGGCCTTTGTTGGTGGGCAGTGCTTCGGTAGCGGCTTCTTCATTCGTCTTGCGTGGCGGCGGCTTTACCTGCGCCTGCTGGCCATTCGGCGGGGGTTTCTTGCCCCCGTTCTGGCCGCCGCCCTGGCTGTCGTTCTGGTCACCGCCCTTTGGGCCATTGTTTCCGGGCTGTTTGCCGTCTTCCTGGCCGTCCTGGTCACCACCCCCAGGCTTGCCGCCACCGCCGCCGCCATTGCCCCCAGGCTGAAGCTGGGGCGGCGGTGCGGGCGGGTTAATGATGTCCATAAGCTTTATGGGACCGGTCGCGGTGTAGACCATGGGCACGTCGCCTTCGACGCCATAGGGTTCGCGACCCATTTGCTTGCGGTATTCGTTCAGGGTCAGGGCGCCGCTGCGAAGCTGGCTGTCCAGCACCGGCACTTGGTCGACCGGGTCCAGCACGTCGTCTTCGACCCAGCGGAATTCCAGGTCGTATTGGCCCAGGTGTTTCTGCAGGCAAATATCGACGAACTGCTTGACCCAGTTCATAAGCGGGGCAAGGCCTTCTTCCGACCCGGCCTGCTTTGACGTCTGCGCGGTGGCGCGGTTTGTGCGCGCTTCGAACGCGGTGGGCGGCACGCTGAAGGCGTAGCAGCGAATTTTCGTATACCAAAGGTCGGTGTCGTCCGTCAGCACCGCTTCTTTGGTCATGGTGATGTTTGTTCCGCCCGGCACGAACTTAGCGTGGCGCTTCTGCGCTTGGTTGCCGGTCAGAATGTCGTCCCACGCATTCTGGAAGTCGCTGATCTGTTTCGGCGTCCAGTTTTCCGGCACGCTAATAAGCGCGTCGGGAATGGTACCGTCGGTGAAGTAGTAAAGCTGACAAAGCTGCTTGCGCAGGGCAAGGTTGACCGTCAGCACAATTTGCTGGACAGGCGACATGCCGTAAATTCGGTTCGGCCGAAGGTTGCGCGGCATATAGATCATTTCGTCGGTCGTGAAGTCGCCCGCCGCCGTGCCATGGACAATTTGCTGGTAGGCAGTTTCGGGCGGTTGCGGCGTGCGGCCATCAATGTCGACCTTACGGGTAATGGTCATGCCGGACACGACCTGGAATTTGGTCTGCAACGGGTCGTCTTCGTTCACATAGACGCAAGGTGCATCGAACACCAGCACGTCTTCCAGCAGCATGCGTAGCCAGTCCGCGAAAGTGTGTTCACCGTCCGGGCTTTGGAAAAACTTCTGCGACGCTTCCATGCGCACGGCTTGGTCGGGCGTAATTTCGCTGTCGTTCTCAATTTCCGACGGCTTAATGGACCACTTCAGCGCGGCAATTTGATCTTTGCGGGTTTCAATAAGCAGCCGCGTAATGTTGTCGTTTTCCGCCAACATGAACAGGTCGTAAAAGCTAATGGGTTCGTCGGTGCGCGGCTGAATGTTAAGATTGTAGCCAACGCGGTAGTCTTCCTGGCGCGGGCGAAAGTCTTTGGGGCCTTGCGGCGAAGGCGGCAGGCCCGGCGCAAAGTAGCCAACCGACATTTGCTGCTTCATGGAATTGGCAACGGCTTTGGTAATGCCGGTACTGTCCAGCAGGCGCTGCATGAACGTGCGGCGCGGCGGTTCTTCGACAACGGACATTTGAGTTCCTATTTCGCTAGGAATGCGTTGGCCCTGACAGGCTTTTATATGACACGGCCGAATTGCGAAAGCAAAAAAGGCCCCACCGGTTAGGTGGGGCCTAGTTCACGCAGCCAGCCTCTTCTTCAGGCGTGCTTCGCGCTTCTGCAATTTCCTTATAGCAGTTTCCGCACGCTTTTGCTTCGTGCCCCACCGCTTCAATGCCGCCTGGGGTTCTTTCCAGGTCCAGTTTGGTCTTGTCAGGCTTGGCTTTGACTGTCGGTTCTACCGACGGTCTATTCAGCCAGCCGCGCTTGACCACTTCTTCCACCATGGCGCGTTCAATGGGCGCTTGGTGCGGACCGTGCTGGGTTTCCTTCGGGTACTTCCAGCGGTGGGCGTCGTGCGACCAGTCATGCACCACGTCGTGCCAGCCCTGGAAGCTGTTGCCAATTATTCGGTCCCTACGCATCCAAGACCGGCCACGGTGCTTCACAATAATTTTGCCTGTGAAGGTTTCGCCCATTGTCAGCTTGTACAGGGCACGTGCCGCCGTCTTCACTTCCTGGTCGGTCATGCGACGGTTGCAGTTGGCAGGCCAAAGGGCGTTCACAATGGTGTAGGCCCTTGCCAGCGTTCTTTGCTTTCCGCCCCGTGCAGCCTTTTCGGTGTCGGCGCGGGCGATGGCTTCCGCCACCGCAGTGTCTACTGCGTTCATGTTTTCTCCTTACGTTTTCAAACAACTCTAGGAGTATAGCAAATGGGTTTTCCAGAAATTCGGTCCGACGCTATAGAACAGCGTCAAATCGCTTTCATTGCTGGGAATTCGCGGCGCGACCGTCGGACTTGACACAGCAAATTCAACATTAGATGCGC
>Ga0265338_10001729_pt1 | contig 34551 bp, 33 predicted proteins | sample 42126metaG_FD_193579 | JGI IMG/M metagenome (GOLD analysis project Ga0265338, IMG submission 193579) | Rhizosphere microbial communities from Carex aquatilis grown in University of Washington, Seatle, WA, United States - 4-21-26 metaG | ecosystem: Host-associated > Plants > Roots > Rhizosphere...
GCTTTATCGCGCTTGGTATTGAGTTCATCCCAAGGTACTTCAACCCGGGGATGCCAAAAGTGTCCAGCACAAAGTGCAAAATCTATCAGCCAACCACTTAGCTCCTACTCAGCAGAAGACCCTGGGCGAAACGGGGCGCTTCGCCCAAAAGCCTTGATTCGAAGGGCTCCCTGGGGCAGAAAGCACCCTCCCCTGTCGGACGCTTAGCTCAGCTGGTTAGAGCACGTGCATCACACGCACGGGGTCACAGGTTCGAATCCTGTAGCGTCCACCATCTTTCTTAAGTTGTTTTTGCATAGATTAATGCGTCAACTCATTCCCGGAGGAACGCTTGAATCACGCGGTAAGGGCCCGTGGGCTGCTAAGCAGGTGCAGAAAAATCCTCTTGAAAGTAAATATTGCTTTTCAAGACCCATCGCCTAACGTTATTCGATGAAGTTCACCTGGGATTCCAGGAAGGAGGCCGCAAACATTGCAAAACACGGAGTACGCTTTTCTGAGGCTCAACACGCATTCGACGATTCGAATGCGATTGTGGCATTCGATGAAGCGCACAGTCCGCGCGGAAGTCACGAGCTTCGCTGGTGGCTTCTGGGGAGAGTTGAAAACCGTGTGATGTTAGTCCGCTACACTCATCGGTCCGGTGGAGTCGTCCGCATCATCGGTGCAGGATACTGGGAAAAAGGAGCCAAACTCTATGAGCAAGAAAATCAAAACCTCTGAAAGGCCTCAATTTAACAGCGCTGGCTATCAGATTAACATCGAGGATCTGAATGGCGAACCACTGCCCGATCTTGGAAAGCTTGAATTTCGGCCGCTTAGGCACGGCGGCGCGCGGGTTGGTGCCGGACGCAAGCCGTCGGGTCGCAAGGCCGTTCTTCTGCGTCTTAGTCCGAAGGTCATAGCCGCGCTCCGAAAGGAAGCTGAACGTAATCACAAGACGCTTTCGGATGTTGCGGAAGCACGCCTTGCACACGCCTAGAACAGGCACCCAGATTGCTTACCCCCTTCCCTTATCTGCCGCGACGGCCTTCAGAGGCTCCGTAACCAAACAGCTACCAGCCGTTACGCTCCCTCTGGAAAGTTGGACTCCTGTAGCGTCCACCATGGAAGGCCATCGGGCATCATGGCGCCTCGTACACTTCGACGAGGGCGATGCCGATGCCGCCATTCTTTCCGGCAATGACGGGCGTGTAGGTTCCGGGACTCAGGCTCGCGAGTAAGGCGGCATCCTTGGATCCGGCTCCCAGCGAGAATGCGTTGACGGCGCTCTCTGCGGCGGCGATCGCAGTGCCGTTGCCCACATACCAGTCGTCGTTTGACGCAAGCAACGGACCGCCCAGTGCGCTCAGTTGAAGCTCCGGATCCGCGAGCACCACTCCGGGCCCCAGGTCGGTCGGATCAAAGACGGTCAAGGATGGTCCCACGGCCCTTATGAGCACGTCGCGCGCGCCCGAGCCGGCCACCGCGAACCCGGCAATCAGCGACTGCGCGCCGGCTTCGGCCTGGGCGCGCGTCGAGATGTTGATCAGGCGGGAGGCGGCCGAGGTGTCCAGATCGTAGACCTCCACCAGGGCGACGCCGGTCGCGCCGTTCTTGCCGGTTACCAGGGCGGTGTAGGCACCGGGTGGAAGCGTGACGACCATGGCGGAGTCCCTGCTGCCGGCCGGCAGGGCGAAGGCGCCCGCCTTGGATGCGGCAGCCGCGATCACAGGATCACCTCCCCAGTCGTCGTTTGAAGCCAGCACCGTCCCATCGGACTTCGTGAGCTGGAGCACGGGGTCGGCAAGCACCACCCCGGAGTTTAGGCTGACCGGGTCGAAGCTCGTCAGCGTGGGGCCAATCGCGCGGATGAGGAGCGGCTTGGCCCCGGTTCCCCCAACGACGAAGCCTGCAATCACGATGTTGGCACCGGTGCCCACCTGGGCGCGGGTCGAGATGTTGACCAACGTCGAGGCCGGCGGCACATAGGCCGCGGCGCTTACCGAGAGCAGCGCCCCTGCGGTCACGATCGCGCCGCCCGTGGCGTTCCGGACGTACGCGGTGTAGGTGCCCGCGTCGGATTGGGCCACGCTAGGCAGCGTGAGCACGGCCGCCGTGGCGCCGGCTATGTCGGCGCCGTCCTTGCGCCACTGGTAGCTGAGGGCGCTCGTGTCGGTCGCGAGCACGGAGAACAGCACCCGCGCTCCCGTGCCCACGGAGGAAGCCACCGGCTGCAAGAGGATCGTGGGTACGATCACGACGCTCAGCACGGCCGCGTTCGACGTCACGCTGGGGCTCGCTTCGTTGCTGACGACACAGCGGAACTGGTCTCCATTCATCGGCAGGGTCGCTCCGTTCACAGTGAGCGCGCTGGAATTCGAGCCCGCGTAGGTCGCGCTGTCGCTCAGATTGGTCCAGGTCTGGGCTCCCGCCGCCTGCCTCTGCCACTGATAGGACAGCGGCGTCGCGCCTATGGCCACGACCGAGAATGTCGCCGAGCCGCCCGTGCCGGCCGTCCGGCCTGCCAGCAGCTCGGTCCTGAGGGTGCCCTGACTGGCCTGAATCAGCTCAATGCCGGTGCCCGCCGGGTCGAGGTTTCTGGAATACTGCATGCTCGCGGCGTTGTTCCAGTGCTCATGCGTTCCCAGGCTTCCTATGGGCAGCCCAGAATTGTCCGGATCATAGACGGTCCCCGGCGGCCAGTTTGCGGAGTCAGCGGCCTGGTGCAGGTAGTCGTCAACCGCCGGCATCTGCACATAGGTGCCTGCGGCGGGGACGCGGTCCGACGTGAACTCGGAGCGCAGGAAGTCGTAGCCGACCGACTCGATCGCGACCGGGTCCAGGGACGCGAAGACGGATGCCGAGAAGCTGTTGTTGAACGGCGGCATCTGCCACTTCAGGGGAATGTCGAGCTCGTAGTCCGTCGCCCAAAGCGCGTCCATCAGGTAGACGAGATTCTTTCCCCCGAGAAGCGAGTGGCCCATGATGTCCACCTGGACCCGGTACATGCCGTAGGTGCCCCGCGTCACGTTCGGCGCCTCGTCGGGAGCCACCAGGCCGCCATGAAGGTGGGAGGCGTCGACCCGGGTCTGCGAGCCGAAATGGTTCTTCGCGAACATCGTCATCCCGGCCCGCATGTGCCCCTTGAGCATCGGGATGTTGATCAAGTACTCCGCGTCCTCGAACACCGAGTAGAGGTAGTCCTGGTGGACGGGGGTGTCGCCCGGATTGATCAGCAGCGCCAGTCCCTGGTCGGAGTAATGGATGATCGCCGTCGTGCTGGGCACCACCGATTCCCTTCCAAGGCTCTCGTAGCCGCCGTTGTCAAGGTAGTGGACATTGGGGAATTCCCCGTGCCAGACCTCGTACAGGTGCTTGTAGATGTGCTTCATGGGATCCCCGATGTAGATGTCCTGCTGGTTGACGCCAACCACGCCGACAAGCTGCCGCAGCACGCTTAGAACGGGGCCGACCGATGTCTCGGAAATATACGCGTCGGGCGTCAGATCCACGGGATTGAAGTTACCTGCCCAGGCGCTTGTGGCGTTGATCTTGATAAAGATCTTTTCACCGCCGGTGTAGCCGATGTCCCCCTTCCCCCGGGCTGCATTGTGGTACCTGAATATCGCATCCCAGGCCTCGCTGTCGGTGTTCTTCCCCGCAAGGTTCCGCAACGCGGTTGAAACCATTCCATCAATCACGGCCTGGTTGTTGTTCTCGCTCAGATACCACCCGTGACCTGCGGCATCGACGACGCAGCCCTGGTTCACGGCGCTTGGATCATGCACCCAGACCACCCGCCCAGGGTAGACGCCCTTAGCAATCCCCATTGGCTGGCTCGCAACGACCGACGCCGTTGCAAACACGGGGCCCGGGCGGTCGGCGGCCGAAGCGATGCTTCCAAATCCGGATGCGACAACGGCCGCAACGACTGCGAGGCAACCACGGTGAAATGCCTTCATTGGATTGAGTGAGGTTCCGGCTGCAAATCCGGAGCGGGCCCACGCCCGGGGGATTGGGCAGCCCCATTATAGGCCGGCCGCCCCACCCCGGGCTCCGCGTTTTTGGACGAAGACCGTGCATTTTTTGCGTGCCCCAGATTCCCGAGGGGCCTGGTGTCCGAGCGGCTGGCCTGCCGCAAATGGGGCATGACCTGGTGTCCTCCACAGGACGGCGGCCAGCCCTCAAGGCCGCCCCATCCGCACAGGCCCTGATCCCCTGCGTGTCAATCCGAGGCGATCATTGGCAACCCCTTCACCGCCGCGCCTGAACGGGGACCCTGCGTCAACCCCGAATCACGGATTGACGGCCGTTGGAGCGTGGCTCGCCGGCCGGCTTGTCAGGTCCTTAAGGTGATCCAGCACCGAAACCGCCGGGCCCGGGCTCCCATCGGCATTCCAGGCCTCCCACTCGGGCGCCCAGTACATCACCCCAATCCCGCGCGGCGCCTTCTTCACCGTGTTCACGATGTCCGCCATGAACTGCAGCCTGCCCTCGGGCGTCACCGGCCAGAGCATGCACTTGTTGTCCGGTAGATGCGAGCGCCCGTAGCCGGTCTCCACCACCAGGAAATCCTTATGGTAGCGCTCGGCGCACCGGTTCATGTTGTCCCAGACTTGGTCAAGCGTGCCGTGGGCCCACTCGGGGTAGAAGCTCTCGGCGATGATGTCGTACGTCACGTGCTCGTCGTTGAGGTGATCGAAGAACCATTCCGTGACGGCCCAGTTCGCACCCTTGTCAATGTGCATGGCGATGCGAGGCGGCGTGTTGCCCGCCGCCCTCATGACACCTCGAATGCCCGCCTTGAGCACCCGCGCCAGGTGGTGCCACTGCGCCGCCTCATCATACGGCCCCGGCACGCTGAATTCGGTGGAACCCGGAACCTTGATCTCGGCCAGCGGCCACAGCGTGCCGCGGGTGATCTCGTTGCCGACCTGCACCCAGTCGGGCATCGCGCCCGCGTCCTTCAGCCGCTTGACGGTGTCGTAGCAGTACGACTCAACCTGCTTCTCGAGTCCGTCAATATCCAGGCCCCTCCACGCCACGGGCGTCTCCTGGTGCCCGGGGTCGGCCCACGTGTCGGACAGGTGGATGTCCAGGAGGAAGGTCGCGTTCGCGGCCTTGATGCGCTTGGCGAGCGGTATCGCGGCCTCGAGCGTGTTGTTGGGCGCCTTGCGGACCGGCGGAACAAACACCCGCACGCGAAAGGCCGACCAGCCATGGTTCCTGAGAATCGTCAGCTCGTCGCTCGGCACCCCATTGTCCTGGTAGACCCGCACCCCTTTGGGCCCGGGCTTCCATGGTGAGTCCAGCGCCGAAATGTCCGCGCCCAGGACGAACCGGGGCCCTCGGCCGGCGCCCCCCGAACCCGTCCCTTCGCCCGGGTTCATCGCGCAACCCGCAAGAAGGGCGAACAGCGAGGCCAGCAGCGCCGTCCTGGCGACCGGATAGAAACGCTGGACGGGGTTCCGCATGCGCTCGCCCTGATCCGGGACGTCAGCGATGCGGGCCGTCAAAGGTCGGGCTCCGTCTTGTCCTGCGCCTTCTCAATCTTGTTCAGCCGGAAGACCAGGATGAGCGTGGTGACAAAGGTCGCCAGCAGGCCCAAGGAAATGAAAAGCATCTTCAGCCGGTAGAACGCATCCCGCACCACAAAGCGATTCCGGTCAAAATCCTCCCTGTAAAGCAGCCAGATCAGAAACAGGATGAGGCCATTGAAGAAAATGGCGGCAAGACGGTGCCGCCGCTCCCTTGATTCATATTTTTTGAGGCGATCGAATTTTTCCTGTTCTTCGTTCATGAGAAATGAGCCAGAGGGAGCCTCCCGAGGTCGCGTACCTGAGGCGAGAAAACATCTTTCCCACCAATCGGCAATCCGAAGTTATTGCCAATTCCCGGCCCGCATCCGCGCCGGTGGGGGCGCTGGGCGCCCGAACGCCCAATGCCCTCATCATAGATTCGTAACTGCCTAAGCACCAGCGTTGAGCGTTGCCGCAATCGCCTTCATCTCGGCGCGGCGGAGGCTGTATTTCCGGGTCACGAAGCCGCTGAGCGCATAGCAGGCGGCAGGAAACAGGGTGAACAGCGCGACGATGCACCGCAGGGTCTGCGGCTCCTGTGTTGCGCCGCCTGCCTTGTAGCCGAAGGCCGCCAGCGCCCAGCCGATTGCGGCTCCGCTCAGCGCGAGCCCCAGCTTGAGCACAAAGAGCGTCCCGGCGAAGCTGACCCCGGTCAGGCGCTTGCCCTGCTTCCATTCCCCGTAGTCGACGGTGTCCGACATCATCACCCACTGGATCGGCGTGATCATCTGGTGCAACACGCCTATGATCAGAATGAGGGCAAACATGAGAACGTGCTGCCGGAAAGGCACGAAGAACATCGCGACGCTGAGGGCCGCCAGAGCGAAGTTGGTCCACGAATAGACACTCACCTTGCAGTAGCGGTCGGTGAGCGGCTTCGTCAGCATGCACCCCGCAATGTTGCCCACCGAGTACGTGGCCAGGAACGCGGTGAACAGCCCCGCACTCCCCAATATGTACGTCACGTAGTACATCATTGCGCCACCGCGGGTCGCCACACCGAGAATGTTGAGGATCGTGAGCACGCCGACGATGCGCCATTGGTCGTTTCTCGCGATGTCCCTCACGTCCGCCCAGAACGAGCCCGCCGTCTCGCGCTTTGGGAGGACGCGCTCTTTCGTCGTGGCAAAGCAGACCAGCAGCATGAAGGCGGCGGCCACCGCGAGGATCGCGATCGCCCCCTGGTAGCCCGACGCCTTGTTTGCCCCCCCGATCCAGCTCGCCAGAGGAACCATGAGGACCGTGCTGAGCATTCCGCCCGCCGTCGCCAGCACGAAGCGATAGGCCTGGAGTGAGATGCGCTGCGTGTCGTCCGCCGTGATGACGCCGCCCAGGGCGCAGTAGGGGATGTTGACCACGGTGTACATGAGGGTGAGCAGCGGGTAGGTGACCGCCGCGAAGACCATCTTTCCCCCCAGGCCCAGATCCGGGGTGCTGTAGGCGAGCACGCAGCTCAGCCCGAAGGGCACGGCACCCCAAAGGAGGTAGGGGCGAAATCGTCCCCAACGGCTGTGGGTGCGGTCCGCCAGCCAGCCCATGATGGGGTCGCTCACCGCGTCCAGCCCGCGCGCGATAAGAAACATGCCCCCGACAAAGGCCGCGGGAAGTCCGAAGATGTCCGTGTAGAAGAACATCATGTAGAACATGACGTTGTCGAATACGACATGGCTGGCCGCATCCCCCAGTCCGTAGCCGATCTTTTCCCGTACGGAGAGGGCCCTTTTGTCCATCGCTGAATCGAAGACGGATTCAGCGTCCAGGCCAACGGTGAAAATTTCCCGCAGGTTCCCGGCGCGTGCGCCCAGGCGAGATCTCCCTCCTGGCCAGCAGCGCCTCGAGGCTCCTCCGCCAATCCCCCAGGGAAAATGTTTTCATCCAGCGGGCCTTCTCCGATTGAAGCATGTCCCCAAGCCGCCGGGTGGGCGCGGCCTCCAATCTTCCGTCCGAGACCAGACGGCCCATCTTTCTGTGGAGCAGGTCACGGTCACGGACCTGCCCGACACCCTGGTGGCAGGCGCGCAGAATGGATAGCAATTCATCAGCCTGATCCCCCCGCCAGCACGGCTGGAGCGCCTCGACGACATAGCAGCATTCTCGTGAAAGCACGCGGGTGCGGTGCCAGGCCGCCGGGTCGGCGTGCGCGGAGCCCAAAATGGACGCGAGGGAGTCAAGCGCCTCGCGGAGCATGCCATCGATCAACCGGCGCAGGCGTGGGATGATGCGCGTGTCCCTCCCTTCAAGGGGCGGGCACCACCGTTGCAGGCGGTGAAGGGCCTTGTCCGACTCCAGTGCCCGCCGGGCCACCTTCACACGGCGGTGCTTTCGCCTCCGCAGATGCGCGCGAAGGGGTTCCAGGGCGGCGTCGCCCCTGAGCGGGCCCTTTTCGATGAGCTTCAGCTGCACCTGGGTGTCGCGCACCCCCCCCAGAGCCTTCAGCTGCAGCAGCAGCAGGGATCTCACCCCGGCCGGCGCACGCTGAGCGGCACCCAACAGCCTCAGGCAAATCAGGAGCCGGCGGATAGCTATTCGCAGTTCATGGATCGAACGGCGCGACAGCCTGCGGCGACACGCCCCGAGTTCCCTGCGGTAGGCCCGCACGCTGCCCTTGCAAAGCCGAGCCAAGCACCGGCGGACCGAGGCCTCTGGAAAAGGGCCGTAGCTCGGGACATCGTGGATAGGCGCGCGCATGGAGGAACGAGATTTCCGATTTTGACCCCGCCGGCGCGCCTTCGCTCCGCGTTTATGGGCAAACACGATGCATTTATTGCCCGGAGCCCGCGGCCGCGAGAAAGAAGGCGTCACGCGCGGCCCTTGCGCAGGAAGCGGAGAATCTCCACCTCCCTTGGCATGGACGGCGCCGTGCCGAACCTCGTGACGGAAAGCGCAGCGACCGCGTTCCCGTGCCGCGCGGCGGCGAGCAGGTCGCCGCCTGACCGCACGAATCCCGCGGCAAAGCCTCCGACAAACGCGTCGCCAGCGCCCGTTGTGTCGACGACCTTGATGCCGCCATGCCCGGGGATGAGCGTGTGGCTCCCGTCGGCTGTCGAGAGGAAGCAGCCGCGGCGGCCGAGCGTGACGATCACCGCAGGTACGGCCAGCACCCGGCAGAGCCGGTGCAGCGCCTTCGGGCCGAGGGCCGCGAGCGCTGATTCCTCGAGGCGGCCGGCGGACCCGCCAAGCATCTTCGCGAGGGCGACAAACTCGGACTCGTTCGGGATAAGCACGTCGGTGAGCCGCAGAATTGACGGGTCAAAGTCGCGCCGCATGGGAGCCGGATTCAGGATCGTGGTGACCCCGGCGCTTCGGGCTATTCGGAAGGCGTAGGCGTTGACGGGGAGGTTCGCCTCGTGCTGGCAGACCAGGACCTTCGCACCCCGGATCAGGGAGGCGTCGATGTTGCCGGGCCGAAGATGAGCGCTGGCCCCCAGTGCGACGATGATCTCGTTCTGTGCGGCGTCATCCACGAAGATCGCCGCGGTGCCCGTCGCGTGCCCTGGCTTTACGATGAAGCGCGCACCGATGCCCTCGGCCTTGTAAAACTCCCGCGCGCCGTCGGCGAAGACGTCGCGACCCACGGCGCCGATGAACAAGGTCGGCACCCCCGCGCGGGCGGAGGCCACCGCCTGGTTCGAGCCCTTTCCGCCCGGGCCCGTGACAAAGTTGCCAATCACCGTCTCTCCGGACCGGGGAAAAGCGGCGCACTTCCAGGTGAGGTCCTGCACGAAACTGCCAACCACGACGACCTTTGGTTTCATCGCGGCCGATTCCAGAATGCCTTCGGCCGCGGCGCAACCCCCGTCCGCGTCCTTTTGCGGGCCTTCGGCCGCAGTCGCAAAGCACGCGCCGGCCAAGGGAATGTGAATGCTGCTTTATCTTGGGACCGGGCGCTGCTCGAATGGATGATTCGCAATGCCCGTTTCAGCATCCACGCCCACGACCACAGCTCCGCTTGGGCTAAGGCTCATCGCCGGGGCCAAGCTTGTGAAGGGTGTCGTGCTCTCCTGCCTCTCGCTCGGGATCTTCGACCTGATCCACAGGGATCTCACCGCGGTCGCGCTCCACTTTGTGCAGGTCGTCCGCATCTCGCCCGAAAACAGGTTCGTCGTGCTTCTGCTGGAGAAGCTCGGGCTGGTCGATCCGTCCACGCTCGTGCGCCTCGGCATTCTCTCGGCGCTCTATGCGTCCGTGCTCCTTGTCGAGGGATTCGGGCTGTGGCTTGGGGCGGCATGGGCGGAATACATGGTCTTGCTTTCCACAGGATTGTTCGTGCCGGAAGAATGCATCGCCACCTACCAGCATTTCACGTGGCTCAGGCTCTCAATCCTCCTGATCAACGCGGTCATTCTGGCCTACGTGGTCAACGTCGTATGGCACAGGTACGGGCTCAGAAAATCCAGCGCCGCCGCGAATGGGAAGTGATGGCCTGGCAACCGCCTTAGACCCCGCCCCCGCAACACGCAGGATTCTTTGCCTCATCGCGGTGGCCGCCTCCGCGGCGCTACTGCCCCTCCCCTCGCGAGGCGGGGATGCGACCCATCCGGGGCGTCCCGCAATCACCGGCATTTCACACGTCGCCCTCTGGGTCGGGGACCTCGATCGGCCTCGGGCGCGGCCGCGATACTGCCCAATACGATCTCGCCCAAATGCCTGAGTCCCTTTTGGCCGCGAGACTTACGGGTAATACCGGGACTTTGGCCGCTCGAGCTTTCACGGGATCGCGGCCGTCGACGGGTGCGGGCTGCAAATCGAGGTCCCCCAGGATTAGGATCGCGGTCTCGGTTATCCTCCCGGCAGCCCAAGCTCAGCAGGTCTAATCTGGTGAGATAGTCCTCTGAACGAGCAAACCGACTCCCGTTCGGCTCACAGCCGTGCGGGCAACAGGGTGTTTACATGGCGTTTGGCGCCATTCCAGCACGTGCCATAATGACTCATCGAACGCCGAATTTGTTGAGCTGATAATTTATCATGTATTTAATTATTAAATCGTTAGGAAACTGAATACGGGTAAACGGCATGCAAAGAATGCGCGAATATGGACAACAACTGCGGAGAACATGCCCCCCCAAGGGCGTAGCGTACCATCGACGCAGATCCGTATGCTTCGGCGTTAAATTAAAGACAGTCCTAAAATAGAAATCATCATGAACATTGAATCTCCAACTCCTGTTGCAGTTCCTGCCGCAACGCCCTCCGCCACTTCGGCTCAGGCTCCCGCCGCCCCGATCATCTCGGGATCGGCGCCACAGCCGACACCCGTGGCCGCCAACCCGGCCATTGTGAAGCCCCGCAAGGTCAAGAAGGTCAAGGTGGCGGTGCCCGCGGCAAAACTGTAGTCGCTTGCCCCTAGTCTGGTCCCAAGGCCGTCCCCGCAAGGGGCCGGCCTTTTTTGTGGCCCTCGGGGCCCAGACCAATCCACGTCCTCCCGCCGGCTGCGCATGTCGACGCCCAGCGTCGTGATGAAACCCATAATCTCATCCTCGAGCTGCCCGACGTCGGGCGCTCGGCCGCTCTCCTCAGCGACAATCGCCCAGGCTGGCATGTCCTCCAGGTCGCCGTCGGTTGAATCTAGACGGACGCCGCGGTTACAGGCGCGAGCCGTCGCCGAATGCCGCACCCGCCCGGAACGGCCCGCTAAGCGCCGTCACCCAGGGTCTTCAGCGTGCCGCGCAGGTCGAGGCGGCCATCCGGGCGCGCCAGGGCCGCGCCCACGTCGGGATGAGCCGCACAGAACGCGGCGACCTCCGCATCGCTCATGACGAAGAACGCCGTGGACAGGGCGTCGGCCACGGCCGCGCTTGGTGACGAGGCCCATGCCCTGGAGGCGCGCGCAGCAGGCCGGCACGTCCTCGGGTCAATCAGGTGCGAGCCTTTCACGGCGAGTCCCGATCCGCTGAGCGCCGCCCGTGTCAGAATCAACTCGCGGCGCGCATCGCCCTCCCCGATCCCGATGGGCCACCCGGCCGACGACGGCGGGTGCTCCAGCGCCAGCGCGGTGCTCCCGCCGCTGTTCAGGCAGGCCGAGTCGACCCCCCACTCGGCCAGCACCTCGGCCATCCGGTCGAGGGCGTAGCCTTTCCCCACGGCGCCGAGGTCAAGCTGGAGCCGCCTCGCCCGCGCGGTCAGGACGTGCGCGGCCGGATCGAGCGTGAACGCCGGCGCGTCCTCGGCGAGCTCCGGCCCGCGCTCGGAGCCGTACGCGGGATCGAATGCCCTCAGGGTTTCCTCCGCCATCTCGGCCGCCAGCAGGAGGCACTCCAGCGCATCCTCGCCGATCACGATCGCTCCCCCGGCCCCGAGGCGGTTGGCACGCGCAATGTCGCTTGATTCCACGAAACGGCTGAGTTCGCCCTCGAGCCGGTCGAGCTCACGGAAGGCCGCGCCGGCGGCCTGCCGGGCGTAGGTTTCCTCATGGCCGGCCGTGATGACCTCGAAATAGGTCGCCATGGCCTCGTGCCTGAAGACGGAGCGGCTCACGGCGGCGAATGCCTCCACAGGGACCAGCGCAGGCGCAGCATGGCTGCCGCGGGCCGCCACCACAGCTGGGCGATCCCGTACTTGGAGCGGCCTTGGCGCCTGCGATGGTGGGTCACAGGCAACTCCCCGACGCGGAATCCGGCTGCGACCGCGAGCGCTGGGATGAACGCCTGGAGCAGATCCATTGGCCGCAGCGCCGTCCGCACCTCCTGCCGCATGACGCGAAGCTGGCAGCCGGCGTCATGGACGCGGTCCGACAGGACGGCGCGCCGGATGGAATTGGCCGCGCGCGATGCGAGCCGGCGCCACCTTGCGTCCTCCCGGTCGACGCGCCACCCGCAGACAAGGTCGAACGGGCCTGACTCCGCCAGCGCAAGCAGCGCCGGAAAGTCGCGGGGGTCATTCTGGCCATCACCGTCCATGGTGAGGATCTCTTCGCCCCGAGCGCTTCGAAGCCCGGCCAGCAATGCCGCAGCCTGGCCCTCGCGGCGGGGCAGGTGCAACTCGCGGCAGGCGGGCCAGCGGGCCGCGGCCGCGGCGATCTCGGTCCCCGTCGAGTCGGTGCTGCCGTCATTGACCAGAACCGCCTCGAAGGGCCCTTCCAGGGCTGCGAGGACCCTGACCGCGCCTTCAACCACGGGAAGGACGTTTCCGGCCTCGTTGTGGAACGGAATGACGAGGGAATAGCGTGGGTTCATCGCCGGGGAGTAAAGACGATGCAGACAAAGCCGGGCCGAAGGCCGAGATACGACCGGTCGTACGTCCCGTGGAGCCGGGAATGGACCTCATCCGCCAGGCCGGCTGACGCGATCACCAGGGCGGCGTCGCAGTCCGCGGGCGGCCGGGTCCAGTAGCCGACATTGTCCATCCCGCGCAGGTACCACGGAAGCGGCCAGTACTCCTCGCTGATCACGCGCACCAGCCCGCCCGGCGACCGGCTCAGGGCGGCGTCCGCCAGACCCCGGAATTTGAGCACGTCGGGCGAACTGTGGACATAGGCGTAGGGATTGCGCGCGTCGGACCCGTAGACCCGGGTGACCCTATCGGCCTGGAAGACCAGGAGCCCGAGCACACCGATCGTGAGCGCGGCGGCGGCGATGCGGGAAGCCGCGCCCCGGGACATTGCAGCGATCGCACCCGCCGCGAGGATGGAAAACCCCGGCACGAGGTGGATGGCATGCCACGGCGTCTTGTACGCGATCGACGACAGCGCAAGCAGGACCAACAACGAATAGGCCGCGGCCCACCGCAGGAGCGGGGCCCTCGTCGCGAGCGCCGTCGCAACGCCGGCCAGTGCAAGGGCCGAGAAGGCGGCCTGCTCAAACACCACCCCTCCATTCCGCTGCCACGCGAACAGCCGAAGGAAATACCACCAGGGCTTCTCGTGCCCCGTGTCGCCGGCGCCAAGCCGTGCCGCAAGGGGCCCGTAGGCTCCCAGCGCGTCGCGCAGTCCGGAGGGGTGCGCGCCCAGCGAGGAGTAGAACAGGGCCGCCACCGCCAGGGCCGCCCCAGCGGCGATCAGCGCGTCGCGCACCGGGCGACGGGGGGCCGGTCCGTCCGACCGGCCTCGGATCGCAAGCAGCGCCGCGATACCGGCTAGGGCGAAAAGGGGGGCGCTCTCCTTTGCCGCCTGCATCAGGCCCGCGCAGGCCCCTGCAGCCGCCGCCCAGCGCGCCCGGCCCGAGGACCACCACTGCCGCGCGCAGACAAAGGCCGCCAGCGTGAAGGTCGCGAGCAGGGTCTCCTGAACGAAATACCGGCTGTAGTAGACGGCAGGCGGGGACGCGGCCAGGAAAGCCGCGGCGGCAAGTGACGGCCACCGGCCAAGCGGCGCGGCCAGGAGGCCCAGCAGGAAGACGGAGGCGGCGCCGGCGAGCGCCGGCACCAGGCGCACCGTCACCTCGTCAAGCCCGGCGAGGGTCCGTTGTCCCCGGATCCATGCGATCGGGACCGCGGCATAGTAGAGCACGGGGCCATGGTGGTCGTGCGGATCGTAGGCATAGCGCCCGGACTCGAGCAGCTCCCCCGCCTTCACCGCCTGATTTGCCTCGTCCGCGTGCATCGGGCGGGAGGCGAGATCCCTGCTGCGCCACCAGAACGCCGCCAGGGTCAGCAGGACCAGGGGCAGCCAGTGGGAGAGGGTCCGGGGCATCGCGGGCGGAGGAGCATGCGCCACGCGGGAACGTGTCAGTTCACGGGCTTACCGTAAACCTCCACCTCAGTGTAGTGGTTGAGCTCGTCGGAGGTGTTGCCGTCGCTGTAGAGGCGGACGTACCTCGCGGTGACGCCCTTCGCGTCGATCACCCGGCCCTTGTACGTCTCGACATACGCATAGTCCGCGCCCTTGCCGAGGCCGTCGGCGTTGGTGTCATCGTTGTTGAAGAGCGTGGTGACGCCGGTCTTGAACTGCGGATCGTTCGACGCCTGGACGACGACGGCGTGATAGACGCGCGCCTGGGCATGGAAGTGCCAGACTGCGATCGCCGCGATCCGCGCCGGGCCCCCGAGGTCGATCTGGACCCACTGCACTCCGGGCCCGAGCTCCACGTACGATCCCTCGTCGCCCGACTTGTCCCCGTCGGTGACGCAGGTCAGCTCGCCGATCACGGGAGACGTGTCGCTGGAGGTCACGGACTTGTTGAGCGAGAGCAGCGTCGTGCCGGCGGGAACCATCAGCGGGCCGGCGCTGGCCGCCGTCTCCGGCTCGAGGTTCGAGACCTTGATGGGCCGGGGCGTGCCGACGAAAAGCGGCTTCGGAAGCTCCAATTTCAGGGGCACAAGGTCCTCGGCCTGCGCTGCGCCGAGGGAACCCAGGGTGAGGAGTATGGCGAGTATTCGGAGCATAAGGTCTGGTTTCAGGTGGTGAAGTCCTCGGGGACGTAGCTGAGCATCTTCCGGGCGGCGACCGCGTCGTTCACCTTGAGGATCGTCGCCGCGGACGCGAGCGCGGTCTCCCCGGGGCAGTTGAGGGTCGCCTTGCCCCGGATGGTGTCGAAGAAGTTCTCGAGGTGGGGCTGGTGGATGGCCTTGTCGAGCGTGACCGGCATGTCCCACGCCGAGAGTTCCGCGGTCTCGCGAACGTCGACCACGGAGGAGACCGACTTGGACATCATGGGCGGGTGCGACAACGGCTTCTCCCAGGGCTTGACGGGAGGCAGTGCGCCCTCGCCCGATCCCGGCCGCGCAATCAGCCCCTTCGCGACCCACGAGTCCCATTCCGGGGCGCGCGCCTCGCGATAGAGCTTAGTGTATTTCGGATTCTCGGACATCTTGAGCGCACCCTCGTCGCCCATGAAGTACTCGTAGTAACCTCCGCCCGCGCTTGTTGTGGTCAGCACCTGGTAGGAGGTGCGGACAACCTGCTCCGACGTGGGGTATTCGTAGATCACGAACACGTTGTCGTACCACTCGTGGTTCGGGTAGTAGTCGCGCCCGCCGCCGGCGATGACCGACGTCGGATTCGAGCCCAGCATCCAGTTGAAGACGTCGATCTGGTGGGCGCCGAGGTCGGAGATGACGCCGCCCGAGTACCTCTTGAACCAGCGCCAGTTCCGGAACTCGTGCATGTTGGCGTAGCCGTACTTGTGAAGCACGTCCTCCGGGATGGCCTGCTTGGCCGGAAATCCCAGGTCCTCCGTGACGGCCCGGTTCCACTGCGCGGAGGCGTTGGTCACCCTGCCAAGCAGCCGGGCCCCGCGCACGATCTTGTCGCGGGCGTAGATGTAACGCGGGTTGCTGCGGCGCTGATGCCCGATCTGGAGCAGGCGGCCGGTCTCCTTGGCCGTGCGCACCATGGAGCGGGCGCCCTCGACCGTGTTCGACATGAGCTTTTCGCAGTAGACATGCTTGCCGGCCTTTAGCGCCGCGTTCGTGTGCTCCGCGTGTACAAAGTCAGGGGTCGCCACGATCACGGCGTCGAGGTCCGGGACCGCGGAGAGCATTTCCCTGTAGTCCTCGAAGGGCTTCGGGTCGTGTCCGAACTTCTCGAGGAGGCGCTCGCCGTACCTGAGGTTGTACGGCCAAATGTCGCAGACGGCGCGGAACCGGATGTTCGGGATCTTGAGCGCCGCGCTCAGGAGCACGCGGCCCTCCTCCCCGCAGCCGATGAGGCCGATATTGAGGCTGTCAGAGCCCCCTCCGATCGACGCCGCTCGGGCGAGGTAGGGCGCCGCGATGAACGCGGCCCCCAGCTTGGCGCCGGTGGCTAGGAAATCGCGGCGGGTGAAGCCCGTGGTCTTGGGGTTTGGCATGGTGGCGGGCCGTCGGGCTCAGTCGATGCGGTCCCGCCAGAGGGCAAAGCGGTTGTGGCGCACGAGGGCCAGCGCCCCGGCAAAGAGGCCGATATAGACGCCGAGCCAAGCGACGCCCTCGTTCTCCTGCACCGCCATGAGCCCGAAGGAGAGGCTCACGTACAGGAGGCCGGTCGCGACCAGCGTGCAGCGCGTCTTGATCCCGAGGAGCAAGGCCGCCCCAAGGATGAGGAGCAGGTAGCCGAGGCTATGCGCGTAGTTGCGCGTCGCCCAGAGCGGAAGAAAGGAGGCGCCGGTGATGCCCTGCGCCATCCGGCCCATGTTCTCGTAATAGTTGGCGAACGAGTAGGTGCCGTTCTTCTCGAACTTCTCGACGCCCTCGAAGAAGGTGCGCAGTCCGAGGAAAAGCCGCAGGAGCAGGAAGGCCCAGGTGTACTCGCAGCGCGAGACCGCCGGGGAGGACGGGGTTGGTTCGCTCATGGGATGGTGGGGTCGCTCGGGTTAGACGCCGAAGCCGGCGCGGTAGTGCGTGGCCACGAATTCGTTGGCGGACGGGAGGTTCGTCACCTTCATCGACGCCGAGTCCCACTCGATCCGGCGACGGGCGCGCAGCGCGACATTGCCGATCAGGACGCTCTCGGTGAGGCGCGAGGCGTACTCGAAGTTCGAGCCGGCCGAAACGCCGCCCTTGCAGGCGCGCAGCCATTCGGCGAAATGGCCGCCGGCCACGCGCGGGATCGTCTTCGGGGGAAGGCTGGGCGCCATCTCCTTCATCTTGGCCTCGGGGATGATCCGGACGCTGTCGTAGTAGGTGTCGCACATGACCGTCGCCTTCGAGCCGATGAGGAGCGTGCCGTTGTCCTGCAGCTTCCGGTTCTCCTCAAGGTCGGCGGGGACGGGCGGCGTCATGCCGCCGTCGTACCACGTCCACTTGACCGCGGGCATCGAGCCCCGGGCCGGGAAATGCAGGCGGGTGACCGAGGCCGTCGGGGCGCTGATCTCGGTCTGGTTCGCGCTCACGGGCTCCACGGAGGTCGGGGCGGTCAGCCCGAGCGCCCAGTAGGCGCCGTCCATGATATGGCAGCCCATGTCGCCGAGCGACCCGCAGCCGAAGTCCCAGAATCCGCGCCACACGAAGGGCAGGTAGCCCGGGTCAAACTCGCGGGGCTGGGCGACCCCGAGCCAGAGGTCCCAGTCGAGCGTCGACGGGACGACGGGCATCATCTTCGTGTGGTCGAATGGCTTGACTCCCTGGGGCCAGATCGGTCGGTCGGTCCAGCTGTGCACCTCCTTCACCTCACCGAGGACGCCGGCCTCGACCCATTCCTTCAGGAGGCGGGCCCCCTCGCGGGCGTGCCCCTGGTTGCCCATCTGCGTCGCCACCTTCTTCTCGCGGGCGACCTCGGCCAGCTTGCGGGCCTCGGCCACCGTGTGGGTCATCGGCTTCTCGACGAACACGTGCTTGCCGAGCGAGAGCGCCGCCATGGCGATCGGGAAATGCATGTGGTCGGGTGTCGAGACCGTCACCGCGTCGATCTGTTTGCCCAGCTTGTCGAGCATGACGCGGAAGTCGCGGAAATGAGGCACGCCCGGGAACTCCAGGTAGGTCTTCGCAGCCCGCTCGTCGTCGACGTCGCAGAAGGCGACCAGGTTCTCCCCCTTCATCCCCTGGACGGCGTCATACCCTCGCCCGCCCACGCCGCAGCAGGCGACGTTGATCTTGTTGACGGGGGCCTGGGCGCCGGGCGCCTGCGAGCGCAGGATGTTCGGCAGCGAGGCCGCCGCGGTGGCGAGCGAGGCGGTCTTCAGGAAGGTGCGGCGGTTCATTTCAGGGGTGTTCATTGGTGATTGGGGAGGGGTACAACCTTGGCGAATGCCCCTTCCGGGGCAAGAAGCGTGACAAATTTTTTTGTATGCGAACCCCGCATTCGGACCCGGGTCCCCGAGTCCGTGCAGAGAGGCCCGATGCTGCCGCCGGCTTCTATACCGATCCAACCAAAACATTTCCCCGGTGCGGCCCACGTTTGCAATAGTGCGCCGCCTGATGACTTTCATAAGCCCTGCAGGTGGGGCCGAACATGGGCGCGGCTTGCAATCGAAGCAGCCCCGCTCCTTCATCCTCTTTTTCCCCACCCCGGACACCCTGGTAAGAACCTCTCCAATGAACCCCTCCCTCCCGCCCGACCGCACCCGTCCCACAGCGATCAAGGATTTCCAGGTCTCGCGCCGGACGTTCCTGAAGAGGGCCGCGACCGTGGCGGCGATGACCGGACTGCCCGTCTGGTTCGTCGAGCGCCAGTTGCTTGAGGCCGCGGAGCCGGCCCCCATCCCCTCGCCGAATGACCGCCCGGGAATCGCCCTCATAGGCTGCGGCGGGCAGGGAAAGGGCGACGCCATAAACGCCGCCAACCACGGCGACATCATCGCCGTCTGCGACGTGGACGAGAACCGCCTCGAGGAGGCCGCGAAGAAGTACACGGTGGGCACCAAGGTCCCCGCGAAATACACGGATTTCCGCAAGCTTTTGGAGCGGAATGACCTCAATGCGGTCGTCAACGCCACGCCCGACCACTGGCACACCCTGATCAACATTGCGGCGGCCCGCGCCGGCAAGGACATTTACAGCGAGAAACCCCTGACGCTCACGATCGACGAGGGCAACAACGTCATCGAAGCCGTGCAAAGGCACAATGTCGTTCTGCAGACCGGCACGCAGCAGCGCAGCTCGCAGCGCTTCCGGCTGGCGGCGGAGCTCGTCCGCAACAACCGGATTGGGAAGCTCAAGGTCGCCGAGGTGTGGCTGCCTGCCGGCATGCGCGGCGGCCCGTTCGCGGCCTCGCCCGTCCCCAAGGGGCTGAACTGGGATTTCTGGCAGGGGCAGGCGCCGTCCGTCCCCTACGTGAAGCAGCGGTGCCACACCTACTTTCGCTATTGGTACGACTATTCCGGGGGCACGATGACCGACTGGGGGGCGCACCACAACGACATCGCCTACTGGGCGATCGGCCTGGTCGCGCCGCGCGAGGTCGAGGCCAAGGCACTGTCCGAGCCCGTGCCCGGCGGCTACACCGCCTTCGCCGATTACGACGTGAGGTACACGTACGAGAACGGCATCGGCCTGCATGTGCGCACGACCAAGGACGACGACATCTACGGGGAGTCGGTGAACGCCAAGGGCCAGCACAATGGCATTCGCTTCGTGGGGACGGACGGCTGGATCTGGGTCAACCGCCAGGAGATAACCGCCAGCGACCCCGCGCTGCTGCACACCCCCGCGGCCGAGGAGAAGGACCGGCTCATCGTGAGCAAGAACCACATGGGGAATTTCTTCGACTGCGTCCGCTCGCGGCAGCTGCCGATCTGCGACGTTGTGACCGGGCACCGCTCGGCGACGATGTGCCACCTGGGCGCCATCGCGCTGCGCACGGGCCTGAAGCTCACGTGGGATTACGGCGCCGAGAGGTTCGTGGGCGAGAACGCAGGGGAGGCGAACCGCTACCTGTCGCGGCCGATGCGCGCTCCCTACGATTACAGCTTCAGCGGCTGAACCGCAGCCGGTCACGCCGGGCGGCGAGGCGACCCGGCGGCCGGCACCTTAGAGACAATGGAGGCTTCCGACCCACGGTCCCATGCCGGATCCGACGGCCCGGCCGCATGGTCGGGGGCCCAGGTGAGGGAGAGCTTCAACGGGATCCACTCGATCCTCCACTACACGCGGGCGGCCCATTTCCTCGGGCTGTGGAGGTCGGAGCGCCTGATGATCGAGCGGTTCCTCACCGACCCGGCTGCCGATGTCCTCGAGGCCGGCTGCGGAGCCGGCCGGGTGACGCTTGGACTCTGGGAAATGGGCTATAGGAGCATCCATGCGTTCGACTTCGCGGACGAGCTGGTGGATCAGGCGCGCCGCCTTGCGCGCGAGCAGGGCGCCGGATCGATCGTCTTCGCGTGCGCCGACGCGACGACCGTCGGGACGCCCGAGCTCGGCCCGGCGCCGGCAGGGGGTTTCGGGGCGGCCCTCTTCATGTTCAACGGCCTCATGCAGATCCCCGGCCGCCGGAACCGCCGGGCGGCGCTCGGCCGCCTGCACGCGCTCTGCCGGGACGGCGCGACCCTCATCTTCACGACGCACGACCGGGACGTTTCCGGCGACGACGGGTCCTGGTGGCGGGACGAGGCCGCCAGATGGGCGGACGGGCGCCAGGACCTCCGGCTGACGGATTTCGGGGACCGCCGCTTCAGGGACGAGAGTGGCGAGGTCTTCATCCACATCCCGGACCGCCAGGAGATCCTATCCGACCTCTCGGCGACCGGCTGGCGCCACGGTTACGACGCGATGCGCGGCGAACTGGCGAAGGAGGGGCCGGATGTCACGAGCTTCTCGGACAACTGCAGGTTCTGGGTTGCCAGCCGCTGCCCGTGAGCCCGGCCTAGACCCCCCTGCCCTCGTTGAAACCGTAGATGCGGTAGTGGGATTCCCCCGACGTGCAAAGACTCGACGCGACGGCCTCGCGGACGTCTGGATAACGCCTGAGATAGGATTCCTCGGGAAACGGGAAACCCGGCCCGAAGGCCGCGGGATCCACGATGACCGGGGGACGCAGGCGCTTCAGCCAGTAGCCCCCGTTCAGGGGCTCGATGTCCATGCCCCTTTCGACGCAGTCGATCGCGCTGAAGTAATGGCAGGCGACGGATGCGCAGGTGCGTCTGAAGTCCGCAATCGGGCTTCCTCCGTGGACGAGGTCCGAGTGCCAGATGAGCACGTCTCCCTTCCTTGCCAAAAGCTTCCGCCCTCTGAGGCCCCTGAGCCGCAGCTGCACGTCAATGTAATCGAACCAGTCCACGATCTCGTCGCGCGTGGCGTGGTGGCTGCCGTCGTTGAATGTGTAGAGGGGGATCTTGTGGCTGCCCGGGTAGTAGACCAGGGGGCCTGCGTCGGGGTGGACGTCCTCAAGAGCGACCCAGGCGGTGACCAGCGAATGGGGTGTCCGGGGAGTCATGCACAGCGAGTCGATGTGCTTTGGCTGGGAGCTGCCCTTCTCGAAGCTTAGGCTGCTGCACAGGACCGCCGCGTCGCCGAGAAGGTCCCCCAGGATGGCCGCGAGCCCGGCATCCAGAGCAAGGTCGCGGATCTCCTCGCCCAGCAGGTGGAGGTCGTGGAACTTGAAATGTCGCGTCTCGGGATGGGCCGCCTGCGCCCAGAACGAGCGCCGGCCGCTCTGGAGGCAGTCGGCAACCACCTCCTGGGGCCTCTCGCGCAGCACTCTCCGGAGAGTCGAGAGCGCGCGGTCGATCCGGTACGGAGCGAAGAACCCCTCCATGAACGCGCATCCGTCCCGCTCAAACTCGGAATGGCCGACACCCGCCTCGGCGTCGCTCAGCTGATTCATCGCTAGGTTCACGCCTAGGCATGACAACCGAGGCCGCCGAAGCCGCTACTCGCGCCCGGAACAAAGCTCCGGCTCCGCGCGACGCGAGCCGGACCGCCCTCGTTGCGGCGGACTGGCGCAACCCTACTTCACGACCGGCATGTGGATGTCGCCGGAGTGCGAGATGATGCCAAACCCGTAGAGGAGCCAGAGGACCACCGCAATCACCACGACAATGTTGATGATCGACTTGATGGTAGACTGCATCGGAATGTACGTGTTTATCAGCCAGAGAAGTACGCCGACGACGATGAGGGTGAGCACGACGGTAACGAGGGGCATATGGGTCCTTGAATTAAGCGGGCGATCGCCCGCTTCGGAGGAAAATATACGATGGCGGAGGCCTCCAGGGTATGGGGTGTAACCCGACAGGTCGTTGAGCGGCAAAGGACGTTTGCTCCGGCCGGCGGCCGGAAGGACCCGTGACAAAGGGCGCCCGCCGGTGTCCAATCATCGACAGCCGCCGGGCACACCCTACCCATGAACGACCTCGAGCGCATCCAGCATCACCACGGCGGCCCCCATGCAAACGCCGATGGGCCCCATGGCGCCTCCCGGAGTCGCCTTCACCACAGCCCTCTCTTCTGGGTCGCGGCATTCTTCATCCTGCTCGCGATGGCTATCTTCGTGTTCACGGACGGCTTTCTGCTGCGGCCGCGCGGGCCGGCGCGGGCGCCAAGCGCCAGCGGAGGAGGCTAGTCCCGATAGGGCGCCCTAGATCTGCGAAAACCCGGCGGGGATGAGGAACCGGCTGGTGATCTTCGAGACCGTGTCGGCGTACTGCGGGTCGTTCTTCAGCCTCACCCAGACAGGATGCACGCCGAAAGCCGCCCAGTTCCTCTTGTGCGTCTCCATGTCGGGGCTGCAGAGCATATAGGTGAGCTGGGGAAGATCCCTGCCCACGAGCGCCTGGCCGTAAAACACGGGCGAGAGGCCGAGCTCCTGCATGACGGCGATCTCGCCGGCGTTGAACATGGCCACCTTCTTCAGCGCCTTGAGCTCGCCGTAGCTCTCGTAGGTGCGCATCTCGAAGATCCGCGGCTTGCGCTCGCGGGCAAGTGCCGGAACGGCAAGCCTGGGAAGCCCCGCGAACGGGAGGAAGAGCCAGCTGTCGATCCGGTCGAACGCGGGCTGGTCCTTCGTCGGGGAGGTCAGGTATTCCGGGCCGGCCGCCAGGACGGCGGGGTCCGCGTTGAGAGAGGCGGCGACGGCGGCGGCGGATTCGAGCGACGGATGGGGGATCAGCACCCAGACGGCCGGTCCGTCCTTCGCATCCGGCTCGGTGAAGACGCCCACGGCCTCCACGCCGCGGGCGTTCAGGGCCGGTATGAGGGCCTTCTCGAGGTATCCGTCCAGCAGGGCATGGGGCGCGCCGGGCCGCAGCCGGTAGGCACGCAGTTCAAGGTACTCGCCTCCAGCGATTTGGGGCTCCCCCGCCTTGGATGTGGACGCCATGCCGGCTAGGGCTGCTGTGGCGGATGCTGCAAGGGAAGTTTTCAAGAAATCGCGTCGATTAATGTCGTTCATGGGGTCTTGGGGTCAATATGTTCGGGAAAGAGCCTCGCCAGTCCAGCCTCCGAGGCCTCGGCGATCCCGCGTTCGGTCACAAGGCCCGTCACCAGGCGCGCGGGAGTGATGTCGAACGCCGGATTCGCCGCGCCGCTGCCCTCGGGGGTGAGCGCGACCGTCGCCACCTTGCCGTCCGGAAGCCGCCCCGAGAGGTGCGTCACCTCTCGCGCGGAACGGTTCTCGATGGGAATCTCGCGCAGGCCGTCGCGCACGCTCCAGTCGATGGACGGAGAGGGAACCGCGACGTAGAACGGCACGCCGTTGTCGTGTGCCGCCAGGGCCTTCAGGTAGGTGCCAATCTTGTTGCAGACGTCGCCGGTCGCCGTCGTCCGGTCGGTGCCGACGATGACCATGTCGACCTGCCCGCGCTGCATGAGGTGGCCGCCCGCGTTGTCGGAGATCACCGTGTGCCTGACGCCGTGGTTGAGGAGCTCCCAGGCCGTGAGGCTCGCGCCCTGGTTGCGGGGCCGGGTCTCGTCGACCCAGACGTGGATGGGCAGCCCCTCGTCGTGCGCGGCGTAAATCGGGGCCGTCGCCGTGCCCACGTCGACGGTCGCAAGCCATCCGGCGTTGCAGTGGGTGAGCACGTTCACAACGCCCCCCGGCGGCTTCCGCGCCGCGAGGGCGCGGATGACTGGAAGGCCCGCGGCGCCGATCGCGCGGTTGATGCCGACATCCTCGTCACAGATCTCGGCGGCGCGCTCGAATGCAGCCGCCGCGCGCATTTCTGGCGGCAGGGGGGCGAGCCACGCGGTCACGCGCTCGACAGCCCAGCGCAGGTTAATGGCGGTGGGACGCGTGGCCAGGAGCTCGGAGGCCGCGCTTGAGAGCGCGGCGTCGGAAGGGTCGACCCTGAGCGCAAGCCACAGCCCGTAGGCGGCCGTCGCCCCGATGAGCGGAGCGCCGCGAACGAGCATCGCCCGGATGGCGTGGGCCGCGTCCCCGACCGTGCGGAGGGTCGCCACCACGAACTCGTGGGGCAGTCGCGTCTGGTCGATGATCTCGACCGAGGCGCCGTCGGCACCGGGCCAGATGGTGCGGTAGGGCTGTCCCTTTACCTTCAAATCATCCTTTCATTCACGCCGCAGGCGGGAATCCACGCGTCGGCCGTCCCTGCAAAAAGGGGGCCGCGGAGCCTGACCGCCCCGGCGCTGTTCAGGGATTCCCCGAGGATGGGACTCCGGTTCACGTCCGCCCGCAGCGTCATCCGCCAAGGGGTGCCCGCACCGCGCCACCGAGTCAAGCGCCCTGCCCTTGCAGATCGGCGGAACCCGCATCATCCTTTTCGCGCCGCCAACCCTTTCCAGAACTATACATGACGCCATAAGTCATTGCACGCAGGATCCGTATTCTTGTTGGACGCGGCGCATGATTGGGGTGCTGTCGAGACAAGCGAAGGAATTTTGCGTCGGCCGCTTTTTTGGGCTTGATAACGTTCATATGAACGGCGTTCATATGAACGCTCCCTTTCTGCCACACGCCCCGATGACGCGGACCATCAAACTGCGATATGAATATGAGCCTGCGGACGCACTCGCCGTGGCGCTCACGGATCAGCGCCGGCGCCAGGGTCGGCTGATACGTTCCGCCTACCGGTGCCTGGTTTGCGGTGTGGCGCAGGGCGATCTCTATAAGACGCTGCGCCTGCGGCCCGTCGGCCAGGGGCTGCACACGTGGCTCATCCTCTCGGGGATAAAGAAGGCCCGCGCGCTCTTTGCTAGCCATCCCGACGGCAGGGTGGTTTTCGGCGGAAGGCGGGCCTTCCTGGAACGCACCCAGGGGCGGATGAGCCGGGAGGAATGGCGGGCCGCAAGGCTCATGCCACTCTATATCGAAGGACACGCAAAGAGCTTTGGCCCCCAGGGGGGCAATCATCTGGTGACGCTCGACATGGCCTGCGACCAGGTCATCTACCATGGGCGTGATGGCCGGGACTTCCCGATCAAACTGTTGCTTTCCGGGAAGAGCCGCGAGTATCGCCGCCGCCTGAACGAACTCCAGGCGCGGTGTGAAACCCTCCGGGATATCCCCTTCACGGTCACGATCAACGAGTCTGAGATCGCCTTGACGTGGAGCGAGCCTACGACGCCTGCCGCAAGCGGCATCATCGGCCGGGTGTTGGCACTCGACCTTAACCCGGCGAGGCTTGGCTGGGCGGTGGTGGACCCCGGCTCCGCCGGGGCCGGATCCTGCCGATGCGCCGCCTGGGGAGTGTTTGAGTACCCGGAATTTGCCCGGCGTCTCGGGTTCGCCTCGGACGATCTCCGCTCGTTGGCTCACAATCACAAGCGCCGCTATGAATTGGCAATCCTGGCAAAGAAGGCGTCCCTCCTGGCGAAACACCACCACGTGTCCGCCGTCGTAACGGAGAGGCTCACCCTCGGGCCGAAGGACCACTGCAAGGGCAGGTGGTTCAACCGCCTGATCAACCAGGTATGGTTTCGCCGGGGGCTGCTGGAACCCCTCATGCGACGAGTGCAGGCTGCCGGCATCGCCCGCACCGAGGTCAACCCCGCCTATTCCTCGAAGCTGGGCAATCGGCTCTGGGCCGATGCCCTGCGCGTGCCCGATCCGGCCTGCGCCGCCGTGGAACTCGGCCGCCGGGCGATTTGGCCGGTACGATTTTCCAATCCGCAGAGAGACGCTGCGAGGTCCCCGAAGCCCAACGCGCGCCGCCCCTGGAAGGATGGCGCGCGGGCAATGCCCCGCAAGGGGCCCGCCCTCGGGGGCTGGCGAAGCGTCTGGAGCAGACTCCAACCCAAGGCGGCCGATGCACGTCGCCGTTCCCGGGCCGACCTGCGGCCCTTGCTCCCGCCCGGGGATCCACGCCTCGCCCCGCTCGTTAATCCCAGCAACGGTCGAAAGTCCTTCGGTACGAGCCTCGCGAGGGGGCGTCATTGCCTTTCGGAAGCGATCTTCACGCTGTGTGTTTGAAGGTCGCCTCCGCTTAGGACTTATGACGTTGTGTATAACATGCACTACCGGCAACTCGGCAAATCAGGACTAAAGGTGAGCGCCCTTTCCTTCGGGGCATGGGTCACTTTCGGAAAACAGATCGGCAATCCCGTTGCGAGGAGGCTCCTCCACACGGCCTATGACGCCGGCATTAATTTCTTTGACAACGCCGAATCCTACGCGGACGGCAACGCCGAGGTGGTGATGGGCGCCATCCTCAAGAAGTCCGGCTGGCGCCGGAGCAGCTACCTGGTCTCCAGCAAGGTCTTCTTCGGCGCCGCGGGGGACAGGCCCAACGAGGACGGCCTCTCGCGAAAACACATGGTCGAGGCGTGCCATGACGCGCTAAGGCGCCTCGAGGTCGACTACCTCGACCTCTATTACTGCCACCGTCCGGACCCCTCGGTCCCGATCGAGGAGTCCTGCAGGGCGATGCACGACCTCATCACCCAGGGGAAGGTCCTCTACTGGGGCACCAGCGAGTGGAGCGAGTCGCAGATCGAGGCGGCTCATGCGGTGTGCGACCGACTCGGGCTCCACCACCCGGTGGTCGAGCAGCCCCAGTACAACCTCTTCCACCGCCTGCGTGTGGAGAAGGAGTACGCGCCCCTCTACAGGAGCCCCGGGCTTGGCACCACGATATGGTCCCCCCTCGCCTCCGGCCTGCTGACCGGCAAGTACAACAAGGGCGTGCCCAAGGGAACGCGGCTGAGCACCCCGGGGATGGAGTGGCTCCAGAGCGAGATCCTGAAGAAGCCCGGGATCGACGAGAAGCTGGCCGCGGTTCCAAGGCTCGCCGCCATTGCCGAGGCCATGGCGACCAGCCTCCCCTGCCTTGCGATCGCATGGTGCCTCAAGAATCCCAACGTCAGCACAGTCATCCTGGGTGCGTCCCGCGTCGAGCAGCTGAAGGAGAACCTGGGGGCGCTCGACGTCCTCGAGAAGCTGACTCCGCAGGTCATGAGGGACCTGGATGCAATCTCCGGGCCGATTGCGGACTAGCGGCATGCGGTTCCACCCCAGTCACCTGGCGGGGATCGCCGGTGTTCTCGCGTGCGCGCTCCTGTTTGCCGCGTGCGAGAACCCGAAGGTCGCGAAGCTCAAGGCGGACAAGGCCGAGCTCGAGGCCAGGCTGCGGCACTATTCGGCGCTCACACTCGCGTCGGACAGCGCCGGGATCGCTGCCATGTTCGCCCCGAACGGCGAGATGGTGAACCCGAAACGGCCGCCTGTGCGCGGTCGCGCCGCCATCGAGGCGTACCTCGCCGGCTTCGCGGGTTTCCATGTTATCTCCAACCTGGACGAGCTGGAGGGCACTGCGATCGAAGGAGACTCGGCCGAGCAGGTGGGGACGTACCGCCAGAGCGTCCGAACGCCGGACGGCCAGGTCTTCGAGACCAAGGGTAGGTTCGAGATCGCGTGGGTGCGGGACGCCTCGGGCGGGTGGCTTCTTTCCCAGGCGGCCACCTTCCCGTCGAATTGAGCCAGCCGCCCACGGCTATGGAGTTGCCTAGCCCGAGAAAACGGCGCCAAATCCCGGGCGTGACCGCCACCAAGTGTCTCCGTCTCCTTGCGCCGGTAGCGATGCTCCTTGCGGTCCTTAGGGCTCCGCTTTCCGCCCAGCATGTCCTCCTGCTTGAGGATGCGGGAAAATTCTCCGTCGTGCGTGCCGCAAGCGATACCACCCCGTGCGTGGAAAGGGAGGGCAAGGTCGTGCCCGTCAACGCCTACAAATTCGCGCTGAAGAGCGTGCCCGAGTTTCTCCCCGCGTTCGTCACCGTGCGCAACGTCACCGTGAAGACCACCTACTACACCACGCGGGGCGGTGCCGGGCAGTTCAACAACGACTTCCATTTCGACGCCGAGTTTGAGACGGGCTACCACCTTAGGGACGTCTTCGTCGTGCTCGCATTGGACACGGATCAAAGGGGGAAGTCCCTCTTCCTCTGGGAGGTCGGCGAGCTCAAGCCCGATAAGGAGAGGGCCGTCCATATCATAGTGCCGATGACCTCGGCAATCGGCGACGGACGCTACACCTTCCATCTTTTCTCGGGCGGGGTCGAGGTTCTGCAGTCCCTGGTCCCCTTCGGGGAACGCAATGCGGCTCTCAACAGGATGGTGGCTGCGCGGATCAAGGACGTGCAAGAGGCCTCACCGAAACTTTTCATGGGGCTTGGCCCGGATTACCCTCCCGAGCTGAAGAAGCAGAACATAAAGGGGCGGGCGGTGATCTCCGTGCGCATCGGCGCTAACGGCGATGTCTTCGATCCCGTCATAAAGAGCGCGACGGACCCGGCTTTCGGTGAGGCAGCATTGGCAGCCGTAAAGCTCTGGCGATTCCTGCCCAGGGTGAAGAACGGCTATCCGGTCGAGACGGTGGCAGATGTCCCCATTGTCTTCACCCCTCCCGGATCGGAGCCGGAAAAGACCTGACGGATTCCCGACCGCGCGGCTCCCCGGGGAATTGGCGTGCCCGGACCCGGCATCGCCCTGCTACGACCTACGGTTTGGCATCTCCACCGTTTCCTTGACGCGCCAGAATTCAGCCGGATCCAGGCTCGGCAGGATGTACCTGGCGCCCGCCTTGCGAAGCAGCTCCCTTCTGGCGCCGACGCCCATGAAGGGAATCCCCAGCATTCGGCAGGCCCGAAGATCCCAGAGGCCGTCGCCCACGTAGATGGCTTCGTGCAACGCCCGGCCCGCCTTTTCGACCGCTCCAGCGATGATCTCGGCGCGGCTGTAGAAATCGGATGACGTAGCCATGGGAATCCCGTCAAGCGGTATGCCGGCAGCTCCCAGCTTGAACGTTATGGTCTCCCTCCAGTCCCCGGTGGCAATGGCGACCGGAATCCCCTTGTCCCTCAGGTCCCTCAGCAGCGCGGACGCTCCTCGCACGGCCCAAAACGAGGCAGGATTCCCGTCGTGGGCCTTCCTGAGTCGCCGCAGGTACCCATCGCGGATGGCGCGCTCCTTCGACCTTCTCTCCTCGGGAGCGGCCGCGCGCAGCGCCTGGTGGACAATGGCCTGGGCGGTCACCTCCTGAAGGCCTGAGAAGAAGGCCTCGTCCAGCGCAAACCCAGCGACCTCCTTGAAGGCCGCTTCGAAGCTCTCCTTGTCCGTGGACTCGCCGCCAATAAGTGTCCCGTCTGCGTCAAAAACGATCATGGCTCCGTACAGGTCACGGTTCGCTCGCCGAGCGAGCGGGTGCCCCGTCAGACGGCCGCTTCATGAGTTCGGTGCGCATAAAGCCGTACTTCTCATAGAGTCCATGCGCGTCGCGCGTTCCGAGTATGCTCATCGACCTGTTCACGGCGGGATGCGCCGTGACGCACGACATCAGCCATTTTCCCAGGCCCCTGCCCCTATGCGCCTCGTCAATGAAGACGTCGCAGATCCACGCAAACGTCGCCTGGTCCGTCACGACCCTGGCAAATCCGATCTGCTTCCCGCTCGCCTTATCGTAGACGCCGAAGCAGACGGAGTTCCGGATCGACTCCTCGATGACGTCGCGCTTCCGGGTCTTTGCCCAGTAGGTGTTGTTCAAGCCGCGGCAGACAAAATCGATGTCGAGCAGCTCGGGCTCGGTGCTGATGAGGGCTCCTTCGCGCTCCATTTTCATGGTATTTATGACCGTTCGGATTCGGCAGAAGAGATCGAATGGGTGAATTGCGCCCGCGCGTCGACCCAATATGCGCCTGTGCGGGCGGCGCCTCTCAGCAGCTTGTGCGGCAGGATCCCGCAGCGGTGGCCGTCCCGCGCTGCACCAGCCTGAGGTCGCCGCGGACGTTCCAACCGATGCTCCGCCAGAACGCCCGGCCGGACACGTTCTTGGCGAAGAGAAACAAATTGCACTTCGGGATGTCCTCCGACCGGAGCTTGTCGAGGCAGGCCGCCACAAGCTTCCGACCAATGCCCCGGCGACGCCACTTCTTTGCGACGGCGAGGTGGTGCAGGTAGCCCCTCCGGCCGTCGTGGCCGCACAACACCACCGCTACGACGCGTCCGCCCGACGTGGCGACGAGGCTCAGGCCGCGGTTTCTCTTCAGGTAGCGTCCGATCGCCACCCGGCTGTCGGAATCGCCGAGGCCCACGCCCTCCGCGTCCTTCCAGAGCGCATAGATCCTATTGTAGTCGCCAATGCGAAGCGTGCGAATGCGGATCGATGAACGTGTCGGCATTTGTTGAGGGGAAAGTTCCTTCGAAACTGCAGGAAGGGGGACCTGGGGTCGAGCCCGGTGTCACCGGCCGCCTGTCCGCGGCCTTGGTCGGCGCCCTTTCGCTGGGACCGCTTTACACTGGGTTCGCGACCATTTAGTTTCACCCCCCCGAAGGATTCAAGTCCGCCGCCCCCTTTATGACGATGTGCATCCCCTTCCCTATTCGCAGCTTTTTCGCGCCGGTCGTCGGCACGCTGCTCATCGGAGCGCTGACAGCGGCGCACGCTGCAACCGAACCGACCTTTACATTCAAGCGCGGCGTGAACATCTCCCACTGGCTCTCGCAAAACGAGGCCGCGCAGACCTATGGAGCGCCCTGGTTCGGCGAAAGCGACGTCGAGTGGATTGCCAGGCAGGGCTTCGACCATATTCGCCTTCCCGTTGATTTCCGGCTCTGCCTGGCGCCTGACGGCTCTCTTGACGAAACCAGGCTGAAGCCGATTGCCGACACGCTACGGTGGGCCCGCGCCCGTGGCCTGGGGGTTGTGCTCGACGCCCATTTCCTTCCGGGCGCCGACTTCAACTCGGTCGGCGGCGACAGGAGGGTCTACACGGACCCCGCCCTCCAGGACTCCGCAGCGAAGTGCTGGCGCCAGATGGCCAGGCATTTTGCCGGCGAGGGTCCGTACCTCAGGTTCGAGATCCTGAACGAGCCCGTCGCCGCCGAGAACCAGCAGCTCAACCCCTTCATGAGCCGCATGCTCGCCGTCATCCGGGAAAGCAATCCGACCCGCGTCGTGTACGTCACTTCGAACAAATGGAGCAGCTTTCACACCGTCGGGGACGTCGTCCTGCCGGACGACCAAAACATCGCCCTGACCATCCATTTCTATGAGCCGATCGTCTTCACCCATCAGCGGGCCCCGTGGGTCGGCTTCAAGAAGACGCTGCCTGCGGTCACGTTTCCCGGGACCGTGCCGGACGTGACCGGATACACGGACCCGTCCTTCCACATGAACCTGCACGCCGGCGATAGAATCACGGCTGCCCAGATAGATGACACGTTCGCCAGCGTGTCCGCCTGGCTCGCGCAGCACGCCCCAAGGATCGAGGTTTACGTCGGCGAATTCGGGGTTTACGAGCCGGCAGACGCGGCCTCAAAGCGCCGCTGGATCCATACGGTACGCTCGGACGCGGAGAGCAGGGGCTGGGGCTGGGCCGTCTGGGACTACAACGACAGCTTCGGGGTGCGAAGCCGCGACGGATCGGGCACGCCTGTTCTCGAGGGCCTGTTCTCGAAGTAGCCTTCAGTCGCCGAGCGACTGAATCTTCCCGACGAACGGCCCGGGCCCTCCCGGCTGGTACCCCATCCTGCCCACCGCCTTGCCGGTGGAGTCGAGGATGATGACAGTCGGAAATCCCGTGATGTTGTATCTGCCCTCCAGCATGCGGTTCTGCGCCTTGAGCTCGTCGGACTGCGGCTTCGTGTGGGGGTAGTCCAACTCAACCAGGATCAGCTTGTCCTGGGCGTACTGGCCAAACTCATTCGTGGTCAATATCTCGCGGTTCAGTTTCTTGCACCAGCCGCACCAGTCAGAACCCGTGAAGAAGAGGAAGACGTGCTTGTGCTCTTCCTTGGCCTGTTCCAACGCGAGATTGTAGTCGGTGACCCAGGACAATTTGCCATTCGGCGCCTCGTGCTCCGGCTCCGGCGCCGGGGCGCGCACGGGCATGGGAGCCGGGCGCGGCGCAGGGGGCGAGCTGCTTGGCGGCGCGGCGGGTTCGGGCTCCTTGATCGAGACAACAATGTTGTCCCTCAGCTTGATCGTGGCGTCCGGGTAGCTGAGGATCTGCACGGCTCCCGCCTCGATGTGACTTGCGGGCTTGCCCTTTTCGGCGATCACCTGGTCATACGTGTCTCCGACGGCGCTCGAGAACGCGGATCCCGCGGCGCCCATCGAAAGCAGGATGCAGAGGAGCCGTTTCATCTGTTCCGTGTTTAGCGTGCGTCTTCGTCCGGACAAGACAAGAACATGCGCCGGACGGCACCCGGGTTGCCTTCGAGGGATCCTCGCCCCACCCTTCTTCATCATGCGCCGCCTATTCTCAACGATTCTAGTCACCGCGTCTTGGACCTCTCTTCGGGCCCTCGCGGCGGACGTGCCCACCACCATCCCCCAGGTTCTTTTTGACGACTTCTCCTATGCGGACACCGTCGAGCTCGAAACCCACGGCTGGACGGTGCGGACAACGCCAGGCTGGCCGGGCATCGAGAATGCCTCTTGGAGGAAGGAAGATGTTTCCTTCCCGGAAGATCCCGCCAAGCCGGGCAACCGAATCCTGCGGATGACGTCATCAACGGACGGGACGCCGGCCCATACGGCGCAGACGCAGATCTGCCAGCGGCGCAAGTTCAAGGAGGGCACCTACGGGGCGCGCGTGCATTTCTCGTACGGGCCCGCAGCAGGGCCGGCCGGCGACGGGGTGGTCGAAAGCTGCTACATGTTCTCCACGGTGGATATACCGAAGAACCCGAATTACAGCGAATGCGACTTTGAATACCTGCCCGGGGGTGGATGGGGTCAGAAGGAGCCGGCGCTCTTTGTCACGACATGGAGAACCGCCGACCCCTTGCCGGACGGGACGCAGGACAACGTCCACACGGTCATTCCCGGCCCCTTGGGCGGCTGGCATGTCCTCGTGCTCCAGGTCGCCGGGGGTCACGTGCGGTACTTTCTCGACGGACGCATGATCGCCGACCACGCCGGCCCGTATTATCCCCGGGAGATCATGTGCTTTGATTTCAACCTCTGGTTCACACGGGAGGGGGTCGCAGCCTCAAGGCAGCTCAGAAGCTATCAGGAGGACATTGACTGGGTCTATTTTGAGAAGGATGCGGCTTTGAGCCCCGGGCAGGTCGAGCAGAAGGTGCAGGCCTTCCGAGATGCCGGGATCACCCGACGGGACACGGTTGAGGCAACGGGACTTCCCTGCCCCTGCAATTCCTAAGGCCTCCGGCGAATCGTTGGATGGGGCCCCAGCCTATCGGTGCGCCTCTGCGTCCCACCGGACTACCTGGCCGCCTCCGCAGAGAATGAGGCCAATAGGGCACGATCCTTGTCCGAGTCCACAAAACCCCTGGCCCGATCTATGATGGCGGCAGCGTCGTCGACATAACCGAGATTCCTGCAGAGGGTCGCCACCTTGTAGGCCAGGGTGGCGTTTTGGGGAAAGAGGCGCGCCCCTTCGCCGAGGGGCCAGAGCTCCTGGCGCGTCGGCCGTGACGGGGCATGTTCCAGGACACGCTCGAGCACGAAGTAGCAACTGAGCAGCGACGGCATCTGCGTCCGGGCTGTCGTAAGGAGCCCAATGATCTGGGTGAAGTCAGCCTCATTCAGATCACCTATGCCCGCAGGGACGCCCGGCAGCGCGGTCTGGAGCCGCAGTCGCGCAAGTTCCACGTAGGCGCGGGGTCGGACCACACCGGCCGCGGTGGCCGCCTCCAGCGCCTCGCGGGCCCGGCCGTTGTCGGCAACCTGAAGCGCATACAGCCCGAACTCGGCAAGAAACAGCGGATCCTTTTCCTTTCTGGCAAGAATCCGCTCGAACAGCCTGTCGGCCTGGTCCAGGCACTCGCGCTGGTATTCGAATTGAAGGGATCCCGCCGCCCTCCCCTCAAGCCGTCCCCAATTCCCGACAATCCGGGCAACCTCGGTCGAGGTGGCGTCACGGATGTCGAAGGGCTCCTTTGGGGGCAGGGCAATCGGGACCGTGATGGAGTCGCTGGCCGCGTCGGGAAGGTAATCGCCAAGCTGCCGCTGCACATCGGCATATCCCAGGCCGAGGTATTTCCTGAATAGTGCCTCGGTGACCGGCTCTTTTGTCGCCTGGTTCACAAAGTCCAGGAAAGCCTGCCTCTTCCCGTTCCTGAAGAGGCCCCATCGCAGGAAAAGGGCTGCTTCGGCGTTCCAAAGTTCCCTCTGGTCCGAGCCCATGCCATCGCTGAACACCTCCCCAAGCGGCAGCATCGCTCGAACGTGGGGCTTCCCGCCGTCCTTGCGCATCTTCTTGGCCTCTTCCTGGATCGCGACTGTTTCAGCGGTCGTGGTCCAGACCGCATTGGGGAGCACCATGACATCCCCCTGAAACGACGAGCGGA
>Ga0265338_10001730_pt1 | contig 34539 bp, 37 predicted proteins | sample 42126metaG_FD_193579 | JGI IMG/M metagenome (GOLD analysis project Ga0265338, IMG submission 193579) | Rhizosphere microbial communities from Carex aquatilis grown in University of Washington, Seatle, WA, United States - 4-21-26 metaG | ecosystem: Host-associated > Plants > Roots > Rhizosphere...
TCACTCGACTTTCTCGAAGATGATGAACTGTTGGAAGTAACTCCTGTTAGCCTGCGTCTCCGAAAGAAATATCTCGATCCAAACGTTCGAAATCGCATGCGCAAACAGAGCGCTTAAGCACTAAATAATATTGACAGCTCGCCTAAAATGTGCTACAATAGGCGAGCTTTTTAAGAGTACCTACTTCCCTGAGGAGGGGATACACATGTTTGCTTGGCTTAGAATTGCCTTCGACTGGATTTGTTACAACTCCGGTCGGGTGTACGTGATCGTGATGGAGAGTACTATTCCTGGCGGTGATGTCAACCAGGCACTCGCTGACTGGAATCGGCGCAAAGGTCGTCCTGTCATCGAGGGGTTTCGGTTGAACGAGATCCTCAAGGAGCAGAAAGCCACCAAGCATCTGGCTTAACGGCCCAACAAGCAACAACTGAAGCCCGCCAGCGCGTCATGCGCCGGCGGGCTTTCTGCATTTTTGACTATACTGTGCTAATATAGAGCTATAAAAAAAGGAGTAATATGGGTGAAGGATTATCACGAGAAGAACGCACATTCGCGGAGGATAGAGAAGCTGCATGGCGCAACTCAAAGAGGGACATGGAATTGCAGTACAGTATTTCAACAGAACCAGGTGAAGTAGTTGTAAAAGCACGTGACTACATTGCCAAGAATGAAAGTTCAACAGATCCTGTTATTCAAGGTCGGGTCAGTGGTTATGAAGACTTTGTCCACGAGGTTGAAAACGGGGAATTAAAGTAAAGGAGCTAAAATGGCTGAAACAAAAAAAGAAGAATTTGTTGTAGATGGCGAAGAAGTTCTTGCCAAAGTAAAAGAGTTAATCAAAGCCGGTAATGTTCGTCGAATCATTATTAAAGACATGCAAGACAAGACTCTGATTGAAATCCCTCTAACTTTTGGAGTTGTGTTAGCTGTTTTAGCACCAGTTTTGGCTGCAGTTGGTGCACTTGCTGCGATAGTTACAAAATGTAAGATTATTGTCGAAAAGAAGTAACAGTTATGAAGAGAGCACTTATTATTCATGGTTGGGAGAGTAATCCTAGTGAACACTGGTACCAAGAAGAAAGGACAAAACTTACTGAAATGGGATATGTTGTCGAGACTCCGGAAATGCCAAATTCGGCGTTCCCGATTCTAGGAGAGTGGCTAGAAATTGTTGAGAAATTTGCTCCTGACCGTGAAACACTTTTAATCGGGCATTCTCTAGGAGTTCCAACAATCCTGAGATTCTTAGAGAAATCAGATGTGAAGGTAGGCAAAGTTATTTTGGTCGCAGGTTTTGCCAGAGAACTTGGTCACAATGCGACAAAGAACTTTGTCGATAAACCTTTTGACTGGGAGAAGATTAGAAAAGGTGCAAAAGAGTTTATCCTTCTGAATCAGAAAGATGATCCTTGGGTAAGGCCAGAACTTGGAAAAGAAATTGCTGATGGAGTGAATGGCAAATTTATTTTGATAGAAGGCAAAAATCATTTTGATACAATGAATTTGGACTTAATAAATAAGGAGTTGTAGATGGCAGAAGATTACAAACCAGATTGGGCCCAAAAAATAGAAGATTGGGGCAAGGAAGTCGAGGAAAGGTTTTCTTATCATCACAATCATAATCATGAAGAAGAGGAACCCGAGGAAGACAAAGTTAAGACCGAACATCATCATCACACGCATCACGCGCATGTTCATGTGAGAGATGCGAGGCCACATTGGCAACGCCAAAATCATCCCATTGGCGACATTATAGGAAGTATTATTGGCTATCTTATTGTGACTTATGCGCCACTTTATTTTCCAAGCTTCTTTCTAGAGGGTTATTCTGCCGTCAGAATTATTATCATCCTTTCAATTATTGTACACATAATCGTTAGTTTCCTTGTGTTGGTTATTCCAGTTCGATCGTTCTATTATCTCGGTCGTACCATTACGAATATAGCTAGTGTAATCTCAATGATTGTCATGGTGACGATATTCCCATTCAATATTTCTACAGGCCTGAGTCATCTCATCCAATTCGCATTCTGGATTATTATCGCAATTTTATCAGCCGTCACGCTGTTTGATTTTCTAAATATTTTTGGCAGCGACAGATACCATGACCTACGATGAGGTAATGCGGCGGCTCAAAGCTTTGGCTAGCCATGACGAAAAGGATCTAGCTGGCATGGCTAGATTTGGTATTAATGTAGACAATGCCTGGGTGATAAGTATTCCGAAGTTGCAGTCTTTGGCGAAAGAGATTCGCAAAGAAGTGTTTCAGAGCGACGAAAGGCATAAGCTGGCGCTCGAAGTCTGGGACTCGGGTGTTCATGAAGCAAAAATTTTGGCCAGTTTTATAGATGATCAGAAGCTTGTTACCGAAGAACAGATGGAGAAATGGGTTCTTGGTTTTGATTCATGGGACGTTACAGATCAGGTTTGTGGTTACCTATTTGATGCGACAGAGTTCGCAGTTTCAAAAGCCATTGAATGGTCAAGTCGCGAGGAAGAGTTTGTTAAAAGAGCAGGTTTTGTCCTAATGGCGGCGCTGGCGGTTCATGATAAAAGTATGCCCGACGAGCAATTCATTAAATTTTTAGAGATTATCAAAAGAGAATCCGGAGACCCTCGTAACTTTGTTCGAAAGTCCGTAAACTGGGCTCTGAGGTCAATAGGTAAGAGTAGAAATAGGGATCTTTATAAAGCTGCTATTAAAACAGCAGAAGATATTGCATCGTCTGAGGCTACGCTTAGTGATGAAGGAAAAAAAGCCGCCCGTTGGATTGCCAGAGACGCTCTACGGGAATTACAAAAAGATTATATACAAAAACGTTTTTAGGCTGTGTTATAATGTAAACAGTTCCAAATTCCATTCGGAAGGAGGTGAAACAAAATGAGAAAAATGTCAGTTGTCGAGTGGGTAGCATTTGTACTACTAGTCGTAGGTGGTCTTAACTGGGGTCTTGTTGGTTTATTCAACTTCAACCTAGTAACAACCATATTTGGTACAGGTACACTTACGAACTTAGTCTATGACCTAGTTGGTCTAGCAGCTCTAGTTGAGCTATACTTCGTCTTCATGCCTGGTAAGGAATAATATACAGATTATCTAAAGAGGAGCTCCTGGCTCCTCTTTTTTTGTTATATTTATTGGAGTAGAATAGCAGAGTTATGAAAAAAATCCTTTTTAGAGTTTCCTTGCTTGCATTAATCCTTGCAGCCTTCATTTATTACATTAGTAAAAACTATCATACGATCGAACGAACTGTCAGTATTACTCTGTCACAGTCCCTCGGTTTTCTATTGTTAGCAATATTCTTCTGTGTACTTGCATACTATTTTATGGCACTCATGAATAAGTCTGTTTTTGAAATGATGGGCATCAAGAGGACTATTTCTGAAATGACCATCTTGCAGATGTCATCTTTGGCAGTAAATGTTCTTGTTCCTTCTGCCGGGGTTGCCGTGGGTATAATGTTTGCAGGTGATGCTAGGGAAAAAGGCGAGTCTGAAGCTGCAGCTGTAACTGCAGTATTATTGGCCCTTCTTGTGGATTATATTTCGATTGCTGGCCTACTGACCTTCGGAGTAATATTTCTCTATTTCTCTAAATCGTTAAATTTAGTTTTTCTTATACCGGCTATTGCTTTCTATTTATTGACCCTTGGTCTTTACCTACTAATTTATTATGCAGGAAGGAAAAAGGAAGTGGTCTCGCGACTCTTGAATTGGCTACTTGGAAAAGCAAATAAAATATTAAAGCTGTTTAAAAAACAAAAATTGCTAGAGGACAAGCCGGTCATTAACGGTTTTGTTGATGAACTAGAAAGGGCTTATATATCTATCGATCGCGATAAGGGAGACTTCATTAAATCAACTGGGATTATTTTTCTCTCTCATTTAATGTACTTGGTTGCCATATATGTGCTTTTCTTTTCACTCGGGATTTCGCCGCATCTCAAAGTTCTGATTACAGGATATGCCATTGGAATGATGTTCGTAGTTATCTCGCCAACACCGAATGGGGTAGGTTTCGTTGAGGGCAGTATGGCACTCGCATACGCCTCTCTAGGTATCTCCGGTGCCGCCGCAGCCTCGGTAGCACTGATATATCGTGGTTTCAGTTTCTGGTTGCCACTTATTATTGGCTTTGTTGCGATGCAAAGGAAACATTTAGTGAATCTCATTGCTGAGCGTAAAGGGTAAAACAGCTCTATTTTTGTAAGATTTATTAGTGTAAAATAACAGAGTTATGAAGAAATTTCTCTTTCGGATCTCTTTAACCGCTGCCATTCTCGCAGTCTTCGTTTGGTACGTTTCAAAAAATATTGGGACGATTACGAGTACCGTTCATGTAACTTTCTCACAATCAGTTGGTTATATGCTGGTTGCTTTTGCGCTTTCTGTGGTCGCATTCTTCTTTATGGTGGTGATGAATCAGCAGGTTTTCTCGATGATGGGGATCAAGAGGACGAAACTTCAAATGTTTTTACTCCAAGTCTCATCGATGGCTGTAAATGTACTTGTCCCATCTTCGGGAGTTTCTGTTGCTATCTTGTTTGCAAACGATGCCAAAAAACATGGTGAGTCTGAAGCTGCAGCCGTGACAGCCGCAATATTGTCTCTCATGTCTGATTACATTTCTATTTCTATATTACTTATTTTTGCGATGTTTTTCCTTAATCGCGCCGGCTCTCTCGAGCTAAGAATTGTGATTCCTAGTGTTTCATTTCTCGCAATCACTGGAGGTATGTATTGGCTTATATATACGGCAGGTAAGAATAAACCTAGCCTGAAAAAATTCTTGGGTGCTTCTAAGCGACTAGCCAATAAAGTCTTGTCACCTTTCAAAAAGAAAATTGATAGTAGTGAAGCTGCGATTGATAGTTTTATCGACGAGCTCGAAAAGGCCTACAAGGCGATTAGTGGGGACAAGACTGATTTATTAAAAGCTGTAGGAGCAATCTTTGTCGCCCACTTTATGTATCTGGCCACAATCTACGTTCTTTTTCTATCGCTTGGAATAGATCCCTTGTACCGTGTGCTTGTCTCCGGTTATGCAATCGGAATGATGTTCGTAGTTATTTCACCAACACCGAACGGAGTAGGTTTCGTCGAGGGCTCAATGGTACTTGCCTATAGTTCACTTGGGGTGCCGGGAGCGGCCGCTGCCACTGTTACCCTGATTTATCGTGGCTTCAGTTTCTGGTTGCCGCTATTCATCGGCTTTGCAGCCTTGCAACGCGACCATCTGTTAGCCTTATTCAATCAACGGAATAAATAATTTCTTTGACACAACACAAGCGTTCGGTTTAGAATATTGTTAGTATAGGAAAGGGTGAGTTGGGCAAACAAACGAAGTACATTTTCGTTACTGGTGGAGTGCTTTCCGGTCTCGGCAAAGGGATATTCGCAGCCTCTATAGGCAATATTCTTCGCAGCCGAGGCTTTTCGGTTAATATGCAGAAATGTGATCCATATCTCAATGTTGATGCCGGCACTTTGAACCCGGGCGAACACGGAGAAGTCTTCGTTACTGATGATGGAGCTGAAACAGATCTCGACCTTGGACATTATGAGCGTTTCGTAGACACTAATCTGACTAAGCTTAGCTCTATCATGACTGGTCGTATCTATACTGAAGTTCTCGAAGATGAACGTCGTGGTAAATATCTTGGTAAAACGGTGCAAGTAATTCCACATATCACGAATAAGATACAAGAAAAAATAATGAAAGCTGCTGAGGGTTTTGATGTTCATATTGTGGAAATTGGCGGTACGGTCGGTGACTATGAAGGCCTACATTTCATCGAAGCAATTCGCCAAATGAAACGTAAAGTCGGCCGTGAGAATGTGCTTTTTGCACATCTCGTCTACCTGCCATATCTGGAAACATCTAAGGAAATGAAAACAAAACCGGCCCAGTCTAGCGTTCGAGATCTGCTTTCTCTCGGTATTCACGCTAACATTATTGGCTGCCGAGCTGATCATGAGGTTGAAGCGGAACATATTCGTAAAATTGCACTTTATTCTGATGTTGACGAAGAAGCCGTTGTGCCATTGCCAACTATAAAGAGTGTTTATCAAGTTCCTGGAAACTTAGAGAAATCTGGTCTCGGTGACTACATTTGTAAGAAATTGGAATTACCAATCCGTGCTCCCAAAGGCACTGGTTTAGAAAAATATCTTTCTGATTTGGAAAAAGCAAAAGGCGATATCAAGATCGGGCTCATCGCAAAATATATGGCTAATGAGGACACTTATAAGAGTGTTAATGAGGCTGTACAGTCTGCCTCCGTTAATAACGGGAAGTGTGCCAAGGTCGTATGGATTGATGCCGAGAAGATTGAAAAGGAGGGGACCTCGGTTCTTAAAGACCTTGATGGCATTATCGTCCCCGGCGGGTTCGGCAATCGAGGCACTGAGGGCAAAATAATATCTGCCCGCTATGCCAGGGAAAACAATGTTCCTTATCTTGGACTCTGTCTTGGAATGCAAATTGCGGTGATTGAATTTGCTAGAAATATTCTAGGCTGGGAAGATGCAAATAGCGGAGAATTCGACAACAGCACAAAGCATCAAGTAATCCATATAATGCCAGAACAAAGGGAAAATATGGACGAAGCAAACTACGGTGCCAGCATGAGACTTGGTGCTTATCCTTGTGTTCTAGATAAGAAATCAAAAGCATATAAACTTTATGGTACAGAAACCATTAGTGAGAGACATCGTCATAGATATGAATTTAACAATGACCATAGAGAAGAATTTTCGTCAGCAGGCTTAATGTTTGCCGGTCTGTCACCCGACCATCATCTGGTTGAAATTGTTGAGATTCCTGAACATAAGTTTTACGTTGGTGTTCAGTTTCATCCGGAGTTCAAGTCTCGTCCTGGCCGACCGCATCCACTTTTTGACGGTTTTATGAAAGCGATTATTAGTAAATAGATCTAAGTAATCTTCTCAAAAGTATGAAAAATATGTTTTGTCATACTTTTTCAGTGTGCTAAAATAGGTGTATAAGGAGGATAAATTGAAAGAATCATTCATCAGAAAATGGAGCGTAGTCTTCATACTCAGTCTTGCGCTCGCAATCATCTTAATTGATGCAACTTTGCTAAATGTTTCACTAGCTACAATTATTCGTGACCTAAATACAAATATTCAAAGTATCCAGTGGGTTATTACAGCTTATTCACTCACTATCGCTGCCCTTATGATCACCGGCGGGCGCCTCGGAGACCTTTTTGGTCGCAAAAAGATGTTTATTATCGGAGCAGCCACCTTCGCAGTTGGCTCTTTTATTGCATCTATCAGTCATAATGTTCCGACGATGATTATGGGTGAATCGATCATTGAGGGTGTTGGTGCAGCCTTAATGATGCCTGCGACAGCTTCTCTACTCGTTTCGAAATACAAGGGGCGTGACAGAGGTATCGCATTTGGCATCTGGGGAGGCGTTGCAGCGGCAGCAACTGCTATCGGACCAATCTTGGGTGGCTACCTAACTACTTATTACAGTTGGAGATGGGGTTTTCGTATCAATGTATTCGTGGCAGCCTTACTTATAGCTGGGTCATTCCTTATTACTGAATATAAGGATACTAGAGAAAAGCCGAGTCTGGATTGGGTCGGTGTTTTCTTGTCTTCTGTTGGATTGTTATCACTCGTTTTTGGTATCATCGAATCGTCTACATATGGTTGGATAAAGGCTAAAGATGTTTTCGTCGCGTTCGGGCATTCGTTCACTCTCGGAGGCTATTCAATCACTGTACCGACAGTAGCTTTTGGGTTGGTTCTTTTGATTCTGTTTGGTGTTTGGGAGAGTAATGTTGAGAAAAGGGGCGTCACACCACTTGTCTCTTTACATCTTTTTCGAAACCGACAGTTTACGGCTAGCATGGTTACGACTGGTATTATCTCACTCGGCCAAGCAGGACTCATTTTTTCCATTCCAGTCTTTATGCAAGCAGTTCGCGGAGCTGACGCTTTTCATACGGGACTAGTGATGCTACCGATGTCTCTGACGGCCTTATTTATTGCACCTCTGGCCGGAGCTTTCGTACATAAAATATCGCCCAAAAGGGTAGTTCAAATTGGTCTGCTTTCATCGACAATCGGATATATCATCTTGGCTACGACTCTGAATGTGAATTCGTCATCTACTAGCCTTATTCTGCCATTTGTCTTTATGGGGCTAGGCATGGGGGCAACAATGTCCTCCATCAGTAATCTGACGCTTTCAGCCGTATCGCCGGAGCAATCCGGGGAGGCATCGGGTGTGAACAATACTTTCAGACAGCTTGGTGGCACACTTGGGACAGCCGTCATTGGTGCCATCCTAATATCCACTATCTCGACAAATCTTGCTACGGGGATTGATAACAGCAAGGTAATCCCGCCGGTGGCGAAGCCAGCCATCGCAAGTGCTGTTTCTAATCAAACTTCAAACGTTGAATTTAACGGTGGCGCACAAATCGGGTCTAATATCTCCAAAACGATCAAAGACGAAATTGTGAACATTAGTCACACAGCTATAACTGATGCCAACAAACAATCAATCGGATATACTGCGTTACTTTCCGCACTCAGCCTTCTGGTAGCCTTCTTTATTCCCGGGGGAAAAAATATCGAGATTGAAAAGGACATAGCGGTCAAACCAAAAAATACTTAAAGCCTAAGGAGGCGATATGTTAAATGGTAAACCGAAATTTTGGGGCGTAGCATCAATCGGCGAACGTGGACAAATTGTGATACCAGTAAAGCTTAGAGAAGAGCTTGGTATAGACAAAAGTGATCAGTTCGTTATAATAAATAAAGGCAAAATGATTGGTCTAATTCGTGAAAAAGAGATGACCAGTATGCTAAAAGAATGGATTGAAAACATAGAGGAGATGAAAAATAATGAAACAAAATGAAAACATTATTGAAGTCAAAAACCTCAAGAAATCTTTTGGTGATGTCCATGCTGTCCGAGGCATAACTTTTGAAGTCAAAAGGGGTGAGATCTTCGGGATGCTTGGACCAAATGGTGCCGGCAAAACGACGACACTCGAAATGTTGGAGGGCCTTAGGAAGAATGATTCAGGCTCTATCATGGTGGCCGGGATAGATGTTTGTAGTGACCGAGATCGAGTAAAAACCTTAATTGGTGTTCAGCTCCAATCATCTGCTTTTTTTGATAATCTTAGTTTGACCGAATTAGTTCGTTTTTTCGCATCACTTTACCATGTCAAGGTTGACCCGATGCAGATTCTCGCTGAGGTTGAACTTACTGATAAGGCTAAGGTACAGGTGAAGAACCTGTCTGGTGGCCAGAAGCAGCGGTTTTCGATTGCCTCAGCACTGATAAATAAACCAAAGGTTCTCTTTCTTGATGAGCCAACTACGGGCCTTGATCCACAGGCTAGACATCATCTTTGGTCGCTTATTCGCGATATCAATAAGAAGGGGATGACCATCGTCATTACTACTCATTATATGGATGAGGCTGAGGAACTTTGTGATAGGGTTGCTGTAGTTGACCAAGGCCAGATTATTGATCTAGATTCACCGGAGAACTTAATCAAGAAACTGCTCTCTAGGGGTTTCAAAAAGAAAAAAATCGTTCAGGAGGCCAACCTAGAAGATGTATTTCTGGATTTAACAGGCAAAGCATTGAGGGAAGAGTAAGATGAATAAGATAATGGATCAAATCAAAAGTACGCTTACAATCGCAAAATATATGATTCTAATGTTCTTTCGCGAAAGAACAGCGATTTTTTTCTCGCTTTTCATTCCAATAATGCTAATGAGTATTTTCGGTGTTATTAATCTTGGTGGCTCGATCAAATTCGATGTCGGCATTGTTGATGAAGCGAATAATACTTATTCACATCAAATAGTTGATGTTGTAAAAAAAATTGATGCCTTTTCCGTAACGGTTGAAAGTAAAGACCAAGCTCTAGCAGATCTGAAAGATTCCAAACTGACTTATATTCTAGATATCCCAAGTGGTTTTGGGGCTAATCTGACTCAGTATTCACAAGCCGAGGCCAAACTGGTTACTTTACCGGTGAATCAACAATTACAGCAACTTACTCAAGGAATAACGGTCCCGACTCAAGAAGTTGATGTATATTATGACCAAAGCCAGAGCGCTTCTACGATCCAGGTTGGTTTCACAATATTTGAAAAGGTGTTTGATGGTGTTACTCATCAGATTGCTAGAGTGCCGAATTTCTTTGATATTCATCAGATTTCAATTGGGGGTAGTAATCTCAGTTATATTGATTTCCTAATCCCGGGACTAGTGGCAATGAGTATAATGCAGCTTTCAATTTTCGCAGTCACTGGACAGATAGTTTCCTGGCGTGAACGAGGTATTCTGAAGCGCTTGCTCGCGACTCCAATTCATCCCGGTGTGATCATTTTTTCTCAAATTGTGGCTCGTGTAATTATTACCTTCATGCAGGCGGCAATTCTGATCGGACTTGGGCTGCTTGCATTCAATCTGCACGTGGTTGGTAGCCTGGGAATCGTGGTATTTCTTATCGTTTTTGGCGGACTCATATTCCTTTCAATGGGATTTGCTCTTTCGGGAGTTGCGAACACGCAGAATTCTGTGGCGGCACTCGCGAATTTGTTCGTATTCCCACAGATGTTCCTGTCCGGCATTTTCTTTCCGCGTTCTGCTTTCCCAGATTGGCTATTTAAGATCTCGAATTATTTTCCACTTACGTATTTCTCTGACGCGATGAGAAATGTAATGGTCAAGGGGTATAATCTTTTTCAAATTCGAGGAGACCTACTTGGTCTATTGGTGTGGGCTCTCGTGATGTTCTTCTTGGCAGTAAGACTTTTCCGTTGGGAGTGATTCAATAACTCTTGAAGCCAGGTGTATAATTAGATAATGCGCAGGGATGATAAGTGGTTATTTCAACAACTCGATGAAGTCTGGGATACATTCTTTTCCGATGTTCCGCAAGAGAATGATGTCAAGATAGTTTGGGGTCGGCGCGCTAGACAACGTCTCGGCAGCATTAAACAAGGACAAAAAATCCGTGGAAAACACCCGGAAACTATTATAACTATTAACTCACTATTTAAGGATGTAGAGATACCGGACTTTGTGGTTACGGCTACTATTGCTCATGAGCTAGCTCATTATGCTCATGGTTTCAATTCGCCACTAGAACAAAAATTTGAGAAACCTCACGAAGGCGGGATAGTACACAAGGAGCTTAGGGCTAGGGGAGTTGAGAAACTCGAGAAAATGCAAAAGAAATGGCTCAAGGATAATTGGCGCAAATATTTAGAAATCCACTTCCCGAAAACAGTCCACAAACCAAAACAGCATATGTCGAGAACTAAAATTATATTCAAACTTTATTAATCTTGGTCGGGGTGGCGGGACTTGAACCCACGACCTCGTCGTCCCGAACGACGCGCGCTACCACTGCGCTACACCCCGAAACAATGTTAATTATATGTTCAGCCAAGGCTATATGACAAATTATTATGGATAAAATGGATATCTTCGAAAAAGTTTATGACCTTGTTAGGCAAATTTCTCGCGGCAAAGTAGCTACCTATGGCGATATTGCTGCGGTTCTAAACATCAATCCTCGTTATGTTGGGTACATTCTTCATCACAATCCTTATCCAGGCCAAATTCCCTGTCATCGTGTTGTGAATGCGAACGGGGAGGTTGCGAAAACCTTTGCTTTTGGTGGAGGTGACACTCAACAAAAAATGCTGGAGTCAGAGGGGATACTTTTTGTAAATCGCAAAATAGACCTCAAAAAATATAGATTTACATTTTAGCCCAGAGTCTATTAGTTGTATAATGAACTAAATGATTGGAGGTCAAATGAAAATATCTACTGGACGTGGCATCAAGTTCTTTAAGAAACCGATATTTAGTGCGCCAAAAAACTTTGTGTTGAAAACTTATAAATTTAGTAAAAATCAAATTGGTAATATTGTGAGAAGGGGAAAGAAACAGTGAAGGGTTTTTTAAACTTTATTAGGGAACAGGGGGTTGTTGGTTTCGCAGTAGGTTTCATTCTTGGCGGTGCCGTGTCTCAGGTCGTTGGATCATTTGTGACTGACATCATTAACCCGCTTATCAGTGGACTAACCAGTAAATCTCAACAACTATATTTAATGCTTGGACATAGTAAGATTTTATATGGTAATTTTATCGGCTCAGTTATTAATTTCATCATCCTAGCCTTAGTGGTCTATATTTTTGTAAAAGTTTTGCGTGTTGATAGACTTGATAAGAAAAAAGAGGTTAAATAATTGGAAAAGAAAGTTCTGACCCTTACGGTTATACACGACAACGAGAAAATTCTTTTAGGAATGAAGAAACGGGGTTATGCTGCGGGCAGATGGAATGGTTTTGGCGGCAAGCTGACTCCTGGGGAATCTGTCGAAGAAGGTATGCTGAGGGAGCTAAACGAAGAGTCAAGTTTGATAGCAACTGATTATGAAAAAATTGGGGTGCTGACTTTTGACAGTGAAGACGAGGATTACATTCAGGAAGTCCATTTATTTCGGATTAATGAATATGACGGTGAACCTATTGAGACCGAGGAAATGCGTCCGCAATGGTTCCCTTTTGCTGATATCCCTTATTCTGAAATGTGGTCCGATGATCTGATTTGGCTACCACTGGTTTTGGATGGACATAAAGTACAGGGCAGTATCCACTTCAAAAATAGTAACATGATTAAAAGTCATAGTATCGCTACAGTAGCGGAACTAGGTTAGGAGAAAGATGAGCGAAGAAAAACATTTTTTGGCTGATGAGGCAGAGAAAGTTGGCGGCGCACTTGGAATCGACTGGACCAAATGGGACATTGAACAGTTTAGAATGGGTATGGACGTAGAACTTGAGCATGGCACAATTGATCCACACACTAACGTGACGGATAACGATCCAATGCTGACTGGAAAGATTGCCCTCGCCCACCTAAATGAGTTTCCGGATTATTACACTAGGCTTGAAGTAATGGAAACCGAAGCCGAGGCTTTCTGGGAGAAATAAAATTACTGTTCTTCAATTTCGGAACTAAGTAAGTCGTAATATTCGAAAAATTCCTTACTCCTCAGATCTCTTGGTCTGGGGAGTTTAATTTCCATGATTTTTTTCACTTTTCCAGGGTTCGCAGAAAGGACAATTACCTTGTCTGCTAGTTGAATTGCCTCTTCAATGAGATGTGAAACCATGATAATAGAAAGTTTTTTGTCTTTCCAAACTCTCAGTAAGTCATTTCTGAGTTTTGTAGCTGTGAGCGCATCTAGGGCTGAGAAGGGTTCATCAAGAAGCAGGAGGTCGGGATTTTGAGTCAGTGCTCTAGCTATGCCGACTCTTTGTTTCATACCGCCAGAAAGCTCCTTTGGATGTTTCTCTCGGAAATCTGTCAGCGACATATCGCGAAGGTAACCGGTAACAACTTTTTGAGTTTGTGCTTTGTCTGCGCCGGCCATCCTAAGACCAAAGCCGACATTCTGCTCGACAGTTAACCAAGGGAAAAGGGCAAAATTCTGGAAGACAAAAGAGAATTTCAAATTTTTATCTTTCTCAACTTTTCCTGAGTCAAAGTTTGAAAGATCTGAGATTATTCGAAGTAAGGTTGATTTGCCGCAGCCAGAGGGGCCGATTATACAAACAAATTCGCCCTTTTTCTCCACAAAACTAATGCTATCTAGCGCCTTTTGTTTGACGCCGTCTATGACGAAACTCTTATCTACGTTTTCAACTTTTAATAAAATATCTTTATCCATCATGACTCCGATTGATATTTAGTTGTTTTAGTGAGTAGTGGCAGCCACAGAATCTTGTTCAAAACAAATAGTAAGAATAGGAGTATCAGGATACCGAAAGCCAGAAGGGTGTTCTGACCATTTGTGCCGAGGACGCCTAAGTAGTTTCCTATTCCGATGTGAGTGTTTACTAATAATTCGGCCCCAACGATAAATTCCCAGCCTTCACCCCAGCCCACGATTGAGCCGGTCACTATTGATGGGGCTAGTTGTGGTAGGGTAAAGAAGACAATTCTTTTCCATCCGTGAGCGCCAAAGATTGTCGCAGCTTCCTCAAGGTCTTCACGGCGATTTTTGATACCGCTAATAATAGAAAACATTATTGGCCAGATGATAGTGATTACAAGAACTGTAATGATAATGACTTCTGTACTTTTGAGTGCGACTATCAAAGCTGGGAAAAGAGCAAAACTTGGGAAGCTCTGGAGTACGTCAAAGATTGGTAGGAATATACTTTCGATCCTTTCATTTGCCGTAATGAACAATGCCAAAATGAGGGCGATAACCAGGGCTATAAAGTAGGCAATTGTGATTCTGGATAAACTAGCCAGAAAACCGATAAAGAGATCAGCTTTATTCAGTTTCGTGAAATTTACAAATACAGCAACAATTGCGAAGAGAACGAAAAACCAAGCAAGTGTAATGAGACTACTTTTTCGATGATTCTTTAGGACAGATTTTCTCTTTGCAGTATGAATTTGATTTGAGTATCGCATAAAATGATTATACAATTGTTTTATAATAAAAGGGAGCCAAAATGCCTATTTTTGATAAACCTAGAGTTGAAAGGCATGAGCCTGAGAATGTAAATGAAAAACACAAGAGCGCTCTGAAGTTACAAGATCGCATTGCACTTTTAATTACTACTGCAATTGGTACGATGTATGCAGTTTATTTCTTTGCGATTTTCATGGGCGGTTGGATGATCTGGCAATCAGTTATTGCTCATAAACCATTCGATCCGTACCCATTCGCTTTCCTACTTTTCCTTGGCAACATTGTCCAGCTTCTACTAATGCCTCTCATTATGGTTGGGCAGAATATCCAGAACAGACACGCAGAGATTCGTTCGGAAGAAGAGTATAAGACAACGACTACAAGTTACCACGACATCGAACAAATTCTCGATCACTTAGACGCTCAGGACAAGGAACTTCTTAGACAGACTAAACTTATCGAAGAACTTATGTCAAAAAATAAATAGGAAGAAGGCTTTTATGAAAGCGTTTGTTCCTGAAAAAATCAAAATCCCGGATCGTAAAGTTCTTACAATAACATCGATTGGCGACCCAAATGTCGTTGGTGAAAGTGTTTTTAGTGCTCTTTACGGTACAGCTTATACTACAAAATTTAAAACTTTTAAGCCAAAAGGAGTCAAGCTAGAGTTTGGTAAACTCACTGCACTTTGGCCTGACGCCCACCTGAAACCGAAAAGCGAGTGGACTGGCATCTGGGCTATTCCAGTTCCGGACTACGTAGCAGAGGCAGATATTATTCAAAAAGAGCCGGATAATCCTGTCAAGCTAGAAAAGTGGCAGGGTGGTGATTATGCCCAGATCTTGCACATTGGTACTTATGCTGAGGAAGGTCCAACCATTATTAAACTCCATGAGTATATAGAAAAGGATCTTGGCATTCCGATGACGAAAGTTCCCGGCATTCATGAGGAAGAGTATTTGACAAGGCCCGACGCAAAAGTCCAAAAAACTATTATCAGATATCGTTTGACGTAGTATTATTCATGTGTGGAGGAAACACCAAGAATATGAGAAAAGTAACACTTCGTTTCTTGCTTGCGGGAACCGGAATATTGTTGGCAAGCGCTACTTTTGCCCAAGTGGCCGTAACTCCTGCTACTACGACAACCACTCTGAATAAAGCAATCAGCTTGTGTAACGTGATAGAAAATAATATTGATAAGAGACTTGCCAATTTCACAGACAAGAAAACTTTGTATGTCGCGAAATACGAGCTTGCTCGCACTAGGACTGAGGCACTTGTTACCAAGCTTGAAAACGCCGGTTATGATGTATCTCAGGTTAAAATAGATCTAGTGACATTTAATGACAGAATCAAGAAATTTGGCGATGACTACACAGTATATATCTCAGACCTACAAGATACAAAAACTTATACTTGTGGTCATAGCGAAGGTGAATTCAGAGCCAAACTTGCTATTGCACGAACTCAACTCAAGGTTGTACACGATGATGCTGTATTCGTGAAAACCTATTGGACACAAACAGTCAAACCAGAGCTCACAGCTTTCAAAACGGCGGTGCCTAGTTCAAGTACAGTAGGAGGAAATAATTGATGGCTGAAGAAGCGGAAAAATCATTTTTCAGACATTCTCATCCTGTTTATGGTTGGATAGCTTTGATTTTCGCTCTAATTGTAGTATTTGGCGTGGCTGGTTGGTATTATATGACATATACGGATTCACTGAATGAGGATGTTGTCCAAAATGCACAGAGTCTGGTGTTACCGAGAAACGATTCTTCAGTTTCGAGTAGTAGTACTAGCACTACAGTAGATGTGAGTGCGGAAACTGAAGCAATTGATGAAAATATCAACGCAGTCACTGACACGGATTTCAGTGATAACCAGATGGATGATACTATCTTGGGTATTAATAAATAGTAATTAATAAATTAACGAATTGGAGGGGAAAATGGCAAAAAAGAAGGTGAAGAAAACCGGTTGGCACATGGAAGTTCACGATATGTGGGGTTGGGTGGTGCTGGTACTTGGTATCTTAATTATCTTTTCAGTCGCCGGCTACTACTATTTGACACTAGTTTAGTCCAGCTTACAATCTAAGTTTTTTATCAAAAGAGAATGTATGTTCTCTTTTTTTGTTGACAAAAAAGGCTATAATAAGGTATAATCCCAAACATATTGTACCAGCCTGGGAACAGGCAAACTGACCCCCGTGTGGGGAAACGAAAGGTCAGGTCGGTCGCATGCGCATGAGGAAGAGCACGTAGTGTTGTTTCACCCTGGTGTTGTCGACACTCTGAACGTCGTCGCCACGATCGGCGCCGCTCCCATAGTCGTCTCGGCCTGATCCAGGCCGCGCGGCGGGATCAAATCGCCCATTCGCCAAAACGAGGGGATTTGGTGAGGCTTATGGATTGATCTTGCCCACTCCACACGTGCACGTGGAGTGATGGTAGGGATTAATAGCCTACCGAATGCCCGACATGAGTTCGGGCGCCGGAATTGACGAACCTTGCCTCTGGTCGAGAATAACATCTCCAAGGAGCCCCGGGCGCTTAATGCGCCCGGGGCTCTTCTCATTTTGTCCACTTGTTTTAATCCCATATTTGGCTAGAATATAGCTATGAATACGAACACAATTTTCATCTTGGTCTTGATTGTCATTGGCTTTGTTGGAGTTATTTATTTTATCAATCAGAAATTCAAGGAAGTCGCTGATCAGAAAGTTGACGACAAAAGTTTATTAATGTTACAACAGCAGCTTGGGCAAGTTTCAGAACAATTGAATAAGGGTCTGGTAGAATCAAACAAGTCTGCCCAGGAACAGTTTCGCGCTAGTAGTAATATCATCAAAGATGTGACAGAGAAGCTTTCGAATCTCGAGAATACCAACAAACAAGTTCTTGGGATTGCTGATCAACTTCAGGGACTTGAAAACGTGCTCAAGAATCCAAAACAGCGTGGAATTTTAGGTGAATATTATCTCGAAACTTTGCTCAAAAATATGTTTGGACCGAAAGATTACCAGATGCAGTATGCGTTCAAGAATGGCGATATAGTCGACGCGGTTGTTTTCATTGGCAACAAGATTCTTCCTATTGACTCCAAGTTCTCTCTCGAGAATTACAATAAAATTGTTGCTGAAAAGGACGCTACGAAGAAGGAGCAACTAGAAAAGCTTTTCAAGCAGGACCTTAAGAATCGTATCGATGAAACTGCCAAATATATCAAACCAAAGGAGGATACCATGGATTTCGCATTTATGTTTATTCCTTCTGAAGGTATTTATTATGATCTTCTAGTAAACCAAGTTGGTACACTTAAAGTAAATACAAGAGACCTTATCGATTATGCCTTCAAAGAGAAAAGGGTCATCATCGTTTCGCCAACTTCATTTGCTGCTTATCTCCAAACGGTCATGCAAGGGCTTCGGGCACTAAAGATTGAGGAATCCATTCATGAAATTGTCGGTAATGTGAACAAACTTTCTGCACATCTTAGTGCTTATCAGTCACATATGTCGAAGCTTGGAAATTCGCTTGGTACAACTGTAAATGCATATAATACGGCAAGCAAAGAATTTGTGAAGATTGATAAGGATATTACGAAGGTCTCAGGGGCCTCGATAGACGCAGAACTTATTCAACTAGATAAGCCTAGTCAAGAAGACTAGTTCACTCTATAATTTAAGTATGAAAAAAAGTGCTTTCACACGCGTGATGCTTATCGGGATTGTAATTTTTGTACCACTTTTTTTGTTCTCAATATTTTTCCTCAATCCCAAGATGGGGACAAGCGCTATTACGACACTTCTAGTCTCGTTATTTTTCTCATTACTTACTCTAGTTTCACTCGGTGGGTTTCTCTTTCGTGTGAAGAAGTCAAACAACGAGCTACTATATGAAGCTATTAAAACTTCACTCAGACAAGGTTTCCTCGTGGGGATATATGCAGTCGCGATTTTGGGTCTCGCTGGTATTAAACTTTTAACTTGGTGGGACGCGATACTTTTAGCTTTCAGCTTAGTGTTATTTGAGATATACTTTAAGTCAGGCAAAGAGAGCGTAACCTAACGAATTTTGATGTTGAAAAAACTAGAAAAATTGCTAATAGAACTTAAAGAAGAACTTTCAGAAACAACTCCGAAAAGTCTCGAACTTGTTCGTGCCAAATATTTGGGTCGTAAGAGCGAAATAAATGAGATTTTGAAGTCTCTTGGCACTCTCAGTATTGATGAAAAAAAGTCCGTCGGCGCTGCTGCAAACAAGACAAAATTAGAAATGGAAAAGCTAATTGAAGTCAGAGAAAAAGAACTAAACAATGTTCTTGATACTGAAGTTGTTGATATTACCGCTCCAGGAAGACTTTATCCCGTTGGTCATCTCCACCCGGTCACGCAAGTGCTCGAAGAAATGGTTGAGATTTTCACGTCACTTGGATACGAAGTCGCTGACGGCCCTGAAGTAGAGGACGACTGGCATAACTTTGAAGCTTTGAACATGGGTAGGGAACATCCAGCCAGGGATATGCAGGATACCTTTTATCTGACAGATAACAATTTACCTCGTACTCATACTTCGTCTGTTCAGATCCGTTATATGGAAAATCACAAGCCACCAATCAAGATTATTTCTGTAGGCAAGGTCCATCGTAATGAGAACGAGGATGCAACACATAGTTGGATATTCCATCAAGTTGAGGGGCTTGTCGTTGGCGAGAATGTAACATTCGCCGACCTCAAGGGTACCCTGGATTTAGTTGCCAAGAAAATTCTTGGTCCAGATACGAAGACACGTTTTCGCCCAAACTTCTTCCCATATACGGAGCCAAGCGCTGAGATGGATGCAAGCTGTCCCCAGTGTAAAGGTAAAGGTTGCCGATCTTGTGGTGGCACTGGTTGGCTAGAACTGCTTGGATCTGGAATGGTTCATCCAAATGTCCTTCGTAATATGAATATCGATCCGGAAAAATATAGCGGTTTCGCATTTGGACTAGGCGTGGAGCGTATCGCAATGATTCGTCACAACATTCCCGACGTGCGTTATTTTTGGCACCCGGATACTAGATTTTTGGAGCAATTCTAATGAAGTTACCATTATCTTGGCTTAAATCATTTGTAAATACAAAGCTCTCTGCTGAGGAAATCGCTGACAGATTAACTATGGCTGGGCTCGAAGTTGAAGAAATCATTGGTGGATCTGGGTTTTCTGGAGTTGTTGTCGGACACGTGCTTTCTGTTGAGGACCATCCAAACGCAGATAAACTCCACGTAGCCTCAGTAGATGTAGGTGGTGAAAAACTTCAGATTGTTTGTGGTGCAACTAATCTGAAAAAAGGTCAAAAGGTCCCAGTTGCTAGAGTGGGCGCAAAGCTTAGTGATGCCGAAATTACCAAGGTCAATCTCCGTGGGGTAGATTCTTTCGGGATGATCTGTAGCGAACGTGAGCTAGGTATAGGTGATGAGCACAGTGGAATTATGGTCCTACCGACAGACGCAAAACCTGGTAGTGATGTTTCCCTGCTTCTCGGTAAAGAAAAAGTCCTTGATGTCAAAGTTCTGGCGAACCGTCCTGATTGTATGAGCATCATCGGGCTTGCAAATGAAGTAGCCGTAGTCACAGATACGAAAAATAATATCCCACCCATTAAGATTATTGAAAAAGGTGAAGCTGAAAAATTCACGATAAAGGTAGAAGATTCAAAACTTTGTCCGAGATACATGGCTCGTGTTGTCAGAAATGTGAAAGTTTCTGAATCACCAAAATGGATGAAAGAGAGATTAACTGCTTGCGGTGTCCGTCCGATTAGTTTACTTGTCGACATTTCAAATTATGTCATGCTCGAATATGGCCAGCCATTACATTTTTTTGATCTAGATAAGCTCGCTGATAGAACTATTATTGTAAGAACGGCAAAAGCGGGGGAGACCATCACTACTTTAGATGGCGTACATCGTAAGCTTACGAAAGATAATTTAGTAATAGCAGATACAAAAGTACCAATCGCGATAGCCGGGGTAATGGGTGGGTCTACTACTGAGATTGATGAGCATACTCAAAACATTCTGATTGAGGCTGCTATTTTCGATAAGGCAAGCATCCGCAAAACTTCGAGGGCTCTTGGTCTCCGCTCTGAAGCTGTTTCTCGTTTTGAGAAGGGAATTGCCCCAATGTTGCCCGAAGTCGCTATTAACAGAGTTTCTGAGCTTCTTCACGACCTAGCAAAAGGTGAGGTCACGAAAACAAAGATAGATATTCATGACGAACTTCAGACTGTTAGGAAAATAGAGTTTTCAACTTATAAAATGAATAAATTTCTTGGTACTGAAATCTCAGAGAAGCAAACGAAATCAACTCTTTTAGCTTTAGGTTTCGGTCTTGATAGAAAAGGTGATAACTTAGTTGCGACCACTCCGTTTTGGCGGACTGACATTCTAGAGCCAGTTGACATTTATGAAGAGGTAATCCGAGTTGTTGGATATGACAAAGTTCCCTACACATTACCATTTGATGTTCACGCCATACCTAGTTCAAATAAAATTTGGCAACTTCTCAGTACGGTGAAACATAAATTATCCGACCTGGGTTTTACTGAAATTATGACCTATTCATTCACCGGTGAGAAAGAGCTTGTGGCAGTTGGGACAAACGTCCGTGTGGCGCCGGAGGTTTTGAATCCACTCGTGAAGGATCAGCAATACTTGAGACCAACTCTAGTCCCTGAAATGCTCGAAGCTATTCGAGACAATCAATTTAATACAGATAATCTATATTTCTATGAAATTGGGAAAACCTTTGAAAACACTACTCCCGGTAAGCTACCAAAAGAGACAACAATTCTAGAAATAGGCTTACTTGGTGGTGCTTCCTGGCCAATCGAATACAAGCAAGCCATTGGTTTCTATGATCTCAAAGGGGCGGTTTTGGCTCTACTTACAAGCCTTGGAATCGGTGAAGATGAAGTGGTTGTAAAGCCATCAGAACTTAGCTATGCGAAAAGAGGTATCAGTACCGATTTGTATCTTGCCGGCAAAAGAATAGCAAGTATTGGGGAAATTTTGGAAGAGGTACGTGATCGATTCGGGGTTAAGAAACCAGTCGTCGTCGCTAGTGTTAATCTGGACATCATAAGTTCACTTGAACTACCGACCAAGAAATTTGTCGAATTCAGTAAATACCAGAGGTTGACCCGTGATATTTCTGCGATTTTTCCAAATTCAGTCACTGTGTTTGAAATTAAACAGAAGCTATCTAGAGTGAATAATCTCATTACGGACGTAACTTTAATTGATATATTTGAAGGAAAAACACTTGATGCACAAGGGCGCAGTCTGACTTTCAGATTTTCACTTCAAAGTAATGATCATACGCTAACAGAGTTTGAAGTCGATGAGGTTATCAAAATTTGTTCTGGTAAAATTGTTGAGCTTGGGGGGAAACTGAGGAGTGGCAAATAAACCACGTAATGTAGATAGCATTGTAAAGCCGAATGAGGTTATCGATGCAAAGCAAGTAGAGACTGGAGATGAGCCATTACTCTCTATTATTGAACCTGTGAAAAAATCAAAATCAAAAGAGAAAAAAGTTAAGGCCGAAAAAACTGTGAAAGCCCCACTCTTGAAACGACATCACAAGATTATAATGGCCTCCTGTGGTGTTTTGGCATTCCTACTTGTCCTTACTGGAATTATTGGTGGTGCTGCTTATGTTCATCAGGCAATGTATGAAAACAAGGTCTTCCCTGGTGTTGTTGTATGGGGTGAGAACGTTGGTGGTAAAAGTGTCACTGATGTTCAGAAAATAATTGCGGCTAAGGTAAAAACTTATTCTCTTACTATCAAGGGACCGGATCAAAATTATACTGCCACTGCAAACGATTTAGGTTTGAATTTCAATGCTGAAAGTATGGCCCTCAGTGCCTATTCGAGAGGTAGAAGCAGTTCTTTCCTTGAAAACTATTGGACCAGAGCTAGACTGCTGGCTACGGAAATATCTTGGAAGCCATGGCAGAAGTTTATTCGTGCAGATGACCTAGCAATTTCGCCAAGTTACGTGATTAGTGATGATACTTTTAATCAGTATGTAAATAAGGTTGTAGATAATATCAAAATTCAAGCACAAGATTCTGAGGTCAGTGTTGTGAGCGGTCAGGCACAACTGAAACCGGCTATTTACGGTCGCGACGTCAAGGCTGATGATCTCAAGAAAGAGGTTCGGGACTCACTGACAAATTTCAGTTCAAAAGACGTTGTGGTGGAAACTGTTTCTGTAAAGCCAGCGATAGTTGACGATACTGCGCAGGATACGATTATTCAAGCTCAAAGTGTGATGAAGAGGCCAGTAATCCTTACTTATAATGGTCAGGAGTATAGACCAAATCAAGAAACTGTGGCTTCTTGGATTTCTTTCGTCAAGAATCCAGGTGATACGAAATATACCCTTACTATCGATAAATCCAAAATGAGTAGTTATTTTGATTATTTAGGAACCCAGATTGATATAAGCCCAATTTCTAGGAAAGTTAGGGTTGAAAACGGCGTCAAAGAAACCGAGATTCAGGCTGGTGTCAATGGCACCATGGTTGATACAACCGCGCTCGGAAATGCCATCGCGGCACAGCTTCCGAACCAGGCTTCTGTTACGCTTACTATTCCGACCTATGTTGCTGTTTTCAAGACAGAATATGAGAATGTGGTTATCGCTGATTGGGATAAATACATTGATATTAATTTAACAACTCAGACTATGATCGCTTGTGAAAAAGGCGGTGTAAATTGTAAGCAATGGAGTATCACTTCTGGAGATAATAACCATCCAACTCCGACTGGGACAACTTTGATTCTTGGCAAAAGTGCTAACTTTTATATGACAGGCGGAACACCAGGTATTGACTATTATAAAGTCTGGGTAGATCACGCTACATGGTTCAGGGCCGGTGGTTACGCAATTCATGATGCACACTGGCGTAGCTCTTTCGGTGGTCAAGACTACCACTACGATGGATCACATGGCTGTATTAATGCACCTGATGATGCCGCGATATATATCTATAACTGGGCTGATGTTGGTACTCCAGTCGTAGTCCATTATTAAAGAAGGAGAAATATGGAACCAGGACAAAATGTAATAAATTCAGAAGTAGTGGACACAACAACGCCAGAGATTGTAAATGTTGCTGAGTTAATATCTGTTTCACCAGCCCCACAACCACAGGTTCAAAATATTGATGATCGGGCAGATCAGACAGTTGTTGTGCCAGATATTGCAGTTCCAGAAGTTATCCCAGCAGTTGAGGTAAAAGATCTTAGTGATTCAACTGTCGAAAATGTTGATCAGAATTGGACCAACAAAGTTCGCGAAGTGATCAAGGAAGACAAAGAGCAGCCATACAAAGAAGAAGAAGACTCAGAAAGGCTTCAAGAAGATTATATGAAACAGCGTTTCGATGTTGATGTCGATGCGCCAGTAAAGGAGAAATAATTGTCATTTTTCGCCTTTCTATTGTTTTTTATTTTTATTATTGCCATTTTATTAATAGCCTTTTTTGTATTTAAAAATACGAAGTACTGGAAAAAACAGATGGAACGCTCACTCAAGATGGTACCTCTGCTTATTACTATTCCCAGAGATGCTGGGTCCAAGGATTACCAGGCTCAAAACAGAGATAATCGGGATATGATGAGGGAGGTTGTTTCTGTTGTCGAATCTTTCTATTCAAATCTAAATGTTTTATATAATAAATATAAACTGGTTAAAAATCTCTTTGTTGGTTCACCTCATGTCGTTTTAGAAATAGTTGCTAAAGACAGAGAAATTTTCTTTTATATAGCCGTTCCTTTCGCTTTTCTCGATTTAGTTGAGAAAAGTCTGAGCGCTCAATATCCGGAGTGTAATATCGAGAGAGCAGAAGAACACAATATCTTTAATGCTAGTTGGGGAATTGAAAATGTTTCTGGCGGCGAACTCAGAGCATCGAATTCCTTCTTTTTTCCATTTAGAACATATCAAGAGCTAGACTCTGAACCGCTTGAAGCTTTAACGAGCTCACTGAGTAAACTCGAAGATGGCGAGGGAGCAGCAATACAAATATTAATCCGTCCAGCAAAAGGAAGCATTGTAAAGAAGGTTAATAATATTGCTAGAGAAATGCAAAACGGCAAGAAGAGAAGCCTTCTTGATTCTGCTATAAATGCTGCTCTTGTGAAAACTGAGAAGCCAACAGGTGGCGAGAGGTTAACTCCGATGGAAGAAGAAGCCGTGAAAGCAATCGAGAGGAAAGCTAGCAAACCTATCTTTGAAACGATGATTAGGGTTGTTGTGTCGGCTCAATCAAATATAAAGGCCGAAAACGTCGCCAGGCAGATAAGTTCTTCATTCAACCAATTTGGAAATCAGAATTTCAATAGTTTTACATTTAAGCCTGCTAGGAACTCTGAAGAACTTGTGACCGACTATGTTTTTAGGTTTTTTGTTCATAGAATTCTAAGTAGCAACACACTTTTTAGATTCCACCGCGGTTATAATATTTTCTTAAATACCGAGGAATTAGCATCGATATTTCATTTGCCAAACTTTTTAGTTACGACGCCCGGTATCCGTTGGTTGCCATCCAAGAAGGCTGCCCCACCAACATTTGTTCCTGATGAAGGTGTAGTGATCGGGCACAGTATTTACAGAGGGGAAGATAATGTTATCCGAATTTCAGAAAACGATCGCAGACGTCATCTCTATATCTTGGGGCAAACCGGTACAGGCAAGTCAACAAGTATGATTAATATGATCATTTCAGACATTAGAGAAGGCAAGGGTATTTGTTATATCGATCCCCATGGACAAGATCTCGAAGAGCATGTTTTACCATATATTCCAAAAGAACGAGCTGAAGACGTAATAATTTTTGATGCTTCTGATGTTCAGAGACCTTTGGGTCTTAACCTTTTTACAGCGAAGACACCAGAGCAAAAAGACTTTGTAATAAATGAAGCGATTTCGATGCTCTATCGACTTTATGATCCCGGACATACAGGTATAATGGGCCCACGTTTTGAACACTGGTTCCGTAATGCTGCTTTAGCACTTATGGCTGGGCCAACACCTGGCACATTTATCGAAGTGCCACGAATTTTCACTGATGACAAGTTCCTGGCCGAAAAGTTGCAATATGTGACCGATCCGGTTGTCCGAAATTTCTGGATTAATGAAATGGGTCAGACCAGTGATTATCACAAATCAGAAATGCTTGGCTGGTTTGTCGGTAAATTCGGTGCCTTTATGACAAACACTACTATGCGCAACATCCTTGGTCAAAGTCAGTCTTCTATAGATATCCGAAAGGCAATGGATGAAGGAAAGATTATCTTAGTTAAACTTGCAAAGGGTCAAATTGGCGAGATAAATATGCAGTTACTCGGCATGATCCTTGTGGCTCAGATTCAAATGGCGGCTATGGCCAGGGCTGATGTTCCAGAAAACGAAAGACGCGATTTCTATCTCTATGTTGACGAATTCCAAAATTTTGCTACAGATTCGTTCGCAGCAATTTTGTCAGAAGCCCGCAAATTTCGTCTTAATCTGATAGTAGCTAACCAGTTTATTGGACAACTGACCGATGAGATAAGGGATGCGGTCTTTGGTAATGTAGGGTCTCTAATGTGTTTTAGGGTTGGCAATGACGATGCCGAATATATGGCGAAACAATTTGCACCGCTTTTCAGTCAGCAAGATCTTATCAATATTGAAAACTATAACAGTATCACGAAGATTTTAATCGATAGTAAACCAACTAGACCATTCAGTCTCTCGGGATACAATTATCCCCCAGGGTCAAGCAAGGAAATTGGCGATGCAGTGAGACAACTTTCACGTTTGAAGTACGGTAGGCCGCGTGATATAGTAGATGCTGAGATTGAAGAAAGAATGAGCATAAAGTTTTGATGAAAACGGAGGGTAACAACTCAAGATCGACCTATGAGGAGGTCCAAAGAAAGTACCTCGAAGCTGGAAAAAAATACTCTAGCCTCCTTCGTAACGCTATGGAACTTGATCCAAACATCATCAAAATTGCTGAAGAGATAATGATTACTGGGGATAATATTTCAGTACATGACAACAAGTTGCTTACTCGTTTTTACAACGAGCTTCGTGAAGGCTCGAAAATCGATCAGAAATATTATGAACTCTTGGTGGAACTCAAAAAAGCTAAAAATAGTCTCGATATTGCTACGGATCATTTACTGACGAAAAGAGTTGGAAAAATACTTGCTAGTGCCGGTATTCCACCCAGAGAATCAAACCTAAGCGATTTTGCAAGAGTGGGTCATGTCAATAATCCGGATGTAAACTTGCTTGAAAAAATTAGCCTACCTGGAGTGTTATCAATTACACTTGCCGGTGAACTCGACGAATTTGTTACAAAAGGTGAGCTCAAGGTCTCTGCTGGAAAATTTATTCCAGAGACGAAAGAGGCAAGAGACTTTTTAAAGAATTTGGAGAAAGAAATCAGGAAGAGCGTTAATGACGCATATTTGCTCGGTATGAGTGAAATTAATAGTTTTTCAGGACCTAAAAGCATTATCGAGCTTGTAAAAATGGCTGCTGAAAGCGATCACCTTAGAGAAATTGAGAGACGCATTGACGCGGGAGATGTTCGTCTCGTGAATGGTGAAATTATAGCCGTGAATGAAAAAGGTAAACGATATTTGAAATTATTAGTTGAAGAACTGACAGGCAGTCTTACTAAGAAAATTGACTCAGAGCTGCTTGAGAAAAATGACATGACCGTAAATCAAGATGTTAGACTTAAACAGGCGAAGAGAGAAGTTGATTCTCTGAGGGAAGCCGTGAATAAACATAATCGCCTTACCAATTTTTCAGATGAGACGGTTTATAATGATTTGCTTGACAAGGTAAGAAAGCACCAGAATTTGGTTGAAAACAAACTTAGTCACTTGATGACTGAAGTAGAAACTATTTCCAGAGCTTTTCTTGATATAAAGAAACGCTTAATTAATTTATCAGCTAGCAACGAAATTGACGTTGATGGTTTGATTTCCCTGATGGTCGCCTCACGTCATTTGTCGAAATTTGAAACTACGTATGAGAGTGATTTAACTGATCTTGAACGTTTTCTTGGTATAAAAGACACCACTAGTCATAAGCAGTCTGGTCCAATCTCCTTGGATCAACTGTCTGAGTCTTGCAGGCAGAATAATTGTAATCACTTAGATGAGGCAAATACACTGGTGCGAGATTTGGTTTCTGAGAGAATGAAGAATCATAGACTTCTAGGCAACCAAATGGATAGACTTCTTACTGACTTTGTTTTGTCCCCAGCTGAAGTTGAATCATATCGCAATATTTTATGTACCGAACGGGGTATATGTGATCATATTAGTGATAAAAATTACATGGGCGGTAGTCTTTACCAAGGAATTGGTGATCTTTCATACCTGATTCAGGAACTAGTGGAACTGGAAGTGGAGAAACGTGAAAGGATTGCTGATTTTATTCACGAATTCGAACTAGCCCATAAGGAACTATGGCTTACAAATATCAAGAATGCGAATAGGGATTTTATCAGCAAAAACTTTCCAGATCTTTCAGAAGAGCTTCTGGCCCGTGCGAATGATAGTAATAACGTATCTGTTTCGTCTGTTCGAGATGAGATTAGGTGCGTCATTGAGAAATATCGAGGAGAACACAAAAATTCATCAGATGATTTTGCCAAGGAACTAAAAGCTGGTCTGGAGAAGCTTAAAACCGATGGTGATGTGGTTGGAGTTTCGACTAAATTAAAGAATGATTATAAGAAAATGTTGAATTCACATAGTAGGGCACTTTCCGCTCTCGAAACTGAGATCGAAATCATCGAACGAAGACTAACTGAGTTCGAAAAATCATCCCAAAATGACCTCGAAAAAGTACTTATAGACGACATTCGTCGAAACATCTAAATTAAGCATAACTCAGGCTTGCTTTTGTGCTCAAATAAGGGTAAAATATAAGTATAGTTTTCTTATTGTTGATTAATCAAAAAAAGGGTGAAAATGGCAGAAAAGAAAAGCACTTATGATGCTTCCTCAATCCAGGTTCTAGAAGGTCTTCAGGCTGTTAGAAAACGTCCGGGTATGTACATTGGCGGTACTGGGATCGCCGGGCTTCATCATCTGATATGGGAAGTTGTAGATAACTCTATTGACGAGGCAATGGCCGGATACTGTAAAAATATCGATGTTACCATTCATGCCGACGGATCCGTTTCGGTGGCTGATGATGGTCGTGGTATTCCTGTCGATAAGCAAAAGCAAACCGGTAAAAGTGCTCTAGAGACAGTTATGACAGTTCTTCATGCCGGCGGTAAATTCGGCGGTGAAGGTTATAAAGTATCCGGCGGTTTACATGGTGTCGGTGTTTCGGTTGTAAACGCCCTTTCGTCATATGTGAAGGCCGAGGTTAGGCTTAATGGCAAGGTTTATATTCAGGAATTTAAGGACGGTGGACATCCAATTAGTGGTCTGAAAACTGAAGGTACTTCTACCAAGACTGGTACTACAATTACTTTCGTACCCGACCCAGAGATATTTGAAGTTATCGATTTCAATTACAATACGGTTCTCGATCGCATCCGACAGCAGGCATACCTAACTAAGGGCGTGAAAATCAAACTGACCGACGAGAGGGAAGATAAGTGTTATGCTTTCTATTTCGAGGGTGGCATCAAATCCTATGTTGATCACCTAAATCGTTCCAAACAAGTTATCAATGAGCCGATTTTTTATGTTGATAAATCGACAGACAACGTGAATGTCGAGATTGCTGTTCAGTATATGGATGGCTTCAACGACAATGTGCAGACTTTTGCAAACAACATCCATACCCCAGAGGGCGGTACGCATCTTACGGGTTTTCGAACATCCCTTACTCGAGCACTAAACGATTATGCTAGAAGTCATAGTCTTCTCAAAGATAACGAAGGTAATCTGACAGGTGATGATGTACGAGAAGGACTTACTGCTGTGATTTCGGTAAAACTCCCCAATCCTCAATTTGAAGGTCAGACCAAAGCAAAACTTGGTAATCCTGAGGTTGCGAATATAGTTCAGACTGTGTTCACTGAGTATTTCTCTTATTATCTTGAAGAAAATCCGAATGAAGCAAAAAAGATTATCAATAAATGTTCTCTTTCTGCGCGCGCACGTATGGCCGCCAGAGCCGCTCGTGACACAGTTATCCGCAAAGGTGTTCTAGAGGGGATGACATTACCTGGTAAACTTGCTGATTGTTCTAGCAAAGACGCAAAAATTTCTGAAATCTATATTGTTGAGGGCGATTCGGCGGGCGGCTCTGCGAAACAGGGGCGCGATCGTCGTTTTCAGGCAATTTTACCTCTCAAGGGTAAAATTCTGAATGTGGAGCGCGCTCGTATGGACCGTATGCTTTCAAGTGACGAGATTAAAGCACTGATTATCGCACTTGGTACAGGAATTGGCGAACAATATGATGTTTCTAAACTGAGATATCACCGCATTATTATTATGACAGATGCTGACGTCGATGGTGCACATATTCGTACGTTACTTTTGACTCTGTTTTATAGGCATTTTCCGGAACTTATTGAGAATGGTAATGTTTATATTGCCCAGCCACCTCTCTACAAGATTCAAAAAGGTAAAGAAAAACTTTATGCTCACGATGATGCTGAAAAGGATGAAATCTTGGAGGAAATGGCCTCTAGAACAAAGAACAAGAAGACGACCGGCGAAGGTGATCTTCAATTCGAGGTAAAGAGCCTCGAGACTGATACAGCAGAAACAGAGGAAATCGAGGAGGTTGAGGAAATAGATGAGTCTCAGCAGATACCTGGTGAAGTGAAGATACCAGGTGTTAGCATTCAGCGTTATAAGGGTCTTGGTGAAATGAACCCGGAACAGCTCTGGGAAACTACAATGGATCCGGAGAATAGAATGCTCCTAAGGGTTACGGCCGATGACGCAGAAAAAGCCGATGAAGCGATTAGTATTCTGATGGGTGATGAGGTCGAGCCGCGCAAAAGATTTATTCAAACTCATGCCGCAAATGTTAAGAATCTGGATATTTAGGAGTTTATGATGGCAAAAGAAAAACTGTTAGACGAAAAATTGTTTGGTGAAGAGATTGGTTATGTGCGTGACCGTGATCTAAACACAGAAATGCGTGAAAGCTTTCTAGATTATGCGATGTCAGTTATCGTGGCACGTGCACTTCCTGATGTTCGTGACGGACTGAAGCCAGTTCACAGGCGTATTTTGTACGCCATGAACAACCTAGGAATTCGTTCAAATACTAAATATCGTAAATCAGCTATGGTCGTTGGTGAAGTCTTGGGTAAATATCATCCTCACGGCGATACAGCGGTTTATGATTCGATGGTTCGTATGGCACAAAGCTGGTCAATGCGTTATCCGATGATAGATGGACAGGGTAACTTTGGCTCAATGGACGGTGATGGCGCGGCTGCCATGCGTTATACAGAGGCTAGAATGGCTAAGGCTGCCGATGAAATGTTGTGTGATATTGACAAGGATACAGTTGATTTCATTCCAAACTATGATGGTTCACAAAAGGAGCCTATGGTGCTACCAGCTAAATTGCCTGCACTACTTTTAAATGGGCAACAGGGTATTGCTGTTGGTATGGCTACAAATATTCCACCACATAATCTCGGCGAGCTTGTGGACGGTATTATTGCCCTTATTGACAATCCCGATTCTACAGTCGAAGACCTTATGCAATATATAAAAGGTCCAGACTTCCCAACTGGGGCCCAAATCTATGATCCGGAGCAGATTTTGCAAGCTTACGCGACTGGTCGCGGTTCTATCATTATGAGGGCTGTAGCCGAGATTGAGGAAGCCAAGACTGGTGGTCAGAGAATCATCATCTCGGAAATACCTTACCAGGTTAACAAAGCAAACCTGATTACGAAGATTGCTGAGCTTGTAAAAGAAAAGAAAGTTGTCGGTATCTCGGACATTCGAGATGAATCGGACCGCAAAAGTTCTGTCCGAATCGTGGTAGAGCTTAAGCGAGACGCTTTTGCAAGTAAGATTCTAAATCAGCTATACAAATTGACGCCAATGCAGAGTTCATTTGGTGTCAATATGATTGCTCTCGTTGATGGTATCCAGCCACGTATTATGACTTTGAAAGGTATCCTCGAGGAGTTCATTAAACATAGACAGGTCGTGGTAACACGACGTGCTGAGTATGATTTGCGCAAGGCCAAGGATAGGGCTCATATCCTCGAAGGTCTTATTAAGGCACTTGATAATATTGATGAAGTTATTGCAACCATCAAGAAATCAGCAACACAAGATGAGGCTAGAACAAATCTGATGAAGAAATTCGGTCTTTCCGAGGCACAAGCAAATGCAATCCTGGCAATGCAGTTGCGTACTCTGGCCGGTCTTGAACGTAAAAAAATCGAGGACGAATATAGTGAGCTTATGAAATTGATCACATATCTCGAGGATCTTCTGGCTCACATCGAAAAAGTTATGAGTGTGATTAAGGAAGAACTTCTGGAGCTCAAAGATAAGTACGCTGATCCAAGGCGCACAAAACTTGTTGGACACTCACTGAGCAAATTCAACGAAGAAGATCTGATCCCGAATGAGGATGTTATTGTTACAATGACCGAGGGTGGCTACATCAAGAGGATTCTTAGTTCCACTTATCGTGCTCAAGGTCGTGGCGGTAAAGGTGTCTCAGGTACGGGACTCAAAGAGGAAGATGTGGTTTCTCAATTGCTTCACGCATCGAATCACGATAATATTCTCTTCTTTACCAATCAAGGTCGTGTTTTCTGTAATAAGGTCTATGAGCTACCTATGGCCTCACGTATTGCTAAGGGTTCACCTATAGTTAATGTAGTTCAACTAGCCCCAGAAGAGAATGTGACTGCTATACTCACACTCGACAAATTTGAGGGTGAGGGGAACCTGTTTATGGCAACAAAGCTTGGGACTGTTAAGAAGACACCTCTTTCGGCTTTCGCAAATATTAGAAAGACTGGCATTATTGCAATTGGTTTAGACAAGAGCGATGAACTCGGTTGGGTCAAGGCCACCAGTGGCAAAGATGACGTTATTATGTCAACGAAACAATCTATGGTAATGCTTTTCAACGAGAAAGACGTTCGTCCGATGGGCCGAGGAGCTCGTGGGGTTCGTGGTATCAGACTCAAAAAAGGCGACGCAGTTGTTGGAATGGATGTAGTTGCCCCCAAGAGTGAACTTCTAGTCGTCATGGAAAATGGCTATGGTAAGCGAACGGCCATTGAACAATTCACACCACATCATCGCGGTGGAGTCGGTATCAAGGGCGGAGTTGTGACTGCTAAGACAGGGAATTGTGTTGATGTTAGGGTTATTACTTCGACTGAAGACGATCTGATGATTATCTCAACAAGTGGACAAATAATTAGAGTTCCTCTCGGAAACGTCTCGAAGATTGGGCGTGCCACTCAGGGCGTTCGTATCATGAAACTTCCGGATGGCGATAAAGTTTCTTCAGTTGCTCTCGTGCACGAACCCGATGAGGAAAAGGAACAATTAGCTATAGAGACAGAGTAAGGAAAGAGGCCCCTACGGGCCTCTTTTTAATTCCCTGCAAGTGCTTTTGACAGGGGTGTATAATATATATAGCGGACGGTAGGTAACTAGAAAAACTCGACCAAACACTATTAAGCAGAATAAAACAGGGTAGCCTTTGACTCATAGCTGTCAATAACTAGCAAAACTAAAGCCTGGTCACTTTAGCAGCTGTGAGGACTCCATTTTGGAGAGGCAAAATTGTGAAACCAACCTGTGCAAACCATTTGTTATGTAAGCATTGGTCGGTTTTTTGGCCCCTAAAAATCGAGGTCGACAGCATGGTAATGAGATTCTAGGAACCATCCTAGAATCATCATACCAAGCTGAACTATATATAATCTTCACGAAAGGAGGTGAAAAAGACATGAAAGAATTACTTAAGAAAGTTGCAATTGCAGGTGCAGGCTCACTACTTATCGGTGGTTTTGCCTTTGCTGCAATCGGAAATGACCACACTGGATTTGATTCTGAAAACAAAGCTAGCGTAGAAGTCAGAAACGATGCAGACGTTTCGGTTCATAATGATACCAATCTTCATAACTCAGTAAATGGGGATGCCAAGACTGGTGACAATGAATCTAGCAAGAATACCGGTGACGGTATGGTTCAAAGCGGTGATGCTTCTTCTAGCATCAATGTTACGAACAACGCAAACGATAGTAAGCTCGCAATGGCTACTGATGATGACGATATGGGCCTTGATCTAAGCTCTGTCACTAACAGTACCACGGGAGCAAACTCAGACAACAGCGCATGGGTAAAGCTTGACAATTCATTGAAGGTTAAGACTACAAATGATGCTGATGTGAACAACTGCACAACATTGAAGGGCGATACTGGAAACAACAAATCTAGCTACAATACCGGTGACGGTAGTGTATCTACTGGCGATGTATCCCTTAACGTAACCTACGACAGCACTCTTAACACTAGTGATGTTTCTATTCACTAGGACAGGTGCCTGGCAGGATCTACAAAATGGTCCTGTCCGTCTTTATCAAATAGGGGGAATAGATGGTTAAAAGAAATAGAATAGCAGAAAAAATATTAGTGATACTGATGACCCTAATGCTGGTTATCTCGCCGCTTTTGGCTGTTCATGCTGATGGGCCAGTTATATCCGCGCCTTCTACACAGACAATAAATTATACCACCCCCTCAACAACACCTTCGGTTCCGGTTGCGCCAGTCGCGCCCACTGCACCGAACGCGCCTTCATCGGGTAGACACGATAGTAACCCAGTAGTTACTCCCACTACTTCTACGCCTACAGATACAACTACCGTAACACCCACGCCCGATGCTACAGCGACCCCAGATCAGACTACTGCAAATGACACGGCTGGTAGTTCGAGCGATGTTTCACAGAGTGACGGGACAACTAG
>Ga0265338_10001732_pt1 | contig 34529 bp, 39 predicted proteins | sample 42126metaG_FD_193579 | JGI IMG/M metagenome (GOLD analysis project Ga0265338, IMG submission 193579) | Rhizosphere microbial communities from Carex aquatilis grown in University of Washington, Seatle, WA, United States - 4-21-26 metaG | ecosystem: Host-associated > Plants > Roots > Rhizosphere...
GCGTTGCGGTATTGCTTGGTAGCATTCCAAGCACCATTGGCCGCGGCACTAAAGGCCTGGCCGCCCCACTTAAAGGTCTTGGGCAGGAAGAAGTACGGGCCAAAGTAGCCGACCAGTACAATGATCAAGCCGCTAAAACCGCCTTGTCGGCTGCCCAGCAGGGCAAAGATTCGCCCGGCGGCAATCATGGCCATGATCATCGGGAACATGAAGATCAGCTTCGTAAAATTATCTTTCCACATATCCCAGTAGCGTTTCGTGCCCGGCAAGATCCAAGCCACCAAGGCTAATGGGACCGTCATCATGAGTAAAATTATCAATAGGCGCCTAAAGACAAGCAGCAACATGCCGGTGAACAAGCTGGCCACCATACTGATGCCCAAAAATACCCAGCCTATAGACGTCAGGCCACCAAACGCAACCAATAGGCCGGTAGTCAGGGCCGCGCCAGTGACGGTTACGCTGGGCGCCCACTTGCCAGCACCGCCAACCAAATTATCCAGCGCAAAATTGCCCGTTCCGCCAAACGGGTAAAACATCAGATCGGCTATGCCCCGCCCGGCATCATTGGATATATCGATCGCAAACTTGAACACATACCAGCTAATCTGCATGAAAATGGCGGCAATGACTAATTTGGGCAAAACCTTGCGAATGGTGTAGGCATCTATCGGACCGCCGCCGATGGCCTGGGCTATAACCATCACCAACATGATTATTACCAGCAAGCTGGTGGCCAAAATGCGGAACACTGACCAAACTTGCTTTACATTACCACTACCCTTGTCGGTCAAAATACTATTGCTACAAGATTGGCCGGTGGTGGCAGAGGTGCCCGTACAGACAAAAAGCTGACCCTGGATTTGATCGTCCAAAAATCCGATTATTCCGTCCATGCCGCGTAAGACCGGACAAAAAATCCAGCCGAGTTCCTTGCCCCCGCCTGTATAACTATTTTCACAAACACTTTGGTAATTAGCTGTGCCCCCACCGGGCGGCACATAAGCACTAGTGTCGATTGGGGAGATCGTAGCGGTTTGCGTCACCTGCCCGGTGTCGTTGTTGTAGCACAGGTTGAGCGACCCGGTGGTATCACTGTACGACGAAAGGCTTAGCCCATAATTCTTATCCGTAGATCCAAAATTGGTGTTTTGGCACCAGCTGGTAACCACTATTCCACCAACGTTTTTACCGGTATCACTAGTGTTGGGCTTTAAGTTAATAACATTGTCGATCTTGCTATCTACGAATGTTACAGTGCTGTTATCATTCAGAGTTACGACTACTTGTTTTCCGAGAGTATCCATGACACCCGTAGCGCCAGACCAGTCAATCTTAGTTGGAGCGGCTTTGGTCCCGTTCCAGGCGGCAATCCCCACTTGTGAGTCGGAGTAAGTTGCGCAGGCAGAAGATCCCGTGGGCATATATTTAAAATCTTGAACATTGCCCCGGGCCGCGGCACCCTGGCTCGCCGGTGTGATAGGGACAAAGATTTCTGCCTGGCTGCCACAGGCCGCAAACGGATCACCTGCATTTATAGCCGAATCTTTATAGATTGCATACTGTTTCTGAGAGTCGGTACCTATAGACGTAAATGTTATTTTTGCATTGTCGTAGGTACCATCTATAGATCGGCCAAAACCGTCACTAAATTTAAGATTGAAGTCAGGTGTGGCTGCCAAAGCTTTATGGCTGCCAAAAAAAGTGCCGGCTGCCAATAGCAGCAAGACCAAAATGGTGCCCAACCCGATTTTTTTAAGGAATGTCATTTTTATTCTTATCGTATACTGTTACGAATCATAGCACAGTTTTCCTGCTTGCAACAGATAATTAACCCTTATGCTTTATTGCCAAAAATGCGCAAGCTGTTATGCTTATACACAGGTAAGTCAAAATGACTCAAAAACTAAAAACTATAATTCTTATACTCAGCCTCGTAGCTTTTGGTGCTATCCCCTTCGCTGGGCACGCCTCGGCTGTTAAATGCACCGACCCCAACTCCGACCCAGCCTGTGTATGCAATGACCAGGGCTGCGATAATGGCCGGGCTGCAGTTGATCCCAAAAGCTGCGCCAGTGGAGCCGCGGATGCCACCGACGCCAGCAAGTGTGAGGCGCTGGGCAACGATTGCCTAGACGCTAATGGGCAGCCAATATCGCAACATAACTGTCTGGCCAAAAACCCGATTATGAAAGATTTAGATATCATAACCAACTTTCTGGCGGGAGCTGTAGGCGTCATCGTGGTAGCCATGATAGTTACTGGCGGTATCCAATACAGCATGGCCGGCAATAACCCAACCGCCCTGACTGCCGCCAAACAACGGATCACCAACGCCATCATTGCCATGGTCGCCTTCATGCTGATTTATGCCTTTTTGCAGTGGTTGATACCCGGAGGGATTTTTAACTCATGATACCGACATTTTTTGCCGCTGCCGCTCAATCGTGTTCAAGCCACTTCATATTGCCAGGCCTGCCTACTTGGTATCGCTATTTGACCGTCAGCGGCCCACCGGACTGCAACATTACTATCACAGTCCCAGGGGGCTTATTTATAATTGCCCTCAATATAATAGACATGCTGCTCTATATCGGCGGTATTGCGGCTGTAATTTCAATAATTATTGCCGGTTTTGAGTACGTGTTTGCCATTGGCGCCCCGGATAAAATCACTGGTGCTCGCAAGCGCATCCAGAACAGCTTGATTGGTCTAGCAGCAGTGTTGATAGCCACTCCAACTGTAGCTTTCATAGGGGCCCAACTCGGCTCCTCTACGGCTGGCGGCAATGGCTTGCCTCAGGGCCAGCCAGCCGCAAAAGTATTCTTCGATATCGCCTTTGCCATGCTGGGTGCCCTAGCATTCTTGATGGTAGTGATTGGTGGCCTGCGCTATATAACTGGCAGCGCCCAAAACAACCCAACCGCCGTATCCGAAGCCAAAAAAATGATTATCTATTCGATAGTTGGCATAGTTGTGGCAGTTAGCGCCGCAGCGATTGTCAACTTTGCCTTAGGGAGTGCCAAATGAAAATCATAACCCGCTTACTGTTAATCTTGAGTGTCACCGGCCTAATCTTCACTGGTCTGGGCGTTAAGAGCTTGGCCTTTGATCCATTCTCTAACGCCTGTACCGCCAACAAAAACAGCGACAAAACATCAGTCTGCCAAGATAAAACCGCTAGCGGTGCCAACAATAACCCCAATCCGATCTATCACATCATTAGCGTAACGGCCAATATTATTGCTGTTCTCGGCGGTATTGTTGGCGTTATTACCATAATGATCGGCGGTCTAAACTATGTGACATCTGGAGGCAATAGCGAGGCGATTACCAAGGGCAAAAAGCGCATTATCGGCGCACTCATCGGCCTGGCCATAATTGCTCTAGCCTGGACTCTTGTAAGTTTCGGAATAAAATTAGTGGAGTAATGATTATGCAAAGAATATGCTCAAGACTAACTATAGTATTAGCCAGCCTGGCGCTACTATTTAGCCTCGGCACCTTTGCCGCGCCAGCTTTTGCTACCAGCGCTAGCCAACTACAGGGTGGCGTAGATGCCGCCGCCAACCAATCCGGATCAAGCGAGGCGGTTAGCACGGTTAATAACACCATAACTTCTGTAATCAACATCTTCTCGGTTTTTGTCGGCATCATAGCCGTTATCATGATTATCGTCGGTGGTTATCGTTATATAACCAGCGGCGGCGATAGCACCAAAGTTACCAGTGCCAAAAACACCTTGCTCTACGCCATCATCGGCCTGGTTATCGTGGCTCTAGCCCAAGTAATCGCCCAGTTTGTGCTCAACAAAGCTACCACCAATACTACCTCGGCCTCGTCAAGCTCGAGTGTTAGTTCGCCCAATAACAGCGGCAGCCCCAGCCAATCGCCCGGCACTTGCCCCCCCGGTGTGGAAGACTGCTCTCAGTAGTAGGACTCCTGGTGCCATAAGCATATTGACAGTAGTTTAGCTAAGCTATACTGTAATAGATATTAATAAGGAATCTTACTAAAATGATCCAAAAACTAAAAACTAAGTTAATAATACTAAGCTCGCTAATCTTTCTAGCTGCCCCAGTAGCCTTTGCTGGCGTGGCCAGTGCCACCGCTCCGGTTTCGCCAGATACGGGCGTATGCTCTGGAGCATCGAATCTTCAGATAGGCACGGGCGATAACAACGCTCCCGCCTCAGGCAGTTGTACTGGCGTGGACGAAACCAGCAAGGTCAACAATCTAATCACGACCATTATCAACGTCTTCTCTGTAGTTGTCGGCATTGTAGCTGTCATCATGATCATCGTCGGCGGCTTCCGCTACATAACCAGCGGTGGTGACAGCACTAAAGTCACCAGCGCCAAAAACACCATTCTTTACGCTATCATCGGCCTAGTCATCGTGGCTCTAGCTCAAATCATCGTCAAATTCGTCCTGAACAAAACCGTAACTTCTTAGCAAATAGCGTATAATCAGACTCAAGATGCGCAAGCTAAGTCTATCTTTGATAAGTGCCCTGTTTGCCCTAACAGTAACGTTTGGTTTTTTAACGCCTGCCCTGGCCGACACCTCTCAGGTACAAGCTGGGCTATGCACCGGCGCCAACTTGCAGTTTACAGAAACTCCATCGAGCGCTAACTGCACGGCCGGCGACGCGACTAGCAAGATCAACAACATCATTCACACCATCATCAATTTGATGTCTGCCATAGTCGGCATTGTAGCTGTGGTTATGATCATCGTCGGCGGGCTGCGCTATATAACTAGTGGCGGCAATGATACTAGTGTGACCAGTGCCAAAAACACCATTCTCTACGCTATCATCGGCTTGGTAGTTGTAGCCCTGGCTCAAACCTTAGTGCGCTTTACGCTGGGCAAAATAACAAACGGCTAAAAGTCACTAAGGTTACAGGTTGTGGGTTACGGGTTATAGCTTCTGAATCAGTGCGTAGAGCATCTTCTGGATGCTTTCGGTTGTTGCCAGAAAGTCTGTAACGTCAGTCTTATAAATTTCCTGTACCAGGAGTAGTTGAGTAAATAGTTCGGCGGCAGACCCGCGGGCAACTCCTAAAAACTGCCGATATTCCTTGGCATTATTGCGCTGCTGGCCCTCGGCAATATTACTCGGTATAGATACGGCACACCGCCGCATCTGCGATGTTAGCCCAAATTGCTCCTCTCTTGGCAAGTCACGAGTAAGTGTATAAATATCTTTGGCCAGCTCGAAAGATGTCTGCCAAACGATTAACTTACGATAAGACTCCAGTGCCATGGTCTAAATACTGTAACCTGTAACCTGTGATCTACAACCCGTTCCTAAAGAACTTGGATTTTTTTGACAGTGTCTTGTTTGACTTTAGAAAAGCCGATAGTCAATACGCCGTCTTTTAGCACAGCTTCGATCTCATCTTCTTTGACCGGTACGGGCAGTACGATACTGCGGCTAAATTCGCCCCAGTAACACTCCTGCAAGAAGTAGTTTTCGACTCCGTCTTCGTTGCCGGCGCTGAGTGTACCGCGGATAGTCAACGTGTTGTCGCTGATGCTAACATCAAGTTCGCTCTTGTTGACTCCGGCGACTCGGCCTTTGACAATCAGTCGTTCCTTGGTTTCATAAACATCGACAGCTAGCTGTCCAGCGACAGCTTCTGCTTCATCCCACTGATCTTCGTTCGGTTGGGTGGTGGACGCCGGGGCGTCTACAGTCAAATCATCCTCGCTCAAAAAAGCGGCTGCAATGTCGTCGCCCATCAATAAATCGTCCTGTGATTGGCTACCTCGAGCCATGTTAACCCTCCATACTTTAAGCTTATTTTCCGAGTTTGCGTCTTTGTATTAATGCTAGTATAGCTTAAGCCCGAACACCGAAGCAACCTATTGCGACTAACATTTACAACAAAACATTTACAACGGGCTTTTTACTTCTTGGCGGGCCTCCTTGGAACTAAAGACTAGATTAGAATCAAGAATCGATATATAAATTAATTGACTATGAGTGTTTTTGAGGCAGTCATCGGCTGGCTGGCACCACCAACCTGTATCGGCTGTGAAGCCGAGGGCTCGAGCCTCTGCCCAGCCTGCGCCGCCAGCGAGATATTGCCATTCGGCGAACGTTGCTACAACTGCGGAGCCATTAGCTCGTGCGGACGCACATGCCCACACTGCCGTCGATCCGGCACGCCCCGGGCGGTCTGGGTAGTTACGGATTACGCTGATCTAGCCAAAAATTTGATGCAGCGCTACAAGTTCGGCCACAGCCGGGTGGCTGCCAACGACATAGCCCAGCTGATGATCGAGACTTTTGAGGTTTATAACCAACAATCTGACCTAGAAGCCGCCAATTATCTAGTGGTAGCCGTGCCCACGGCCACTGGTCGAGTGCGCGAGCGTGGCTTTGACCATGCTCGCCTACTGGCCAAAAAAGTAGCAGCTGGCCTAGAGCTAGAGTTCTGCCCAGCCCTGATCAGATTGGGCCAGAGCCGCCAAGTGGGCGCCAAGCGCTCGGCTCGCCTGGCTCAACAAGCCGACAGCTATATTGTTCGCGCGCCGCAGCGAGTCAAAGCCCGGAATATTTTACTGGTGGACGATGTTGTCACTACTGGTGCCACCCTGCAAGCGGCCACCAGGGCGCTACGGCAGGCTGGTGCCCGCCACGTCGACGCCCTGGTTCTCGCCAAGAAACTTTAAGACTGTGAATAAGCGCTGTTTACTGCTATACTACCCCTGTCTTTTAGCCTGAATCCCAATTACGGAAGGGTGACCGAGCGGTTGAAGGTACCGGTCTTGAAAACCGGCAAGCGAAAGCTTCGTGGGTTCGAATCCCACCCCTTCCGCCAGACAAGGAGAGGTACCCAAGCGGCTCAAGGGGACGGTTTGCTAAATCGTTAGGGGGGCGAAAGCTCCCGCGAGGGTTCGAATCCCTCCCTCTCCGCCAAATAAACTAGCCCGTCTTTACCGACGGGCTAGTTTTATAGCAAATTCGTCTTAGCTGGATCCATCCGCTACAATTAATCATAAGAACTATGGCCGACAATAACCAAACAACTCAAGTCGATCCTCCAAAAGCCCAGGGTGGTTCTTTTAGCTGGAGCGCATCGGAATATATCGACCATCGTCAGGGCTTTGGCTGGTACGCTACTCTAGCGCTTATTAGCGCTGCCCTGGCAGCCGGCCTTTACCTGCTGACCAAAGATTATTTTGCCACTGGCACAGTTATTATCCTTGGCGTAATAGTTGGCAGTTTTGCTGCCCGAACACCCCAGCAACTCGATTATGAGTTGAGTTCTCAGGGGGTCAAAATCGGCGATAAACTACGCCCCTACAGAGTCTTTAAATCGTTCAGTATCGCCCAGGAAGGCAACCTGACCAGTATTGGTCTGATACCCGTAAAGCGCCTCATGCCGCAGATATCGATTTTTTTCGACCCAGCCGACGAAGATGAGATCACAGATATTTTGGGCGAACATCTGCCGCTCGAAGAACACCAAGTTGACAACATCGAACGCTTAGCCCGCCGCTTACGCTTCTAAACCTGGTATTACGGCCCGTTCTCTGTTAGAATTACCCCTGTTGGTGAGACACCGAGTACCCGTAGCTTAAGACAGGACAACCAAAGTCTGGCTTGCGGGTTCAGCATTCCTGGCGTCCTCATAGTTCAATGGATAGAACACTGGCTTGCGGAGCCGGCGATAGAGGTTCGAATCCTCTTGAGGGCACCAAAAGTGCTGAACCAGCCAGACATACAGCTAAACAGAAGACAGTGCCAGACCTAGTCTTTTTTGTCTTCTAGGCGTGATGTGCAATCTGGGCAACGAGTAGCCTGTTTGGGTATAACGCTCAAGCAAAACGGGCATTTTTTGGTGGTCGGTTCTTCTGTGCCCTTGTTGCGCATGGCCAACTCGGTCAATTTGTTAATCGGCTGCACAACCAGGAAGAAGACAACCGCAGCGATGACCAAGAACGATATCAACACGTTCAGGAAATCACCGTACAAAAATTGGCTGTGGTGAAGACTAAAGTGAGCATTGTCAAAGCGAGCAGAACCGCCAATGGCCGCGATGATTGGCGTAATCATATCGCGCACTAGCGCCTGAACTACCCCATTAAAAGCCGAGCCTATGACGACGCCTACGGCCAGATCCACAACATTGCCGCGTAGAATAAACTTTTTAAATTCGCTAAACATTATAAAAACTCCTTGCTCCTAAATTAAAGCAGGAATCCGCCCCTAGGGAAAGAGGCGCGTCATGGAGCGACTTGTTATATATCTAACTGTCCGCCTAACCGACAGGGCTATTGTTAAAAAATTAATTAGGAGAAGAACTATGGCCGAACATATTAAACAAGTAGAAAGAACCACCAGCGGTGATGGCAACATCGTAGAAACTACTCACGAGACCACCACTCCAACAGCGGCACCTGCCAAGACCCAAAACGTCGTAACCAACCTTATCTGGTTCGTGGCAGGTGTTTTGGTGGTACTGCTTGGTTTCCGATTTGTGCTCGCTCTATTGGATGCTAATCCGGCCAACGGTTTTGCCAACTTCATTTACTCGGCCTCTCATCCGTTCGTAGCACCGTTTTTCAGCCTGTTTAGCTACACCTACCATTATGGAGTATCCCGCTTCGAGACCTATACCCTAGTGGCCATGCTGGTGTATATCGTAGTGGCCTGGGGGCTAGTAGCCTTGGCCAATATCAATCGCCCAAGAGCTTGATTTTTAGTTAAACTACGCTTTCAACAGGTGGTTTGGGTGGCTTATGATTTGAGTTGTGGTTGAGCTTGGATAATAGCAGCCAGTCACTAGCCAAGATTGCGCTACCCAGGGTTGTATAGGCGATGCCAAACAGCCAATAGTTTTTATCAATAGCTTGTTCTAGGTCTGTCACCACTGTCCTGGCCTCTTTCTGCGTGGCGGCGCTACTTATACTGATTTTACGCACCAAAGTGTGGGTTGTTACTCTGTTGAGTCCCCAGGCAAACAGCAGCATAAAGATGCCAATCACGGCTAGAGCCATGCCTACGCGCCCCACGCCCCGGCGCCGACTAGAGCTCAAAAATACAATTCCGGCAGCTGTCAAAACAGCTATCAAGCTTAACAGCAGCGGTGCTCGCTTAACCTTCTGGTATTGCTTAGGCAGCTGCTTTAGCTGGCCGTCAAAAACACTCTGGTTGTTGCCAGAGCCCTTTAGATCTTGGGCCGAAATAGTTGTTTTGTCCAAAAATCCCTTACCGCTTAACACCTGGTTGCGAACAGCCACAGCGGCATTAGCTGGGGTGACTCCAGGTGGCAAACAGGTGGCGTTATAAGCGTCAAAATTAGCGGCGCTGGCGGCATCAGAGCAAGTCGGCAGACTGGTAGCCCGCTGCTGAACCACATCAGCCAGATTGTTGGCAAAGCCAGCTTTAACACCTGACAAATCGATCTGGAAGTTAGGCTGCGCAGTTTTGCCATTTAGCCAGGCGTAGATGCTATCTATGGCTTGATTGGCGTATGTTTGGATTTGAGTTGGTGTCAGCGCCGCTTTAGCGGCAGTCTGCACCTGCGGGTCGGTCAGAGGGATATCACCGCTAGACGTCGATATTTTTTGAGCTTGATTAAGGGCATTGGGCAGCACTGTGTTGTAAACACCACTGTCGCTTAGCACTTTTTTGACACTGCTGGCGTTGCCGACGCTGTGCATAATTCCAAAATCAAAGGCTATAGCGAACAATAGCAGTACCAGCAAGCTTGTCATACCAGCGACAGCAGCTTTTCGCAAAAAATTCATAATGCTTATTGTAATCTACTGCCCGCCAAATCCAAATAGTCAGACTGGAGTATAATTACCCCTGTCCCATACAATTTTGTAAAACTCCGCCTTAGCAATGTTTTGCAAAATTGAGAGGAGGGAACGACATGAGGTTGAAAGTAAGTTAAGATTAACTTTACGGAGACCGGAAAGTCGATTCCGACAAAGGAGAGGTGGCCGAGTGGTTGAAGGTGCCGCTCTCGAAAAGCGGTGTGCTCGCAAGGGTGCCGAGGGTTCGAATCCCTCCCTCTCCGCCACGTACATGAGAAACCCCTTCGCGGTTTCTCATCGCGCCGGCAAAATGGAATACATTTTGTCGGGCTGCTCTTCCGGATGGCGGGCTACGGCAATTAACTAGCTACGAGAGGTGTAGCCACTATCCCCTCACCACTTTGATACTATAAGAAGATGAATGACAGTGTTTTTAGCAAAATTATCAGGGGCGATATCCCTTGCCACAAGATTTATGAGGACGACAAGACCATGGCCTTTTTAGACATTCACCCGGTACAGCCTGGCATGGTTTTAGTTGTTACCAAAACCCCTTACGAAAGTTTTATAGATGTTCCAGCGGAGGATTATCAGGCCTTGTGGGGCACGGTGCAAAAAGTTGCCCAGCGCATGAAGATCACCTTCCCAGATAAAAAGCGCATTGGTGTTCAGGTTGAAGGCCTAGACGTACCGCATGTCCACGTCAAGCTCTTGCCCATCAATACCGGTGAAGAATATCGCGCCAAGCCAAATTTGAACACTCCAGTAGACCCCCAGGCCCTGGCCGCTATGGCCAAAAAACTGGCTTTCTAATCTCTAAAAAACCTAATCCATCGGGAAAATAGCCCGACAAAATGTATTCCATTTTGCCGGCGCGATAAGAAACCCCGAAGGGGTGTCCTATATAGCCATTTAATGCTGGCCAACTGATCTCGGCACTGGTATTATAAGGCTAATGTGGGAGAACATTCATGGATGAGCGGGCGCTGGGTAAGCGCCTCCAATTGGCGCGCCGCCGGGCTGGGCTGACACAACAGGAGTTGTGTCAAAAGGCGGCTCTGTCGTATTCGACATTAGCCAAAATCGAGCGCGGAGCAATCCGCTCACCATCGGTGTTCACGGTGGCGACTATTGCCCAGGTTACCGGTGTTCCGTTAGAAGATTTGATGAACTTTGGCCAAAAACTGGCCCCGCATGTGCCGCCTGATCAAAAAAAACGCTCCAAAACAGGGGTCAGATTTGTCTATTTTGACGTCAATGGCACGCTGGCTCGCTACTACGAACGGGCTTTTACCCAGATAGCCGAACAAACCGGCGTGTCTGTAGAAATAGTCGAAACGATGTTTTTGCACTACGACGGCGCGGCCTGTCGCAGCAACATGGCCAACGAAGAGGTAGAGCAGATCTTCGCTACCGAGTTTGGGATAGATGACTTTAATTGGCAGAAATATTACCTAGATAACGTCGAGGCTACCCCTGGCTCGGTCGAAATGGCTCACTGGGTGGCCGAATATTACGAGGCTGGCCTGCTGACCAATAATTGGCTAGGCTTCACCGACGAACTCATCAAACGCAAAATCGTACCTGATGTTAAATACAAAGCCATCGTGGAATCGGCCAAAGTCGGCTGCTCTAAGCCAGAGGCTAAAATATATGAGATCGCTCAGGGGTTAGCCGGTGTGCCGGCCGATGAAATTCTACTGGTTGATGACAAGCACAGCTATCTGGCCGGTGCCGAGAAAGCTGGCTGGCAAAGCCTATGGTTCGACGAGGCCGACCCAGTCAACAGCATCGAACGAGTCAAAAAAGCCCTAGAGTTCTAGCCCAGAGCCTTTTCAAAACTACTGATTTCGGCCGCCAAAGCAGCGGCCAGTTGTTTTTCTTGGGCTAGCTGATCATGAGTTTGGGCTACCACGTCCTGCGGAGCCTTGTCTTGGTAGCCGGGGCTGGCCAAACGGGCCTCCAGGCGTTCGGCGGCTGCTTCGTGTCCCTGCAGGCTCGAACGGAGCTTAGACAGGTGAGCCTGAGCCTTGGCAGCCGGCACATCCAGCCAAGCTTCTAGATCACCACTGAACAGCCGCAGACCCTTTTGGCCAGCACCGGCGTGAGCAATCTCGCCAAGTCTAGCTAACTTCTTAATTAATCCAGAGTTTTCGTTCACTAGCGACGAGTCGGCATAAAATAATCCAGGTTTTGTCAGCCCCATAATGCTTATTAGATTCCTAGCCTGAATTATTAGATTCTGTAGATCTTCAAACTCGGCGGCCTTGGCTTCATCGCCAACTATAATTTTTGGCAGTTGCTGGGTAGCTAGTAAGCCCTTGTCCCAGCCAAGCTCTTGCCAGATAGCTTCCGTCAGAAACGGCGCGAAAGGATGGCTAAGAACCAAGGTTGAACGCAAGACATGGGCCAGCACTTCCCTGTTCGGCTCGGCCTTACTGGCTTCTATGTACCAGTCGGCCAAATCGTCCCAAATAAAATGGTACAAAGCTTCGTAGGCGTCGGCAAAGCGGTACTTGCCTAGCTGCTTGTCTAGGTCGCTCGCCAAAATACTTAACTTGTTAAGTATATAGTGATCGGCCAAAGATTCTGGCCGGGCAGTCGAGCCTGGAGCCTCACCCACGGCCTCCTGGATATAACGGGCCACATTCCAAATCTTGTTACAAAAATTGCGGTTAGCCACAATTTTGTCCTTACTTAGTTGCTGGGCTGATCCCGCCGAGGTTCCGGAAACAAGGGCAAACCGTAACGCATCGGCTCCGTATTCGGCTATGACTTCACTCGGGTCAATGCTACCTTCTGGGTTACTTTTGCTCATTTTTTTGCCACCGGCTGTGAGTATTAAGCCATGCAAGTAAACTGTCTCAAAAGGAATGTTCCCAGTGGCGTAAGTGGTCGCCAAAATCATACGGGCTACCCAAAAGAATAAGATGTCCCAACTGGTCTCCAAAACAGAGGTCGGGTGGTAAGTTTTGTAGTCCAAACTGCCCTGCAATAAATCGTCTAAACTCAGCGAGAAATCTTGAGCCAGCTCCGGATCGATCAGCGTACTCCAAGTCCACAGCGCACTGGAGAACCAAGTGTCGAGCGTGTCGGGATCTTGCTGCCAGCCCTCGTCTTTTGGCGGCTCTACGCCGGCATATTGTTCGTCACCTTTGTACCAAACCGGCACCTGGTGCCCCCACCAAATCTGGCGCGATATGCACCAATCACGCAAGTTATCTATCCAGTGGAAATAGACTTTCTCGAAACGAGGTGGAATGATTTGAACGTCGCCATCATCTATAACCGCCCGCATGACTTCTTTGAGGCTGCGTTTTTGGCCCTTCCAGTCAACTATCGGGCGATTGACATCAACAAACCACTGCAGCTTGATTTGGGGTTCGATAACCCCTTTGCCGCGGCTATTTAAGGCCAGGTTATGCGCATATTTTTCATCGACGCCAACCAGTAAGTCCTTAGCTTTTAGCTTCTCGACAATTTTTGGCCGGGCCTCGGCTATGGTCTGGCCGGCGAACTCACCAGCAATTGCTAGCAAGCGGCCGTCAAAGCCGATGATCTGGTCTTTTTCTAGCCCATGTCGCTCGGCAATTTCGAAGTCGGTATGGTCATGCCAAGGAGTTATAGTCATGACGCCAGTGCCAAAATCCGGATCGACAGCGGCGTCTTTGATAACAGTAGCGGTGACCGGGCCATTGATCCACTCGGCTTCGAATTTATCGCCGTGTTTGTAGTTAGCGTAGCGCTTGTCTTCGGGGTGCATAACCACATATTTGTCGCCAAATTTAGTCTCAGGGCGGGCAGTGCCGATCTGGAATGGTCCGTATTGCAAGGTATAAAAAGCCCCGGTTTCGGTTTGGTGCTCGACCTCGTCGTCAGAGACTGTCGTCTCTAAGTTAGGGTCCCAATTGACTATCCGATTACCCCTGTAAATCAGCCCATCGTTGAACATTTTTACAAAGACTTCGTTGACGCAACGGTTGAGGGTATCGTCCAGAGTGTAGCGGGCTCTGCTCCAATCACAACTAGCGCCTAGGGCTTTGAGCTGAGCATTCATGGTGTTGCGACTAGTGCCGACAAATTCACGCGTCCGACGCAAAAACTCGTCGCGGCCGATCTGGTGCTTATTAGTCCCCTGCTCTGCCAACTGTTTTTCTATAAGAGCATTGACTGGCAGTGCGGCGTGGTCGGTGCCGGGCAACCAGAGTACATCTTTACCTTCTTGGCGGGCGCGGCGGCTAAGGATGTCTTGAAGCGTTGTGCCGATGGCGTGTCCCAGGTGCAGCGAACCGGTTTCGTTAGGTGGCGGCATGCTGATAGAGAAGCGTAGTTTATCGCTAGTTGGATCGGCTTTAAACACCCTGCCCTGCTCCCAGAGGCTGTAGATGTTAGACTCGTGTTTACCTGGTTCATAAGCGCTGGACATCTTCATTTGCGATCAGTATAGCAAGTTTTTACAGAGGTGAATAGGGCGATTTACAGCTTAGTTTCACATGAAACAGGCACCACCCAATAAGCTTTCCATAGGAAAACCTGGGCAGTGCCAATTCCAATGTTTTTCAACACCTTTTTGTTTCAATTTTTAGCATACCCGGTAGTAGACTTTCGCGTCAACCCGCTTATCCTTCGTCGTTGATTTATTAGGCAGAAGTACTTCTAGCCCTAAAGTGTTTATCGCTCGTCAGTCCATCCAGCGGCTTGAAAAGGCTCGAGTGGGTAGCCTAATGATCGCGAAAGCTCACTACTGGGCATAACAAGAATGTCCGACTTTTTTCAACCCAAAAAGTTGAAATTACATCTGTAGACCAGAGAATACCCCGAGGGAATAAGCGTCGGCCGGCCGGTCAATTTGCCGACGATAGTAAGCCGCGGCGGCGATCATAGCGCCGTTGTCGGTACACAGCTTGATATCTGTATAAATCGGCTTTAGGGGTAGGGTAGCGTCCAGCTGGCGTCGCAACTCCTGGTTGGCAGCTACACCACCGGCGATCACAACACTCTTGGGGCCGAACTCCTTAAGGGCACGATTCAGGCTATCCACTAGGGTTCTAACAGCGGTGGACTGAAAGCTGGCGGCCACTAGGGATTTTTGAGTCTCGCTTAGGCGCTCCGGCAGCCTGGAGGAGGGCAGGGTGTAATCAGCGCCCACCAGGGCCTGAGAAGCCCGCAGAACGGCTGTTTTGAGCCCCGAAAAGCTAAAATCATAGGGGTTGCTCAGCCGGGCAATCGGCAGCTCTAAACCGTTTGGATCACCGCTCTTGGCAGCCGTAGCAATACTAGGGCCGCCAGGGTAGGGGAGGCCGAGGATTTTGGCGACTTTATCGAAGGCTTCGCCTACGGCATCATCACGAGTTTGGCCCAAGATTTTGTAATCACCGTGGTTTTTGAAGAGCACCAACTGGGTGTGTCCGCCGGAAACGATCAGGGCCAACATGGGGAACAGGGGTGGTTCGGCTGGCAACTGATAGCCGGGCAACGTCGTTTTGGTCAGGAAATTGGCATACACATGGGCTTCGACGTGGTTGATGCCGTGGAGTGGTTTATTTTTGGCTATGGCCAGGCTACGAGCCGTCATAACGCCAATTAACAGAGAACCGATCAGCCCGGGGCCCTTGGTGACGGCAATGGCGTCGATGTGGTCCCAGCTGGTTTTGGCTGTTTTTAGGGCCTCCTCAATAACCGGGATGATGCTTTCGATGTGGCTGCGGGCGGCGATTTCTGGCACTATTCCGCCATATGCCTTTGTGAATTCAATACTGCTTGCCACGGTGTTACTAAGCAATATTTGGCCGTCATCGACGACACTAGCTACGGTTTCGTCGGCTGAACTTTCGATTCCCAAGATTTTCATCAGTTACAGTATACTGGATAGCATGAACGCTCGGACAATTGTTAAGAAATTCGTGCCGCGCAAACTCTTTAGGGCAATTGAGCCTTATGGCCACGGTGCCGAGGCTGTGCTCCTGAATGCGCTGAACAATGGCTCACCAGCTCGCAAGATGAAAGTTATAGGGGTGACAGGCACCAATGGCAAAACCACCACGGCCTTTTTAATTCACAAAATGCTGCAGGAAGCCGGCTATAAAACCGGGCTAATGACCACCGTAGCCTACGGGGCTGGCACCGACATAAAGCCGCAGATTGAACACATGACCACAGTATCGGTAGGGCAGTTGATCAAACGGCTGCAGGAGCTCAAGCGCCAAAACATTGAGTGGTTGGTGATGGAGGTTACCAGTCACGCCTTGAGTCAACGCCGAGTCTACGGCGTACCTTTTAGTGTGGCTGTCATGACCAACATTACAGAGGAGCATTTGGATTATCACGGCACCTTTGAGAATTACCGCGATGCCAAGCGCCGGCTGTTTAAACTGGCTAATAAGAACAAAAACGGCTTGCGGACAGGGGTGATTAACGCTGAAGACCCCAGCGCCGAGTTGTTTGCTACCGATATCAAAAATCCGCTGACCTACGGCATCAACAAGGGTGATTTGCGGGCCGAAGATGTTCAGATGAGCGACAAAGGCAGTCGTTACAAGGTAAAAATTGGTAGTGACAAATACAACATCACTTGTAACTTGCCGGGTAGCTTCAACGTCTATAACTCGCTGGCGGCGTTAGCAGTCGGACGAGCGGTTGGCCTAAGCCCTCGCCAAATAGAGCAGGGAATAGCCGCCCTAACAGAGGTAGAAGGTCGCATGACCACCGTCGACGCCGGCCAAGACTTTGGCGTAATCGTGGATTACGCCCACACGCCAGACAGCTTCGAAAAGTTGTTCCGCGATATGAAGCCGGTAGTGGCGGGGCGGATGATCGCTGTCTTTGGCTCGGCCGGCCGCCGCGATGAAAAAAAGCGGGCGCTGCAGGGCGAACTAGCCGGCAAGTACGCCGACGTAGTGGTGATAACAGAGGAAGACGACCGCGATATGGACGGCCAGGAGATTATGGAGCAAATTGCCGAGGGCGCCAAGCAGGCTGGCAAAGAACTCGGGAAGGACTTATTTTTGGTTCACAAACGCGAAGAGGCTATAGAGGCTGCCTTTAAACTAGCCAAAAAGGGCGATGTGGTGTTGCTACTAGGCAAAGGCCACGAAAAATCTATCCTTGGTGGCGGCCCTAAAGCCGCCCAGCTGCGTCATTTGCAGCAAGACGATAATAACCCGCAGCGGGTGGTTGAGAGACCTTACGACGAGGTCAAGGCCGCTCAGGCGGCCCTCAAAAAGCTCTAAGAGCCTAATTATGGTGCACAAATAGTCAGCGGCGTTGACAAAAACTCCGGGTAGACTTATTATCGGACAATCGATCGATACGGTTGTCAACCCAACGCCGTTCATCGTTAGCAGGGCCTGCGGTGGAGTATATCTACCGACAAGCCAAAAAACCGAAGGAAAGGGACCCCAGTTGCCCAACCATCTGACGCCAGATGAGCTCGCCAAAGAGGTCGGGATCGAACGCGAGGAAGTGATCCGGATCTGCATCGAAGAGCATGTTCCTATCTATCACGGGAAGATCGACAAGACGCTCTTCAACGCACAGCTCGAGGCTCTCGGCGCGCTGCCTGTGCAGCACTAGACGCAAGGCCGCAAGTGCTTACCAAACAACGCTGGTAATAAGCCGCAACACCCTTTCGTTACCCCGGTGGGGGTGCCTTTACGGCGCCCCCACCACCCCCTTTACTGCGAGGGGGAATTCTTTTTATAAAAACCTAGTGATCTAAATCTAGGGTTAGGCACTTAACACCGCCACCGGATTTGCGGAATTCTAAGATGGCCGTGCCGATTACTTTGAAGCCCGCAGCGCGGTATTTTTGGAGCAAACTTTCGCTTTCGTTGCTGGTGATTATCGTCTGGCCGTCACTGACAGCGTTGAGGCCAAAGCCTTGGGCTTCGGCGGCCGTGGCCTCAATGAGGTTGGGGATGGCGCGTTGGAGTCGGCGTTGGCTGGGTTCATCAATGGCCCCGGGATAATAGGCGACAGTGTCATCGCTAAGGACGGCCAGGGAAGTGTCTAGGTGATAAAAGTGAGGGTCGACGATGTGTAGGCTAATAACTTCGCGGTCAAAGTAAGCGCGCAGTTCGTCGGCAGCCTCGGGCGCCGAGCGAAACCCGTGGCCAGCTAAGATCTTATCACCGCAGACCAGGTTGTCGCCGCCGCCTTCAAAAAAGTTCTGGGCGGTTTTTAGATTGCTATAACCAGCCTGGCGAAACCACTGTTCAAAATGGCCTGTTTCGGCTTGGCGCTCGGGGAAGCGGAAGCTCGATAGCAGTATCTTGTCATCTATCATTAGGCAGCAATCGGTGGCAAAAACCATATCCGGCAAGCCCTTGATTGGCTTGATGAGCTGGACATCCCAACCGAGTTGCTCAGTGTAAATTTTGTAAAGTTTTTGCCACTGCTGGACGGCGGTTTCCACGGACGGCTGGTTGGCGGTGTGCATCCAGACGTTGATCTCGTATTCGATATCAAAATAATCTGGTGGGCACATCAGGATTTTTTTGGACATAGCTAAGATTATAAACCGTCTAAAAAAGAAAGGCCGCAGTCTCTCACCAGCAAGGGTGAAAAACTACGGCATGCCCAAAGGAAGTGCGGTGGTGAAGGGGGCGGGCCAAATCGGCCCGCCCCCGGGTCGCGTCAGTGCGAGAACGAGCCGCCCCAGGTGAGCTGGCGACTTCGCAGGGCGTAGCGCCGCTGCCGTCTTTCGTGCTTCTTGGCAGCGCGAGCTACTCGGCGTTGGCTGTTCTGTAGTCGGGCCGGGACGAGCTTGCGATAGGTCCTTTCGGCCAACTCCTGCGTCCACCACAGGGCTAGCCAAGCCGGCGTGCCAGGCTTGAACCGGAGGATCGCCAGCGGGTTCTTCACGCTCTGAGCGTGATAGGGACCCTCGACGAGCTCGGCGGCTGCAGGCAGGTTGGTCTCAACCGCCTCGCAGAAGCTGCGCTTGTCCAGCGGCAACTCGCCTCTCGGGACGACTGCGGTGTGGAGCTGACCGCCCGACGCGGGGGCCAGCAGCACAGAGAAATGACGCGACTTGATGGCACTCAAGGTCCTTCCTTCCACTAGGGGGATGGGCTGATTTCGAGTATAACCCTAGGCAGCACCAAAAAACAATATATTTGCACGCCCGGCAAACATAGGACTTGACTGTAAATAGTACTTATGGTAAAGTATGGATCATTCGAAAAAGTGGGCTTTGAGAGAAGCTGCTTTTTCGACAATCCGACCCTCTACCCCAGATCTGGAGGACGAAGTGATTGAGGAATTGGTTGCCGCAAAGCCAATCGTGATCCCCAAGGCAAACCTGACGGAAGCGGGCGAGAAGTCGCCCAACCGCGGCTTGCGTCGTACGGACTTCCGGATTCGCCGCCGCCGACATGGCAGCAAGACCTACCCGGATTCGCACGTGCCAGTTGACGTCAACCCGCACCGGCGCGTGACCCTCGTAGGCAGCAGTATCGGCCCCCAGGTTCACGCGAGCCAGGTGTGGTGGATTCCCGGCTGGCCGTATTCCACGGAGCTGGACGACGATCTCGCGATCGACCTCGCTGTTGCCGAGTCCGACAGGACTGTCTCAGCGACCGACGCCAATCTCGGCAGCTTCGACGGTGGCTCACGTGCAGGCGAGGACGTGTTCTTCCTCTCGGAGGAGACGGATGATGTCGCCGCCGAGGTCGCCGCGATCTTCGCCGAAGCGCAGGAGAGCATGGACCACAGCGGTTACACCGTTCCCAGCCGCCTGCCTCGACGCGTCGAGCGGAAGCGGCTATCGCGACCTTCGGATGACTGCTTCAGCTTCGAAGAGCTGTAGCAACACGGATCGGATCGGGGGGCCGGCTCTAAGCCGGCCCCCCAACTCAAACTTTGGCCGCCTAAACAGGGCGGTTTTTTTGTGCCCGTAGGAGTTGACATGATTTTGGCACTCGGCTATTATGAGTGCTAGTTGGGACGCACGTGCCGCATTGTCCTGCTTTACGCCTTCGGCGCAAACTCCGACAATGCTTTTAGCGCACTGCGGCGTTAGTTGGCTCCGGTGCATCCTCATCGTACGTAAGTACGACTGCGGTTGCTCCTCGCCACTGCCTTGCATTGCCTCTAAGCACGTACACTCCCAAACTTTTACAAAAGAGACTTGAACAGGAGGAAAGCTGATGTCTGTATTGCAACCATTGAACGAATGGGTCGTGGCCGAAGCCGAAGAGGCCGTAACTAAAACCGCCAGCGGCCTGTATCTGCCGGATAAAGCTGCCGAAAAGCCCAAAGTAGCCAAGGTCTTGAAAGTTGGCAAAGGTGTAAAAGAAATCAAAGCCGGCGATAGGATCGTTTACAAAAGTTACTCGACTACCGAAGTAAAAGTCGAGAACAAAGAATATATTTTGGTTAAAGAGGAAGACATTTTAGCGACCGTTAAATAGGAGAATTAGCAAATGGCAAAAAAAGTTTTTTATGAAGAAGACGCTCGCCGCCGCGTACTCGGCGGGGCCCAAATTTTATACGATGCCGTAAAGACAACCATGGGCCCCAAGGGCCGCAACGTGGTAATTAGCAAAAGCTACGGCGCACCAACCGTCACTCACGACGGCGTAACTGTGGCCAAGGGCGTAGAAGTTGAAGACAAAGACGACGAAACGCTGGGCTACAAAGTCGGTGCCGAACTGATCAAGCAAGCCGCCAGCAAGATGAACGATGTAGCTGGTGATGGCACCACTACCGTAACTATTCTTACCTATCACATCCTGAACGAAGCCAACAAACTGATTGCTGCCGGGCACAATCCAATGCAGCTGCGCAAAGGTTTAGAGGCCGCTGCCCATGATGTGCTCGGGCGGCTTGGGGCTTTGAGTGAACCAATTGCTGGCAAAAAAGGCCGCGTAGCCGAGGTCGCCACGATTAGCGCCGGTGATGAGCAAATCGGCAACTTGATTGCCGAAGTTATGGACAAAGTCGGCAAAGACGGCGTTGTGACCGTAGAGGAAGGTCAAGGCCTAGCGCTGGAAAGCGAAGTCGTAGAAGGCTTTACCATGGACCGCGGCTACGTTAGCCCCTACATGGTGACTGATACTGCCCGCATGGAGGCCGTCTATGACAAGCCGGCCATTTTGATCACCGACCAAAAAATCAGCTCAGTCCAAGACTTTTTGCCAATGCTAGAAAAACTGGCTGCCTCTGGCAAAAAAGATCTAGTTATCATTGCCGAAGATGTTGAAGGCGAGGCCATGGGCACCTTGATTCTAAACAAGCTAAAAGGTGTATTTAACACCGTAGCCGTTAAGGCTCCAGCCTTTGGTGATCGCCGCAAAGACATTCTGCAAGACATCGCCACTCTAACTGGCGGCGAAGTAATATCCGAAGAAACCGGTACTACATTTGAAAACGCCGAGCTAGCCGTAATTGGCACGGCTCGCAAAGTGATCGTCACCAAAGACGAAACGACCATAATCGAAGGCGCCGGATCGGCCGCTGCTGTAAAGGCTCGGATCGCCCAAATCAATAGCCAAGTTGATTCAGCCACTAGCGAATATGACAAAGAAAACCTAGAAAAACGCCGAGCAGCCCTGAGTGGCAAGGTTGCCGTGATCAAAGTTGGTGGCGCTACCGAGACCGAGATAGAAGAAAAGAAGTTCCGCGTAGATGACGCTGTAGCTGCCGTGAAGGCTGCCCTAGAAGAGGGGATTGTACCTGGTGGTGGCGTGACGTTAATAAATCTGGCGGAAACTTTGAAGGTTGATCCCAAGGATGAAAAATACACTACCAACAAACTCCTGGCGGACGCGCTGTATCGACCTTTTGAACAACTGATGGAAAACGATGGGTTGAATGGCGAGGCACAGCTCCTATTACTCATCAACTTTAAAGAAAATGAGTTCAAAAAAGCCTCGGCCAGCGATAAGAACAAAGTTGGTAAAAAACTCCTTAAATACGGGATTAATCTCAATCAGCCGGGCAGGTTTGTTGACCTTTTAGAGAATGGGATCGTTGATCCAACTCGTGTAGTCAGAGAAGCGATCCAAAATGCCGTAAGCATCGCCGGTACGGCCATGACCATGGGCGCACTAGTTGCCGAAATCCCCGAAAAAGCTGCTCCGGCTGCCCCCGACATGGGCGGCATGGGCATGATGTAAACCTCGCAGATTTAAGGGGCAGTAAGAGGCAAGCTAGGTCTTGCCTCTTTTTTATTTTTATGTTAGGATATGCGTTAATCCGAAGGTTGGATATCCCTGGGTAAAACCAGGTGGCCTACTGGCTCAGAGAGCAAAAGTAGGCAACGGGTATTCGGTCCCCAAAACCGAGGTTCGTTATCAACCCAGGGTTGCAGTACCTCTTAGAGGTCAACACAACCCACGTTCCGAAAGGAGCTGATCCGCATGGCGGACAGCATCAAGATCTTCAGCGGCGCCCTCGACGAGACGCCAGAGAAGGAGATCATCCTGCGTGGTGTCGTCGACCCGAGCAGCTTCGGCTTGCTCAAAGTCGACCAGTACCAGCGGGAGGTCCTCGCCCCGACGAAGATCAGCAAGATCAAGAAGGGGCTGAGGGAGAGGCGCGTCCCGGATATCGTCCTGGGGATGCGTGGACACAGGATCCGCGACACCAACGAAGTGATCTACTTGCTCGACCCCGTCTACATCGTCGACGGCTTGCAGCGGGTGACCGCTGCGGAGCAGATGATGACCGAGACTGACGGCGTTGTGCCGCACCTTGGCGCACTCGTGCACTTCGGCACGACCGAGGCGTTCGAGCGGGAGTTGTTCGACGACCTGAACATCGAACAGACGACACTGTCGAGCAACGTCACGCTACGCAACTGGCGCTCCGGCTACCCGGTTCTCGAGGCCCTCTACCGCCTGTCGGGCGACAGAGGCTTCGCGCTGAAGGACCAGGTCTGCTGGAACCAGAACAAGAAGCGTAGTGACCTCATCAGCGCCGTGACCTACATCAAGGTCGCGGCGATGTTGCACAGCCACGCTGGACCTGGCCGGTCGAGCAAAGCGATCGAGGTTGCTGACGGCCTGACGAAGATCATGGACAACATCGGTCGGCAGAAGATGATCGAGAACGTCCGGGTCTTCTATGACGTCGTCGATCAAGCCTGGGGTATCCGCCGGATCGTCTTCCGGCACGGGGCGCCCTTCATCAAGTCGAACTTCCTGATGCAGCTGGCGCGGGTCTTCAGCGACCACACCAACTTCTGGAAGGACGACCTGCTGACGGTCGAGCGCTCGCTCATCGTCAAGCTGAGCCAGTTCCCAATCAACGACCCGGAGGTCGGCCGGCTGGCCAGCTCCGGTGGCATGGCTGGCGAGCTGCTGTACCAGCTGTTCGTCAACCACATCAACTCCGGCAAGCGCAGCCGGCGACTCGTACCGCGGCGGACACTGAGCGACCGGCCAATCGGCGGGAGCACCGACGTCAGCGAAGAACCCGAGGTGGAAGCATGAATAGCTTCACCTTCTCGGGCGATACGCCGGAGTGTCTCCAGGACTTCCTGGACCGGCACCGGTGGGAGGACGTCCAAACCTTCCTGGCGGACTACTGCCGCGTGAACAAGAGCACTGTCAGGCGCTGGAAAAACGGCAAGACGCCTCTCGGCGAAGAGCTGTTGAGGCTGCGCGCTCTGCTCGACCTGGCCGGGTACCACGTCAAGGAGTTCTCCGAACTTCCTGCTGTTATCCGTCAGTTCGGACAGGCGATTGCTTTCGGGCTGATCGAACCGAAGTCGGCCAGTGAGATGCTCGGCTACAAGAACGCCGACGGCATCTACACCACGCTGCTTCGGGGCGGCTCCCTCCTACGCGACAAGCTGTTTCGCTTGGAGCGATGGGTCGGAAACTCCCAGGAAGATCTGAGCAAGGCGTCAGCTGAGCTCAGGGACAAGCTGGAGACCATCCCGAAGCTGAACGACGAGCTCGGCAGCAGACGAATGTTGCCGCCAGACACCGAGCGGGTGTCGGACATCGAGAAGAGCCGACAGACACACGGGGGCGTTCTCGTGCCGTTGGCGGAGGCAGAAACTCGGGAAGACGATCCGTTCGCGGATCGCTTGACCGAGGCTCTGATCCAGAACCTGAAGGCCACCGCCGAGCTTTGCGCTGTGGCCGTGAGCGACCCGGATCGCATAGTTGCCGCCCTGTTCGCCAAGGTGAACGAGGACGACATCGCTGCGGTCATCGGACGGATCAACGCCGTGCTGTCGATCCGTCGATCAATGGGCTAGTCCGACCTTTTCGGGCAACATGGGCCACAGGTCCTCAACCTGTAGGGGAGCTGGGACGATGAAAGTCGTCCTGGCTCCCCGCTTTACCAGAGCGCTTGAAAAGACAGAATCGAGCATTGTGGTAAAGAATCCATTGATTAAAGTGTTAAATAATGATATAGTGTGGCGATTAAGGAGTTTGTTCTATGGAGTTATTCCGCCGACATACCGACGATGAAGATCTAGAGTCTGTTGAGCAGCCGCAAGTTGACGTTGTTCAAACAGAAACAGCCGAAGTTCCACAACCTGAAACTGACCAAGAAGTCGAAGAAGACGAGTCTGATAACACGCCTCGTGACTGGCAAATGATTGGCCTGCAGGCTTTGGCCGCGCTGATTATCCTGTTGATACTTATCTTTGGTGGCCGCTGGTTGCACCACGAGCTTAGCAATAACAACGGTGTCAAGCCGGCTCCGGCTAACACCAAACAGCTACCGGCAGTACCAAATGGCACTACCAACTCCAAGGCGAAATCTAGTTCCAATAGTTCTCCCGTTTCGAGTTCTACTCCAACGCCTACAACTTCGAGCAATTCTAACTTGCCAAACACTGGTCCAGGCAATGACCTGGCACTGTTTTTGAGCGTTGCTTTAGTAGCCGCTAGCTTACACTATCTAAAGACTTCTAGATCTTAAAGCTTTACTCATACTTTTGTTCCGGCAACCGGGGCCCCAAGCTTTGAGGATAAAGCTTGGGGTGGAGTGTATGCAAAACCTCTCGAGCCTTGGTTCGAATCATAATGGAAAAAACTGAAGCTAGCCGTCGTTTTTTTGGTGGGTGAAATAATTTATTTCGTTAACTACGTCTAGCAAAGCCTGGGCCCGGGCTTTTTCGTCTTGGATTTTGCCAGCTGCTTCGTAGGCGTCTGGCACCAGGGCAGCATTATCGGAAGCCTGGATTAGCATCATGGTAGTTTTGAACTTTTCTTCGGGGGTTTGATCTAGGTGGTTAACTAGTGGGGCAAGGTCTTGCAGGGCGTGTTGCTTAAGGCCGAGCAAATCGGTATCGCCAGCGGTGTCGCGGTGTGGCGGGGGAGCCGGCGCATCATCTGCATCGGGCAACTCTGCGGCGGTATCTGCGGCCGGATCGTCATTATCATTTACTGGGTCGGACCAGAAGCCCGGCGCCGGTGTGTGGCTATCATCAAGTTTTGGTATTTGGGCATCATCGTTTGTGACTGGTTGCGGATCGTCGCTAACCGGATCGTCCTGTCCAGAGCTGTAGTTATCGGCGTCTGGCTTGCTGCCTGTTTTATCATCGCTTAGTCCGAACACTTCTTCACCCCCTTTAGACGGATTTGCTGCTTGTCGTCTATAATTATAACTAAACCAACCGGAGGATCAAAGACGCTTATGCCCAGCAGTGAGCTTTCCGTACTACTTCGTAGTAGAATCGAGATGAGATGATTGATATAAATGCAAACAGGATGCGATTTAAAACTGATCTTTTGGCGCAAGCCGAACGGAAAGTCTACTGCTGGGTATGCTAGACGATTTAAAATACATCCACAGCCGCGATGCCCAGGACGCTTTGGGGATCGCCGAAAAACAACCAGCCCAGCTACAACACGAATTTGACTCTCCAAAAATAGACGGCGATTTTGCCAACATTGTTTACGCCGGCATGGGCGGGTCGGCTCTGGCTGCCCTGTTAAGTTGTAGCTGGCCTGGCCATAAGGTCCCGTTCGAAGTTTGTCGGCAGTATCATGTGCCGGCCTATACCGCTAGCAAGACTTTGTTCATTGCCGCTAGCTATTCCGGCAACACCGAAGAGACTCTATCTGCTGTGGCTGAAGCCGAAGAAAAGGGTGCCAAAATTGTAGTAATCGCTGGGAGCGGAGAGTTACTAGAACTGGCGCAAGAAAAAGCCTATCCCGTTTTGCTACTTCCTAAAGCCGAACAACCGCGTTTTGCGGTACTCTATAACCTAAAAGCCCTGGTTACCATCCTGGAGGCTGCTGGTGTAGTAAACGCCGCCAAAGCTTCCGCTGAGCTTAACAAAGCTGCTGGTTTCCTAAACGAATCTATTAAAAACTGGCTGCCCACGGTGCCAGCCAGCGGCAATCCTGCTAAAAAATTGGCCACGGAGCTTGCTGGCAAATCTATGGCTGTCTACGCCGGCCCACTATTGGCTCCAGCCGCCTATAAATGGAAAATCAACTTTAATGAGAATTCAAAAAATGTGGCTTGGTGGAATGAGCTACCAGAATTTGACCATAACGAACTAACTGGCTGGAGTAGCCACCCGGTGCAAAAGCCCTACGGCATTATCGAGCTTCGTTCTACCTTGGAACATATGAGAGTACAAAAACGTTTTGAAGTAGGAGAAAAATTGCTATCCGGCCGCCGACCAGCCCCGTACGTGGTCAATGTAGAGGGCGAGGATCTGCTGGAGCAATTATTGTGGGCGGTCATTTACGGTGATTTCGTCAGCATCTATTTGGGGTTGCTTAACGGGGTTAATCCAACTCCGGTAGAACTTGTGGAGAAATTCAAAAAGGAGCTTGAGTGAGCGATCAACAAGCCATACCAGATTTTGATAAATCAAGCTTTTCCCAAGAATCTTATGTAAAACGTATTGAAAAGCCCTGGGGGCACGAATTGCACTGGGTACCGGAAGACAGACCCTACATGGGCAAGGTGCTGCACATCAACGCTGGTTGTCGTTTGTCGCTCCAAATACACGATAAAAAGCAGGAAAGCTGGTTCTTGATGAGCGGCCAAGCCAAAGTAGTTTGGGAGAATAACAAAGGCGAATTAACTGAGACCGAACTGCAGTCAGGGCGGGGTTATTCGACTAGCGTTGGGCAAAAGCACCGGCTGGTGGGCATAACCGACTGTGATGTTATAGAGGTCTCCACTCCCGAAATTGGCACAACCTACCGGCTAGAAGATGACTATAAACGCCCGGATGAAACCGAAGAGCAGCGCGCCATAGAGCGTGGTGAATAGTTATTCGCCGCGCAGGGCGTTGATGGGGTCTTTGCGGGCGGCTTTGAGGGCTGGCGCCGCCGAAAATACTATGCCGACTACCACCGACACAACAACTGCTAAACCTAGCAGTGGCCAGCTAATAGCCGGCTGCCAGTGGGTGTAGACGCGCAAAGCAACATTGATTAATAGGGATAGCACGACGCCAATTAAGCCGCCACAGACGGTCAGGGCCAGGCCCTCGACCATAAACTGGTTGAGGATCTGCCGGTTGGTGGCTCCCAGAGCCTTTCTGACGCCGATCTCGCGGGTTCGCTCACTGACACTGACCAACATGATGTCCATGATGCCAATACCACCAACCAGTAGGCTGACAGCGGCGATGCCGGAAATGAAACTGGTGATCAGATTCAGAGCGCTGCCAGCGGCGTTGACCAGCTCCGATTGGCGTAGGACGCTAAAATCCTGCTGGCCGTCGTGATTGTGTAGTATTGTTTGGTTAACACTGGCAATAGCCGCACTAACCTGCGCTGGATCTTTGGAGCGGACCAAGATTTGCAGAATGTTGGCGGTATTACCGCTTAGCGACAAGGCATTATCGAAGGACATAAAGACGCCGGAATTAAAATCGGTCTGAGCCGCCGACAATAAACCGCCAGTACTCGGTGCCAAAACTCCCTGGACTATAAAATCTTGGCCGTGAACGGTTATAGTTTGCCCGACTGGGTTGAGCTCGCCAAATAATCGCTGGGCGACTCCAGAGCCAATTACCACAAAGTTTTGGCCGAGATTGTCGGAGGTAAAAAAGCTACCGTAGGCAACGCGCTGGCGTAAGACGCTGGGCATCTGAGAGCTAGTGCCCAGGACGTAGAGATTATCGGCTTGGCCCGTCGTGGTCTGGGCACTGCTGGTTACAAAATCCATCGGTACTACAGCGCTGACGGATCGCAATTTACCAACTGCCGAAACATCCTTGGGCTTGAGTGTGCTGGTGTTTAAGAAGGCCAGCAAATTGAGCCCACCGGCGCTGGAGCCTTGGTTGACGAGCTTGCCGGAGCGAACGGTAATAATATCGCTGCCCAGGTTGCCGCTCTGGCCGACTAGCTGGTGTTTTAGACCCTCGCCCAGGCTAACAATGGTGACCACCGAGCTAATGCCGATGATAATGCCCAGCATGGTCAGCAGTGAGCGCCATTTGGCTTGGCTCAGACTAGCAACAGCCATTTTGAAGTTGCCGCTAAACATCAGAATGCACCTCTGGTGCATTTAGGTGACAGGTTATAGTGAACAGGTTGTAGCCGATCAGAGGTTCCTGTAACCCGTAACCTGTAACCCGTAACCTGGCCATGAATGGAGCAATTCATTGCTTGACCTTCTGGGTGCGACGCTTCGACTTAATTTTCTTAGGCCGTCGAGGGTTGGATTTTTTGACTAATTCTTTGCCGGGGACGTCACGCATTAGAGCCGAGACGCCGGCAGCTAAGTCTTCGTCCGTAGTGGCTGGTTTTTCAAAGAAGGTCTTGCGGGCCCCACGGGCCATTTGGCCCAGCGCCGTGTGCTCATCGGCGGCGACTTGGCCATCGTGCATATAAATTACGCGATTGGCATAACGAGTTAGTTCGGGGTTGTGGGTAACCATCAGCACGGTGTTGCCGCGGCGGTTGATATCGGCCAAAAGTTCCATGACCACTCGGCTGGCATGACTATCCAGGTTGCCGGTCGGTTCATCTGCAATCAAGATCGTGGGATTGTTTATCAGGGCCCTGGCAATGGCCGCGCGTTGAGCCTGGCCACCGGATAATTGACGAGGCATAAAGTATTCGCGGTCGCGCAAGCCAACTTGTTCGAGCATGTCGCTGGCCAGTCGAGCCCGCCGGACGGGCGTAATGCCGCGGTAGGCTAGGGGCAAGGCAACATTGTCTAGGACATTTAGGCGCGGCAATAGGTTATAAGACTGAAATATAAAGCCAATCCGATCACGACGCAGTTTGGCTTGCTGCCCAGGCCGCAACCGCGAGACGTAGCGGCCATCTAAGGTGTAGTTGCCGTGGCTTGGTTTGTCCAGCAGGCCGATGATGTTCATCAGCGTAGTCTTGCCGCAGCCGCTAGGACCCATGATTGCCACAAACTCGCCGCGCTCGACGTTTAATTCAACCTCGTTGAGTGCCAATGTTGTAGCATCGCCGAAGCCGTAGAGTTTGGAGATATCGTTTAGTTCTATGAGTGCCATAAACCGGTGCCCTTATATTTTTTAAGTACCAAAACAGTCCCCGATTTTTTGCGGTCCGGGGGCAACCGTTTCACCTCTACTTGTAGTTTACGCTCTCTGGATTTGATTGGACAATGAAAAAGAGTTGTAAAAAATTAGCCGTACTTCTCTGGTAGAATAACTCTAGTGCGGAAGGGTGTCCGAGTGGTTTAAGGAGCACGCTTGGAAAGCGTGTGTGTGCAGCAATGTGCCCCGCGGGTTCGAATCCCGCCCCTTCCGCCACATTTATGAAAACAACTAACTGGTTTTACAAGCTTCTGCCGTCAGCACTCAATGTGCTTCTGACCTTTGGTTTATCATTACCATTTTTGTTCATGTTTGGGCGAGGACTGGCCTGGAAGATTTCATGGATCGTCATTTTCTTTTTGTATAATTGTATCTTTGAATTCTTCTACGAAAAACGTGATCCGGGGATGATTCTGTTCAATACGTATTACGAGCGTAAACGCTCGTTGCCCCAGGAGCTTCTCTATGTGTTACTTTATACACTATCGTTTTCTACGCTTCTTTTTTACATTTGGATTCCGGGTGACTTATTGATCATCAATCTATTTTTAGTCCAACTACCGTTTGTGCTTATAGCGAAAAACACCCTACACGGTTTTCTAAGTGGTAATATCAAAACTACTCGGGGTTATAAGATTTATCGCTAACCATGATTTAGCGGACTGTTCATAACTTTGCGGATGGTAAAATGGGGTTAGTGGTGAAATTTCTTACCGCTAAGTCAATTGGCCTTAGCTTATTCTCAGCTACATGTAGGAAGCTATAAGCGGTTGACAACAAAAAGAAAGGCTATTAATCAAGTGAACGACAAAACTGACAAAGAACAAATCAAAGACATCGTAACCAACGTCTCGCTGCTGCAGGACATGAAGCAGTGGGAACAACTAGAAAACTATTTTGTAACTAAACCTTTTGTAGACAACAAGGCTTTAAGCGGTGAGGCTCCAGCTATAATGCCACGACACCGCTTGGTTGATGGCTGGCGCCGGGAAATCGGCAGCTATTTTTATGCCACTCGGCACTTTATCCGCCGCTTGGGTGTACGGATGGTCAGCAGTCGCCGGGCTAAGGTAACTACCAGCGTCGAACACGTACATTATGTGGCCGACCGCGGCGACCGCTATGCCTGGACGGTTCGCGGCACCATCGATTACATCTTGGTCAAAAGCTCTAACGGCACCTGGAAGATTAGCCAGATGATCTTTAAGCTTCAAGACCAGGCAGTCCGCCCGGTAGGTGCCGCAGCCTAGCAAGTTACTGCACCGCGGTGACCTGCTTGCTGGCAGAGCCAGCAACTCTGTCACCGCTCTTGGCGCGTTACGGCGTTATAAATTGCGCTGCTCACGCGCTGTATTCCAATACAGCTTGCTCCGCTGCTCGTTTATTCCTTGTATCGCACTCAATTGCAGTAGCTTGCTCAGCCGGTTTCCCCGCTCTTAAGCTATAGGCTACAATGGGGTTATGAAATGGTGGGCTAACTCTTGAACATCTTAATTGTCTATGTGCACGATGAACCTAGCAGCTTTACGGCGGCTATGAAGAATTTGGCCGTGGAAACGCTCAGCCATCAGGGGCATAGTGTGGCGGTTAGCGACCTGTATGCCCTCGGCTTCAGCCCGGTGGCTCAAAAATGGGATTTTGTGACTACCACCGGCGAACATTTTAATTACATGCTAGAACAAAAGCACGCTGCCAATCTAGACATGGCATTTTCGCCCGATATTACCGCCGAAATGGACAAGATAAAACTGGCTGATTTGGTAATGTTTGTGACGCCAATCTGGTGGCAGGGGCCGCCAGCGCTTTTGAAGGGCTGGCTGGACAGGGTGTTGGCGATGGGCTTTGCCTGGAATAGCGGATTGATTTATGAAAAGGGGTTGCTGCGCGGCAAACAGGCCATAGTAGTAGGCAGCGCCGGCGGCCCAGCGGAGTTTTATCAGGAAGGTGGCAAGCACGAAGCCACAATCAACCAGATGCTGCACCCGATCAACCACGGTACCCTGGCTTTTTGTGGCTTTAATGTGCACGAACCATTTGTAGCGTTCAATGTACTGGGGCTAGACCAAGTCGGCCGCGAGCAAACTTTGCAGCAGTTGGGCGATCGCTTGCAAAAACTAACAACCAGCCCGCAGTGGCTAACCTTTTATTAGTTAGCTGTATCTTTGGCTCGGGCGGCAGCTAGAGCGTCAGAGTACCATTTGAGCTCGGCGAGCATACCCTTGAGTGCGGCCTGAGGACCGTAAGGTTCTTTTTGAAGTTGTTCGTCCAAAACACCGGCCTCGTTAATCTTGTCGCTCATGCCAGCTAAGGCTACTTGCGTCGGTATGATAGCTGCCTTAGATTCGCTCAAAATTTCTTTGAGGTGCATAGTGGCGCGGGCGCCGCCGACCGTTCCGTGGCTGGCAACCGTAGCCGGCTTTTTAACCATTTCAAAGGTCAGGTAATCTAAGGCGTTCTTGAGTACTCCAGGGATGGAGTGGTTATATTCGGGCGTTACGAAAACATAGGCATCGCCCCCGGCAATCTTATCTATCCATTTCTGGGTCTGGGGATTCGGCTGGCGGTTGGGGTTATAACGCGGGCTGATTGGCTCGTCCAAAAAAGGCAATGGGTAGTCCTGAAGGTCGACTACCTCCACAGTGGTATCGGCGAGATTTTTGGCTTCTGCAGCCACCCAGCGAGCCATGCGGTCGCTGACGCGTCCAGGGCGGGTGGTGCCCACAATTACTAGTAATTTCATCCCGTTAGAGACTCCTCTCTCCGGTTGATTAGTTTCGCTTGTAGATTTGTTTGATTGACCTGGATCTCTAACGGGATTCATATATTTAACTCCTTATCTCTTAATTAGAACTTACTCGGATCAATACCGAGTTGTTCCAGTAGCGGTTTATTTAATTTATAGTCTTTTTGCGTTCCGTTTTTGTTTTCGATCACCACACCAGCCGCCACCAACTTGCCAAAGTGGTGGCTGAGCGCCGGCTGGCTCAAAGCCGCTCGGGCCGATAGCTCACCACAACTTTTTTGGGCGGTGGGGCAGGTAGCCAAGCGCCTAACCAAGTCTAGCCGAGTTGGGTCGGCCAGGGCTTTTAGGACGGTAACTGTTTGATTTGAGCTCACATGTTTAATATTACGGCAAAGATCTAAATATGTAAATGTTTTTATGATTCCAGCGTAAAATTCTAAATTTAGATATAATTAGCGGATGTGGAGATTGAGTGTCCAGCAGCGGCGCTACGTTGAATCACTAGCCATCTTATCTTTCCTATGCCTGGGGCTGTTCAGCTTGCGAATATTTTTAACCGGGGCCGGACGCTATTGGTTCATCCCAGGGAACTTGCTGCTGGCCTGGCTGGGCCTGGGCTTTGGCTGGGTATTGGTGCAAAACCTTAAGACCCGCCGCTGGCTGAGCTGGCCCAATCTGACTCTGAGTGCTCTATGGTTGTTCTTTTTGCCCAACACTTGGTATGTACTGACCGATTTCATTCACGTTTATCCCACCGGTGAGATCAGCGAACTGTACGACATTGTACTAATGGGCTCGCTAGTTTTTTGCGGCTTTTCGCTGGGGTTGGCCAGTTTGTTTATGCTGCACAAGGAATTTGCCAAGCGCCTTAATAGGCGGCAAGCCTATCTGGTGGTCGAGATGGTGATCCTACTAGCTAGCTTTGGCATATATCTGGGCCGCGACCTACGCTGGAGTTCCTGGGATGTTGTATCCAACCCCAGTAGTATCATCATCAATGTTTCCGACAGGGTAATAGATCCGCTTGGCCACCCCAGCTCCATAAACGTAACAGCTCTGTTTTTTATCCTGATTAGCGTGGTTTATGCGGCTTTTTATAGATATGTGGCCACCACTCCGGCTGGCAGATCAGGACGCTAACCCTTATTATTAAAAGATGGTAGAACAACTCAAGACAGCCATCGCCGCAGCCTGCAAAGATTTGTTCGGTGTTGATGTGCAGCCGGCTCTCGAGCGCACCGCCGAACAATTTGGTGATTACGCTACCAACGCCGCCTTGCAGCTGGCCGGGCAGCTGAACAAAAATCCGCGCGATATTGCCGTACAATTGGCCGCCAGCCTGCAAAAAAATGATTCGATCGCCAAGGCCGAGGCAGCTGGCCCGGGCTTTATTAACCTGGCACTAACAGATGAAGCTCTGCTAAAATTGGCCGCCAACCCGCCAGCCCAATCTCTAGATGGCCAAGAAATCTTGGTGGAGTTTGGCGATCCCAATCCGTTCAAGCAAATGCACATTGGCCACCTATATAGCTATATTGTCGGCGACGCTATCGCCAGTTTGCTAGAAGCCGCGGGTGCAAAGGTCAAGCGGCTCAGCTATCACGGCGATGTCGGGCGGCAGGTAGCTATGGCCATCTATGGTTTGCAAGAAATGCTGGCCCAAAACAGGGAAGACGGCGAAGATTCTCTAAGCGCAGCCTATGTCTACGGCAATCAGAAATACGAAGAGGACCCAGTCGCCAAAGCCGAAATCGATAAAATTAATCAGCATATTTACGCCCAGGATGACTCCGAAATCAACGAGCTGCACAAAAAAGGCGTCCAACTGAGCTTTGAAGCCTTTGATAAAATACTTAACTTGTTAAGTATTCATACAGATAAAAGATATCTGGAGAGCCAAACTACGCCAATAGGCATGAGGTTGGTAGAAGAAAACCTGGGCAAAGTCTTTAGCAAAAGCCAAGGCGCGATCATTTATGAGGGCGAAAAAGCCGGCCTGCACACCCGCGTTTTTATAACTAGCAACGGCTTGCCAACCTACGAGACCAAAGATCTAGGGCTCGTGGTGCTCAAAGAGAAAGACTACCCGGAGGCCGTTCGCTCAATCGTCATAACGGCCAATGAACAAAACGAATATTTCAAGGTTATGTTAGCGGCCCTGGGTAAAATCAAGCCCGACTTGGCCCAAAAGACTACTCATCTGTCTCATGGTTTCTTAAGCCTCACCAGCGGTAAAATGAACAGCCGCGAGGGCAATGTTTACAAGGCGATGGATCTTCTGCTGCAAGTTAAAGATGCCGTGCACGCTCAATACCCTGATTCGCCGGCCAAAAAACCAGTGACCTTTGCAGCCGTTAAGTACGCCTTTTTGAAACACCGGTTGGGTTCGGACATTGTGGTTGATATCAAGGAATCCGTAGGGCTGGAAGGCAACAGCGGACCGTATTTGCAGTACGCTTATGCCCGGGCTCGCTCGATCCTGGCCAAATCAACTCTGCAGGGTCAGATCCTGCAAGACGGCTCAACTCTTCAAGAAAGCGAAAGAAGCCT
>Ga0265338_10001733_pt1 | contig 34498 bp, 35 predicted proteins | sample 42126metaG_FD_193579 | JGI IMG/M metagenome (GOLD analysis project Ga0265338, IMG submission 193579) | Rhizosphere microbial communities from Carex aquatilis grown in University of Washington, Seatle, WA, United States - 4-21-26 metaG | ecosystem: Host-associated > Plants > Roots > Rhizosphere...
GGGGTATCAGGCGCTTCTCGATTCCGGCCTCGACCTGGAAAAGGAGAACCGCGACGAAATCGGCGTCATCATCGGCTCGGGCATCGGCGGTTTGTCCACCACCACCGGCCAGCTCGAAATTTTGCGCGAACGCGGGCCGGGCCGGCTTTCGCCGTTCATGATTCCGATGCTCATCAGCAACATGGCTTCGGGACTGTTCTCGATGTTTTACAATCTGCGCGGCCCCAATTTCGCCACCTGCTCGGCCTGCGCCACGGCAAACCACGCCATCGGCGAAGCCTGGCGCGCCATCAAAATGGGCGATGCCCAGGTGATGTTCGCGGGCGGCGCGGAGGCCACCATCGTGCCCATCGGCATCGGCGGCTTTTGCGCCATGAAAGCCATGAGCACGCGCAACGACGACCCCCGGCGCGCTTCGCGTCCGTTCGACAAGGAGCGCGACGGCTTCGTCATGGGCGAAGGCTCGGGCGTGCTGGTGATCGAGGAACTGGAACGCGCCAAAAAACGCGGCGCAAATATTTATTGCGAAATCGTCGGCTACGGCAACACCGCCGACGCGTATCATTTGACCTCGCCATCGCCCGACGGCGAAGGCGCGGCGCGCTGCATGCGGATGGCCCTGAACAACGGCGGGTTGAACCTTGAGGACGTTTCCTACATCAACGCCCACGGCACCTCCACGCCGCAGGGCGACGTTTGCGAAACCCAGGCCATCAAGACCGTTTTCGGCGAACGCGCCAAAAAAATCGCCGTCAGCTCCACCAAGGGCGCGACCGGCCACATGCTCGGCGCGGCGGGCGCGGTGGAAATGACCGCCTGCGCGCTGGCCATCAAACACGGCATCGCCCCGCCGACCATCAATCTTCAGGTGCCCGACCCCGAATGCGATCTGGATTACGTGCCCAACACCGCGCGCGAAATGAAAATCAACGCCGTCATCAACAACTCGTTCGGTTTCGGCGGCCACAACGCCAGCATCGCGGCGAAGAAATTTGCCGGTTGACGCGCGCCGGCGTTTGATCGGTTGCCCGCGAATTTCGTTTTGTCTTGCCGTGGCCGTCCCGCTACGTTCCTTTGTCGTACCATGAAATCGCACTGCGCCTTTCTGTTTCTATTTCTGTCCGCTTCCGTCCTGGCAGCGGAACCGGCAATAACGCCGGGCCATACGGTCGTTTCTATTGTGGGCGACGAATTTTACCTCAACGGCCATCCAACTTATGCCGGGCGCACGTGGCACGGGCACAAAATCCAGGGCCTGCTGTTCAACGCGCGTTTGGTCCAGGGCATCTTCGATGACCGCAACCCGGACACGATTTCGCGCTGGGCTTATCCCGACACCGGCAAATGGGACGCGGAGCGCAACACGCGCGAATTCATCGCCGCGATGCCGGAATGGCGGCGGCACGGGTTGCTGGCCTTCACCATCAATCTCCAGGGTGGCATGCCCGTGAACGGCGCGAATTCCCAGCCCTGGTTCAACTCGGCGTTCGATGCGGATGGCACCCTGCGCACGGATTATCAGGCCCGGTTGGAACGCATCATTGACCGGGCGGACGAACTCGGGATGGTCGTCATCGTCGGTTATTTCTACTTTGGACAGGATCAGCGATTGCAGGACGAAGCGGCCGTGGTGCGCGCGACGGACAATGCCACGCACTGGCTGCTCGACCACGGCTGGCAAAACGTGCTGGTCGAAATCGCCAACGAATGCGACAACAACTATGACCGCGCAATTCTCAAGCCCGCCCGCGTCCCGGAACTCATCCGGCGGGTCCATGACACCCCCCGGGACGGCCAACGCCTGCTCGTGGGCGTGTCCTATACCGGCGGCAAAATCCCGGAGGAAAACGTGGTGCGCACCGCTGATTTCCTGTTGCTCCACGGCAATAGCACCCCCGATCCAAAAAAAATTGCCGCGATGGTCCGGCGCACGCGCGCGGTGCCGGGTTACGTACCCAAACCGATCCTATTCAACGAGGATGACCATTATAATTTTGACCAGCCGGAGAACAATATGACCGCTGCCGTCGGCGAATACGCTTCGTGGGGATACTACGACCAGGGCACGAACAACTACACCAACGGTTATCAATCCCCGCCGGTAAACTGGGGCATCAACACAGAACGAAAGCAGGAATTTTTCAAGCTGGTGGGTGAAATAACCGGCGCTGCCGGGAAATGATTTTGGCGGAACAAAATCAATCAACTGCGGTTTTAGCGAAGGATTTTGCGCTGGCCGGCGTGTTTCTGGTAAAGACAACATTATGAAAACCTCAAAATATCTCGCACTTGGATTGCTCATCACCAGCCTCGCGCTGGCTGGAGGACAGGGAACTCAGGCCGTTAACCCAACCACCGGGTTGCCGATTGCGCCAGCCCTGACCAAGTTCAATCTCGATTTTCCCGGCGGCACGCCCGCGCAACTGGTCAAAGCCGTCCAGAAGGCAACGGGCAACCCGTTGAACGCCATCATTCCCACCGAAGATGCGGATATCCAACTGCCGCCGTTGAAAATGAACGACGTTGTCACACCTCAATTATTCGCCGCCCTGGAAGCCGCGAGCCGGAAAACCGTGGCGGTTCAAAATGGGATGTTTGGGAATTCTTATGCACAATTTTCAACCGACTACGGATTTAAAACTGCCGACGGGCCATTCTCAGATACTTCCATTTGGTATTTCCATGCCGAAAAACCCAGTTTGCCAACGGTCATTTCATCTGAAAAGGTCTGCCGGTTTTACTCAATGGAGGTTTTCTTGAATCGCGGTTTCACGGTGGACGACATCACCACGGCGATTCAAACCGGCTGGAAAATGGCAGGGATGTCTGCGCCGCCGGAATTGAATTATCACAAGGAAACCAGGCTGCTGATTGCCTTTGGTGAGGAAAGTGAATTGAACACCATTAATTCCGTGCTTCAATCTCTGCCGTCCTCGAACACGACCCGCACAGAGATTGACAACCTGAATGACCAAATCCGCAAACTATCAGTGCAAGTGAATCAACTGCAGAAGACCATTTCCAATGCGGCCCCGACGCCGGCGGTTGCCCCGGCAGAAAAGTCTGGAAAATAAATTTCAGCCGCTGGTTAATGCGTCAGCTTGGAAGACAACCTTCAACCCTCCAGCCCGCGTTCCGCGGCAACGGACAAAAGTCCGTGCGAAACGCCGGACGTGGCCGCGTTGACCCGCACGATGTTGAAAGGAGATGAAATGGCCTGGCGCGCTTTTTACGATGCTTACTTCGACCGCCTGTGGCGTTACCTGCTGGTCGTCGCCGCCGGGCGCGAAGACGCCGCCCGCGAAGCCTTGCAGGCCACCTTGGTTCGCGTCACGCGACACCTCAAGGTTTTCCGCGACGAAAATGCCTTCTGGAGCTGGCTCACGGTTTTGGCGCGCAGCGCGTTCGCCGACGAAACGCGCAAACGGCGCCGTTATTTTTCCTTTCTCGACCGCTTCACCCGGCACGCCAGCCTTGAAAGTGAAACCCGCGATGACCATCACGCCGACGGGCAGCTGCGCATTTTGCTGGCACATCACGTGGCGTTGCTGCCGCCGGACGAACAAAAACTGGTGGAGCAAAAATATTCCGCGCGCCGTTCCGTGCGCGAAATTGCGGACGAATTGCAAACAACGGAAAAGGCGGTTGAATCGAAATTGTCCCGTGTCCGCAAAAAATTGAAGGACGCGGTGCTGGCGGAATTAAACAATGAATCACGAAGCTGACAACGGGCTTTTGCTCAACGACGTGCTGGCTGAGGCGGCTTCTCCCGATTTTCGCAGGGCGATGCTGGACCAAACACTGGGTCTGGCCCGTCGCCGTCGCCGCTGGCGGCAGACCCGGCGCGCGGCGGGAATTTTGGCCATACTGGGATTGCTCGTTTTTTTTGTCTGGCAGAAAAATGTGCCGCAACGGTCTTCCGCGCCAGCGTCCGTGGCCGGGGCGGTGGCGAGGAATTACAAACTGGTCCGGACACAACCGTTGCCCGCCAGTGAAATTGTGACGACGCAACCCATTGCCAGTGGGCGGGTTATTGCATCAGCACCCACGGTTGAAATCATTCAGACGGGCGGCAACCATTACCGCGTGATCAACGATAACCAACTCCTGGCTCTGCTCGCGTCGCATCCGGCTGCGCTGGTTCGCGTCGGCCCGCATTCGGAAGAATTGGTTTTCGTCAATCCGGCCGACGAAAAGGGTTTCCCCATTAATTAATTTCCCCGCTCATCGCATCTCGGCGGTTTATTTCAACGACTCCAAAATCTTCTCCGCCGCGGCGCGCGGGTCCGGCGCGGCGTAAATCGGCCGGCCAATCACCAGCCAGTTGGCCCCGGCGGCGATGGCTTCGCGCGGACTGAGCGTCCGCTTTTGATCATCGGCGGGACTGGTTTGAGACCGGACGCCGGGGGTGACGAGTTGAACGCCGGCGGTCAGCATGTGCCGGAGTTCGGCCACTTCCAACGGCGAACAGACCAGACCGCGCAGACCGGCCTGGGTGGCCATGTTGGCGAGGCGGCGCACCTGGCGGCTGACATTCGTGTCGAGCCCGATCTGACTTAAGGCGGCGCTGTCGAGACTTGTCAACACGGTCACACCCAGCACCAGCGGCGGCGCGTGGCCGAGCTCCCACGCGGTTTCCTGGGCCGCCTGCTCGGCGGCCTTGAGCATGTCCGGGCCGCCGCTGGCATGCACGGTGAGCATCTGCACGTCGAGCCGCACGGCGGAAGCGACGGCCTTGGCGACCGTGTTCGGGATGTCGTGGAATTTCAAATCCAGGAACACCGCCGCGCCGGTCGCGCGGATCCGGCGCACCATGTCCGGGCCGGCGGCGGTGAATAATTCGCTGCCAATCTTGAAGGCGCCGACCACCGGCGCGATTTTTTGGACCAGTTCCAGCGCGGCCTCGGCCGTCGGCACATCCAGCGCCGCAATGATGGGATTACGCATAACGCAATCGATTTAACCACAGATGAACACAGATGAACACGGATGAAAATAAAAGAATTAAGCGGTCACAAATCAAGACCGGCCGGCAAAGACATTCCCACCGGCCGGAGTGCTTTTATCCGTGTCCATCCGTGGTTCAATTCATATGTTTCCAGCCGTTTTGACTTTGCCGCCAAAATTTCCTAACCTGCAGCATGAAAGTCATTCGCCACACTGACGCGAATTTTGCCGGAAAACTCCGCGAACTGACGGCCGCCTCCAGCCTGTTCGACGCCGGGGTTGAAGAACGCACCCGCGCCATCCTGCACGACGTTTATGTGCGCGGTGACGACGCGCTGCTGGAATTCACCGAAAAATTTGACGGCGCAAAGCTGGTGACCGACCAACTCGCTGTGACCCAGGCCGAACTCATGACCGCATCGCTCAAGGCCGATGAATCACTGCGCGCCGCCGTGGCGGAAGCGGAGAAAAACATTGCCGCGTTTGCCGGAAAGTCGCTGCGAAAAGACTGGCAGACCAAAAATTCGCATGGCGCGAGCGTGGGCGAGAAATTCGATGCCTTCCAGCGCGTTGGGGTTTACATCCCCGGCGGCACGGCGCCGCTGGTCTCGACGGCCTTGATGACCATCACGCTGGCGAAGGTTGCGGGTTGTCCGGAGATTGTCGTCTGCACGCCCTGCGGCAAAAGCGGCGGGATTAATCCGGCTCTGTTGTTTGCCGCGCGCGCGGCGGGTGCGACGGAAATTTACCGCGTCGGCGGGGCGCAGGCGATTGCAGCGCTGGCTTATGGGACGAGCACCATCCGCCGGGTGCAGAAAATTTTCGGGCCGGGCAACGCCTACGTCAACACCGCCAAAAGACTGCTTTTTGGCCACGTCACCATTGATTTGCTGGCTGGTCCAAGTGAATTGCTGGTGATTGCCGACGACACGGCGAATCCGAAGTTCGCCGCCGCCGATTTGCTGGCACAGGCGGAACACAGCTTCGAACTCCACCGGGTCTGGCTGGTGACAACTTCAGCGAAAATCTTGAGGTCGGTTGAAAGCGAAATTGCGAAGCAATTGCCGAAGCTTGCACGCCGTGAAATGGCTCAAAACAGTTTGAATCGAAGCGGCTGGCTGATTCAGGTGAAGTCGCTCGAAGACGCCGTGGCGCTGGCCAACCAGCTTGCACCGGAGCATTGCGAAGTGATGACGCGCAATCCGCGCAAGGTTTCCGAGGGCATTTTAACGGCGGGCGCGATTTTCATCGGGTCCTGGTCGCCGACGGTGCTGGGCGATTACGTGGCCGGCCCGAGCCACACGCTGCCGACCGGCGGCGCGGGCGCATCCTTTGCCGGCTTGACCGTGGACCAGTTCCAACGCCGCACCAGCGTGGTGGAATACAACCGCGCCGCGCTCAAAAAGGCGTTGCCGGCCGTGAAAAAATTCGCAGAACTCGAAGGTCTGGGCGCGCATGGACGTTCTGCAGAAATTCGTTCCACAAAATGAAAAGTTCGAAGCTTTTGGTCCGCCCGCTGGTGCGCGCGTTGCACCCTTATGTCTATGGCGAGCAGCCGAAGATCAAGGGGTTGATCAAGCTCAACACGAACGAGAATCCCTACCCGCCGTCGCCGAAGGTGCTGGCGGCGATCAAGGGGGCGGTGGACGGGCGGCTGCGGCTGTATCCGAATCCGACCGCACAGGCGCTGCGCGAAAAACTGGCGAAGCTGCACGGCTGTCACGCGGACAATATCATCGTGGGCAACGGCTCGGATGAATTGCTGGCGCTGGCGACGCGGGCGTTTGTGGAACCCGTAGCCGCCGATGTGAATCGGCGGAAAAACCGCGCGTTCACAAGCGCGGCTACAGTGCAATATTTCACACCGAGCTACTCGTTGTATCCGGTGCTGGCGGACATCCATGGCGCACGAAAAAATCCGGTTCCGCTCAAGCCGGATTTCAGCCCGCCCGGTGTGGCCGAATTGAAACGTGACGGAATCTGGAAATTCGACGCGGCGCTGACGTATGTGACGACCCCCAACGCGCCGGGCGGACGCGGCTATAAAACGTCGGAACTGGACAAACTTTGTCGCGCGCAAAAGGGGGTGGTCATTCTTGACGAAGCCTATGTGGATTTCGCGAAGGAAAACGCACTGAAACTGGCGCGGAAACATCCGCACGTGCTCGTCGCGCGGACGTTTTCCAAAGCCTACTCACTGTGCTTCCAGCGCGTTGGTTATTTTGTGGGACACCACGACCTCATCGCCGCGCTGCACAAAATCCGCGACAGTTACAACGTGAACGGCCTTGGCCAGGCCGCCGCCGTGGCCACGTTGAATGACCTGCCGTATTACCGCGCGAATTTCAAAAAAATCATCGCCACGCGCGAGTGGCTGGGCCGTGAGTTGACGAAGCTGGGTTTCCGGGTTTTTCCGAGCCAGACGAATTTCATTCTCGTCCAGCCGTTGTGCTTCGCCGCGCAGGAGTGGCAGCACAAATTGCGCGCGCGAAAAATCCTCGTCCGGTGGTTCAACTTTCCGGAGGTTAAGAACCATCTACGCATCACGGTGGGGACCCCGGCGGAAGCCATGGCCCTGGTCCGGGCGGTGCGGAAGATCCTGCACAATTAACCCTGTTTAAAGGGGAAATTTCTGTTTATTGAGCACGGTTTCTGCTCATAACCGCGCATGTATCTGGATTATTATGGGTTGAGGCAGGCGCCGTTTGACATCACGCCGAACCCGCGATTTCTTTTTAACAGCAATAAACACCGCGAGGCGATCAACCATCTGCTTTACGGCATCCGCGAGCGGAAGGGTTTTGTCCAGCTCACCGGCGAAGTGGGCGCGGGCAAGACGACCCTCTGCCGCGCGCTGCTCGAACAGCTCGACCCAAGATTTTCCACCGCGTTGATTCTCAATCCCGTGATGAGCGCCGAGGAGTTGATGCGGGCCATCGCCGCCGAATTCGGACTGGATGTGACGGGGCGCGACCGATTGGAAATCATCGCGACCATCAACGAGCATCTGCTCAACCAGGCGCAAAGCGGCCGGGATTGCGTGCTCATCATTGACGAGGCGCAGGATTTGACGGATGACCTGCTCGAACAGGTGCGGCTGCTTTCCAACATCGAACTGGACGACCGCAAGCTGTTACAGATTGTTTTGCTCGGCCAGCCGGAATTGCGCGACCGCCTGAACAACCCGCGCCTGCGCCAGCTTCGCCAGCGCATCACGGTGCGATATCATCTCGCACCGCTGACCCGCACCGAGGTCGGCCAATACGTCCAGCACCGGTTGGAAATGGCCGGCGCCAACGGCGCGCCGCAATTCACGCAGCCCGCGTTCTGGCGCATCTATCATTACAGCGGCGGCATTCCGCGCCTGGTCAATGCCGTTTGCGACAAAGCGCTGCTGGCCGGTTTTGTCGAGCAATCCGAACGCATCAACTACCGGATGGTCAGTCGTGCCATCTGCGAACTCGAAGGAGACATCCACCCATGAGCCTGATCAACGATGCGCTCAAACAGGCCAGACAATCGCTGCCGCAAAATCCGCCGGCCGGCCCGCCGCCGCCGGCGCCGATCGAATCCGCTGCGCGGGGAGGCATGAGCTGGCTGGCGCCGGTGATGATAATTCTGTTCCTGGCCGCCGCCGGAATTTTCATCGGACTGTCGTTGTCCAAACCCGTACCGCTGGTTGCCGCGACCCGGCCGGTGGCGCCGGTTCCGCCCGCTCCACAGCCCGTTGCGGTCGTCACCAATGCGGCGGTGGCAGTGTCAAACACAGTTGTTGCGGCTGCTCCACCCAAGCCGCCGGAACCAAAGTTACAGGGCATTTTGTTTGATGCGACGCGGCCTTGCGCGATTGTGAGCGGCAGGACGGTCCATGTCGGCGATTTCGCGGGCGGGCTCCGCGTGGCGGCGATTTCGCAAAACAGCATCACGCTGCAAAACGAGACGGAAACAAACGTTCTGAGCTTGAATCGGTAATAAGATTCACGTCATTGTACCGCGTGCAATTCCTGAAAAAACTCCTGGGGGCATCGCCCTTGATTGCCCGGGTTGCACCGTTCGTCATTTTCCTCGCGTTGACATCCTGCCAGGGCGCATTCAGCCCGGCGTCGGCCTACTGGTTTTACCTTGCGAAAACCGTCGTTGCCGTATGGCTGATTTGGGAAATGCGACCATTGGTTTTGGAAATGCGCTGGGCGTTCAGTTGGGAAGCGGTCGTGGTTGGCATCGCCGTGTTTGTCATGTGGGTCGGGCTGGATCCGTTTTACCCGAAGTTCTTCAAGAGCGGCGTCGTCTGGAATCCGCACGCGCAATTCGGCGAAAATTCGGCGCTGGCATGGCTGATGATTGCCACGCGGGTTCTCGGCTCGACACTGGTCGTGCCGCCGCTGGAGGAGGTTTTTTACCGCTCGTTTTTGTATCGCTACATCGCAAACCAAAATTTTCTGTCCGTCCCGCTCAACCGGTTTTCGCCGCTGCCATTTTTTGCGACGGCGGCCATTTTTGGCTTTTCCCATTTCCAATGGCTGGCGGGCATCTTGTGCGGCATGGCGTATCAATGGCTGGTGCTGCGCAAAAACCGCCTGGGTGACGCGATGACGGCGCACGCCATCACGAATTTTCTGCTCGGCATGTGGGTCGCGTGGCAGGGCGCGTGGCAGTTCTGGTGAGGCCTCCAGCTTTTGACTCTTAATCTTGATTCTCAATCGCAATCTTTTGCCGGCGGCAGATTACGATCAGGAGCAGGATTCTGATTAAGAATTCTACTTCGCTTCGAGATTGATGTTGTATTGTTCCAGGATGGAGCCTTCCTGCTGCGCCAGGGTGGCGAGTGCTTCGTTGTAATTGGCCAGGGCGCGAATTTCCGCCGAGCGGGCCGTGGTCAGATTGTTTTGATAGGTCAGCACTTCGAAGGTGGTGGCCTTGCCGACGCCGTAGGTTTTTTGTTCAGCATCGAGCGCGGCCTCGGCGTAGATGCGCGCCTGCCGCGTGGCCTGCACGCTTTGGTAACCGGACTCCACCTGCTTCACCGCGTTGTCAATCTCGACCATGATGTTCTGTTCCAGTTGCTTGAGTTGCAACAAAATCTGTTGCAGCGTCGCCTTGGTGGATTTGTACTGATTGCGCGGCCCAGCGTTGCTCAACGGCATCGTCAACTGTGCGCCATAAGTATAAAACGGACTGTTCTCCTCGTTGAATTGGTTAAAGGTGCCACTGAATTCCCTGGACGCGCCATTAAACCCGTAGGAGCCGATCAAATCGAGTTCGGGGAAAAGCTGGTTGCGGTAGTACTTCAGCTGAATGCCCTGCTGTTCCACGTTCAGCCGCGCCTGCAACAAATCAGGGCGTTCGGTCATGCCCTTGCTCCAACTGTCCTGCAAATCAATCTGCTCCTGCGCGGCCGCCAGCGTGGCAGTGGGCTGGATCTCCACGTCGTGCCATCTGGCGTACTCGTCGGTGATCAGGTTTTTCAAGGTGTTTTGGGCTGTATCGAGCGTGCTCTGCGCGGCGATCAAACTGGCCTGACTTTGCGCCAACTGCGATTCGTCCTGTTGCACGCTCAAAATGGCGAGCGTGCCAATCTGCACACGCTGTTTGTCCTGATTGAGTTGTGTCTGGGCCAGGTCCAGCGCCTGTTGCTGCACCTGCACGTTTTGTTGCGCGAAGATGAGTTCGTAATAGGCGGTGACGACGGCGGTGACGGAGGTGATGAGTTGCTGGCGCAACCCCTGCTCGGAATATTTCAACCGGTTTTTGGCAACGCGAATGTTCAGCCGCGTGTCATCAATCCAGAAGTTTTTCAACAACGGCTGAGTGAGGCTCACTCCGATACTGCCGAAAGAGTTGTCAAACGGACCGGGATTTGAACCATATTGCTCCGCAATGTTGCCGCTGAAATCGTATTGCAATCCCCATGGCGACGTGCCCTTGATGCCCGAGTTGAACGAGTTCTCATCGGACACCGTGGACGGAGTTTGGTTGGTTGAATACGGATTGAAACGGCTCGGCGACACATTATAACCGTGCTGTCCGGAAATGCTGAAACTCGGATCATAGCCGCCATAGGCCGCATGCAGGTTGTAAAGCGAGATTTGCGGATTGTAGCGCTGATATTGCACGTCGAAGTTCTGCTGCAACGCCTGCTGGAGGCAGTCCATCAGCGACATGGGGCGCGTTGCGACGGTGTTGGTGCCGGTTTGCGCGGTGGCCACAAGGGCCGCGAAGAAAAATAATGAGAAAATTCTGGAACTTTTCATCTTGCCAAAAAGCGCGGTTGCCCGCGCTGGTTCAATAAACTCCGTGTCGCGGCGAAAGTTGCGGCTTCTGCCGGACCCGTCAAATCAAAGACGCTCCGGGATGGCCGGAGGTAACCGTTTGGTTAATTCGGGGCGGCACCGGTTCCGCCCGGCGCCGGCGACACGTCCTCAATTTTGGCGTTTTGTTCAAGGAAAGCCAGCACCTTTTCGTGCGCCACCTGGTCGTAAAGCTCCATCACCCCGTTGCGTTTCTGCAAATCCTTGAGGAATTTATCCGGCGGGATTTGATACATCGCCGCCAGCATTTGCGCCCGCCGCAGGGCTTCCTCCTCCGACACCGCGATTTTTTCCTGCTCGGCGATGCGCTGAATCAGAAACGACAGCTTCACGCGCTCCTTCGCGCTGCGCGCCGCGGCGGAATAAATTTCGTCCTTTTGTTTTTCAATCACGTCGCGCCCCACGCCGCGCTGCGAGTTTTCGCGCACAATGTCGTAAACCACGTTGCGTGTTTCGTGCGCCACCGCCGTTTCCGGCAGATCAAAATTCACCCGGTCCAGCAGGCCGCGGACCAGCTGGCCGCGAATCGCCCTGGTCTGCGAATATTTCAACTCGTTTTCCAGATCACGGCGCACGCCTTCGCGGAGTTTTTCCAGATTTTCCGCCCCGTATTTTTTGGCGAACGCGTCGTCAGCCGGCGGCAGGACCTTTTCCTTCACCTCGACCAGTTCCACGTCGAAGACGCCCTTTCTGCCCGCCAGCTCCCGGGTGGCGAAATCAGCGGGGAAATCCGTGCTGACCGCGCGTTTCTCGCCCGCCCTGGCGCCGGCGAGTTGATCGGCGAAACCGGGCAGAAAGGTTTCCACCCCCGCTTCCACCCAGAAATTTTTCTGTTCCGCCAGCCCCTTGGCCGTCGGGGCAATTTCAGTGATCGGCTTGCCCTCGCACGTGCCGGTGTAATTCACCACGGCGATGTCGCCCAGCCGCAGTTCGCGCGCGACCGTTTCAAATTTGACGTGTTGTTGGGCCAGCAATTTCAGCGCGCGCTCCACGTCCTCCTCGGTCACCGATTTCACCTCGCGTTTGACGGGCAGGCCCTTGTAGTCGGGCAGTTGAAACTCCGGCGCGGTTTCAATCGTCGCGGCAAATTGCAGCGCCTGGCCGCGGCCGAACTGGATTTCCTCGATGTCCGGGTAGCCGACCACGGCGATTTTCTTTTCGCCCACCACCTGGCGATACGCGTCGCCGATGAGCTTGCGTTTGACCTCGTCTTTGATGTCCGGCTCGTATTTTTTGATCACCATCGCGCGCGGCGCCTTGCCGGGGCGGAAACCGGGCAGCGACGCCTGCTTCTGAAATGCCTTTGTCGTGGAATCAAAGGCCTCGTCCACGGCTTTCGCATCCACTTCCACCCGCAGCAACTTTTTGCACGGGGCCAGATTTTCAACGGTGACGTTCACAATAATTTCGGTCTTTCAATTGTCAGCGAGCCGCGCAGTTTAAGTGAACCATGCCGGAAACGTCAACGGTTTTAATGGCTTGCCATTGAAATTTCAGCTTTGATGTTGCGGAAATGAAGCGAACCACGTTCTTCATCACCGGCACGGACACCGGCGTCGGCAAAACCGTGCTGACGGCGCTGTTGACGCGATTTTTGCGCGAGCGCGGGGTCAACGTGGCGGCGCTCAAACCGGTTTGCTCCGGTGGACGCGACGACGCCCGTGTGCTTCGTGCAGCGTCGGCTGGCGCCCTGACACTTGACGAGGTCAACCCGTGGCATTTCCGCGCGCCGACGGCGCCGTTGCTGGCCGCGCGCCGGGAACGGAAGCAAGTCAGGCTTTCCGATGCACTCGCGTACCTTCGCGCGATGCAAAGGCGGTTTGATGTTTTGCTCGTCGAAGGCGCGGGCGGTTTGCTGAGTCCGCTCGGCGAAAATTTTGATTCGCGCGATTTGATCGCTTCCTTGCGCGCAGTGCCCATCGTCGTCTGCCCGAACCGGCTGGGCGCGGTGAACCAGGTCTTGCTGACCCTGGAAGCCCTGCCGTCCGGCGCGGCGGCCCGGGCGCGCATCGTTTTGGTGTTGCCGCCCAAGCCGGACGTTTCCACCCGGACAAATGCCGGTTTGCTGGCGGAACATTTGGGCGGGAAAAGAATTTTCCCAATGCCGTGGCTGGGCGGTCCTATTGATTGGGCGCGGGGGGTGGAACATTTGCAGGTGCGGCGGGCGCTTCAGGGACTGGCCTCGGCATTTTGAATTTTTCTGCAAAAAAAAATCGTTGCAATTTCCGGGAAGGCGGGTAGTAATTTGGGCGGCAGGAAATTCGCTCGACCGCCTGCCGCTTGGCCGCTACATCGGTTCCTCACGACCAGGTAAATTGTCGGCATGATGAACGTATTATCGTTTGCTGTCGTGGGGGCCGCTTCAAATCAGGCGGAACTCATTTATGTTTGGAAACAGGCGACGCCGGAAGGCAAGGCCGTCATCGCCTGTCTGGCAATCTTTTCGGTGATTGCCTGGTCGGTGATGACCTCCAAGGCCATTCAAATGCGCCGCGCGCGCCGGCTCAATTATTATTTCAACGAGGAATTTCGTTCGCAAAAGTCCGTGCTGGATTTGTTTGACCGCAAGCTGCAGGTCGAGGGCTGTCCGCTTTACGAGGTTTACCGGGTCGGCTGCACGCAGCTGGACGCCCGGTTGCGCGGCCCCGGCGGTGAACGGCGCCGGCAACGTGTCACGCTCAAAAACATGGAACACGTCAAGCGCGCGATGGAAAACGTCGTCGCCCAGGAATCGCTGAAACTGGAATCCGGTTTGATCTGGCTTGCCGTTGCCTCGAACGGCGCGCCCTTCCTCGGCCTGCTGGGCACGGTTTGGGGCGTGATGAGCACGTTTGCCGGGATCGCGCAGCAAGGGTCGGCGACGATGGCAGCGATGGCGCCCGGCGTCTCGGCGGCGCTCATCACGACGGTGGCCGGCCTGCTCGTGGCCATTCCCTCGATGTTCGGTTACAATGGGTTGGTGCACAGTTTGCGGGTGTTTACCGTCGGGCTCGACAATTTTGCGCAGGAACTGGTTTCCAAAATGGAATCGGAATTTCTTGAGGAGGAATGAGACGATTTTCACAACGCAGTTATCTGGTGACGTTGAGCGAAATCAACATCACGCCGTTGCTCGACCTGGCGTTCGTGCTGCTCATCATCTTCGTCATCACCACGCCGTTGCTGGAGCAAAGCATCAATCTCAAACTCCCGCGCGGCGGCCAGCCGGACAAATTTGTGAACAAACGCGACATTCGCACCGTCGAAGTCAGCGCGACGGGTGTTTATGCGCTCGACCGTCGGCGGATGCCGTTCGATGAAATAATCGCGCGATTGGCGGTGGATTTTCGCGCCAATCCGGACCTCATTGTTTACATCCGCGCGGATCAGGAAGATCCCTACAAGTACATCGCCGCCGTGATTGACGGCTGCCAGCGGAACGGCATCACGCGTTATTCGCTCCGCACCGAACCGACGAAATGAACTGAATGAACCGGTTGCAAAAAAAATGCGTCATGGCCACGGCCGGTGTTCACCTGCTGTTGCTGGTGATCCTGATTGTCGGTCCGGCGTTCTTTCGGCCCCGGTCCAAGCCGGACGATTCGCAGGTGCTCGACATCATTCCGGCCAATTTGATTGACGCGCCATTCACCAGCGGTGTTCGGAACGCCCAGCCGCCCCCGCCGGCGCCCGTGGTGACACCACCGCAACCGGCTCCGCCCGCGCCCACGCCGGTCATGCCGCCGCCCACGCTTGCCGAAAAGCTGGAGAAAGTTTTCAAAACCGAACCGCCCAAGCCGGCGCCGGACAAGGTGCAACCGCACAAAATTCAAATCAGCACCCAGCGCGTGACCCGCAACGCGTCCAAAAGTGTTCCGGACGATTCACGACGGGCACGGGCGCTGCGCAACGCGATTCGCAATTTAAAAAGCAATTTTTCCCCCGGTACGACGATTGACATGCCGGGCAACAGCAGCGCGGCTTACGCAAATTATGCCGACGCCGTGAAAAGCATTTACGACCAGGCCTGGGCGCAGGTCCCGCTGGACACCGTCGCCAACGAGAACGAAATCGTAAAAGCGAGTGTCACGATTGCCAGCGACGGCACGGTGATTTCCGCGCGCATCATCGAGTCATCCGGCGATGCCGCCTTGGACGCCTCGGTGCAAAAAACCCTTGAGCGGGTCACGTTCATCGCGCCGTTTCCCGAAGGAACCACGGACAAGCAGCGGACTTATGCCATCGGCTTTAATCCCCAACTTAGAAAAATGCTCGAATGAAAAATTGCATCAAAATTTGTTTACCCGTTTTGCTCGCGTTTTTTGCCGCCAATTTCGCGCCCGGCCAGAACGAAATCACCATCACCCGCGACGTGCAGGGCATTGGCAACACCAAGCCGGTTCCCGTTTCGCTCGACGGGTTTGGCGGCGAAGTCGCGGATATTTTGAAATTTGACCTTTACGTCCAGGGGTTTGCGTTCGTCAGTCCCGACGCCGCGCAATATCAAATCAGCGGCAGCAGCTCCGGCAATATCCAGGGCCGCGTCGTGGATCGCTTTGCCAAGAGCACAATTCTTTCGCGCAGCTATAACGGCGCCAGTCGGCAGCAGGCCCATGCGTTTGCCGACGACATCGTGCTGGCCATCACCGGCAAAAAGGGCATCGCGCAGACAAAAATTGCGTTCAAGGTCCAGTCCGCCAACGGGGACGGCAAAATTTACATCGCAGATTTCGACGGTCACAACGCGCAATCCATCACGCCCGACAGCGCCATTGTCGCCGCGCCCGCGTGGGCGCCGGGGCGGATGGCGCTTTACTACACGTCCTACAAACTCGGCAATCCGGACATTTTTTATCACAATCTCGGCACGGGCCAGCGCCGTGTCATCGCCGGCTATTCCGGCCTGAACACCAGCGCGGCGGTCTCGCCGGACGGCACCAAAGTGGCGATGATTTTGAGCAAGAGCGGCAGTCCGGACGTGTGGGTCTGCAACGCCGACGGCTCGAATTTGAAACAATTAACCTCGACACCGGAGGATGAATCCTCACCCTGCTGGTCGCCGGACGGGCGGTGGATTTGTTTTGCGACAAAAATTCACGAGCGCCGGATGCTGGCCAAGGTTCCCGCCGAGGGAGGCGACATTCAGCGCATTCCGACGGTGGGCGTTGCCAACCCGACCGAGCCGGACTGGTCGCCGGACGGCAAATGGATCGCCTTCACTTCGCAGATGGGCGAATTTGCCATCTGCGTGGTGCCGGCCGACGGCGGCAACGCGACGGTTTTGCTGCGCGGCCAGGACCCGTCGTGGTCGCCAAACTCGCGGACATTGATTTTTACGCGGCGCACGCCATCCTATCGGGACATGCTGTCTTTGCTTGACGTGTACACAAAACAAGTCAAGGATATTCGCCAGATTCCGGGCAACGATTCGGAACCGGCGTGGGCCAGATGAACTTTAACTGTTTTAACAAACCTTTAACCGAAGAAAAAATTATGAAAATGATGAAGCTGGTTTTCCCAATGGCATTCGCGCTGGCCGTCACCCTTGCCGCCACCGGTTGCAGAAATCACAAACCCTACGGGGTGACACCCATTCCGCCGGGCCAGGGTGGCCTGGTCAACGAACCGGGGGCGGGCGGCACCATGTCGGGCGGACCCGTCGGCGGCGGCCAGACGGCGGGTTTGGAAGAATTTGAAAACATGACCGAAGACCGCGCGGCGCTGGCTTCTGACACGATTCATTTTGCCTATGATAGCGCCACCATCCGGCGCAGCGAACACGCCAGTCTTCAATCCGTCGCCTCGGCCCTGGGCTCCGATCCCAGCACCAAACTGCTCATCGAGGGCAATTGCGACGAACGCGGCACCGAGGAATACAACCGCTCACTCGGCGAACGCCGCGCGCTGGCCGCGCGCCAGGCGCTGTCCAGACTGGGCGTGGATCCGTCGCGCATTCGCACCATCAGCTACGGCAAGGACAAGCCGGCCAACCCCGGCCACGAAGAGTCCGCCTGGGCCCAAAACCGGCGGGACGACTTTGTGCTGTTGCATCCCAAAACCAGCGCCTGATTCCGGAGCGCGGACGGCTCGTCCGTGAATTCCGGGATTGCGATTTGAATTTCAACGCGCGGGCAGGCTGCCCGCGCTCCTTTTTTGGCGCTTTACTAATGGATGAACCGGGCGTAACCTTTCAAAAGCTCGATAAATTTATGAATGTCATGTTTGCAGGCTGGTTTGGCGGCTGGGAAATCGTCTTGATTCTGGCCGTCGTCTTGATTCTGTTCGGGGCAAAAAAACTGCCCGAACTGGCCAAGGGCTTGGGGACGGGCATCAAGGAATTCAAGAAGGCGACGCGCGAGGTAACGGACGAAGTTCAGAAAGCGGGCGAGGAAACACCCGCACCGAAGAGCCAGTCCGCCGCCAAGGATTCAGTACCACCCGCGCAGACCGTTTCGCAGTCTTCCCCTCCACCCAAAGCCTGACGGCGGAATGTTTCTGGCATGGCCGGCGACCACGAAACGGAACACCCCGACGAGGCCGAAGGCGGCCCGGTCAAAACGTTTCTCGAACACCTTGAGGATTTCCGCTGGGTGCTCATCAAAAGTGTCGTTGCGCTGGCCGTGGCCATGCTGCTTTGCCTCATCGCGGGCAACTATGTCGTCCAAATCATCAAATGGCCGTTGGGGCACGCCCGGATTCATTATCCCGACGGGAATCAAATTGTCACCGTCAGCTTCGGCACGAATCACCTCGGCAACTTTCAGCTCACCCCGGAACAGCAGCACTCGCTGAATCTCGGCACCAATCGCTTTGTGTCCGTCCGGGTCGAGCCGCTCACCCTCGGAACAAACCAGGTGCTCGGCTGGCGGGTGGATTCCGACCCGCAAGCCGCCGCCAAGGCGCAGCGGCTCCAGATTGATCTGATCAACCTCGGCCCGGTCGAGGGATTTTTCATCGCGTTTCAAGTCGCGTTCTATGGCGGCCTGTTGCTGGCGTCGCCTTTCATTCTCTATTTCATCGCAGCGTTCGTCTTCCCGGCGCTGAAGCTGCGCGAGCGTAAATACGTTTACCGCGGATTGTTGGTCGGCGTCGGACTTTTTCTCACCGGCGTGGCATTTTGCTATTTCATTTTGATGCCGGTGGCGCTGGCGGCGTCGCAAATGTACTCACAATGGCTCGGCTTCGGCGCATTGCAATGGCGCGCGGGGGATTACATCAGTTTCGTCTGCAAATTCATGCTGGGCATGGGCCTGGGGTTTGAACTGCCCGTTGTAATTCTCACGCTCGTCAAAATCGGCGTGCTGGATTATCGCATGCTCCGGAGCATGTGGCGTTACATGATCGTCATCGTGCTGGTGCTCGGGGCGTTGCTCACCACGCCGGAGGTGATTACCCAGATTCTGATGGCCGTGCCGCTTTACATGCTTTATGAGGTCACCGTCTGGATCGCGTGGTACTGGGACCGGCAGGAAAAGAAACGACGGCGAGGCTGAAGCGGCGTCCCGGCCATGAAAGTGCGCCGCGCGCATACCGCAAAAGGGCTTTACATCCGGCGGATTTGCCGTAAGCTGCGTTGGTCAACTTGAGAATTTATGCGTAACGCAATCTCTTTTCTCGTCATGGCGGGTTCGGCCGCGTTGCTCGCTTCCGGCTGCGCGGGGCCGGAATCAAAGCTCGGTCGTGGCATGAGCAATTTCTATGAAGTTGCCCGTGGCGGCGAACTGCGCCAGACCATGGAACAAACCGCCGTGTTTGATTCGCCGGACGCCGGGTACACCACCGGTTTTGTCCGCGGCTTCGACCGTTCCATGGCGCGCACCGGAGTGGGGCTCTATGAAATTGTCACCTTCCCGTTCCCGCCGTACCACCCCGTTTTGACGAAATACCTCGCGCCGCAACCCGTTTATCCCGACAATTACAAGCCCGGCTTGATGTCCGATTCGTTGTTTGACACCGACACCGACGTCGGTTTCAGCAGCGGTGACATTGCCCCACTCGTTCCCGGCAGCCGGTTTCACGTATACGACAACTAACCGTGGCCGAAACCGTTTTGCTCAACGCGCCAACTGTTTTTCATTGGCGCGTTTTATGTTGGTGAGGCTTCAATGCGCCTCGAAAAGAAATCATTCTGCAAGGTCAATCTGCTGCTGAACATCCTCGGCCGGCGCGCCGACGGCTTTCACGAACTCGAAACCGTCCTGCAGCCCGTCAATCTGTGCGACCAATTGACATTTGCGCGCGGCGGGGCCGGCATTGAACTTTCGTGTTCGGACGCGAATCTGCCGGTCGATGCGCGCAATCTCGTTCACCGCGCGGCCACCGCGTTTTTGCAGGCGGCAAAAATCAACGAGGGCGTAAAGGTTCATCTGGAGAAAAAGATTCCGCTGGCCGCCGGTCTCGGCGGCGGCAGCGGCAACGCCGCAACCACCCTGCTCGCCCTGAACGAACTGTTCGGCCAGCCGCTGTCCGCGGCAACCCTGGGCGAACTCGCCGCGCCGCTTGGCTCGGATGTTCCGTTTTTCCTGCAGAACCGGCCGGCGCTGGCGACAGGGCGCGGTGAAAAAATTCAACCGCTGGATTTTTTTCCCGCCCTCCGCGACCAGGCGTTGCTGTTGATTCATCCCGGCTTTGGCGTTTCGACTGCGTGGGCTTACCAGGCGCTCGCGCGATTTCCTGCCGCCGTGAACGGCCAACCGGGCCGCGCCCAAAAATTGATTTCCCAACTTCAAACCGGCGACGGACAGGCCGCTGGCGCCGGATTTTACAACTCGCTTGAAGCGCCCGTGCTTGAAAAGTATCCGGTCCTGGCCCTGTACCAGGAATTTCTCCGCGCCCATGGCGCGCTCGCCGCGCTCATGTCCGGCAGCGGCTCGACCACGTTTGCCATCGCCGAAAATTTGGCCGCCGGCGAATCACTCGCGGAAGAATTCAAGTCAAGGTTCGGGAAAAATTGCTGGATGGCCGTCGTGCCAGTTGGTTTGCAGGACCGGCGCAACGCCCGTCCTACCGTTTGAACCTGGCGAAGGCAAACTCCACCATTTCCTTCGCCGCGGGAATTTTAAACGCCAGCGCCGTCAGCCAGTAAACCAGACCGACAATTCCCGCCGGCGCGAACACTTCGCCGATTTTCAACGCGAGCGTTTGATGGCCGAGCGAATTTTCCCAAAACCGCCAGCCGGACCACGCAATCAATCCGGCCAGCGTCCCCGCCACGGCCAGCGGCAAAAAGGTCGCGCGCAGCGGTTCCATTTCGAGCGTGGCAAGTTTCCGGCGCAGCAGGTAAAACAGCAGGCAGACATTGCAAACGGAAGTGACCGTGTTTGCCAGCCCGAGGCCGCCCTGCCGCAGGGGCATGACCAGCAAAACGGCCAGAATGAGGTTTACCACGAGACACGCGATGCTGACCTTCATCGGCGTTTGCGTGTCGCCGAGCGCATAAAAGGCGCGGGCCAGAATGTTGACGGTGGAAAACGCCACCAGCCCCGGCGCGAGGCACATGAGCGCGAATGCCGCGCGCGCGGTGGAAGCGTCGGTGAATTTGCCGTGCTCGAAAATCAGGCGGACAATCGGCTCGGCCAGCACCACCAGCAGGATGGCCGCAATTAAATTCAGAAAAAACAGCGTGCCCAGGCCGTGCCGCAGCGTGGCGCGAAATTCGGAGTAGTTCTTTTCCGCCGCCAGGCCGGCCAGCGTCGGCAGCAGATAGGTTGCGAGGGAAATGCCGAACATGCCCTGGGGCAGTTCCATCAGGCGCACCGCGTAGTTGAAGGACGCGACGATTTGCGGGTTGACCCAGAACGCGATGGCCAGGACCAGGGTCACATTGATTTGGAACGCGGCCACGCCAATCGTGCCCGGAATCATTTTATAAATCACGCGGCGCACCGTTTCGTCGCGCCAGGGCGAAACCCAGCGATAACGAAAACCATCGCGCCACAGGGTCGGCAGTTGAAACGCCGCCTGGGCCACACCCGCCGCAAGCACGCCGATGGCCAGCGCGAAAATCTGGTGCGGCAGCCGCTCGCCCTTTGGGTATTCCAATCCCAGCCGGGGCGCGAGCCAGAGCACGGACGCAATCATCACCACGTTGAGCATCGTCGCCCCCATGGCCGGAATGAAAAAATGGCCGCGCGCGTTGAGCATGCCCATCATCGCCGCCGCGACGCAGACCAGCAGCATGTAGGGAAACATCACCCGCAGCAGCCGCAACATCAGCTCGGTCTGCACATCGAATTGATGCACCGCCAGCGCGAGGGAAAGGCCGATCATAACCAGCGCCACCACCACGCTCGCGGCGACGACCAGGCCGGAAATCACCGCGTTGGCCGCACGCCACATCTCGATTTCACCGTGGGTTTTTTCCTTTTCCTTGAAGATGGGAATGAACGCCGCCGTCAACGCGCCTTCGCCGAGCAGGCGGCGGAACAAATTCGGAATCGTGAAGGCGAACTGGAACGCGCCGGCCACCCAGCCGTCGCCCATGAACCGCGCATAGACCATCTCGCGCACCATGCCGAGCAGGCGGCTGGTCAGGGTGGCGGCGGCCATCGCGCTGGACGACTTGAGCATCTGTGACATTGCGCCAAGGTTAAAGACCCAAGCCCGAAGTCCAAAGTCCAAAGTTTGTATGAAGCGTAGGAGCCGAGGTAACGAGGATTTGATTGTTTAATTGGCAGAGGCTCCTTACGTCGTCTCCTACAATTTAAGAATGGAAAATTTTTCGACAAAGAATTAGCCTTCGCGCGTGAGCATTCTGGAAGAACTGAAATGGCGGGGACTCCTTGCCGATTGCACCGACGCAGCGGAATTGGCCAAAAAAATTTCCGCGCCGGTCACGCTTTATTGCGGTTTTGACCCGACCGCTGACAGTCTGCACGTCGGCAATCTCGTGCCGTTGCTCGCGCTGCGGCGCTTCCAATTGCTCGGACATCATCCCATTGCCGTGGCCGGCGGTGCAACCGGCTCCATCGGCGATCCCAGTGGCAAGACCCAGGAGCGCCAGTTGCTCACAAAGGAGGTGCTGGAACACAACATCGCCAGCGTCAAGGAACAGCTCAAACGCCTGCTCGATTTTGAAACGAAACAAAATCCGGCCCGGCTCGTGGACAACGCCTCCTGGACGGCAGATGTTCCGTTCCTCGATTTTTTGCGCGACATCGGGAAACATTTTTCCGTCAATCAGATGGTCGCCAAGGAAAGCATTCGCGCGCGGATGGAGGACCGCGAGGTCGGCATCAGCTACACCGAATTCAGCTACATGCTGCTCCAGGCATTTGATTTCCTGAAACTTTACGAGAAACACGCCTGCGATCTGCAAATTGGCGGCAGTGATCAGTGGGGCAATATCACCGCCGGTATTGACCTTATCCGTAAAAAGTTGGGCAAGTCCGCCTATGGCCTTACGCTGCCGCTTATCACCAACGCCGATGGCACAAAATTCGGCAAGACCGAAGCCGGCGCCATCTGGCTCGACCCGAAACGCACCAGTGTCTATCGCTTCTTCCAATTCTGGGTCAACACGGATGACCGGGATGTCATCCGTTACCTGAAATACTTCACGTTTTTGTCGAAGGAAGAAATTGAATCACTGGAAAAGAAACACGCGGAAAATCCCGGCGCGCGGGCCCCGCACAAGGCGCTGGCGAAGGCCGTGACGGAATTAATTCACGGCAAATCACCGGCCTTTGCGGCTGAGCAGGCAAGCAAACTCCTTTTTGGCGAAACGGTGGAAATTGAAAACACTCCATTGGAAACATTTAGTTGCATTATTGACGAAGTTCCGACGAAGGAAATTGAGAAATCGAAATTGGGCAGCGCGGGAATTCCACTGGTTGAACTCTTGATTCACGCTGGGTTGTGCCCATCCAAAGGCCAGGCGCGAAAAGACATCGAAGGCGGCGGCGTAAATATCAACAACGTGCGCGAAACAAATTTTCAACGTGCGGTGACTGTCAGCGATTTGCTCTTCGGCAAACACATCCTGCTGCGCAAGGGCAAAAAGAATTACGTCGTCGTGACGGCAAAGTAAATGAGGAGCGCGGACGGCTCTTCCGCGCGCTGAAATTTAGCCGCCATGAAACCCGCGGGCGAGCCGCCCGCGCTCCGCTTCAAAGCTTTGCGAAAATCCGGTTGGCTTCCTCCAGCGTTTCCTTCGAGCCGATGTCGAACCACAGACCCGGGACGCGCCAGGTATAAACCGGTGTGCGCGGGTAAAGCCATTGAATGAGCCGGCCGGGCTGGTCGGGGTTGTTGCCTTCAGCAATGTATTGCTGGATGAACGCGACCGCCGCTTTCGGATAATAATAAAGCGCAATGCCGGCGAGCGTGCTGACCGGGTGTTTGGGCTTTTCCTCAAAGGCGGTGATCCGGCCATCCGCCGCCACGGAAATGGAACTGTATTTCTTGATTTGCTGCAAATCGCCCACGTCGTAAAGCGCCAGCACCGGCGCGTTTTTCCCGCGGCAGAATTTTCCAAAATCGCCGAGCGGCTCGCTGAACAGATTGTCGCCGGCCACGATAATCAGGTCGTCATCCACCGGCTGCGTTTTGAGGACGTAATGGATGTCGCCGATGGCGCCGAGTTTGTCGGCGTCGCTGGTCGTGCCGTCGTTGACGACGGTGAAATTCCATTTCGATTTTGCCGCCTGATGGTGGTCCGACCATTTCTGGAAATGACCGGCGAACTTGGCATTGGTGACGACAAAAACACGGTCAATGCCGCCGATGGGCGCGAGGTTGTCGAGGACGTGTTCAATCATCGGCTTGCCGGCGACGGGCAGCAACGGCTTAGGTTGCGTCAGCGTGAGCGGGTACAGGCGCGTGGCATAACCGGCGGCCAAAATGATGACTTTCATGCTCTGGAATCAGTTTCCATGTTTGAAAGCATTATTTGCCTTTGGCGCATTGACCGTCAAACAGATACGTGATTGGCCGGCGTAAGAAGCTGGCGTTCAGGCTGTGGTTGCCGCCGGAAACCCGCCACGGCTCGAACGCCAACCGCCGGAATTCACTTGGTCGCACGTTCCCTGAAGTGGATGGTCGACGTTTCACGCAGGCGTTTGGCGGCCTGTTCGGGCGTGAGGTCGCGCTGCGGTTCGGCCAGCATTTCGTAGCCGACCATGAATTTCTTCACCGTGGCCGAGCGCAGCAGCGGCGGATAAAAATGCGCGTGCAACTGCCAGTGCTCGTAATGGCCGTCGTCCGTCGGCGCGCCGTGCCAGCCCATCGAATACGGAAAGCTCGTTTCAAACAGATTGTCGTAGCGCGTGAGGCTGCGCTTCAAGATGTCCGCCAGGCTCCGGCGCTCGTCGGGAGTCAATTCCGGCAGGCGTTTGACGGGACGGAGCGGCAGCAGCAGCAGTTCAAACGGCCAGATGGCCCAATAGGGCACCACCACCACCCAGTGCGGGTTGGCGTCAATGACCCGCTCGTTCGACTGCAATTCTTTTTCCACATAGTCCAGCAATAGCGGGCGGCGGCGCTTTTCGTAATAAAGCTTCTGATTGCGATCCTCCGGGACCACCAGGCGGGGCAGGAAATTGCCCGCCCAAATCTGGCCGTGGGGATGCGGGTTCGAGCAGCCCATGACTTCGCCCTTGTTCTCGAAAATCTGCACCCAGCGATATTGGGCGCCAAGTTCATTGACCTGCTCCGCCCAGACGTTCACCACGCGCAGGATATCCGCCACCGCCATTTCGGGCAGCGTCAGGTCGTGGCGCGGTGAAAAACAAATGACGCGGCACTCGCCGCGCACCGGTTCGCAACGAAACCAATCGCCGGTGGCGACGCCGGTGACCGGCACGTCCGGCAGCAGCGCGGCAAAATCGTTGGTGAACACCAGCGGTTCCGTGTAATGGGGATTGACGGCACCGCCGGCGCGCGGGTTGCCCGGACAGAGATAACACTTTGCGTCGTGGGCCGGGCGGGTGGCGGGGGCGCTGTTTTCACGCCCGCCCTGCCACGGGCGCTGGGTGCGGTGGGGGGAAACCAGCACCCATTCGCCGCTCAACGGGTCATAGCGGCGGTGCGGATGAACATTGGGATCGAAATTCACGTTTTTTTATGCGGTGGAATGTGTTGGCTGGTCAATTTATTCATGAATGATGCAAGCAAGCCTGAATTCAAAAAAATAATCGCCCGCCGGGCAATCAAAAACTCGATGGCGAAATTCACGGATCAAGATTTGTTTTCAAAAAGACTCGGCGCCGTCTGGCGGGCCAGTTCCCGGCAACGCGCATGAATTTCCGAGGGTGATTCACAGTGGAGCGCAAATTCGGCCAGCGCCTGGGCTTCGTTCAATTTGAGCCGGCGAACCATGTATTTGACCTGGGCAATGACCGTGGGCGCGGCGCTCAATTCATCCACGCCGAGGCCGATCAACAACGCCGCCAGCACGGGGTCGCCGGCGATTTCACCGCAGACGCCCGCCCAGATGCCGTGCCGATGCGCCGCGTCCACCGTCATTTTGATGAGACGGATGATCGCGGGATGCGTCGGTTCATACAGATGCGAAACCTTCTCGTTCGTGCGGTCAGCGGCCAGCGTGTATTGGATGAGGTCATTGCTGCCAATGCTGAAAAATTTCACCCGCGTGGCCAGCGCGTCGGCGATGAGCGCCGCGGACGGAATTTCAATCATCGCGCCGATTTCCATTTTTTCGTCAAACGGCTTCCCTTCGGCGCGCAGTTCGGCCCGGCACTTTTCGACCAGCGCGTTGGCCTGATTCAATTCCTCCAGCCCGGAAATCATCGGGTACATCATTTTTACGTTGCCTTCGGCACTGGCGCGCAAAATCGCACGCAGTTGGGCGCGGAACAGCACCGGCTGCGCGAGGCAGAACCGGATGGCGCGCCAGCCCAGGAACGGATTGACTTCCTTGGCCAGTTGCAGGTGCGAGGCAAATTTGTCGCCGCCCAGGTCAAGCGTGCGGATGATGACCGGGTTCGGTTTCAACGCCGCGGCGACCTGGCGGTAGGACTGGTATTGCTCGTCCTCGTTCGGCAGGCTTTCCCGGTTGATGAACAGGTATTCCGTGCGAAACAGTCCGACGCCTTCCGCGCCGTGCGCCAGAACGGCTTCGGTGTCATGCTGGTTTTCAATGTTCGCGGAGAGATGAATGAATTTGCCGTCCAGGGTGACGGCGGGCTGCTGCTGGATTTCCCGGAGTTTTTCATCCAGCGACGCCTTGATTTTTGCGAGCTGGCCGTATTCAAACAGCGTCTGGTCGGTGGGATTGACGACGAGGGTGCCATTGTAACCGTCGAGCAGCGCATAGTCGCCGGTGTTCAACTCCTGGCTGATGGTTTGGAGGCCAACGGCAGCAGGAATGCCCAATGACCGCGCCATGATGGCCGTGTGCGAGGTCTGCCCGCCGATGTCGGTGGCAAAGCCCAGCACGAATTTTTTGTCCAGTTGCGCCGTGGTGGACGGGCTGAGGTCGTGGCTGACCAAAATGCACGGTTCGGTGATGTGATGCAGATCGAATTCGTCCCTGACCTCCAGCAAATTGTCCAGCACCCGGGCCGTCAAATCCCGCATGTCGCTGGCGCGTTCGCGAAGATATTCGTCGTCCACCGCGACCAGCGCCGTCACGTAACGCTCCGCCACGGTGTGGAAGGCGTAGTCGGCGTTGACCTTTTGGTCGCGGATCATCCGGATGACCTCGTCCACCAGCACCTGGTCTTCCAGCATCAGCAGGTACGCTTCAAAAATGTCCGCCTCCTTCGCGCTCAGGTTTTTCAGCACCTTCTCCTGGATTTCCAGGATTTGCTGGCGGGTCTGGACCAGGGCTTTTTCAAAACGGCCCACCTCTTCGGTGATTTCGCCGTCGGCCAGCCCGCGCCGGGCGATGATGTGGCGGGCGCGGTGAAGGACGAGGATTTTGCCCCGGCAAATGCCGGCGGAAACGGCGATGCCGCGAAACAACTTCTCTCCTTTTGATTGACCCGACATACGTGTCAGGACAGACATAACCCAATCCGTCCGCCTTGAAAAGGCTATTCCCGTGGCAAAATAAAAAGCCCGCACGGAGCGGGCTTCAAATGGTTAATGCTCAACCCTCAACGCATCAGGCGCGTTCCATGTATTTGCCGGTGCGGGTGTCCACTTTGATCTTCTCGCCGGTCTTGATGAACAGCGGCACCTGCACCGTGATGCCGGTTTCGAGGGTCACCGGCTTTTGCACGTTGTTCGACGAGTCGCCCCGGACGCCTTCCGGCGCGTCGGATACCGTCAACACCACGCTCGACGGCAACTCAATGGACACGGCCTTCTCCTCGACAAACGTCACGGTAATCGTGGCATTCTCCACGAGAAAATTTTTCACGTCGCCGACCAGTTCCGCGGCGAGCGTGACCGTTTCATAGGTTTCCGTGTCGGTGAAAACGTAATCGGCGCCGTCCTTGTAGCTGTATTCCATTTTTTTGGTGATCATCGGCACCGGCTCGATGCGCTCCGTGGAGCTGAACCGCACGTCGGACGATTTGCCGGTGCGGATGCTGCGGAGCGTCGCCTGCACGAACGCGCGCAGGTTGCCCGGCGTGCGGTGCTGCATGTCGAGCACCACACAAATGTCGCCGTTATAACTGATCGCCATGCCGCGGCGGAGGTCGTTTGCTGTTGCCATAAAATCAATCGTTAAAAAACCATCGTGCCGCTGTCATTTCAGAAGCACAAGAGCCGCCAAGTATAATCACCAAGGGCATGAACGCAAGCGTGGTTTCCGGTGGGTAGTGCCCTGGTTTGGTTGTAGGGCACGACGTAAGGAGTGCTGGCCCAAACGACTCGTCACCTCGTCGCCTACAAATTAGGACACTGCCTTCCGGTGGATAATGTCCTGATTTCGGCAGGGCGCGCCACTCCGGGCGCGCCGTTTTCGGCATCCGCGGCGGGCACAGGACGGCCCGCCCTGCCTAAATTTTAAACTTGGGACGCTGCCTTCCAACGGGTGCACCCCGATTTGCTGTCGCGTCGAGCCTGTGGCTCGAATGAATCGGCTCCGGCTGCAGCCGGAGCCTTCACTCCGCCCCGGCCAGCGCCATGTCGCGGGTATAATACAAAATCCGGCCGCAGTTGATGCAGGCAACAATCTCCTGCTGCGACCGGCAGGTGACGAGCGTCTGCGCGGGCAATTTCATGTGGCAGCCGCCGCAAACACTATTCTGCACACCGACAACGACGCTATCGCCCTTGCTTTTGTACAGCCGTTCGTAGCGCAAGCGCGCCACTTCCTCCACCGCCGCCGCCAGTTCCGCGCGTCCGCTTTGCAGTTCGTCGAGTTCCTTCCTTAAATTGGCCTCGCGCTGATCCAGTTGCGCGATTTGATTCTCAGCCAGCTTCTTCGCCTCGTTGTCCTGCTGGGTCGCGCGGGCAACCTCCTTTTGCGCGGCCTCGCCCTGTTCCATCAAGACAATCTCCTGATCCTCGATTTTGACGATGGTGTCCTTGCACTGATCAATTTCGTGGGTGAGCGCGCGATATTCCTCGTTCTTGCGCGTTTGCAGTTGCTGATTGGCGTATCGCTCGATCTGCGTTTTCTTCTCCTCGACATCGAGTTCGAGCCGTTTGCGTTCGGACTCGATTTGTTTGACGCGAAGTTTGGCGGCGTCCAGTTGCGTTTGGGTCGCGGCGGCCCGGGCGCGGAGGGTTTCACGTTCCGGCCCGATGTGGCCCAACTCCTGTTGGACGCGGCGGATTGTCCGGTCGCGATCCTGTAGAATCAGAAGTTTCTCAATCGCCTCAAGCATTGAACTGTAAAGCTTAGCAACCGCTGGCGCTCAAGTCAATGCGGGGTATAAGGGGGTGGTGGTACGTTTTGCAACTTTCGGTGGGGCGAGCGTCCTCGCGAGCCGGCTCGTCAGTAGCCTCGCCCCACCAAACTGTACCACCACCTAAAAGGGGGTAGTACCTTAATTTGATTTCGAATTTATGAGCAGCATGAGTGCTCCCATGCTGGCCGCCAGAAGGACGGTAACCAAAACGACCCAAAACATGAGTTTTCTCTGCTTTTTCCGCTGCCAATCGGCGTGGCGCAAAAATAGAATCCGTTCTAGGAGGCTGTGTGGCATTTTTTGGCTTTAACTGCGGCGGCGATTGCGACCTTGACCGCCGTCTCCGGTGATATAACGGGCGGGATTTGCAACACCTCCCAAAGTGGGGAGTGCCCTAATTCGAAATTAAAAAAAGGCATATCGTGTTTTGGGCATCGACAAACATCTTGGTATTGAACTGGCGCGCAATGATGTAGCATTTATCGAGGTCGTTGGCATAATCGAAATTCTCCAAGGCAACATTTTTCCCTGACTTGAGATTGTTAACCACCATTTCAATCCAATCATTGGCGTGATCCGCTCTGTTTATAGCGACTGTCATGTTTTGCCGCTCGATTTTGAACCCGCCACAATCGAAGCCCTGACCGCCGTTACCACCAAAATGACCGGCGGAATTTCCAGCACGACCACAGTCCGCTCACCCTTGCCGTCCGGGCCTTGGGGATGCGACCAGCCATAACTGCAATTGCTTCCATATGTGGCATTTTCATCGCGTGATTACAGACGGTTTAAAGCTGCTCCTCAACCGTCGCAATATCAAGGCCACAGTCCAACAATTTCCGCCAGGGTCAAGACTTGGTCGGCAATCCCCGCTTCCATTCCCCAAAAATGGAACGCCCACGGCACGCTTGGGCAGTGTCCTGATTTGGTTGTAGGGCACGACGTAAGGAGTGCTCTGGCCCAAACGACTCGTGATCTCGTCGCCTACAAACCAGGGCACTTCCCACGCCTGTCCCGGGTTGACAGCCCGCCAAAGCCGGTGCATGGTGCCGGTCATGAAAGCACTTGTTCTACTGGTCGCGATTACAATATTTCAAATCCTGGCCGCCGGCGCGGCGGAGTCCATTTACGATATTCCGCTCAAGGACATTGACGGCAACAGCACTTCGCTGAAGCCCTATCACGGCAAGGTGCTGCTCATCGTCAATGTCGCGTCGAAATGCGGGTTCACCCCGCAATACACCGCTTTGGAGGCGCTCCATCAGAAGTACAAAGACCAGGGGCTGGTTGTGCTTGGATTTCCCTGCAACCAGTTTGCCCATCAGGAACCCGGCACGGACGCCGAAATCAAACAGTTCTGCACCTCGAAATACGAAGTGACGTTTCCGATGTTCGACAAGCTTGAGGTCAACGGCGCCAACCGTCATCCGCTGTACGTGCTGCTGGCGGGCAAGGAATCGCCGTTTCCCGGCAACATCGGCTGGAACTTCACCAAGTTCCTCATTGGCCGCGACGGCAAAATCCTGAACCGCTTCCCCACACCGGTGAAACCCGATTCAGCGGAAGTGACCAAAGCCATCGAAGCGGCGCTGGCCGCGAAATAGAGCCGGTTTTTGCAGATCAAACCCGTGGCAGCCGACGTCGGTCGGCTCATTATTCCTTTATTCGAGGGTTAGAGCCGGCTCACGTCGGCTGCTACAATATCATTCAATCAACTCCGCCGCGCTGGCGTTTGCCCTGACCTGTTCGGGATTTTTGCAGCCGGATATAAGCGCGGATACCATCGGGTTTTTCAGGCACCACGCCATTGCCCATTTCGCCATCGGCACGCCGGGCGGCACTTCCTCCTTTTGCAGGCGCCCGACTTCGGCGAGGTCGCGCTTCAGTTTTTCGGCGTCAAACGTGGCGCGCACGTCGTTGGCGGCAAATGTTGCGCCGGGTTTGTATCTGCCGGAGAGCAATCCGCTGGCAAGCGGCACCCGGGTGAGAATGCCGAGCTGGTCGCACTGCGCGTGCGGGAAATACAGGGTCTCAGCGCGGCGGTCGAGCCGGTTGTAGAAAACCTGCAGCGTCCCGACGCCGAATTTCGCGGCCTCGCGCGCCTGAAATTCGCTGCCTTTCTGCAATATGGAAACCCCGAGATGCCGGATTTTGCCGGCGCGCTTTTGTTCCGCCAGCATCGTCCAAAGCTCCTGGCTTTGGAACAATGCGTCCGAGCCGGAATGGAATTGATACAGGTCAATCGTCTCCACGCGCAAGGCCTTGAGCGAGGCTTCGAGTTGTTGGCGCACACCAGCGACGGAAAAATCGTCCGTGCGGTTCATGAAACTGTTGAAGTGGTGGCCGAACTTGGTGGCCACGAGCCAGCGCGAGCGGTCGCGGCGCGCGAGATAATCGCCGACCAGCCGCTCGGAGAGGTGGTCGCCGTAACATTCGGCGGTATCAATGAAGTTGATGCCGCACTCCGCCGCCGCGTCGAGGATGGCGTCCGCTTCGGCCTGCGAGAAATCGCGCCCCCACTCGCCGCCAAACTGCCATGTGCCGACGCCGATGACCGACGCGCGCAAACCCGTTTGTCCCAGAATCCGGTAACGCATGACCCATGTTAACGCGCAGTTTCCACTTGCGCCAAGTTTGTTCGTTGTTAAAGTCACCCCGCAATTTCATCCGTCCCGCATTGCGGGACGGTTTTTCCGCCTTCGTGGCGCGGCAACCGGTCTCGTCGGAGTCAAACGCAGACGGAAGCGCCGTTTCAACGCGACGACGGCCCGTTTTTAACCAGAAACAATATTATTAACTCGTGAAAGTTTTCAGCGGCACCGCCAATGAGCCTTTGGCTCGCTCCATCTGCAAATCCATCGGCATCGAACTGGGCAAGTGCTCCATCAAACCATTCCCGGACGGCGAGACATTCATCAAAATCGAGGAGAACGTGCGGGGCGAGGACGTGTTCGTGGTCCAGCCGACGTCGCCGCCGACCAACCACAATTTGATGGAACTGTTCATCATGATTGACGCGTTGCGGCGGGCGAGCGCGGCGCGCATCACCGCGGTGCTGCCGTTCTATGGTTATGCCCGGCAGGACCGCAAGGACCAGCCGCGCGTGCCCATCACGGCCAAGCTCATCGCCAACCTGCTCGTGGCGGCGGGTGTCAACCGCATCCTCACGGTGGATTTGCACGCACAGCAGATTCAGGGGTTTTTCGACATCCCGGTGGATCATCTCTACGCCGCGCCGGTCATGTATGAATATTTGAAGAAGAAAAAACTGCCCGACCTCGTGGTGGTCAGCCCGGACGTGGGCGGTTTGAAGATGGCGCACGCGTATTCGCAGGTGCTGGAATCGGGCCTGGCCATCGTGGCCAAGCGCCGCAAAAATGCGACGGAAGTTGAATCCATGGCCGTCATTGGTGAAATCAAGGGCAAAAACATCCTGCTGGTGGATGATTTGACCGAAACGGCGGGGACGTTGACGGCGGCGGCGGCATTGCTGAAGAAGAAGGGCGCCCGGCAGATGCTGGCCTGCGTTTCGCACGCCATTCTCAACGACATGGGCATCGAAAGATTGCGAAAATCGGTGATTGACGAATTGATTACGACTGATACAGTCCAACGCCCTGTAATTGACGGTGTCAAGATAACCACGCTGTCGGTGGCGGGGCTTTTGGGCGAAGCCATCAAACGAATTAACAGCAATTCGTCGGTGAATTCGCTGTTTGAATTCAAAGGCTGGCGCACGAGTTGAGCCCGCCAATAAAATAATATTTTTTAGCATGAAATCGGTGCCATTGAAAGCGTATCCCCGGACGCAGACGCGTCGGGGCGGAGCCAAAAAATTGCGCGACACGGGTCGTGTGCCGGCGGTCATTTACGGCCGCGAGGTCAAGCCGCAAAATCTCGAAATCAGCGCAAAGGAAATCGGTGATCTCATCCACCATTCCGCCTCCGAAAACCTGCTGGTGGATTTGTCGGTGGAAAACGATGCGCGCGCCAAGCGCCTGGCGCTCGTTCAGGAAATCCAGCATCACCCGCTCGATGGCAAGGTTCTGCACGTGGATTTTCATGAAGTCGCTGAAAACGAAAAAGTCATCGTCAATGTGCCGGTGGAAACCGTCGGCGAAGCCGCCGGGGTGAAAAACAGCAGCGGCGTGCTCGAACACATCATGTTCAAGCTCAAAGTCCGTTGCCTGCCCAAGGATCTGCCCGAGCAAATCACCGTGGACGTCACCAGCCTGGAACTGGGCAAGGCCCTTCATCTGGGTGAAATCAAGGCGCCGGCCGGCGTTGAAATTATCGGCGACAAAAGCATGCCGGTCGTGACCGTGGCGATGCCGCGCACGGAAGAGGAAGAGGTGGTGGCGACCACCACCGAAGCCGTGGCCGCAGGCGACGTCGAGATGATCAAAGAGAAGAAGGAAGAAGGCGGGGAAGGCGAAGAAAAGGCTCCGGCCAAAGGCGCGGGCAAGGGCGCCGAAAAAGGCGCGGTCAAGGCTCCCGAAAAGGGCGCCGCCGCCGCTCCGGAAAAGGCCGCCGACAAAGCCGGCGAGAAAAAACCGGCCGAGAAAAAGAAATAATTTCGCGGGCGGTCCGCGTGGATCGCCGCGCCCGCGCCGCACATGGAGTCATTGCATCTCATCGTGGGCTTGGGCAATCCGGGCGCGGAATACTCGAAAACGCGCCACAATGCCGGCTTTTTGCTGGTCGAAAAACTGGCCGCGCGCTGGCAGGTGGATTGGAAGAACGAACGCAAGTTCGGGGCGCGCATGACCCGCGCGGAACGCAACGGCCGACGCGTCTGGCTGTGCCAGCCGCAGACGTTCATGAATTTGAGCGGCGCAGCGGTCGGCGCGGTGATGGATTTTTATCAACTCCGACCAGAATCGGATCTGTTGGTCGCGGTGGACGACGCGGATTTGCCGCTGGGCGAGATCCGGTTGCGGACGGGTGGCAGCAGTGGCGGCCATCACGGGCTGGAGTCCATCGAGCAGCATCTGGGGTCGCGCGCCTTTGCACGGTTGCGGCTCGGCATCGGACGCCAGGACGGCGGGAGAGAGATAACGGATTACGTGCTCAGCCGCTTTGAGGCAAACGAGAGCGCGTTGATGAAAAAAGTTTTGGACCGGGCGGCCGACCAGGCGGAATGCTGGTTGAACGACGGAATACAGAAAGCAATGAACCAGTTTAATGGAGTCGTGGACTCCGCGAACGAAGAAAAAAAACAGTGAAACGATACGAAGGTCTGTTCATCCTGAATACGGCGGGACGGGAAGAGGGCGTCAAGGATGCCCTCGACAAGATTTCCTCCGAAATCACGGCGGCGGGCGGCAAAGTCGAAACGGTGCAAAAGATGGACCGGAAAAGTTTTGCGCGCGTGGCCGACAAAAAACACAACGCCGGCTTTTACGCGAACGTCATTTTCACCGGCACGCCAACCATTATCACGCAATTGCGGACGAAACTGGCGTTGAACGAGGAAGTCTTTCGCGTTTTCTTCAC